>Ga0308414_1000050_pt1 | contig 63772 bp, 50 predicted proteins | sample HotsprSampleOS50_FD_205667 | JGI IMG/M metagenome (GOLD analysis project Ga0308414, IMG submission 205667) | Hot spring phototrophic mat microbial communities from Octopus Spring, Yellowstone National Park, Wyoming, United States - 20090730_OS50 ... | reverse complement strand
GTCAACAGTCAACTGGAGAAGATGGGCATTGAGCGGCTTTACGCCCGTACCAATGCCGGGTTTGAACTGAAGCTGCACGCAACGCTCATTGCACTCATCTGTACGAACATGAACTAGCAATCAAGGTGGATATTATTCCTCTGCCAGTGCATAGATCGGTTAGGAATGTGATTACCACGAATTGACTACGATAAAATATGAAAATTGGGGAGTAATAAGAATGTGAAATCCTTAATTGAAAACACAGATATTTATTTTCTTTCAAAACCAGGATACATGGTTGACAACCGCTTCCCCACATGCTAAACTCCGTAAGGACAAGAAAAAGGATGCCTGATTGAAACCATTGTCTACAGCCATAAATAATGCTATAGCTTGCCAGGCCCCGGCAAAGAAATTATCGGGTATTAATTCCTACCTGACATATATGCTTTCCAATTATATGGACGTAGAGTTTTTATAGCATGAATGCTCTGCGTATCGTGTATATATAGTACTATCGATCTTATCACGGAGGAAGACCAGAATGTGCGTTGGATCACGCCCCAGATGGATTCTGTTTGGTATTGTCCTGCTCCTCGGTATGCTCCTTCCGGCCGCTGCAACGCCTGTTTCCACTCAGGCCTAACTACGGGAACGCTGTTTCGCGGAAACGGGACTCTGCATATCCGGGCGACTGCTCCAGTACTGGGAGCAGAACGGTGGACTGTCCGTGTTTGGCCTGCCGATCACTCCACAGCGCGAAGAGACAATTGGTGACTGGATCGGGCAGATGCAGTGGTTTGAGCGCAACCGGCTCGAGCTGTACCCTGAAAATGCCCCGCCCTACGATGTACTGCTTGGCCGGCTCGGTGCCGAGTTCGTCGCGGAGAGTGGTGGCCCGCCGCCCCGCCAGGAGCCGCGCGAGGGCTGCCAATATTTCGACCAGACCGGTTTTAATGTGTGTGGCAATTTCCTGGCCTCCTGGAGCGCTAGCGGACTGGATCTGGGCGATCCCGGTGTTTCAACTGCCGAGAGCCTGGCACTATTCGGGTTGCCACTGACGGGTGAGTTTGAAGCAACGTTGGAGGATGGCACGACTCATGTCGTACAGTGGTTCGAGCGGGCGCGCTTCGACTTGCATCCTGAGAATGCCCCGCCCTATAATGTGTTGCTGACCCGTCTGGGAGTGGCAAAAGCGGGTGAGCCGCAAGCACCACCGGGGACGCCGGCAACTGATGAAAACGCTGCGATTGAAGCGGCTGTGCGGGCCTATTTCGCAGATGTGACAGTACAACTGCTTAACGTCCGGATTGCGTGTATTGTTGATGGAACCTATACATCAACCGTTGCCCAGTTTGACCAGGTCGATGATCGCAGCGTGCTGTTGCGCAAGGAGGCGGGGATTTGGGTTGTGGTTGAAACCTACCCGCCACCTGCGCCTGGCCTGCTGGCTGACCCTGAAAGCGAGGTGGAGCGCATCGGCTTTCCCCGCGATTTTATTGCCCGGTGTTATAACTGATAGGCCACTTACCGACCAACATAGCACGTACATCCACCTCTTGATTAAAGGAGCCGATATCGTAAAACCATATCGGCTCCGTCAACCGACATAGGGCGGCATCTGGTCTGGAGGGAAAAGCTGCCATTCCTTATGCTTAAAGCCATTCAGAAGAAACCAGCAGTATCTTGAAAGCTGTCCCCGTATCCCCTGAAGACGCATCCCGCCGCCCTCTAGCGCAACCCTCCAACACCTTTGCGTTAAAAAAGGGGGCATTCTCTTCGCGCCGCCCGCCTCGTCCCTCTAGCGCAACCCTCCAACATCTTTGCGCCTTTGCCCCTTTGCGCCTTTGCGTTCAAACAGGCGCGTTCGGTGCCGGTGCGGGACAAACATGGCCGTACTGTCTGCTTGCCCGCCCGCGCCCCGGCGGGACGCGCTACATGTCACACGCCTCGTCCCTCTAGCGCAACCCTCCAACATCTTTGCGCCTTTGCCCCTTTGCGCCTTTGCGTTCAAACAGGCGCGTTCGGTGCCGGTGCGGGACAAACATGGCCGTACTGTCTGCTTGCCCGCCCGCGCCCCGGCGGGACGCGCTACATGTCACACGCCTCGTCCCTCTAGCGCAACCCTCCAACACCTTTGCGCCTTTGCCCCTTTACGCCTTTGCGTTCAAAAAGGGGCAGACGCCACGCGCCTCGTTTCATGGTAAGATACGGGATGGCAAGTCTGAGCGTGGGGAGCAGAGGCACGGTGCCGTCGTGCCCTTCTGCTGCGCCTGGAAATAACAGAGGGGAAATCTATCATGGGATTATTAGAAGGTAAGAAGGGGCTGATTCTGGGCGTTGCCAACGATCACTCGATCGCGTGGGGTATTGCCCAGGCGCTGCACCGCGGGGGCGCGGATCTGGGCTTTACCTACGTGGGTGAGGCGCTGGAGCGACGGGTGCGGCCATTGGCGACGAGCCTGGAGGCAAAACTGATTGAGCCGTGCGATGTGAGCAGCGATGCGCAGATAGAGGCCTTGATGCAGCGCGTGCGCGAGGTGTATGGCCGAATCGATATTCTGGTGCATGCGATTGCGTTTGCCCATCGTGATGAGTTGAGCGGCTCATTCCTTAAGACGACGCGTGAGGGCTTCCGCATCGCCCTGGAAATCAGCGTTTACTCCCTGATTGCGCTGGTCAAGGCTGCGGGTGATATGCTGGTGCCGGGGGCCTCGGTGCTGACGCTGACCTACCACGGGTCGCAGCAGGTGACACCAAACTACAACGTGATGGGCGTCGCCAAAGCCGCGTTGGAGGCCAGTGTACGCTATCTGGCGGTTGATCTGGGGCCGCGTGGTGTGCGGGTGAATGCGATCAGCGCCGGCCCGATCCGTACGCTGGCTGCCAGCGGGATTGGTGGTTTTCGCACGTTGTATCGCCAGTTTGCCGACTATGCGCCACTCCGCCGCAATATCACCATCGAGGATGTAGGGAATACTGCGCTGTGGCTATGCAGCGACCTCGCCAGCGCGGTGACGAGCGAAATCGTGTATGTTGATGCGGGCTTCCGCTCGGTAGGCGTTGGATTGGGTGATGCAGAAGGCTAATTGCCGATCGGCGCGCTGCCCCATTCCTTTCCTTGCATGCACGTGTCAGGTTGCTGTCGGAGCCGTGACTGATGCTGGTTCCGACAAGAAAACCTGCCCCTGAATGCTTGATGGCACCCCTGATCCCGATGTGGCTTATTGCAATGCAATCTGCCACCAGAAGCCTGCTTGCGCAGAGGGCATATGCTCTGCACTCCCACAGCCACCCGATGGCCCACAAACGCAAGTCGCCTGATCGTCCTGGCACACTTTTTGCGATGGACTATACCAGACGGACGTAATCAACCCGAACCATCAATTCGCCGTTGTTTATAAGGATGTTTGTCAGCGGGGGTTGCAGGGGCCTGTGGCTGTGCTTCTCTGGACTCCTCCCTCTGAACGGGGTTGCAGAAACTCTGCTGGCATACTTTGTGCGTATCATGTGATGGAACAAATGGTCGGAGCATAAACAGCAGCACCATATCTCTGCTGGCACACTTATTGCGAATGTATAGGTAATTGTTCGTTGAGAAACTTTAGGACAGCTTCTCAGAAGGAGACGTACCATGATTAACCTTATTCTATGGATCCTGTTCGGTGCATTGATCGGCTGGTTGGCAAGTATTGTAATGCGCACCAATGCGCAGCAGGGGGCCATACTGAATATCGTCGTTGGAGTTATCGGGGCGATGATCGGTGGCTTTGTCTTTGACCTGATGGGAATGGAAGGCACAAACATTATGCAGGGCGATTTTAGCCTCTGGTCGCTGTTCGTTTCTTTCGTGGGTGCGGTTATTCTGCTGGCAATTGTCAATCTGTTCCGACGGGGCACTGTACGTTAGACGTGTAGCCGGGCAAATACGAGTAAGCGCCAGGGCATAATGTCCTGGTGCTTTTTCTATCAGGAATCCAACAAGACTTCATCGCTGCACGAGTGAGGTGATCCTGGCGGAGCAAAGCCGTGCCGCGCCTCTTTACCCAGGGAATGGCTCATTGGAGTAATAGCAAGCCTGTACCAGATGTACGTTGGTGGCCAGGCACAGGCCTTGACGCCGATTCTTCTCGACGCATGGACGTTGTCGGTTCCAACTTGACAGTAACTGACTTGCATGCTATAGTTCGCACAAAGGTTCGCCGGTTGATGGCCGTCTCGAACGTGGTGACGGTTGGGACGACAGCTAAACATGAACGAGGAGGGTTGTGATGGCCAAAGACTTAAACAAAGTGCAATTGACGGGGCGTCTGGGTGGTGATCCTGAAATGCGTTATACCCCGCAGGGTAGCCCGGTCACGCATTTCAGTGTTGCCAGTAATCGCACCTGGAAGGATCGTGACGGGAACCAGCATGAGGATACAGAGTGGTTTCGGATTGTCGCCTGGGACAAACTGGGCGAGATTTGTAATCAATACTTGACTCGCGGGACGCATGTCTATGTTGAAGGCCGCCTGCAAACGCGCAAATGGACGGATAAAGACGGCATTGATCGCTATATCACCGAGGTGATTGCCCAGGATATGATTATGCTGTCGAGCCGCAATGGTGGGAGCGCTCGTGGAGGCAGCATGGACTATCAATCTGACTATGAGCCCGACATGGAAGAGCCTGTTGCGTCACCGCCGCCCCGCACTGCGAACCGTGAGTCGGCCCCGGCCGCACGGCCTGTGTCACGGCGTAACCAGCCGCAACCTATCGAGTCGGATGACGATATACCATTCTAGCAGTGGAACGGTGCAACGGTGGAATAGCTCCGTGTTCCGCCGTTGCATTCTCCTACACCACCGGACGATGACGTTGGAAGAGCAAGCTGGGCGCGGCAGTACCAGATGCAATCGCGCTCAGAACAGCGCTGTCTTTGTGGTGTTCAAACTGGCTTCTACCAGCATCTGTGAGCTGGCATCGGGGCCGGAGGTGGCAAAAGCGAATTGCAATAGCAGGTTTTCATACGTCAGCGAGGGCTTGCCATCAACCATGCGCATGGTTGTCGATAGAGGTGTATCCGTTCCTTCCCTTTATCGGCCCGGCTTGCGACAGACGAAAAAGTAGTATGGCCCGTCGGTACCGGGCGGGGCATTATAGATGCGGCGTAAGAGCGGTTCCCATAGGAGATTGGGCGTCAAGGGTGGGTACAGCAACCAGCGTCCCGTCAGGCGCCGGGTGAGCAGAGATGGCGCGCTGTAGTAGTGGCTGAAATCAAACAGCTTGAGTGCTGCCGCGCTAAAGTAAGGACGATAGTGCACCACCTCCATACCTGCCGCCTGGAACCGGCGTCCCCACTCGTCAGCACTCAAGGTATTGAAATGGGAGGATATTTTGTTAAACCAGCGGCCATAGCGGCTCCCATCCAGACCAAGCGCATTGAGCAGCGTTGTGCCGAGCAAATCCTGCGGGAAGCGGTTTCCCACCACTGAGGCCACAAATTGACCACCCGGGCGCAGCACACGGGTCACTTCACGCAGCGTTGCATCGAGTGGCACCACATGCTCCAGCACGCAATTGCTGATCGCACTGGCAAAACTGGCATCAGCGAAGGGTAAGGCCGCGCCATTCGCCACACTTAAGCCGTGATAGACGCCCCGCTGCGCCGCCTCATGGGTATCGCTACGGATCGGATCAATGCCGACCACGCGCTTGCCAGGAAAGGCAATCTGTACAAACGTCCCGTCGCCGCTGCCAATATCCACGATTGGCTCGGTCAAATCTGGTGCAATCTCGGCAAACAGGCGTGCTTCCACTGCCCGCAACATAGCACGGTGAATTGGTAAGGTACGCAAATGAGGACGTAAAAAATCTTGCATCGTCTAATCAGTCTGTCTTCAAACGGGGGCTACTTCCGCAATTCGGTAAAAAGCTGTTCATAGGCCTCGGCCGTGCGCTCGGTACTGAAGCGGGCCGCGATTTCGCTGCGCGGGCGGATGAAGGCGTCAGGATCTTTCAAGATGTGAATGATCGCCTCCGCCAGGGCATCACTGTTACCAATCGGTGTCACCAATCCCATACCGGTCTGCAATACAGGTTGCCGCACGCCGGGAAGGGCACTGGCAATCGAAGGCGTGCCACACAACATCGCCTCTACTTGCACCAGACCAAACGACTCGGTCGAGTTTAGACTCGGCACGACAATCATATCACAGTTGGGGAAGAAGGCCGCCATCTCGGTTGGACTAAGCGTTCCCAGAAACGTCCAGTGATCCCGATATCGTTCAAACAGGGGGGCCAGACGGCGGGCATAGGCTTCCTCGCCCAGCACATTTTCGAACTGCCCGGCATATAGAACACGGGTCGTGGGGTATTCTTGAAGGACACGCGGTAAGGCATTCAGCAGTACCTCCACCCCCTTCTCGGTGGCCAATCGCGCTGCCATACCAATGATTGGCCCCTGGATGTTCCAGCGCCGCCGAAACGCCTGCACCTCCTCAGCAGGGATGTCGGGCATCTCAACCGGTGGCGGAATAACGCGCACCTTGGAACGAAAGCGCGAGAGAAACGGCGAGTGATCGGCAAAATCCTGGGTATAGGCCACAATCGCCGTTGCCAGGTAGCCCGCGGTCAGATTGCTGAGTTGCACCACCTTATTCACCACACGGTTGAAGGGGCTGGGCGGTAACTGCAAATCGCAATGGTAGGTTAACACGACAGGCTGACGGAGCAAGCGCCCACGGATAGCCAGGCCACTGGCGTCGAACTGGGGCAGATGCAAGCTCATCGCGTCGTGCCGCAGCGCCAGGCCGGTTGCCATCCAGCCAAAGGCAGGCATCAAGACGCCCTTGCTCACGCGAGCGGCGACCGGTACTCGTACCACCCAGACACCATGCATCATCTCGCGCTGCGGGAGACTGGGATCATACTGGGAGGTCAACACGGTGACCGTATGTCCGCGCCGGGCCAACGATCGTGCCAGGCGTTCTACATAAATCGTCAACCCACTGGTATGGGGACGGTAGTACGTTAATACAAAGAGCAGGCGCATCTGTTTATCCTATATCGTGTAGTGCGAGACGGAATAGAAGGGGTCAGCCACATGGATGCCCCGCAGACATCACAGCTGGCCCCTCTGTTTTGCATGCTGGCTCGTATTACATTACTCAAACAGGTGGCGATTATCGCGCACCCAATTCCACAACCGTTCGACTCCCTCTGCGACCCCGACCTGTGGCCGCCAGCCCAGTTCGCGTTCAATTTTACTGATGTCACTCACAAAGACCGGCTGATCGCCCGGTCGCCAGTCTCCATACCGTGCTGGAACCACGGGTTGTTGTGCCAGGCGACTCAAGATAGGCGCAAATTCAGCCCAGATCGAGAGCGTGTTGTTGATTCCACCACCCACGTTATAGACCTGACCAGCTGCCACGTTGATCTGCTCCAGGGCTAGCTCATAGGCGTCGATCAGATCATCAATATACAGCACATCCCGTACCTGCTTGCCATCGCCATAGATCGAAATAGGTCGGTTGAGCTGGGCCGCGATGACAAAGTGGGCCACCCAGCCCTGATCTTCAACGCCAAACTGACGTGGTCCATAGCAACAACTCTGCCGGAATACGACCGTCCTGAGACCATAGATGCGGTGGTAGTCACGCACATACTGATCACCAGCACCCTTTGAGCAGCCATAGGGCGAGTGAAAGTCGAGGGGTTGCGTTTCTGAGACGCCGCCAGGCAAATCGCGGTAGCGATAGCGCGTTGCCTCTTCAACGATTGCCACGTCTTCCATGCCGCCATATACCTTGTTCGTGGACGAATAAACTACCGCGGGTTGCCTGGGTGCGGTGCGTGCTGCTTCCAACACATTAAACGTGCCCAAGGCGTTAATTTCGAAGTCCAGCCGGGGATTTTGCACCGAATGTGTCACCGCTACCTGCCCGGCGAGGTGGAAGATCGCATCCGCCGATTGGGCAGCGCTGGCGATTGCGGCAGCATCACGGACATCGGCCTGGATAAAGTCAAGATGACCGGCACTATCGTGGGCAATCCTACGCACCCATTCCAGGTTCGAGGCTGTACCTGGACGGGAGAGGTTATCGTAGATCGTCACCGTATCGCCGCGAACAAGCCGTCGTTGGGCGAGATTACAGCCAATAAACCCGGCACCGCCCGTAATTAAGATTCGCATGGCCTGGTTGTTCCTCCCTTGCCAGCGCTGACACCGGTTGTGTCACGACTGACAGCAATGGAGCGACAATGTCCTATTATCATACCAGGGCAACCTGCCAGTGCGCCTGGACTGTGCCCGAGGAGATGGTACGTTCCATCTGCCTGCAATTATACCCCCTGGCTAAGAGTTTGACAAAGCTTTTTGCCATGTTGGGGTGAAAAAGCGCAAAGCAACTGTGCAGAAAAGCGCAGTATGCACAACAGGGGCGTATTACGATGTGCGATGGGTTTGCGCAGAAAGGGAACACGCAAGGCAAGCATGGCGGCCTGTTTTTCGCTTTCCGCTGTACGCTTCAACGGGTGTTCCTACCGCAGAGAGTGCAGAGGGACACAGAGCATGAGCATAGGGTGGCCTCTGTGTTCCTCTGCGCATAAGAGGGTTGCCGGTGAGCGGTAACGGGACGGTGAAACGTTCAACCGTTCCACTCGATCACGCCTGCAGATCAACCACTATCCGCCCACGTACCTGACCCTTGAGGATCTGCCGTCCCAGGTCGGGAATGTCTTCCAGTGCGACCACCTGGGTAATCGGGTCGAACGCGGCTCTGGGCAGGTCGGTCGCCAGGCGTGCCCAGGCGGTGCGGCGGCGTGGTTGCGGGCATTGCACCGACTCGACACCCAGCAAATTCACGCCGCGCAGGATGAAAGGGATGACTGTTGTATTGAGTGCTATCCCGCCCGCATTGCCACAGGCGGCCACGCTACTACTCTGAGCCATTGAACGCAATACCCCCGCCAGCGTATCGCCGCCAACAGTATCGACTGCCGCTCCCCAGCGCTCGCTCTCCAGTGGTTTGCCAGGAGCGGCTAGCACGGTACGATCCAATAAGTCGGAGGCTCCCAGGCTACGTAAGTAGGCGTGGGTCTCTGCCCGGCCCGTGGCGGCCACAACTTTGTAGCCCAGATTTGCCAGGAGCGCCACTGCAATGCTCCCCACGCCACCCGCTGCACCGGTCACCAGCACTTCGCGCTCCATTGTGGGCGTCATGCCATGTTCTTCCAACACCATCACACACAGCATCGCCGTCAATCCTGCAGTGCCAATGCTCATCGTTTGTTTCAGGCTGAGACCGGCAGGCACCGGCACGAGCCACTCGGCCTTCACGCGGGCCATCTGGGAGTAGCCACCCCAGTAACGTTCTCCCACCCACCATCCCGTCAAGATTACCTCATCTCCGGGCTGATAGTCAGGCGAACTGGACTCGACTACCGTCCCGGCAAGATCAATACCGGGTACCATCGGATAGCTGCGCACAATGCGGCCCTGACCGGTGAGTGCCAGCCCATCTTTGTAGTTCAGGCTTGAATAGGCTACAGCGACGAGCACCTCACCTTCTGGGAGCGCATCCTTTGTGAGCGTTTGTATTGTTGCCTGTACTTCACCGTTCTGTTGTTCCAACACCAGCGCCTTGAACGTATCCGTTGACATCTTCCCTCCTCACAACACTATAGCGGCAGAAGCTCTTCCACCGGTACGAGCCGCAACGCACCAGTCGGACAGGCAGTTACACAGGCCAGATCTGGATAGCCATCGCACAGATCACACTTATCGGCGCGATGGGTATAGGTAGGTGACACCGGCTCTAGCGGCATCATCATCGGTGAGTGCAACCGTGCTTTCATCGCTTTTATCGTGCGCCAGAGTTGCCACAGCGGGCCATTGGCAGTCTTCGTTGTTCGGGGCACCCGGGTAATAGCGTTATAGGGACAGGCAGGTACGCAGGCACCACAGCCGGTACACTTATCGTTGATCAGCAACACGCCCTTGTCGTTCCACTCAAAAGCATCTTCCGGGCAGGCCTCCACACATTCGGCTCCCACCCGACATTGGCGACAGGCATCGACCACATGCTGTTGACCTAGCGCCACACCCTCCATACGTAAGCGGGCATATCTATGGCGCGACGCACACGCTGCCTCACACAGCCTGCAATCAGGCAGACAGAGTTCCGGCGACCGCACGAGCAGGTGACTGCCTCGTAACAGACCATGCTCCATAATCCGGGTCATCCGAGTAACCCGGTCGCGGTCATGCCGAAACTGCTCCGTGTTGGCGCGCCGTTGGGCAACGGTGGTTTCGAGTTGCACTTGAAAATCAGGGCGGTTTTTGAGGAGATCGTCAAAGGCTATGGCTGGCAGTGCCAGGATTGACAGCGGCGTGAGCGCTCGCACCGTGGCCGTGTGCGGTTCCTTGGCTAACAGTGCAATCTCACCAAAGAAATCGCCTTCATCAAGAAACGCGATCGCCTTGCCATCGGCTTCGACCACCACCTGCCCGCCTTCAATCAGATACAGCGAGTCACCGCATTCACCCTGACGTACAATCAGGCTCCCACGTGGAAACTCCAGCGGTTGCAGCAGTTCGGCCAGCAACACACGTTCGAGCGAGGAGATACGGCTAAATAGTGGCACACGTGCCAGCGTACTCTCAACGAGGCGGCGGCGATAGATGGTTTGCAGCACTGCCTGAAACGTGGGCATGACGGGCAAGAGTTCACGTACAGATGCGAGCGATAGTTGCAACACATGACATTGTGTTTCGGTATAGATTCCAACCCGCCGAAAGTAATCGCCAAACAGTGGCCCTTCGCCAAAACAGTCCCCCCGGCTCAGCACACCCAGCAAGACTTCGTGGCCTTCTTTATCATGTAGGGTGAGTCGCAAACTGCCTGCCAGCAAGATATAGAGAAACTCGCCCGGTTTGCGTTCGCTGATAATGGTGGTATCCGGTGCAAAGACGCGGAAGACGCACTGATCAACCAGGTAGCGTAATTCTGTCGGTGGCACATTGCACAGGCTATCCAGGGCTTGTAGTTCAGCCACGTGCGCCTGGCGGCGCTGCTCCTCACGCATTCTGGTGATTGCGCGCTGTCTGGCGGAGGGGATATGGGATACGAATGATTGGTGCCTGGTAGAGGTTGCCATGCAATACCTTCTGGACTTTCTAAACGAGTGTTTTGAAGATGGCTATCAGTACAACCGGTGTGTGTCGCCAGCCTCCCGCTGTTTGAAAAGAAGAAATCGGCACCATCTGCGGACGTGTTCAGCGGCGGAAGCGAAAAACACGGTTGATTCACGCCACGGCCCAGGCCCTGTTCACCAATAAACGTCGGTTCAAACCATACTGTATTGTACCATATGCCGCCAGGAGGCGCAGAGGCGGGTCATCATCTGGTATGGATGTCCAATACCCTCGTCGTTCCAATTGCCCATTGCCTACCAGTCATAGATCGTGTACAATATTTTCGCTCTTATGACGCGGCAAGCATAAATCAAGTGCTCGTTGCCATTATTATCGAGGAATCTTATGCCTCTGCGTGCGTTAACAGTCCTGCTTCATCGCGGTAAGACGCAGCAGCAACTTCCAACAGCGGTAGAACAGGCCTATCTGGGCGGGCGTGGCGTGATCGCCTGGATGCTCTATTATCAGCTTGCGTCCGATACCGCTCCCCTGTCTGCTGCGAATCTGCTGATCTTTGCGGCCGGGCCGCTGGCGGGACACGTTGATTTTGCAGCGAGCGGGTTTATTGTTGGCACCCGTTCCCCCTTTACGGGCGGTATCGCCTATAGTTGGGCGCCCGGTCAATGGGGAGCGGCCTTGCGTCGGGCCGGTTATGATCTTTTGATTCTCAACGGACAGGCACCCGAATGGTGTTTGCTTCAGATTGACCACGCACGTGTCGTTCTGCGCCCGGCGACACACGTGCTGGGCCTGGATACGATCGAAACCACCTGGCGGCTACAGGCCGAACTGGGTTCTGATTATGTCATCATCTGTATTGGCCCGGCAGCCGAGGCAGGTGTCGCCTATAGCAGCATTGTCGCCGAGGGGCGCTATCTGGCCGAGCCGGCTGGCGTCGGGGCGGTGATGGCGCACAAGCGCGTCAAGGCCATTGCAGTACGCGGCAACCAGCCATTGCCGGTACGAGATGAACGCAAACTCACGGTTGCCCTCAATCTTATTCGTCAGCGGATGGAACACAGTTCTCTGGCGCAGAGCTTGCAGCGATCCGGCAGCATGCATTATTTTACACCGGCGCTGGAGCGTGGAGCGTTAACACAGCGTAACGGGCAAGATGGTATGGCTGCGGCGCATTTGTATGATCTCCCGGCGGTTCTGGCACAACGGGGACAGCACAATGGCCGCACCTATACCGGCGTCCCTATCCCGCTGATGAGCGACCCATCGGCGCTACGAGACCAGCCGTTGCCGCTCCCTGAGCTAGAAATGGTCGCCGGGTTTAGCGCCCGTTGCGGTATCACTGACGCCGATGCGGTGCTATCTATGGCTGATCTCTGTCTGCGACTGGGGCTTGATCCGGTGGCTACCAGTGCCGCCATGGCCTTTATGATGGAATGCCAGGAAGCTGGCTTGAACCACGCTGGAACACTCCGCTGGGGTGATGCTCAAGCGGTATTGACGGCCCTGACCCGGCTTGGCACCCGACGGGACAAACGCGATGTGCTGTCACTCGGTGTCGATGAAATGCAAGACATCTTTTACAAGAGTGATCGCTTTGCACCCCAGGTCAAAGGATTGGCGATGCCCACGCTTGACCCACGGGCATTGACGGGCATCGCCCTGGCGATGGCAACGGCACCGATTGGCGGTGATTACCGCTATGCGATGATGTATGAAGAACTGCTGGAGTCACCACCCACGTGGCTGCCCGATGCACCTGCGCCGCCACAGGCAACCAGTGGCAAAGTGGTGCGTTTGATCTGGCACGAACGGCTGGCGGCTATGCTTGATGCAGCCGGGATTTGTCGGCGACTGGGTTTGATGGCCTATCAGATCACGCCGGGCGAGGTGCTGGCACTGATCAATGCCGTGTCTGAGGTGCCGCTCAGTGCAGCCGATATGGGGCGCCTGGGAGAGCGGGTTGTGACCCTGGAACGCCTCTTTGCGCTCAAGTATGGCTATAAAACACTCCCAGACGAACTGCCTCCACGCTGGCAGGAAGCACCGCTTCGTGAGGGGGTGGCTGCCGGGTATGTGCCCCCGCTGGCAGAGTTGCTCCCGGAGTACTATCGGCGGCATGGCTGGAATAGCGCTGGCCGCCCTCCTGCGTCACGTTTGAATGAACTGGGCATAAAGAAATGAGTGGCCAGTGTGCCATAGCCTGTGCCGGCCAGGCTTTGGGGTATCATTCGGTCACAGGTCACTCGCGCACCACAGGTTGGACAGAATAATGACTTCGCTGGTATGGCCTGCAATTCTGGCTACCTTTTTTCCCACCGCATTGTACTTCTGGTTGATCTGGTGGCTGGATCGATATGAGAAGGAACCGCTTCTGCTGCTGGAGGCAGTGTTTATCTGGGGATCGGTTCCGGCGATTATACTGGCGATCCTGTTTCAAGTCGTGCTGGCCGTACCTTTATCGCACTCTCCGCTGGGGCCAGATGTAACAACCTGGGCACTGGCGCCGCTCGTAGAGGAGCCAGTTAAGGCGCTGGCACTGGTGGCGCTCTTTGTCTTTGTGCGCCGTGAGTTTGATGGCCCGATTGATGGCATTGTTTATGGGGCGTTGATTGGCGCTGGCTTTGCGATGACCGAGAATTTGCTGTTCTTTTTGTACAACCCCGATGATCTCAGCGGGTTGTTCTGGCTGCGTAGCGTTGTTTTTGGTTTCAATCACGCGCTCTTTACCAGCATCGTCGGTCTGGGCCTGGGCCTGGTGCGCTATGCACGCCGGCGCTGGTCAGGATATGTGGTGTTTCCTGCCAGTCTATTGCTGGCTATCATGGTGCATAGCTTGCACAACATGATTGTGCAGTACCGGTGGCTGGGTCTGGCAGTTGCATGGGCGATGCACTCATCGGGGTTGCTCATCATGCTCATGATCGTGGTGTGGGCCTGGCGTCATGAGCGTACCCGGTTGGAGCAGGCACTCGGCGAAGAACTGCGCCTGGGGGTTATCAGTACGTCCACCTATGTGGAGACGATTTCGCTCCCGCACCGCACCCGTGCCCAGTTACAGGCATTGTGCAACCATGGGTTGCGTCAGTATCTGCGCGTGCGGCGGCTGCACCATCTTGTTACCGAACTGGCGTTCTGTACGTACCAGCTACGGATTGGCGACCGATTTCAGTGCCACTCCGAGCGTGAGCGCCTGCGTCAGGAGATCATCAACCTGCGGGCGCTGCTGCAGGAACCAGATCGATCGGGACATCTTTTTTCCTTGACAGGCAACCAGGTCACATCTGGGCCTGAAGAGGTATCATACGAGTAGCGCATGCCAGATACCGTTCTTCCCTCACGCCTGGTGATCAAGGTGGGTACCAGTGTGCTCACCGCCGGGTCGGATCGGCTGAATCGCCCGTTTATGGTTGACCTGGCGCGCCAGGTGGCGACATTACGGGCGCAGGGCATCCAGGTGCTGATCGTTTCCTCTGGGGCAATTGCGGCCGGTTGGGAGCGGCTTGGCTTCCCACCCCATCAGAAGCGCAAAAACGACGAGCTGGCCTTCAAGCAGGTGCTGGCAGCGGTGGGCCAGAGCCGTTTGATGCACCTTTATGAGCAACTCTTTGACCTGTATGGCGTTCATGTAGCCCAGGCACTGCTGACGCGTTATGACTTGAATGATCGACGGCGCTATCTCAATGCGCGCAATACGCTGCTGCACTGCCTGGCTCGCGGCATTGTGCCGATTATCAACGAGAATGACGCCGTAGCGACCCACGAGATTCGCGTGGGCGACAACGATACGCTTTCGGCGCTGGTGGCCAATGTGATCGATGCTGATCTGTTGCTGATTCTGACCGATATTGCTGGCCTGTATAGCGCCGATCCACGCCAGAACCCCGACGCGGTGTTTATTGAGACGGTGACCAGAATTGACGAGCAGATCTGGCAGATGGCGGGTGATAGCGGCACCCATCGCGGCACGGGTGGGATGCGCACCAAGCTCTATGCTGCGGATCTGGCGACTCGTTCGGGGACAGCCGTGGTGGTAACGAGGGGGAGCCAGCCGGATGTCATTCTGCGTGTGGCGGGCGGTGAGCGGTTGGGAACGTATTTTGCTGCCAGCAACACACATCTGGAGTCGCGCAAGCGCTGGTTGCTCTCAGAGACGGTGTTACACAGTCGTGTGATTGTCGATGCCGGGGCAGTACGGGCGTTAACCCATCAGGGCAAGAGCTTGCTGCCGGCCGGCGTGGTCACGGTGGAGGGCAACTTTGACCGCGGGCAGACGATCCGCATTTATGACATGGATGGGCAGGAGATTGCACGTGGGCTAACCCACTACAGCGCGGCGGATCTGCGGCTGATCAAGGGGTTGCGTTCACCGCAGATTGCGGGTGTGTTAGGCTATGATTATGGCCCGGAGGTGGTACATCGTGATGATATGGTGTTGATATAGGACGAAATCACTGAGTATTGTACATCGCTCACGGCATGTAGGAGCGGGATTATGTCGCTGGCAACGTAAAATAGAAAGTGCTACCGCGCCGCTCCTCGCTGTCAGCCCACAGTCGTCCACCATGACCTTCGACCAGGTGCTTGGCTATTGCTAACCCCAGGCCCGTGCCACGTGTGTTGCGATTCCGTGAACGGTCAACCTTGTAGAAACGCTCGAAGATTCGGGGCAGATCACGGGCAGGAATACCGATGCCATTGTCACTGACACTGATCAGACTCCACAGACCGGGCGGATGAGGGGCGGGTAGTGTGACAAATGAGACGTTGATCGCAACTGTGGCCAGCGGGTGCGCCTGATACTGCACCGCAGCATGCGGTGCCAGATGATGCCGAGCCTCTTCATCCCCTTGCTCAATATACCCCAGGTGAGGTGTTTCCGCATCAACAATAATCGTGCAGGCACGTACCGTAATCTCGCCCGCATCCGGCGTAAACTTGACCGCATTGTGTAACAGGTTGAGCAGCACCTGTCCCACCCGTTTTTCGTCCATCAGTACCAATGGGTGATTGGGCGGAATATCAGCCGATATGCGCAAATTTTTGCGTTCGGCCTGAGGATGAATGCGATCCATCGCCCGTGCCACCACTGCGTTGATACGGCTCGGCGTTAACTGGAGCGTGATCCGTCCTGACTCAATCTGGGCCAGTTCGTGCAACTCGTCGACCAGTTGGGTCACCACATCGACTTCCTGGGCCGCCTGATTGAGCATATGCTGCGCTACATGCGGTGGTGGACTGGTCTGCAACGTCTCGATCAGTAATTTCAACGATGCGAGCGGCGTGCGTAGTTCGTGGGAGACGTTCGCCACCAGATCGCGCCGTGCTCGCTCAAGCATACTGATCTGGGTCATATCGCGAATCAACAGGAGAACCCCATTGATCTTGTCACCGGTGACCAGTGGGGTGCAGCGCAGGCGCAGGGTCAGCCCGCTAAAAAGTGGCTGGATCGTCGTTTCACGGGTTTCACCATCCGAGAGTACGTCGCGAATAAGGGTATCCGCCTGATAATCGCGGAGCAAGGCGATCAACCCCTGTCCCTCTGCTGTCGCTCCGTCAAGGCCCAATAATTCTTCCGCCTGACGGTTCATAAAGCAGACCTGGCAGCCAGTATTAGCGAGGATCAGGCCACCATCAAGTGCGGCCGCAGTCGCACGAAAGAGCGGTGATAGATTGGAAATATCAAGCGGTTCTTGGACAAACGCATGCATGTCCAGTTTCATATCCTTCGGGTGCATCAGTGCTGTTTCAGCTTGACTGTGTGATAGACGAATCTGAAGCTATGTCGCAAGACCAGGGCCGGGAAAAGATACCAATAGCAGAAAAATGGGTCATACCGATAGAGAACAGATATCTATTCACTGATAGGTGCCTCAAACCGATAGCCAATACCGCGCACGGTTTGAATAAACCGTGGGCGGGCAGGATCTGGCTCAATTTTCTCCCGTAACCAGCGGATGTGAACATCAACCGTACGACTGTCGCCAAGAAAGTCAAAGCCCCAGACACGCTCCAGCAACAGATCGCGTGATAGCGCAATACCGCGATTGCGCATCAAGCAGGTCAGGAGATCAAACTCTTTCTGGGGCAACACCAGTTCCTTCTCGTCGCGCCAGGCGCGGCGACTGCTGGTATCAACGCGTATCGTCCCTGCATCAAGGATTTCGCGGCTCCCACCGCTGGGCTGCCGTTCTGCCCGGCGCAAAATGGCACGGATGCGGGCCAGTAGTTCGCCAAAGCTAAAGGGCTTGGTGACATAATCATCCGCACCCAGCTCCAGGCCGGCGATGCGATCCACCTCGTCCTGGCGGGCCGTGAGCATAATGATCGGTACATCACGTTCTTGACGCAAAATACGGCAAATAGAAAAACCATCCAGGCGTGGCAGCATAATGTCGAGAATCAACAGATCCGGGCGTTCCTGGCGTGCCAGTTCCAATCCTTGCACACCATCGGCTGCGTGCAACACGGTATATCCCTCGCGCTCAAGATTGTAGTAAAGCGTTTCGGCGAGCGGTGGTTCGTCTTCAACCAGCAAAATGGTAGGCATATCTATTGTGTCTACTGTTCCTGAAGTGCGTATATCCATAGCAAGCTTTAGCCTGAACCCCAACATACACATCCACCAGCAGTCGCTCTCTGGTGACGCGTTGTTTCACCTGGACGAAAGAAGCTTGAGTCAACGTCGCCTATATTGTATCACAAGCGAAGACAACAGGGTTACAGGTGTTGCCGATCATACAGGTCATTTGACAGAAAAAATTACAAAAGGTTATTCTCTTCTTAAACTTGCCTTAACTTTTTGCTAACATAGAGCCGGTATCGTCGTTTATTACTACACCGAGACTTCATGCTGGCCGGGGTGCGCAGGCCTCGCGAGCAGTGAGGAGCGAGCGGGGAGCAGCGAGGAGCGAGCGAGGAGCGAGCAGGGAGCAGCGAGGAGCGAGCAGGGAGCAGCGAGGAGCGAGCAGGGAGCAGCGAGGAGCGAGCGGGGAGCGGCCTCTGTATCCTCGCCCCTCTTCCCTCACGTCTCGTCTATCCTCGCCCCTCTTCCCTCACGTCTCGTCTATCCTCGCCCCTCTTCCCTCATGTCTTTTTCAGTCAGCTTCTCAGATAGGGTTCCTCCTGGAGGTAAGAGACAGGCTATGGCGTGTACATTGGACACGATCAGCGTCGTTATTCCGACCCGCAATGAGGCGCATAACATTGCAGCATTTCTGGCCACCTTGCATCCTGCGGTTGAACTCGTAGTCGTTGACGCCAGTGATGATGACACGGCTCAGTTGATAATGGCTACCCGGCCGGTGCGTACGACCGTGATTCGCTCCAGGGTAGGCATTGCGCGGGCGCGACAACTAGGGGCAGAGGTCGCTCGGGGGGGCTGGATCGTGTTTAGCGATGCTGATGTGTGTTTTGAACCAGGCTATTTTCCCTACCTGGCACAACATATCAGCAGTGACGCCTTTTATGGGCCAAAATATAGTACTGAGACCTATCGTCGCTACAGTCAGTTATTCAATGCCAGCCAGCGAGCTTTCCACCGTCTGGGCATTCCTGCTGCATCTGGCTCGAATATGGGCCTGCGGCGCGAAGTGTTTGAGCGTGTGGGAGGGTTTCGCCTGGATTTGCCCGTCAACGAGGATACCGAATTGATGATGCGCGTGCAACGGCAGGGCTTTCGGGTAGACTATCTCCCTGAACTGGCCGTTCGTTCGCTCGATGACCGTCGCCTGGAGCGCGGGGTTGTCCTCAAAACGTTGCACAGCTTGAGTCGTAACAGCCTCTTGTTTATCAGTGCTTACATTCCAATTCCCAGGCGATGGTTGAGCCATGACTGGGGGTACTGGGGTATACGTGATGCGCATAGCTCTCATTTCCGAGACTTTTCTGCCTGATGTGAATGGTGTGACGACCACGCTGTGTCGTTTATTGGAGCATCTGCAGGCCGAAGGGCATGCGGCATTGTTGCTGGCTCCGCAGACGGCACCCGATACCTATGCTGGGGCAACCATTGTGCCATTGAGCGGGATGCCACTCCCTATGTACCCTGAACTGAAGCTGACTCCACCACAGTTTGGGATGACGGCGCACCTGCGGCGCTTCGAGCCGGACTTGCTCCACCTGGTTGGCCCGGCTGTTCTGGGTGCAGCTGGCCCGTATGTGGCGCGGTCGCTGCGATTGCCCTTGATTGCCTCCTATCACACCAATTTCGATGACTACAGCCTGCATTATGGGTTGGGGTTTTTGAAGGACACGGTGAACTTCTATTTACGCTGGATCCATAACCGCTGCCGAATGACGTTGTGTCCCTCGCGGGCAACCTTGCAGAAATTGCGCATTTCGGGCTTCCGGCGTTTGCGGGTCTGGGGACGTGGCGTTGATACCGTGCGCTTCCATCCCCAGCACCGTAGCATGGCCTGGCGTGAGCAGGTCGGCGTGCGTGAAGGCGAAACGATGCTGTTGTATGTTGGACGTCTGGCACGTGAGAAGGGGGTCGAACTTCTGCCGGATGCGTTACGTGACCTGGAAGCGGTGCGGCTGGTGGTGGTGGGTGATGGCCCGGCACGAGCGGAGTTACAGCAGCGCATGCGCGGCTTGCCGGTGCATTTTACGGGCTACCTGAAAGGCGCCGAACTGGCAACAGCCTATGCGAGCGCTGATGTGTTTGTGTTTCCTTCCCATACCGAAACATTCGGGCAGGTGGTGCAGGAGGCGATGGCGTCTGGCTTACCGGTGATCGGCGCACGCAGTGGAGGAACGCTGGATCTGGTACAGGAAGGTGTGACGGGATACCTGTTCGAGCCACTGATTGCCACCGATCTGCGGGCGCAACTATGCCGCATCCTGGCCGATCCTGGGCGACGGGTGATGATGGGACAGGCTGGTCGCGCTGTGGCCGAAGGGCGTTCATGGCCGCTGGTCATGGGGGAGTTGATGGGCTATTACCGGCATATGTTGCGTCATACTCCTGGCCGCCAGTTGTTCCGCCGAGCAACAGGCAGATAGGGGACAGATTACCAGGTACAGCGGCCTGAGCGCACAGCGCACAGCGGAAAACAAGAAACAGATCGCTCTGCTCGTGCTGCGCGTTCCCTTTCTGCTCGAAACCATAGCACGCCTCAACACTCCCCGGTTTTGCGCTTTCCGCTGTGCGCTTTGAAGCGCCTCGCCGCCTCACATCTCGTCGCCTCCTCGCTTCCTCGCCTCACCCCCCCGCACAACCGCCAGCCGCACATTGCCAGGGCAGTAGAGGCTATAGTTGAAGGCCAGGATGTTGTGATGGGTATCGAGATAGTGCTGCCGCAGGTGCCATAAAATCTCGCCCACGGGTTGCCCGGCAGCAAAGGCCTCAATGAAACGCAATGCCACATCGTGTGCCAGAAGCTGCGGTGCTTTGACCTCGGTGCCAATGAAGCCGCGTGCCCCCATCTCCTCGATGAAGTAGGGCATAAAGCCATCATAGTAGAACGCGTCCTGAGTGGCACCCTCGCAGGCATTGAGGAAGACCAGCGGGCGGCGAACGAAATAGGCTGTCGGCAACCGCCGCAGATCGGCCAATCGCAGGTGCGCCCCTGCGCTAAATTGTAGTGCCGACTCGCTCGCCAGCGCTGCCACTCGCATCGCACCGCTGCGATGCACGCCGTGGCAATAGCCATAGACCAGCACCGCTGCCTCGGGCGTGCGTAATGCCTGCTGCACCGCCGCATTGCCCCAGACACTGTGGCATTGTGCTGCACCCAGCATGGTGCGCAGCACCTGCGCTTGCTCGGTAGTGAAGGGCTGCAAGGCACTCTCGTCGTTGAATAGCGCCAGCACACCCACCGGCCGCTCATCGATCGTCAACGCGGGATAACGACCGGGTGGAATGACCTCTAGCCGATAGCGGTAGCCCCAGAAGCCGTTCCAGTCCAGTGTATCAGCAGTGATCGGCCCCGGCCGGTCGTAGAGGAGTGTCCACGGAATAATAAAGCGCTGGCTGAAGAGAACGAGTTGCACCGTGCTGCCGGGAGGCAACATGCGCAGATCCGCGGCAAACTGCTTCAAGGCGTCTGGTGCCCGGGGTGCATGGAACAGCAATTGCCAGACCTGTTGCCCGGCATCGGCCAGGGCCACGGCAGTGCTACGTGCCAGCGCCGCGTCGATGGTCAACGTGTTGTTGTTTGCAAACGGAAACGCATCACCGCCCGGTTGACCAGGATGAAGGACAATATTGGTCAGTTCCTGGCGCAGGCGCAGTGCCGCATTCTGGATCTCGTCCGCGCTGACAGGCACACGGTAGGTTTCCCACAGGGCGTGTCCATGCAGATCACCGCGTACCATTGCCGTAAAACCCTCGCTGTTGTCACCCGGATGCAGCGCAATTTCGACCGTGGGACGCGGGATCGTCGCGTCTTCGAGCGGAAAGCTGACCGTGATCTGCTGGCGGGCGGCGGGTGGTGGCGTGGTGAGTCGCTCTTGCACTGCGTACACTGGCAGGCACAGATGCTGCACGGTTACCCCCGTGTCGGCATGCGTCACCGTGAGGAAGAGCGTATCGCGGCCAGGCTGTTGCGCCGTCACCAGGAATTCGGCTTCCCGGGTGGTGGTACCGGGTGGCGCGACGACCATGGTCGACTCAACGACCTTTATCGTCCAGCTCTCAGGTGCGGCGAGTACCTGCACGGTGAAAGCGACCGGCATCTGCTCATCGGAGAAGGTGAACCGAAAGCGCTCGCTACGCTGGCTGTGGCCAGTGGCGGTAGGTGCGCCGACCCACACGACCAGTGGCACACGCTGCCCAACCGGCAGCGGCTCGTTGGGGGCCAGACCATCGAAGCGCGTGTTGAGATGCGGCGGCGGCACCGGAGCCGTATCTCCTAATATGGTTGGGCCGAGCAGGGTCAGCGGGTCGAGACCTTTGGGTTGCCCCGGCGTATGCCCAACGAGAATGCCGGCCACATCACCCTGTTCGTCAATAACGACCAGGCGACGACGGGGAGTGGCCTGCAATGCCTGCTCGGCAGCATCGATACCAGTAGTGGCCTGCGCAACCGGCGCGGCCGATAGCAACAGGCCCGGCACGGCGCCCAGGGGCAACTGGAGTAGCGTCCATCGATGCTGCTGCACGGCATTATCCAGGTCAGACAGTGCCAGCACATCGTAGGCATCGGCAGCGAGGCGCACCACGGCATAGCACGCCCGTGGCTGCGGCTGTTCGCGCAACAGAATGAGCATCTCGAACACCGTCGTGGTTGGCGTCAGGATGCACGGCAGCAGCGTGCGAGTCAAGCTGGCAAAAGGGATGGGCATAGATGTTCTCCTTGTGCAGAGTATTAGCGGAGGTATTGTAACGCAAAGGTGTGAAGATGCAAAGGCGACGAGGCGACGAGGCGACGAGGCGACGAGGCGACGGGGCGACGAGGCGACGAGGCGACGAGGCGACGAGGCGACGGGAATCCGCGCATCCCGCATCCCGCATCCCGCATCCTCGCATCCTCAAAAGAAAGAGGATAGAGAGAACGTGTGGTACAGCCGAGCAGCAGGCACGAGAAGCCGAGCAGCAAGCGCATCTGCACAACGAGCAGGAAGCGCTCGAAGCCCTCGTACGGCTGCGCTTCCCCGATGCGCCGCTGCGTCTGATGTCGGTTATGTGCCAGATCTGCAACCTGGATCGGTTGCGTGCCATGCGGTCGCAGGCGTCCACCATCGCAGACCTGGCGGCCCTGGAACAATCGTTGCTCGTCGCCGCTGCTGCCGATGCGGGCACAGATGGCATTGACACATTCTTGCGTCTCATGTCGCAACACCGCCTGCCGTCTGTGATTGATGTTGGGCAAAACAGGGAACAATCGCGCCGTACCCCGGCGAGACACGCTATCGCGCCATGTGATTCGTCAGTGCCTCAGCGTTGAACTGTTCTAACGTTCTCATGTCTGGCGGTACATACCGTATGCCTGCACTACTCAACAGCCTGACGCTGCTGACGCCACTGCATCAGACGCAGACGGAGTGCGAGGGCGGTGGCGATGTTCCAGAGCAAGCGATTGCCCAGTGGCGGATCGTCCTCACATAGTGTGATCAGGCGTTCGCGGCTGAGGATGAGCAGCGTTGCCCCTTCCGGCCCGGCGCGGAGATCGGCGCTGCGGCGTCCCCCATCGAGCAGTGCCAGTTCGCCGGTGATCTGGCCGGGCAGCAGTGTCGTCACCGGATGTAACGTGGCGGATGCCGGGCGTTTTTCGGTGACAACATTCCAGACCTCAACCGAGCCTTCCTGAATGATAAACAGGAGGTTACCGGGCATATCTGCCTGCGCAATGCATGTGCCGGGCGAATACGTCTTCATCTGGCACTGTGCAGCCAGGCGGGTACGTTGCGCGCGATTCATGCCACTGCCCACATCGGAATGTGCCAGAAACTGCGCCACCTCATCAACCCGGCTGATGTCCTGGCCAGAGCCAGCATCCAACCGGGTAGTAATTAATGGCAGGCCCAGGAAGGCCGCGATATAACGGTGGGTCGCATCCGGTGCCTCAAACTGTGGCCAGTGCCCGGCTTTGGGGATAATCCGCAGATCGGCACGGGGCCACTCGTCGGCCACCACGCCTGCATCGCGTAGCGGCACAGTATTGTCCTCCGCGCCCCAGAGTACCAGTGAGGGTGTTTCTACCGCTCCCAGCCGACCACGGAGATCGCCAGCACGCATAGCCTGGTAGCACTCTGCTCGCACCCGCCCTTGCCCTGGACGGCGGGCATCCGCTCGCAGGCGCATATAGTCTGCTTCGGTGATCGCGGTTCGTTCGGCAAACGAAACCGGGCGCATCAGGTTATCGGTGACATTGAGGAAGTGCGGTTCGATTGCGGCCACCAGGCGTTCAGCTAACCCGAAGCGCTCCAGCAGAGTGATCGGTGAGATAAACAGGTTAATAAAGGTGGATAAATGGCCGCTAATTGTCGGGCAAAGCAGCACCATACGCTCCACCAGCATTGGGTAGTGGAGCGCCAGCGTCAGGCTGATCATACCACCCATCGAATGCCCGATTAGCACCACCGGCCCGTCGCTGATATCACAGATCAGATCGGCCAGCAGATCGGCATAGCCCGCAATTGTGGCCCGACCTCGGGGCGGTGGCGATTCACCATAGCCGGGGAGATCCACCGCTTTGCATGCAAACCGGTGACGTAGCAGTGGCAGTAGCGACGATAGCGCATAGGAAGAACTGGACCAGCCGTGTATCAGCAGCGCCACTTGATTGGTGGGTGATCCCTGCTCATTGACATGGATCGGCTGACCTTTGATCGTGTAAACCGGCATCGTGTATGCTCCAGAGATCGGCAGGATAAACGCCAGGCAACGTATGCTGCTCGTACATCATCATCTAGTATAACGCGATCCTGGCACAATTTTGTTACGAACTTGTCCCAAAAAGGCGCTGTTATGGTATGATGAGCGGGTCAGACCAATTGATCGATTGACCAGGTGCTTCACCATAGGCACGGCACACGGAGATGTGTTCCCTTCTGGCGTGTCTGTGTGTCCGTTGGGCCGTTGTGACACAAACAAATCTTATGAGTGTATAAACCAGGGAGGTATCAATGACTGAACAAAGCCCGCGTGTGCTGGAGTTTCCCTCATTGCGGCTCGATCCCATCCAGATCACCGAGCATCCCGGGTGGGGCAATGATCGTATTCAGGCCCGGATTGGCCCGTATCATGTCTGGATGGATGCCACAAAAACGGTGCATGTGGCCGACCAACGCATCGCCAACGAGGAGGAGCGTCTGGCACAGGCACGTACCTATACGCTGACCGACGCCTTTACGTTTGGCGGTGGCCTGATTCTGGACGACCCCGAAACCTTACTGCTCGGCGGAGCAGATGACCGAGCAAGATCGGGCTGTTGCTATCTGGGCGGGAGCCTACCTCCTGATTGAGGGATCACGGTTTATGATGGTGGAAGGCGTGGAGCAGATGGGGTGAGCCGTTCGCAGCCAGGCGTCAGAACGTTAGAACGTTTCAATGGTGAAACACTGATGCCCCATTCGACGGAGTTTACCCGGTAATACCAAATTCGGCTGATCGCTTATCCATCATATCATTCGGTAGGAGCGAAAAATTTTTCGTCCCTACGCGCAGACCACAGCCGAGACGTTTCACGGCATTCAGGGGAACACACAGAAAGTGTATACCCAAATTTGGTAGAACACCTTCAGGCGATGAAGAGCGCCAGAAATGACTAAAGTCGTTACTACGAACGGACAAGCGTTTCGTATCGGCTTCGCCCGTTTGCACCTTAAAGAGCGTAGAACACCCTCGCACCTCACGACATCCCACCATATTTCTGCGCCTTTGCACCTTTGTGTTAAAAAAGGCGATGAGCGACGAGGGATGTAGCGCGTCCCTCTGGGGTGCGACGGCGGTCGTGAGGTGGGGTGGCGGGCGATGATGTGGTGACGGGCATGTGATGGCGGTAGCGCCGCCCTCTAGAGCGCGGTGGCGGCCATCCATGGCGTGGTAGAGGGTGATGTGGTGTGTGGCGACTTTGAAATGACCGCTATCCAGATGTTCAGGCATTGTGCGAAATGGGCGGCTGTGCGCCCAACAACTGACACCAGCCAGCACCCTGTGGTAGCAACGGCGGTTTGATGTCGCCCGCACGTTGACCACGGGTAATCGTTGCTGCCAGGTACCGCTCGTGCCCATCAACAACGCGACACACACGTAACGCTGCTAACTGGCCCAGGTCGCGGCAATAACGATAGTGGTAATTGGTAGCGAACGCTGCATCGAGATCCCTGGCCAGTTGGCCCAGCATATGATCGGGGACACCATCGGCCTCGATCAGCAGCGTATAGGCATACTGGTCGCCCTCCTCTGCGCACGTCAGCATCACAAAGTCCGGGGTGATAGCATATCGTGTCAGCAGACCCGCCAGTGCCGCCCGCACATGCTGTTCGTGCAATTTTTCGCCAAACCAGTCAACACAGCCATTGGCCCGCCCGACAAAGCGCAGCAACGGGCAGGTGTACTGCCAACCCGACACCTCAACCAGATCGTGCAACTGGTAGCGATAGAGGCCGCCAGCCGTAGTTAACACCACCGCATACCGTTCACCTGTCTCCAGTTCGTGTGCCAGCCGTGCCGTTCCGCCGTCAGCAGGTAAAAATTCAAAAAAGTGTGAGCGCACTGCCAGGGCCGCACCTGTCTGTCCAACCAGCGGGATAGAAACAAAGCCCTCCGTGGCGATCAGCCCCTTGCCCTGGATCTGTGCCTGTGGAAAGCTCTGTGCCAACGGTGGAACGTACCATGCCGCCTGCGCGTCGGCCCAGCAACTGATCAGGCGCAAGTTGGGCCACAGTTGCGTATGCAGCAGCGCCGGGGTGGTGCTGGTACACACCGCCGTGTACACCTCGGCAGCTCGCTGCGCATCAGGTCGATTGAACCAGGCCCAGTTCGCCGACCATGCTGGTGGCAGTGGAGTGGGTGGGGTAAGCGTGCCCTCGGCAATATCGATTGCCAGCCGCAGACCCCAGGCGCTCAGATTGCGCACCAGCAGCGTCAGGAAAGTAGGATTCCAGACCGAGATCAGCGCCAGGTCGCGGCGGCGCAACAGTGCGAGCAGCGTCACATAGCGCAACGTGTCCATATCGTGGATCAGGCGTACCGCTGATGGTACAGCCAGTATTGCCTGGGCCAGCCATTGTTGCATGCGGCCCAGGTAGGCTCGATCATCCTCAAAGCCGATCGGTATACCGCCAACGGTATACTGGTTGTTCCATGCCACAGGCGAAACTGACCAGTATGCAGCACCGGCCATCAAGCGTGGGTCGTGGGTAAAAAGATCGGCAATCCAGACCGCAATCGCACGTTCAAACTCGGCACGCAGCATGGCGGTGTAGGGAATATACTTTGTCGCTGCCGTTGAACCGCTCGTTGGCTCCAGAAGCAGCACCGGATCGCGGGTGAGAACACCCTGCTCCCCACGACCAATACGCTCGACTGCCTCCTGGTAGTCAGCATAGGTCGAGAGCGGCACGCGTGCTTGATAGTCGGCAATCGAGCGTATGTGGGCAAACCGATACCGACGACCAACGACGGTATCCGCGTTCTGTTGCAACAGGCGCAGCAACAGCCTGTGTTGCGTGCCGGCCACATCTCGCTGTGCCTGCCGGAATGCATGCGCCTCTGGCAGACATGCCAGTAACCACAGGCTATTGGCGACATACGTGAACACTGGCGCAACCTTACTATTGGGAGCGACTCGCGCATCCAAGCTTTCTGTTCCCTATCGTACCATTCGTCGCCCGGCGGCGGTCAGATTGGTCGGCGTTAGCTCTGTCAAACAGACGAGTTCGTCACCATCGGTATGGTCAGGATTGGCCGTGGCAAAAAAGGCCACGTGCGGGTCGCGCAGACGCTGCGGTGTCAATGGGGCGACCTCGGTATCTAACGGTGTGGCCTGAGTCAATCGTACCACGCCGCACACCGCATCATAGTCAGCACCAAACTTCCGTCTGGCGAACGTATCCATAATGCGTTGGCAGTGCGGTGGTGTTGAACAGGCGTATGTCGGGTAAAACTCCTGGAAAAACACGGGTAAAAAGCGATAGGTCTTGTAGCCTGAACAGATCAGCAGCCAGTACACCCGCGCATTCGTGATAGAAGCAGCCAGCCGAAAGACATGCTGTGCCCAGAGACGGGGCAAGATCGTCTCGCCCCAATAATCACGATGAATAATCGTATCACCCGAGAAAAAGGCCACGACTGGCTGCTGATCAATCACTGCTGTCAGCCGCATCAGCGTCGAGAAGCCTTGAACCACACCGGTCGTCGCGGCGCGGAGCAGTACCACCCATTCTTTTTCAGCCAGATCGCGCTCGAATATGGCCCGGCTGGTGTGCCGAAAATAGCCAGCCAGCAACGCATACATCTGTGCCCGATCTGTCTCCGTCACGTCGCATACCGACAAAACCCGTCCGACCAGTGCAGCAGGTTGCGGCAGGACTGGTGGTTGGGTTGGCGGGACAACCGGTTCATGCCGATCGGCAGTCCCTGATCCGTGGGCATCACATGGCTGCAATGTCAACATAGGCGGGGCACTGATCACGTCGTTCATAGAAACCTCCGGTATCGTCCCAGGTAACGGCATAGAGGCGACTCGTATAGGGAATGTGGGCATAGCGGCGTGCAATGGTCAACAGCGGGTCATCCAGAGACATGCCCAGGAGAACGTAGGCATAGCCACGTGTGGCAGCCAGGTTCAACACATAGCGCAACAATACGGGAAAAACCGCCGGGAAGCGCTGGTCAATACAGACAAAGCTGGCATACACGCTGCGCAGCGGCTGGCCTGGCGCGGGTAATGGCTGCACCCCAAACAACGGCGCAACTCGGTTATACCCCGGACGGAGCCAGCGCAGCGCGTGATGATAGGCCTGAACCACGGTCTGCTTATACGCTGACTGATCCCACAAACCGATCACGCCCACGATTGCGTCGTTATAGCGGGCAAGACAGAAATCCTCAACCCGAAACCCGCGTGTGGTCGGGCTATCCTGAAAATCGGATGCGCGATAGACCGGAAAAAACTGTCGTTGCCTTCCGTGTTCGTGGAGAAACGCAACGATCCGATCCAGGTCGCATGCGGCACCACGAACGATAGTTATATCAGCCGCCGTCAGCGGCGGGCGTGGACGCACAATCAGCGCTAGGGTTACCACCGCATCAAGCGCGGAGAACCGCGGGAAATGTGGCTGTGGATGGTCAACCAGCAGATGCCGTACCCGGGTGTTTGTGGAGGTCAAGCTCGCCAGATAGCCCGGCACACGGCCATCAGCATGCAGTTCGCGCAAATAGTGGAACCCGCGTGCCGTTAGCCCCTGCCCGTGAAATGCCCGGTCAACCCGCAACTGGCCCAGATACCCGACCGGCTCGATCTGACCATTGACAAAACAGGAGCGAACCGCACGAAAGGCAAACCCGGCGAGTTGCCCGCTGCCGCACCAGCGGGCAACTGGCACTTGATAAAAATGGCCCATAACCGGGCAGCCCAGAAAGTAGTTCGGCTCACGCTCGTAGGTGACGGTGACGCTGCCCGGCAGCGGGGTGGTCGCCAGCAAGTGGCGCAGGGCTGGATCATCGGCCTCCGTGGCCAGATCAAACGTACAGTCCATCTCGCTGCCCTCTGACTTTCAGCAACTCACCACAAAACGCTTCGTCTCCCAGCGGAAAACTTTTGCGCTGGAGTACCTCGCGGCGCATCAGACCGTTAATGACAAAAAAATTCGACCACATCCAGAAGGTGCGGCTGTTGACCTGGAAATCCAACGAACGGCGCAATAGTGATGGCAGGCTGTAGAAGGCGGTACGGGCATGGACACAACCTTGCTCAACCTGGGTCGCGCTCATCCCCCGTGGCACAAATGGCACCATGCCATACCGATAGTCGGGATGCAGCCACCATGGATCGTAGAGCAACCGTCCCTCTTGCTTGAGCCGCGCATAGAGCGGCGTCCCTGGAAAGGGCGTTAGATGGTTAAAGGCAACCATATAGAATCTGTGCCGTATCGCGAAGTCTAGCGTCTTGCGGAAGGTGTCGCTCTGATCATCATCGTAGCCCAGAATGAAGGTGACATAGAGCCGAATACCATAACGGCGCAGGTTGGCCAAAGCCACTTCATAGCCACCGTGCATGGTGTTAAACCCTTTGTGCATCCGCTTCAGATTATCAGGATTGAGCGTTTCAAAGCCAATCAGTAAACCCTGGCAACCACTGGCCCTGAGCAGTTGCAAAAACTCTTCATCGTGGGCAGCATTGATGCTGGCCTGACTAACCCAGCGGATCTTCAGTGGGATCAAGGCCCGAAAAAAGGCCTTGGCTTCGTCCATATTGCAGGTGATGTTGTCGTCCACAAAGAAGATCAACTGCTGGTTGATCTGCCGGATTTCGGCCAGAATGTCATCAATCGGACGGCGGGTCTGGGTGCCACCAAAGTAGGATTGGATCGCACAAAACTCACAACGGAAATGACAGCCGCGCCCGGCTTCAACCAGACCGATCGGCAGATAGCGCTTGCCGGCAAAAATCCGGCGATCTAGTCGAAGGCCGCCCAGTGCGGGCCGGCGCGCCTGACGATAGACCGGACGCAACCGTTGTTGCTGCGCATCAGCCAGCACCTGGGGCCAGAGAGTCTCGGCCTCGCCGATCACAATCGCCTCGGCATACTGCTGAGCTTCCTCTGGTACCAGCGTCGGGTGAAAGCCGCCCATCACCACCGGTACTCCGCGCCGCCGATATGCAGAGGCGATCTGATAGGCCCGCTTCGCGGTATAGGTCTCCACGCTCATGGCGACCAGATCGGTTGGCTCATCGTAGGGGATCGGTTCCATCCGGTCATCATAGAAACGCACTCGTACATCCGGCGGCGTCAGCCCGGCCAGGACCGCAGGTGCGAGCGGCTCCATCTGCCAGCTCCGAATGTAGGGTTGACCAATCCGTCGTCCTATGCAAGGATGGATCAACGTTACGCGCATACCTATACCTTCTGCAAAAGCCAGTCACAGGTGTAAAACTGGGACAAATGGTAGGCATAGAAGCGATAGCCCAGGTTTGCGGGAATAGCCACCATGAGTTGCGCGCGCGAGCCAGCTAATCGTTGCGCCATTGAACGCCAGCTATAGGTACGCTTCCAAGCCCACTCGGTGCCCCGCAGGAGCGCCACGGGATCAAGCTGGAGGGGTTGATGCACGACATGTTGCCCATCATAGAGGCTCCAATCTTCGGTCAGGATACGTCCCTCGGCTTTGAGCCGTTGATAGAGCGGTGTGGTGGGAAATGGCGTCAAAATGGCATAACGCGGTAAATCAATGTTGGCCTCAAGGACAAAATCGACGGTCTCGGCAAATGTTTCTTCAGTATCAGTGTCGAACCCGAATACAAAACAGCCCATAATCGCGATATTGCGTTCATGCAACTGCTGCACGACGTAGTGATAATCTTTGCGTCGATTAAAACCCTTGCCCGTCTGCTGGAGTGCCATTTGTGAGAGGGACTCAAAACCGAGCAGCAAGCCTCGGCAGCCACTGCGTGCCGCCAGATCGAGCAGATCGTCATCCCAGGCAATCGTTGTGGTCGCCAGACCACCCCACGTGATCTTGAGCGGTATCAGTGCCGTAAAGAGTTCACGAGCATAGTTCAGGTCGGCTATCAGATTAAGATCAAGAAACGCGATCTGTCGGGCACGCATGTGACGAATATCATCAATCACCTCGGCCACCGGGTGCTGGAGCGGGCGACCCCAGGCCGTCGGTACCACGCAGAAATCACAGTGGTGGATACAGCCCCGTGTTGCCTCAACCATATGCATCGTCGTATACCGATTGGCCGGTAACAGATCACGACGGGGACGAGGCAGGTGCGCCAGACTCAGATCGCGTCCTTGTACATAGCGCGCTCGCATTGTGCCACCCACAAAGTCCCGTACCAGTTGTGGCCACGTTTGTTCGGCATAGCCCACAACAACCGCATCTGCATGCTGAGCCGCCTCGTCAGGCATCAGCGTCGGATGGACACCACCCAACACCACCGGGATTCCGCGCCGACGGAAATGATCGGCCAGTTCATAGGAACGCGGCGCAGTACCGGTAATGGCGCTAATACCAATCAGGTCGGCCTGGAGATCGAGATCGGTATCCGCGATCCCTTCGTCAATCAGGGTAATGCGCGTTGGCACTTCTGGGGGTATCAGGGCCGCCAGTGTGGTCAAGGTGAGCGGTGCATACCGCAGGGACTTTTTCCAGATGCCGCTCCGGTGTCGGTAGAGTGGGCCACGGGGCGAGATCAGCACGATCTGCATTGGGCGGGTGGGATGCTGGTTTAGGGGTAATCGCATATGGCGATTCCTTTCCACCTCAGTCAGTCAGCTGGCAAAGTGATTGCATACATATAGTATAGTGATTTCTTTCCACCATTCCAACTGCACTTCTTCAAAACTTTGACTCTATTATAGCAGAGTGATCGCATAATCGCATATGACAATTCCATTCCACCATTCCACCGTACCACCGTTCTCACATTCTACCAGTCCAACACCGCCGCAATTGCCGCAGCAGCGGCGTCCAGGTAGCGTGCACCACGTATGGCATCGGCGGCGGTGGGGTCGCCGAGGACGCCGTTGGGCGTTACCGAGCGCAGGCCGGCGGCGCGGAGACGGGGCATAATCGCGGTCATGTCGCCGCAATAGCCCGGCTGTCGCTGCGCCTGACGCACCAGATCCGGGCGCAGGTGGAGCATCTCGGAAGTTTCGCCCTCGCCTGCATGCATACCGACAGCTTCGGGTGCAATGCCGTCAGTGCGGGCAATGCGGAGCAGTGCAGCGTCGATTGTCTCATCACTCGGGAGTGTGGGTACCGACGGCCAGACATGCAGGGTGGGCAACTCGTGGTGGAGCCGTTCGACGGCGAGCGCCAGGGCATTCGTGTTGCCGCCATGCGCGGAGAGCAGTACCAACCGCTGCACACCCCAGACCACCATGCGCCGGGCACAATCGACAATGATGTGCGCCATGGTCTCGGTGTTCAGGCTTAGGAGGCCAGCGAAACCAGTATGTTCGTCGGAGCAGCCGATCGGGAAAGCCGGAGCCAGCAGCGTGTCAGGCAGCAGCGCGAGCAGGCGTTCAGCCAGCGCTGTGGCACGATAGGTGTCCGTGCCCAGCGGCAAGTGCGGGCCGTGCTGCTCGGTCGCGCCCAGGGGCAGTATCACCGTCGTTGCACCCGCGGCCACGGCTGCCGCCACCTCCGGCCAGGTCATCTCCGCCAGTCGGCGTGGCGCGCCGGGGACGACGATGCGACGGGAATCCTCGCATTCTCGCATCCTCGCATCCTCACATCCTCACATCCTCACATCCTCGTATCCTCACGTCATCGCATGTTCAGACCGCTTCACCGCTCAGGAACCCCCGTTTGCGCAGAAACGCAATCATCGCCGCCGCCATCTGGTCGGGTGGCCCTTCCAGAATCTGCCCCGACTTACTCGCAACACCAGCAGACAGAATCTGGCTGATACGCTCGTGCGGGGCCTGGTTGCTGTCGGGCATACGCATTGCACGTGGGCGCGGGCGTGGCGGGAGCACGGCCTCCAGCGTCGGTTGGGGAATCTGCCGATATGCGGCGGTCACACCCAGGTCAGCGGCATCGCGAACCGGAATAGCTGCCCGTTGCGCCGTTAACAGACCCGGCAGGCTGGCGTGGCGCAGACGTGCAACCCCCGGCTCCAGCGCCAGCACACACGGCAGGGTCACCTCAACCTCAGCGCGGGCCCCGCGGTCAAGGCGGCACTGCACGCGTGCCACCGCACCATCGCGGGCCACGTGCGTCACATCCGTAACCACCGGCCAGTCCAGATACTCGCCCAGCAGGGCCGGTACCTGACCGCTGCCCTGGTCGGCACTGCGTGCGCCGCACAGCACCAGGTCAGGCAGAGAAGTCGTGCGGAGCGCGGTGGCGAGCAGCATGGCCGTGTGTACCGGATGGGGTGTGGGCTGTGAGGCATCCCACAGCCGCTCGACCCGATCGACACCCACCGCCAGTGCCTCACGGAGGGCGACATCGGCGGATGGCGAGCCGACCGTCAGCGCCTGGATCGTGTCGTCGGATCCCCGCAATTGCAGGGCAACTTCCAGCGCACTGGCATCAGCGGGATTGATCATATACAGCAGACGACGGTCATCGATCACGCCGGTGAGCGGATTGACCGTGACGGTCATCGGGTCAGGCCCATATTTCAAACAGACCGCAATATGCATCCATCCCTCCTCATTACGCTTCGCGGAAGGTCACACCATAGCCGCCTCTCGGATATGACCACTCAATTGCGCCCTCCTCGTTACAGGCGATATAACAGGTGCCACACTCAAAGCACTCCTCGTAATTAAACAGAATACCGCCATCGTCGAGCGGCACAAACAGGTTCGCCGGACAGACATAGACACAGGCGCGTACCGAGCAGGTGTGACACACCTCGGCATGCACCACAATATGCGGTTGATCATCCACCTTGAAGCGCGGCGTGCGCATTTTTTCCTCAAAGGTTGTCCTTACCATCCCAAAGCCCTCCCGGCTCGATACAGATCCTGAAGCACATGCAGCGGATTCACCTGAAAGTGGCGCAGCGTTTCCCAGGCAATCGGCAGGATTTTTTGCTTGCCCCGGCCATCAACGCGGAAGAGGCGTTCAGCACCGTGGGCGATGACGGCGGGATAGAGATTTTGCAACCGGGCGCTGTTGATAAAGTCTGGTGTGTGACGGTAGCGCTCAAAATCGGTCAACACCTTGCGCTGGCGTAAAAGCGCGGTATAGCCTGCCAATGTCTGAGCCGAGAAATCGCCTGCCCGATGGGCTGTAATGGCCGTCTCACCTGCGGCCAGGCCCGACTGAATGGCATAGTTGATGCCTTCAAAGTAGAGGCCAGCCACAAAGCAGAGTGCCGCCGCATCGCCAGCCACCAGCATGCCATCGGTGTAGAGGCGTGGCAGCATGTTCCACCCGGCTTCGGGAATGATATGCGCCGAGTATTCACGCAACGTGCCGCCACGAACCAGCGGTGCAACGGAAGGATGGGCCTTGAAGCGTTCCAGCAGTTCATACGGGCGCTGACGATGCTCGACAAACGAGGAAATCTGCCCGATGACTCCCAGCGAGAGCGAGTCGCGGTTCGTGTAGAGAAAGCCGCCGCCATGCACCTCGTCGGTGATTGCCCCCAGGTACTCGATCGCCACTCCCTCGTCCCCGGTAAGCTGAAAGCGCTCGCAAATGGTCTGCTCGTCCAGGCCGATCACCTCTTTGACGCCCAGCGATATCTCGTGCGTGTGGAACTCACGTTGCAGGCCGGCTTTCTTGGCGAGAAACGAGTTCGCGCCGTCACAGGCAATGACCACGTTGGCGCAGATATCGCCAGCCTCGCGCCGCACGCGCACGCCAATCACGCGCCCATCCTCCCACAAGACATCATCGACCACCGCCGCGTTGAGCAGAAAGGCACCGGCTGCTTCAGCCTGGGCCGCGAACCAGCGATCAAACGTCGGGCGCAGGATGCTGAAGCCATTGTAGGGCGGCTCGGCATAGGTGGTAGAACGGAAGTCAAGCGATACCGATGTTTCGGGCGACATAAACGACAGCATGCGGCGACAAATGGAACGCTCAACCGGTGCCTGTTCCCACCAGTTCGGGATCAGGTCGTGCATGAGTGCGCTGCCATAGAACGCGGCACCAGAGACATTCTTCGACCCCGGATACTCGCCCCGTTCGAGGAGCAGCACCTTGAGGCCGGCCCGTGCCGCCACCAGCGCCGCTGCGCTGCCTGCTGGCCCCGCGCCGACGACGATTACATCAAAGTGTTCAGGGCGGCTGGGATTGAGGGTTGAGGTCTTGCGCACCTGCGGTTGAACCGGTTGTTCAGCCACGTCTGCTGCAAGCCCTCCTGCTTCCCCATCCACAGGCGGACGGCTGCCGTTGGTTTGATCGTTGCCGTTGCCCCGAACGATACGGTTGAAGCCGTTGAAGAACCGGCTTGCACGTGTTTTATCTCTGAGAGTCATACGTTTTGGATCCTCATATGATAGGAGATAGGAGGTAGGAGGTAGGAGATAGAAGATAGAAGCCTCTATCCTCCTTTCTCCTTTCTCCTTTCTCCTTTCTCTCCTTTCTCCTTCCTACTTTCTCCTTCCTACCCACCCGGTCACATCAGAGGCAAGCGCCTCCTCGCGCCAGCGCTTTGCATCAGCGATCCAGCGTTGCACCTCAGGCGATAGCGTGCCACCGGTGGTATCGCGCTGATCCTCGCTCGCGGTACGTGCCGAAACACTATCAACAGGAGTGCCCACCACCTCACGATAGCCCAGTTGTACCAGCAACTCGCGCACAATCTGATGCATATCCCCGACGATACCCAGGTCGGCAATGCGAAACAGCGGTGCGGTACGGTCGGTGTTGACCACAATCACGGTTTCGCTGGCGGTCATGCCACTCATATGCTGGCCCGCACCGGAGACGCCGAAGGCAAGATAGAGCTTTGGCGCAACAATTTTGCCGGTCGTGCCGATAAAGCGCTCGGTTGGCAACCAGCCGCGATCTGCGATCACCCGGGTGCCACCGAGCGCCGCGCCCAGGCAGTCGGCCAGGTGCTGCAACAACGCCACACCTTCTGGCCCACCACAGCCCAGACCGCCCGAGACAATCCGCTCGGCCTCGGTCAGGTCAACCGTGCGCGGATCGGCGGGTAGCGCCCGTAGCATGCGGTCGCGGATCACAACTGCGTTCAGGTCAGGCGTGTGGTGGATTACTTCGGCCTGACGGTGGAGATCGGGCTGGCTCACGCCCCGCACACCGGGGATCAGCGTGGCAATCAGGGTGTTGGTCGCCAGCCAGGTCAACTGTTCGTGGCATGCGCCGCCATGCGTTGGTCGCGTCAGCTCGATCTGGTGAGTGGTATTCGCGCGAACCTGTAAGCAACCGCTTACCAGCGGCACGCGCCAGCGCAGGCTCAGGCGCGGCAACCAGGCCCGAATATGGCCGGAGGCGGGGGCCAGGATCAGCGCTGGAGCGGTGTCCCTCAGCAGCGGCTCCAGCGCTGCCAGCCAGCCATCGGCGCTGAACTGGCTCAACGCGCGATGCTCAACGATGGTGACACGGTCAGCACCATGAGCGGCCAGCGTGGATGCGAGATCGGCCACATGGTATCCCGGTAGCACCACATGCACGGGCATATCCAGTGCATTGGCAACGTCGCGGGCTTCTTCGACACACTCCAGCGATGGGATGGTCACGGTATCATGATCGGTTTCGGCAATAACTACTATCATAGCTCATAGATCCTCATTGTAACGACGAGGCGCGAGGCGAGGATGCGATGACGTGAGGATGTGAGGATGCGCGGATGCGGGATGCGCGGATGCGCGGATGCGGGATGCGCGGATGCGCGGATGCGGGATGCGCGGATGCGCGGATTCACGTCGCCTCGTCGCCTCGTCGCCTCGTCGCCTCGTCACCTCGTCGCCTCGTCATCTCGTCGCCTCGTCGCCTCGTCGCCTCACACACTCCGCCCCGCACGTTCACCTTCGATGATCGCAGCGTGGGCACGCCGTGGCGCGACGGCGTCGCCAATGCGGTGCAGTTCGGGCACGCGACCTTTCAGCGCGTCATACAAGGCATGCTCTGCACGCCGATGTACTGCCAGCACCACCGTATCCACAGGGCCAAACGTCACCATCTGCCCGCTGTAGTTGTGAATGGTCGTCACCACGCCATCGGCAATGCGCAACGCCGAGTGATTGGGCGTACACCTGATGCCCAGTCGCCGCGCCCGACGATACCAGTTCTCCAGGTCAAGGGTCACCCCCAGATCCTGGCCAACATAGAGCGTCTGCGTCACCACCTCGACCTGTGAGCCACGTTCGGCCAGGTATTCGGCCACACTGGTCGCCTCGTGAAAGCCCAGGCGGTCAATGACCAGAACGCGCGGGCCTGGCTCAATCGTACCCGACAGAATATCCGAGACATCCGCCACACCCGGGCCATCGGCACCGGGGAGTGCCGCCCGATTGGGCACCGATCCGGTGGCAATAATCACAGCATCGGGTTGCTCAGCCAGGATCAATGCCGGCGTGGCCGTCACACCTGTCCGCACGTCTACCCCGGCGGTGGGCAATTCGTGCAGTAAGTTGCGCACAATGTCGCCAAATTCAGCGCGATTGTTCACGTTGACCGCCAGGAGTACCTGCCCACCCAGACGGGTGTCTTTTTCGAACAGCGTGACGCGATGACCGCGTCGGGCGGCAACCACGGCCGCCTTCAGGCCGGCTGGCCCACCCCCAACGACAATAACCCGCTTTGCCTGGGTCGCCGGTCTGAGCGTGCCGATGCCCAGCCACTGTTCCTGACCGGTACCTGGCGTCTCAATGCAGCCGAGCCAGCGGTTCAGGCCCATCCGTCCCACACACTCCTGGTTACACGACAAACAGAGCCGGATGTCGTCAACACGGTTCTCACGTGCCTTGCGCGCAAACTCCGGGTCGGCAATCTGCGCCCGCACGATGCCGATCAGATCCGCGTGACCGTCGGCCAGAAGACGTTCGGCCTGGATCGGGTCTTTCACCCGCCCGACGCCAATCACCGGCAGCCGCACCGCTTTGCGCATCGCTGAGGGAATAAACATGGCATAGTCGGGTGGAATATGCATCGAGGCCTCGATCATATACAGGGTCTGGGTTGCGGTGCCGATACTGGTATTGATACAGTCAATCTGGCCATCACGTTCGAGCATCCGCGCCACGGCCACCGCCTCGTCCAGCACAATCCCATCGCGGATCAACTCATCCCCACACAGGCGCACACTCATCGGGTAGTCACGACCGACAGCCTGGCGAATAGCGGCAATAATTTCGCGAAGCAGGCGCATGCGATTTTCCAGGCTACCACCGTATTCGTCGGTGCGGTGGTTGGTACTGCGCGAGAGAAACTGGCGGACGATGGAGGAGTGCGAACACTGTAACTCAATGCCGTCAAAGCCGCCCTGCCGGGTATAGTCGGCGACCCGGGCATAGCCCTGAATGATCTCCTGGATATCCTCGTGTTCAACGGCCTTCGCTACCTCGCGGAACATCGGGTCGGCCAGGGCCGAGGGTGCCCAGGCGGGCAGGCGCGTAAACAGACCACTGCTCTGCCCGCCGTTGTGGTTGATCTGCGCAAAGATGGGCGTACCTTCGCGGTGCACCATGTCGGTGATACGCCGGTAGCCCGGAATAACATGCGGGTGGAAGGCGTGGATGAGCTTTTCGTAAGGATGATCGGTCGGGTGCGTCGAGTGTTCTTCGGTGATAATCAGGCCCACGCCGCCGCGTGCTCGCTCGCGGTAATAGTAGGCATGGCGATCGGTCGGCATACAATCTTCAGCATAGTTGGTCAGGTGTGCCGAAAAAACAATACGGTTTGGCACCGTCAACGTGCCGATTTTGATCGGCGTAAACAACAGCCGTCGTGTTTCACTCATTCGTTCACCTCCGCTACACCATCCGCCCGACGCGGTAGCCCTCAAGAATAGCCTGGCTCATAGAGCGTGGGGCCACACAGTCACCGGCGCGATAGACGCGCTGCCCGGCGTGCTTGAGTGCAAAATAGAGCGCTTCATTAGGCGTCTCGTGCGTTACCCCAACAATCAGGTCAAGCTCCTCCATCGAGACGGGTGTCCGATCAAAGTGATCCACGCCGAACAGGGTGCGTACCACGACGCGCTCGACATCAACCTGAGGCCGGAAGACAATGCCCTTCGCGCAGGCGCGCTGGTTCCAGGGTGTCAGCTCCAGCGAGGCGGTCAACCGCTGCCCAACGAACATGTCAGCAGTGACAATCGTGACCTGCCAGCCACGATCGGCCAGCCACTCGGCTACCCCCATACCCACCTGGTCGCCAATCTGATCAAGGATCACCGCCGTGCCCGGCGTGGTGGGCACATCGCCCGCCAGCACCTGGCGCGGATTCACGATCGGCACGTCGGCGGCGCGAACGTCGACGTCGGGATACGGTCTCGGTTCACCGCCCACGGCCACGATCACCGCATCGGGCGCATGGGCCAGCACCAGGTGCGGAGTGACGGTCACGCCGAGCCGGATTGTCACCGGCAACGCCCGCACCTGTGCCTCCAGCCAGTCAACCGCCAGTGCTAGCCGCTCGCGGCCCGGTACCGCTGCCGCCAGCCGCAACGTACCGCCCAGTTGCTCACGCTGCTCGTACAGCGTGACCTGATGTCCGCGCAGAGCTGCGACCCGTGCCGCCTCCAACCCGGCGGCACCACCACCGATCACCAGAATGCGCGCGGGCGGCGCGGCGGGTGGCAGGGTCGTAAACTCGGCATCGTGCTCATAACCCGCAGCCGGGTTGTTGACACAACTCAGGCGCGGATTCTGCACCAGGCCAATAATGTTATCCTGGTTGGAAAGGATGGCCGGGCGAATCTCATCGGCACGTCCAGCGCGTACTTTCTGCGGCAACTCCGGGTCGGCGATCAACGCCCGTGTCATCTCCACCGCGTCGGCCTGTTGTTCGACCAGTAACCCGGCGGCCATTCTGGGATCAACAATGCTGCCCTGGGCAAACACGGGCACATTGACAGTGGCCTTGATCGCCCCGGCCAGATGCGCCGCATAACCAGGCGGCATATACAACCCGGCACGGGTCAGGTGGCCCGTAAAGATGCTTCCGCTGGTGACACTGATAAAATCCAGGTGGTTCTCTGCCGCCAGCAGCCGCGCTATCTCGGCAGCATCTCCAGGCGTGATGCCCCCCCAGGGCGCATATTCGTCACCGCACAACCGCAGACCGACGATCGCCTCGCTGCCGGCTGCCTGCCGCACGGCCTGAATGACCTCACGCGCAAACCGCAGTCGGTTATCCAGCGCCCCACCATACACATCGTCGCGCATATTCGTAAGCGGCGACAAAAACTGGCGCACCAGGCTATCCTGGCCCGCGTTGATCTCCACGCCATCCAGCCCACCCTGGAGCGCAAACCGGGCGGCACGCGCAAACCCGGCCACCACCGCCGCAATGTCCTCAGCTTCCATCACTTTGGGCATCTCGCGGCTGTTGACTTCAGGGACGGGCGAGGGTGCCCAGAGCGGCAACTGCGAATAGTGGCTACTGCCCTGACCACCGCTGTGCGTAAGCTGTGCCAGCACCAGCGCCCCATGAGCATGCACGGCGTCGGCCACCTGCCGATAGCCCGTGATGACCTGTTCATCGTAGCCGAAGATGACATACTCATACGGCCAGTCCGACGGATGCACCACACTGCCTTCAAGGACGATCAGCCCGGCTCCGCCCGCAGCGCGTGTGCGGTAGTAGGCCACATGCCGCTGCTCAAAGCGGTGATGGGTGGCGAAATTGGTCTGATGCGCGGCAAACACAATGCGACTGGGAGCGGTTTTACGGCCCAGACGCAACGGTGAGAGCAACGGTTCAAACATTGTGCTGTTCATGGAACCCCTCTTTCGAGCGGTCGAGCGCTTGAACGCTTCAACGCTCGAACGCTTCAACGCTTCAACGCTTGAGCGCTTCATCGGAACCTGGCGCAAACACGCAATCCGGATCGGGAGCATCGAGCGAGCGACCGGTAAAATGCTTGACCGCGAAGCAGCCGCCGTGACACAGCGCGTAGGCGTTGCACGTCTGGCAACAGCCGCCGACCTGCCACTCGCGCAGGTGGGCGAATAGCGGAGCGTGCCGCCACAGCCAGGAAAAGCCGCCCCGGTCGCGCACATTTCCAGCCGAGAACTCCGGTGCCAGCACAAACGGGCAGGCATACACCTCTCCCACCGGATCGACGCAACAAACAATGCGCCCGGCTCCGCACATATTCAGCCCGTCAAGCGGTTGCCCATAGGCCGATAGGTGAAAGAACGAGTCGCCGGTCAGCACGTCCGGGTGTGCCAGCAGCCAGTCGTACAGCATCCGATTCTGGGCATGTGCCGGGCGCATACGTTCCCACACATCTATGCCACGCCCGGAGGGACGCAGCCGGGTCAGGCGTAACTGGCCGCCGTTATCGGTCGCCAGGGCGTACAGGTCATCGAGTTCGTGGATGTTCTGGCAGGTGACGACCGCGTTGATCTTGAACGCAACGTCACGGGCTGCCAGCCGGTCAATCGCACGGCGTGCCCGCAGAAACGAACCGGTGCCGCGCACCGGATCGCTGGTTGCGGCTGTCGCCCCATCCAGGCTGATCTGGACATCAAGATAGTCGTGGGAGGCAATCCAGTCGGCAGCGGCATCATCGATCAACGTGCCATTGGTGCTGAACTTGACGCCGATACCCTGATCAAGCGTATAGTTCATCAACTCAAAAAAATCAGAACGACTCATCGGCTCACCGCCACCCACGTTGATATAGAACACCTTCATCGCCGCCCACTCGTCAATCAGGCGCTTCGCCTCGTCCGTCGTCAGTTCGTCTTCGCGGCGCTGACCAGAGGATGAGAGACAATGCACACAGCGCAGATTGCAGCCGTAGGTCAGCTCCCATGTCAGGCAGATTGGTGCATCCAGTCCCTGTCGAAATATCTCGTAACTCACATCTCTTTCCTTCTAGAAAGCGCACAACAGGGGACAGGGGACAGAAACCTATCACCTATCACCGAACGCTTCAGCGCTTAGAACGAGCCAACCGCCATGAAACTCAATATACTGGCAGTCTGCATCCAGGCGACGCCCTAATTCCAGCAGTCGCTCACGGTCAAAGACCTGGAGGTGCCCAAAGCGCGGATCGGGGATCGCCTCGATGGGCACGCCGATAATCAGCCGCTGGCGCGTCCGCTGCCAGAGACTCGTCAGCGCTGGCACGGTCTGTTCGGGTGGCAGGTGTTCCAGCACGTGGAGACACGTCACCGTATCGAACATCCCCAACCGCGTAAAGTCAGCACTCAGCATGTCGGTTACAACGAAAGACACCTGATCCAACGCCTGCCGAGCGGCATAGCTGCCCGCCAGCTTAATCAGCGCCGGATCGAGGTCGCAGCCGACGATGCGGCGAAGGCGAAGATCCGAAGACGCGCGGATGCGCGGATGCGGAATGTGCGGAGGCGAAGATCCGAAGACGCGCGGATGCGCGGATGCGCGGATGCGCGAGGCGTCTTCGCGTCTTCGCCTCCTCGTCTCGTCGCCTCGTCGCATGCTGCTCGCCTCGTCGCATGCTCGCCCCCTCGTCTCGCTTTCGGCCAGCAACAGCGGAAAGAACCCGAAGCACGTCCCCGCATCGAGCAACGTCTCACCGCGTACCAGGCTCATGGCGCGTTCATAGATCGCACCAAAGGGCCAGATAAAATCCGGGACAGCTTCGGGTTGAGCCATGGCCGATTGCAACGCCGCCAGCGAGTTGGCATAGAACAGATGCCAGGCCTCCTGTTCGTTCCTGTGGTTCGAGCGGACAATCGCGCCCACCAGGTGTTCAAAGTCAGCCTGCCGATTGCTGTTGAGCAAGGGCAGCAACTCGTTCGCCACATAATAGCCAATGTTGTTGTCAATGCTGGCCGGTGCAAAGGTGTGGACGATCACCACCTCGGACGACCCCGGATGTCCTGCGCGATCCGGTTCTGCTGGAGCAGGGGTACCCCGCTCTGGCTCCAGGGCATACAGTGTAAAATGCGTGCTGGTGGCACGCAAGGTCGCTCGTTGCGCCAGACATTCAATCAAGGGCTGATGTCGATAGGGTGAGAGGACGAGTGGATTCATGGATGCACCGCATAGCGAAACAGATCTTCTGTCACTTTACCCAGTTGATCCAGATTGCGCACCACCTCGACCCGCTGGCAGATCGGTGCATAGACGGGCATATCCGAACCGGCCAGTTGCCAGCTCCCGCGCGCTTCCGGGGTGAGCCAGATCACCTGCTTCGCCCGGCGGCGAATTTCTTCCAGAATCCAGGCATTGGGTGGATTGCCATTTCCCCGCCCATCACCCAGAATAATCACGGTTGAGCGCCGCGTGATCGCCGCAAGATGCTGGGTGTAGAAAATATCCAGCGCCCGCCCATAGTTGCTGCTGGCATCGTGGTCGATCAGCGTACCGCCAAAAACTATGCCAATGGCAGACTCAATATCCATCTGTGCAAAGTGGGTGCTGACCTCAACCAGGTCACTGACAAAGACAAAGCTACGCACCTGCTCGAATAACGACTGCAAGCTGTAGAGCACGTGCAGCATGAAGCGGGCCGTATGGCGCACGGACAGGCTGACATCACAGAGAACGACCAGGCGCGGACGCTCGTCGCGGCGGCGAGCCAGTACCGGGGAGAAGGGAATACCGTCGTACTTCAGGCTGTTGCGCACCGTGCGGGCAACATGCATGTGTCCGCGCTGATCAATCGCCCGGCGATACGAAAGCGCCCCACGCATCTGGCGTCCCAGGCGACGGATGAGTTCTTCCATCTGGTGCCGCTCGGCAGCGGTGAAGGTACTCACGGGAGGCACCGGATCGAGCGGAGGCACGGCGCGGCGTAGCAATGCTCCTCCTCGCGCCAGATAGCGCCGCAACAACCCGGTCAGATCATGCTTTTGCGCGTGCAATCGCTGCGCCAGCTCGGTGATCACGTCTTCATCGACCCCCAGGTCGCGCAGATCGTTCAGTACTGCATGGAGTGCCCCACCCGACACCTGGAGATCGATTTCCTCGGTTGTACGAATGGGACTGAGTTGGCCAGGCCGGGCATGGCGGCCCGCCTGTTTGACATGCAGGTGATACACCTGCCGCAATACCTCGTCCAGCAAGGCGGCATGCTGGTTCAACACCAGAGCGTGACTCAGCGTCGGCACATCCAGGCGATCAGGATCAGGAGCCGGGGTGAACGCTGCCAGACGCTCGGTATCGAGACGGACATCCTCCCGTGCGGTGTCGTCAAGGAGTGTTCGACGTTCAGCAGCGTCGTGCTGCGCTTGCTCGATCGGCCGGGCAGTCGATTGCGCCAGGACATCAGAAGGCGCGGCATCCGTGGGCATCCGTCCGGGCAGGCTGAAGAAGATATCAAACAGTTCATCAAAGACCGGGATGTCGCGGGTATCCTTGATCAGCGTGCTGCCCAGCACCGCCCGCACCGTCTCACGGTCAGCGACACCGACATGGGTTAATCCACGCAAGGCATCAATGGTCTCGGATGGCGAAATTGAGACCCCGTTGTGTTTGAGGATGGTGATAAAGCGATTGATCACGCGATCCATGTGGCCTCCAGCACCTGGCGCTACGAGTCATCGCGGCGCGAACGAAAATAGGCCGCTTCATGGTGCCGATACCGGTCGCGCTGTACCTGGAGATCGAGGTTATCGGCACGGTTGCGGTTGGTCTGCCACTCTGCCGCCGTTGCATCATCGAGCAAGGCGGGCAACTGGTCACGAACCTTCTGGGCATCACGGTCATATTTCACGATCAGCTGCAGCGTCTCGTCCGCCAGTTCGGGTGTCAGGCTGGTGGCATGCAGCAGCAGAAGGGCCTGCGCCCAGTCGAGGGTCTCGCTGATGCTCGGAGCTTTGCGCAGATCAAGCGTGCGAATGCGACGAATAACCGTGACCACCTGCTGTGCGAGGGTGGCGCTGATCTCAGGCACTTTGAGGCGAACAATCGCCAGTTCACGGGCTTCGTCGGGATAGCCGAGTGCCAGATGCAGGCAGCGCCGCTTCAGCGCATCGCTCAACTCACGGGTGTTGTTGCCGGTGATACACACGAATGGTGGCTGCCGGGCCACAATGGTGCCAATTTCGGGAATAGTGACCTGGAAGTCGCTCAAAACTTCAAGCAAAAAGGCCTCGAACTGCTCCTCGGCGCGGTCGATCTCATCGATCAGCAAGACCACAGGCTCCGGGGCGGTAAGTGCCTGTAAGATCGGGCGGCGCACGATGAAATGCTCGGAGAAGAAGACATCGTCGTGGCGGTGCAGATGTGCAACAGCCGTTGGCAAATCCGGAATATCGTTGAAGAAGTGGCCGATTTTGTCCCGCAAGATCTGGGTATACAACAATTGCTTGCCATACTCCCACTCGTACAACGCCCGCGTCTCATCCAGGCCACCATAGCACTGCAGGCGGATCAGTGGTCGCCCCAGTGTGCCGGCGACGACCTTTGCCAGTTCGGTTTTCCCCACACCGGCCGGCCCCTCGATCAGGATCGGCTTCTGCATTTTCAGCGCCAGGAAGACGACCGTCGCCAACTTGCGTTCGCAGATATACTGCTGCCCCTGCAGTGCGGCGATCACCTGATCAATGGAATCGAACATGCCATCACTCCTTGAAGAGAGGCGGGAAACGAAGTTGCGAGGATGCGAATTCGCCTCTCGTCTCTTCGCCTCACGTTTCGTCGCATCCTCGCATCCTCACCTCTCCGTGTCACAATAACCCCTAGCGGTTGCTGGTGTGGCGTGCGCCGTGGAACCCGCCCTCGTAGTACGAGCCGGTCATAGCGTGTGCCACGACGGGTCGTACGGACTCGAACGTCACTTCCATCGGATTACCGGGCGTCGAGCCATCGCCCAGCACATGCTTCGAGACGCGGTCAATATCGCGATCGTCACCGATGATCCGCGGGCCGCCCCACTGCTCGTACTTCCCCTTGCCCATACGTGTCTTGCTGTACTCGGTCACACTCTGGAAGTTGGGTGGAATACCGACATCCTTAGAGAGCTGGATCGCGGCCTCGACTGCACGCTCGGCGGCACTCACGTCGCTCAAACCATCAACGACCACACCCATAGCGCGGGCAATGTCACGGTAGCGGCGATAGTTGGCAGGCATGTTGAACTCCCACACACGGGGCAACGCAATCGCGTTGTTCAAGCCGTGGTGGCTGTCGTAGAAGGCGCTGACCGCGTGGGAGATGGAGTGAATGATCCCCAGGCCGCCGCTGTTGAAGGCCTGGGCCCCGATGTATTGCGCCCAGACCATGTTGCTCCAGGCTTCAAAGTTGTTCCGATTGGCGACCACTTCGCGCAGGTTTTGCGCCACCAGTTCGATACATTTGAGCGCTCCACCCAGACTGGCGGGAAAGTCGAGGCGTGAGACGTATGGCTCGGAGCCGTGGGCCAGCACATCGAAGCCACAGAAGGCGGTCAGATCCTGGGGCATAGTTTTGAAGACATACGGGTCGTTGATACCCAGCGTCACAATGCAGCTATCGTCAAAGCCAAGCCATTTGCGCGGGGCATCTGGCCCGGTCGTATCGGTGATCACGAACGCCCAGCTCGTCTCTGAGCCGGTACCGGCTGTGGTGTTGATCGCAATGTGCGGGGGATTCTTCTGACGATCCGGGTCACTGCGGTTGAAGCCGTCAAACTCGTTGATGTTGCGCCCATCGTGGGCGATGACAAGCCGCGCCCCCTTGGCCGCGTCGGTCACGCTCCCCCCACCGACGGAGACGATGCTGTCACAGCCCTCGCGCCGATAGAGGTCGGCGGCGTCCATGCAGTTGTAGTCTTTGGGGTTGGACTCAACCTTGTCGTAGATCACGACATCAATGCCCTGGTAGCGGATCTTGCCCGCCACATCGTCAACAAGATCGGTTCCGCGTATCCCTGAGGTCATAAGCAGCGTGCGCTTGAAGCCCAGTTTTTTTGCCTCGACGCCAACCATTTCATAAGCACCCGGGCCAATCAATCCACGGGGAAAGGGATGAAACTCCTTGATCGGAAATTGCCAGAGCTTACTCGCATCCATTGCGATTCCTCCTCTACTAAACTACTCTGTTTCCTGGTACTAGTCTTGCTACACCCGGATGAAAAGGGCCGCTCATATCGACATTACCCGCCAGTCGTTACCACCGACGACACCTGGAGGCCAGACAACGTAACGGGCAGAGGAAATCAGGGATCATGATTCAGTATGGATCAGGATCAGCATCAAACCGGGATAAAACCTTGTTAGTTACGGAATATATCGTATGCTGAACATCATAGAGGTTTGTCTGGCTGCTGTCACCCCTCTGCGAGGCAGTCTGCAACTGACCAGCCGGATAGCAATCAGGTGACCGGGTGGATAGGGGGTAAGGCGTCTGTGCGTTGTAACGGGGCAGCTCTCAAAGCAGGGGGCTGGAGCTGTGTACCAACCGTTCCATCATCGCTGCTCATGTGTAGCCACCGACGATGACGCGGCCCATAGTGGCGGGCCACCGTAGGCGAGTACATCCGGGTCAATATCCGCCCCATTGGGCCACGTAATCGTGCCGCCATCGACCTGCGCAGTACCGAAAAAGGCGGCATCAGTACGAACTGGCTCGAAAATCGAACCGTGTGCAATAGAGGGTGCGAGGTTGATATCGCGTTGCTCACCGTTGGTGAACCGCACCCGGACAGACCATGGCTCAAGCGGTTCGACGGAGCGAACGCGAATAAATGGGTTCATATAACCTCCATACATCACCGCGTACTTCCTGTCACTGATACAAGATACGCGGTAAGCGTCCGTACCAGCGCATGATCCGGTCAATCTCGATTATCTGTGGGTGCTGGCACGGCCTATTCGCTTATTCGTTCTTCATTCGTTGACAGGGGGCCGCTCCTTGAAGACCAGCAGTGCCAAGCTACGTGGGATAGGGGCGACCACGCGGGTCGCCCCTATCCCGATTCGTGTTATTCGTGTTATTCGTGGTTCCAGCGCCAATTGGCCCCGGTTTAAACCATCGTTTGGGCGGGAGTGAAATCAGATTGGTACGACACCAGGAACATACTAATGCGCCAGCGCCGGGGCCGCCTGTCGCCGTCGTTGGAACTGCCGCGCCTGATACATAAACGCCTCCAGGCGCGTGTTGATGTTCGTGCCGCCCTGCGCATCGTAGATAATATCCAGCCAGGGGATGTTGTCCAGGTCAGCCCGCAGACGTTGGGACATACCGGCGCTGATGATGCCGGGCATGCACGAGAAGGGCATAATATTGACGATTCCGTCCAATCCGTGGCGGGCAAAATCAATCGCCTTACCCATTGTCAACACCGCCTCCGAGTCCAGTTCGGGGTGGTAGTAGGGCCGCAGCATTTCCATCAACTGGCCCACCGGTGTTGCATGGGGGAAGGTGAGCAGGTGCTCAACCGGCTTGAGGATGCGCCGCTCCAGATGTTGCTGATAGGCATCGGTCAGACACATCGAGAGAAACTGACCAAACCGCCCATGCACGCGGCTGCGATATTTGTAGTTCCAGTTCGTGTAGTAAAACCATTCCATCGCATCGGCCAGCATCACCTCAGCGCCCACCGCTTCCAGTTTGCGAATGATGTCCTGGTTGGTATATTCGTTGAAGCGGATATAAATTTCACCCACCAGGCCAATAATTGGGCGGCGTGTGCTACGATCTACCGGCAGGGCCTCAAACTGCTGCGCAGTCCATTGCATGGCCGCCACCAGCGGCTTGCCCCCATGCTGCCCCACTGCCTGTATCACGCGCTGCAACGCTTGCTGATAGATCTGTTCGGTCTGTCCTGGCTGTCGTTCATACGGGCGATACTCGTGCAGCAGCTTCTGCAACAGATCGACGGCCACGATACCCTGCCACATCAGTTGCCGTAGTTTCGTCGGATTATTGCCAAACCCCTGATAGGAGTTGCTACCCGTGGGCGACATAAACTCGACCGCGCCCAACCCCTCACGTTCCAGGATCTCGCGCTGGAGAACATTGTACTGCCCAAACCGGCACGATCCGCCAGTTGTGGGCATAAACATCATCGAGCGCTCAGGATCGAAATCGGGCTGGCGGGCGCGGCGAACCAGATCGCCGGTGGTCGTAAAGCATGGCGAACACTCGCGCCCCTTGCACAGCTCCAGACCAATCGCCATAGTCTCGTCGTCGGAAGGTGGCAGTACCTCGGCTGGTAAATTATGGGCATTCAACGCCGAGGCCATCACATAGACATGATCGCACATATACGGCAGGTAAATTGTTTTTGGTTGCGCAGTGTCATTCGTGGTCATGCTACCACCTCCTTGCCCATCGCCAGGCTCTCAAAGAACGCCTCACAACGGGTAATAACACCAGCGTCAGCCGTATGTTCATCCATCTCCAGTTCCAGGAAGGGCTTGTTGCCCATAAGATTACGGAAGAAGCTCAGAATAAACGAGTCCGGGCCACAATTAAAGCTGGTCATATAGATTGCCTGCAAGCGCGGGTCATCTGCTATCAGCAGTGCCGCAGACAGAATATCCTGCCCACCGCGCCAGAACATGTCCTGATAATGTTCGGACAGATTGGCGGTTTCGAGCGGCAGATAGTCCATTGGAATGGGCAAGATGCCCAGCTTGCGCAGCTTGAAGGGCAGATCCTGGCATACGCTCAGGTCGCACACATTATATGGACGGCCCACAATGACCGCCGCCGGCTGATCGGGCGGCAAATCCGCCAGCACCTCGCGCCCACGGCGGCGAATGCTGGCGTAGAATTCGCGCTGGGCGGTTTCTGCGACGCGGCTGGCCTGGATGATACGTTTATGGGGCATACCAAGTTGTTTGCTCAGTTCCTTGAGTTCGTGATCCCGTGCTGTACGCCACAACATATGCAAGGGAAAGCTTAACGTGCGGCAACCGGCGGCAGCAATGTCGATCGTGGCACTGACCAGACAGCCCATGGCTGGAATATAGGGACAGTAGTTGTTTTCGGCCTGGCCGGGAGCCACATTTTCACGATTGACAATGTTGGGCAAGAACATAAAGTCAGCACCCTTGTCCAGCAAGCTCGCAACATGGCCGTACATCAGTTTGGCCGGATAGCAGGCCTCCGCGGTCGCCAGCTCCAGCGTCTGCTTTGCAATATGGGGATTGGTGGCCTCAGAGAGAACAATCTCGATATTGAGGTCGTTGAAGAACGCCCGCCAGTAGGGAAACAGATCGTAGAAAATCAGCGCACGTGGGATCGCCACACGGGGCCGCCCGTTGCGCGGCCCCTCTGGTGGCACATAGTCACCCAGCAGGAACCGGTTACGCTCGGCAAACAGATCAGGAATAGCGCTGCTCGTCGATGCACGGGTACGTCCGGCTTCCTCAAAACGGTCGCAGCGGGCACCATAGAAAAGAGGTGGCTCATTGGCAATCACGACCTTGTTCACCTCGCACAGGTTCGGGCAGGCCTTACATTCAAACACCGTTGACTGATAATGTCGGTCGCCCAGGTCAAAGCCCTTGAACCGTGTTGGTGGCACCGTGCCATCACGCTGCCGCTCGGTCAATGTTTCCATCGCCAGAATCGCCGCGCCAATCGCGCCCGTAACATCGTGGTGCGGCGGCACCGTAATCTTGCGCTTCGTCAGCGTCTCGAATGCGGCGACCACACTCTGATTCCAGGCCACGCCGCCTTGAAAGAAGATGTTCTTGCCAATTGCCCGCCCGTTGACCACGCGGTTCAGATAGTTCTGCGCAATTGCATACGCCAGGCCAGCCGTCAGTTCGTCTACCTTTGCGCCTTGCTGCTGGTGATGCACAATGTCCGACTCCATAAAGACGGTGCAGCGCTCACCGAGGCAGGTCGGTCTTTCAGCATCCAGTGCCAGCCGGCTGAAGTCTTCCTCGATGCTGATCTTCAGACGATCGGCCTGCTCTTCCAGAAAGGAGCCGGTACCGGCGGCGCAGGCGTTGTTCATCGCAAAATCAACCACTGCCCCGTTATTCAGGCTGATATACTTGCTGTCCTGGCCACCAATCTCAAACACCGTATCGACGGTCGGGTCAAGCGCGGTCGCAGCGCGGGCCTGAGCGGTAATCTCATTGCGCACCACATCGCCACCCACAAAATCGGCGGTCAGGTATCGCCCGGAGCCGGTCGTGCCAACACCCAGCACCTCCACCTCTGCGCCCACTTCGGCCTTGATCTCAAGCAGCGCACGGCGCACGGCTTCTAGTGGTTTACCGGCAGTGTGCACATAACGCCGCGCAACGACCTGCGCATGCGAGTCGATCAAGACCACATTGGTGCTGATCGAGCCGACATCAATACCCATGTAGACCGGGATGCGCATAGGTGATGGTGTCTGGTGGGCAACCGTTGGCGGCAGTGTTGTTGTCGGTTGGCGACCACTGCCAGCCAGTGAGGGCATACTCTTGCGCTCGTGGCGCCCTGTACGCAGGTACTCGGCCAGCGGCTCGAAGCCACAGAATGCCGGTAATTGCCCGGCTTCGTCCTCATCCATCGCCACAAACGCGGTGCCGAGTGCGGCCATCAACTGGTGATGCTGGGGCACGATCAACTGCCCTGGTTCAAGATCGAGGACGCGCTCAAAGGCGCGTACCACACCCGCATTATAGGCAACACCACCCTGGAACAGAATAGGCGGTGTAAACGATTTTCCTTTGCCGATCACACTTTTGAAGTTCCGTGCGAGCGCCATACACAGCCCGGCCAGAATATCGGGCAACGGTGTGCCTTTTTGTTGCAGATGGATCATGTCAGATTTGGCGAAGACGGTGCAGCGCCCGGCGATACGGGCGGGACTGGTAGACTGTACCGCCAGTTCCGCAAACTCGGTTTCAATAGAGATGTTGAGCCGCTCGGCCTGCTGATCAAGAAAGGAACCGGTGCCCGCTGCACACAGCGTATTCATCGCAAAGTCCACCAGGATCATTCGGCCACTTTTCGCGTCCCACTCCAGCGAGAGGAATTTACTATCCTGCCCGCCAATTTCAATCACCGTGCGCGCTTCGGGGTGAAACTCACCCACTGCCCGTGTCTGAGCCACCAGTTCGTTGACATGGTTGCCGCCGATCAACCGGGCCACCGGTTCCCCGCCCGAACCGGTCAACCCCACACCGAGAATACGTGACAGATCAACGGTTCTGGCCAGATGTTCAACCGCTCGCAGCACCGTCTGGCGTGGTTGACCCTTAGAGCGTAAATAACAGTGCGCCAGCAGCGTCCGTGAGCAATCCAGCGCAACCGCTTTCACGGTGGTCGAGCCAATATCAATACCTAAATAGATACCTTGCACTATACCCTCCCAGATATGGCAATCTGATTTTTTGGTACAAATGTGAGACATAAACATATATGTAAGATTCATTGCACCAATCGTCACTATTTTACCATTCCGTCGTCCGAGTAGAGTTGATGTATAACAACCCGAAGTTAAGCTGCGCTTTATCTTTCGCGCAGGCGGCATAGTTCCTAACTTGATCGTCGCCGGGTGTACATCGAGGACGGTGGCCCGCTGACGTGCGGCCCCGGTTTGCTGCCGGGCTGCCGCGGCCCGTTCAACACCCGTTCGCACCGGCTATCAGCTCTGACCTCCTTCATGTAGGCCCACGAACAGAGTAATGCCAGCGTTACCGCCAGCAGTAAACCAATCGAGAGTCGTAAAAACTGGAGTCCAGGCTCAAGCCAAGACTTCGCTGTACTATTGGGATACGATTGCTATATAATAGTAATAATAATGTGGATGCCGCCGGCGCTATGCTGCCTCTGGCGGGTCAGTCATCCACGAGGGAAGTTCCCAGCACGTATTTTATGTGCATAAGAGAAATGTCATTAATTTTAACAGGACTTACGCAGTGGCTTGCATCCAACGTCCTTCTACGCCTGCGGCAGCATGGAACAGACTGGTTCCACATTTTCGCCTTCGGCGAAAATGTGGAACCAAAAACAGCAAAAGTACCGCTCTGCCGAAGGCGAAAACCAGTTGGTGATGAACGACCGCGTAAGTCCTGTAATTTTAACCGGAGTCAGCCAGTCGCGTGAACCGGCCATCTTGTTCGCCTACAGTTGTAGTTAGCCATCACGCACGCTGGGAGCAGATGGCTTCCCGGCTCTCGTTCCAAAAGCCGTTTCAGCAGCCTGCCAGAGCCAGCACAGGTACAACGGTCTTCCTCCGTTTATATTCGATACCGTAACCATGAGTACCATGAATACACCCGCCTTACGACTGGCCTATCTCTATCCCGATCATATGTCGATCTATGGTGATCGGGGCAACATTATCGCACTGGTACAGCGTTGTGCCTGGCGTGGTATTCAGCTCGACGTCATACCCATAAGCGTGGGTGATCAGGTTGACTGGTCGGCGTTTGACCTGGCGTTCTTTGGCGGCGGACAGGACAGCGGGCAGGCGCTCATTGCCGACGATTTTTTGCACCGCCAGAGTGCGGGGTTGTGCCGGGCGATTGAGGATGGTCTGGCGCTGTTAGCAATCTGCGGCGGCTATCAGTTGTTGGGCCACTATTTTTTGACCCATACTGGCGAACGCTTGCCGGGGGTAGGTGTGCTGGATGTGTATACGGTTGGCGGCAAAAAGCGGCTGATTGGCAATATTGTGATTGAGGCAGCCCTGGATGAGGAGCAACCCGCCAGGGTCACTCGCCTGGTCGGGTTTGAGAATCATAGCGGGCGCACCTATCATGGGCCTCGCGCCCGCTCGCTAGGGCAGGTGCTGGTGGGGTATGGTGATAACGGGGAAGACAAAACCGGCGGCACGGTCTATCGCAATACGATCGGCTGTTACCTGCACGGCTCGCTGTTGCCCAAAAACCCGCAACTGGCTGATCACCTGCTGCGGGCCGCGCTACGGCGACGCTATGGTAGCGCGGTGACGTTGTCAGCCCTGGATGACAGGCTGGAGCTGCACGCGCAGCGCACTATGGTGGAGCGCTTGCTGCTACGATAGAGGAGACACGCGATGCTCCAACACTTCTTGCGCCATCTGCGCAACCCGGATCAATTTTCGGCACCGTTAGCCGACGAACGTCCAACGACGCTGCCACCGTACCACCTGCGTGTGAGTATGATCGTTCACAACCCCCGGCTTGAAATCGTCGGTGGTCAACCACTCAGTGACTATATGCGCTGGCACGACCCGGAGCAACTGGCACGACAATATATTGCCGATCTGCGGGCGTGCAGTGGTGGCCTGGCGCAGTATGTGATTGTGGAGCGCATTGTGGTCGATGGCTATCCCATCAAGCAGGATGGCTTTTGCTACGATGACGCCGGCTATCTGCGCTGCTGGCAGCAGGGCCGTGGCTGTCATACGCCTGACGCTGTTGACTATGGGCGGTTGCTAGACGAGTTTGAGCTGATCGACAAGATCGAACGTCGTCAGATAGATGAAGTCTGGTTGTTTGCCTTCCCCTACGCTGGCTACTACGAGAGTACCATGGCTGGCAATGGTGCGTTCTGGTGCAACTCACCGCCAGTACCGGCCACCAGTCACTGCCGGCGGCGCTTTGTGCTAATGGGCTTCAACTATGAACGTGATGTGGGCTGTATGCTTGAGAACTTTGGGCACCGCGTTGAGTCGATTATGAGTCACGTGTATCGCCAGCACTCCGACGAGCGCAACCTGTGGGCCCGCTTTACCCGCTTTGAGCGTGATATGCCTGGCCAGGCCGAATGCGGTAATGTACACTTTGCCCCTAACAGCCTGCGTGACTACGACTGGGGGAACCCGCGCCCCGTTCTCAGTCGCGCCGACACCTGGTATCGCTTTCCTGACCTGGCTGGCCCCCCACGCCTGATGCGCTGTGATGAGTGGGGCGGCGGTGACACGCGGCTGCACCACTGCTGGTGGCTCAATCATCTGCCGCGTGTGGCTGGTGAGACCGATGGTATTCGGCATAACTGGTGGCACTACATTCTTACACTGCAAGAATAGCTATGAATATCGGCTCCATCGCGGACATGATTATGCTATGAAGCAATTACTTTACCTGGGTTCGGCGGTTGCCGGAACAAACCGTCCTTCGATGTCGCCCAGAATAAGCTTTTGTGCTGACGTTTTCCCTCAGCTCTTCGGCTCCGCTCCGCTCAATCCAGAGCTACTGCTTGCACAACACAAAGATATATTCATGCTTGAAAATATAAAACCCGCCCACCAGCGCCCGATAGCGCCATAGCTCTTTCTGATGACGCTTGCCGGTGGTGGACTCAAAGTTTTTGACAATAATGCTTTTCAGGGTAAATCCACGCTGCACCACCTCGTTCATGGTCTGAAACCCAAGCGGAATCCACTCCCCCTGCGCATATTTATCGCCAATCACCAGCGCCAGATAGCGCCCCCGGTCGAGTATCGGTGCAACATGGTCTACCACCTCGCCGATCATGGACAAAAACACCGCCACTGAGGGCGCATTGGAGAGATCGCGTGGGTTTGCGCTAAATTTGATAATGTCGAAATAGGGCGGATGCATCAGCACCAGTTGCACCGACGTCTGTCCATAATGCTGCAGGATGGCTTGATAATCGATCTGCGTGCTGTCACCAGTGATCACTGCACTGACGACCTCATGGCGGTTTGGCTCCTGTGCCAGCAACGCCCGCGCCTGGCTGGCAACTGTGTCCTGTAACTCAATGCCGATTGTGTTGCGCCCCAGGCGTTGTCCTTCGATCAACGTTGTCCCCAACCCGGCAAAGGGATCCAGCACCCAGTCGCCTTTTCGGGTATAGCGGCGCAGCATCTGATGCGGGATCTGGGGGATAAAATTGCCCCAGTAGCCAGCGCTATGCACCCCGGAGTTGTCACGACGGTCGATCAGCCACAGGCTATCGGTCAGAATGTCGTCATATTCTTTCCAGCGATTGAGGTTGATGTCGTTGATCGCACTCGTCCTGACCTCGGTTATACTCTTGATCAGCCGCTCAACGTAATACTGCGCCCGTTCCAGCGTTTGCGCGGCGGCGATTTGCTCCAGATCGGCCAGTATATGCGCGGGACGACAGGTGACCAGCGTCTCGGTGGCATTCTGTGCATGCAGGTGATGGTCGGCCTGGGCGAGATCCTGTTTGAGCGTAAGAACGGCCTGGCGTAGCGCTGGCAGCGCAGCGCATGCTGTCAGTTGCCGCAGGCGCTCCAGCAGGAGCGCCGCATTCAAGTGCCACGGTTCATCCGCCTCGGCACCCGGTTTTTCTTCAGTCAGCATAGTCTTCCCGATGTCTCTCACACCACGAATCCGGTCGTTCGTGGTTCTCAACATTGATTGAGCAAAGCGTATCTTCTTTCCCGGCCGGTACCGCCACTGAACGGCAATACCAGGATGCTATGCGGCGGTGCCTACCGGGCTACCGGACAACTCGAACCACACCGTTGCTCCCAGACCTTAAAGTCATGGGGGCAGGTAGGACTAACGCACTATATGCACCGCTGTAGCAGAGCGTTATACTGCTTACAGGTTCTGTCGGCACTATTTAACCTGGATACTACCATTACAAGAATCTTACACCCAATCTACTGTCTATCTGGAGGGTTACTCGGTATGCGTTATCTGCTCGACCAGAAATCGTATGAGGAAATGCTGGCTAAAAAAGACCATTCACGTGATTGTTATGTTCGCAATCAAGAGTACCTGCATCACCTGTATGTGGATGGAGTGAAATATACGGTGGCCCGTGCGGTCTATGCCTGCATCAAAGAAGCGACTGCTGCTGGCGACACCGATGCGCTGCTGCACTTGCAATTTCACAAAGAAGACCTGGAACGCCTGATTGCCGATGCCCAACGGAACGGTATTGACGTGCGTAGCGTGCGCAATCTGGGCGATCCACCCCCATCGGAAGAGGAATCGCGCCCCACGTTAAGCAACTCGTTTATTCCTCCGATGCCCACAACCATCGAGGAGACCGGGCTGAACCGCACGCTGCTCACCGAGCAATTCCTGCGGGTTCTCTATAACAAAGGCCGTTCGACCGGAGCCGAAATGGCCGAGGAACTCAGGCTCTTCTACCGCATTATTGAGCCGATCATTGCTGATTTGCGTAATCTTGAATACATTGACATCGTCGGGCAACGAGGGTATGGTGACATCAACTACGAGTATATTCTGACCTCACGGGGCATTCAGGCTGCCAACGATGCCCTGCTCAAGACCCAGTATGCCGGCCCGTGCCCGGTGCCGCTGAATACCTGGATCGAGTCAGTAAAAATCCAGACCATCAAGAATGTGGTTGTAACCCGACGCAATATTCGCGAAGCATTTGCCGATCTGATCATTGATGATTCGATCCTGAACTGGGTCGGGCCAGCCGTCAACTCGGGTGCCTCAGTGATGCTGTATGGCTACCCTGGCAACGGCAAAACCAGTATTGCTGAACGTATTACGCATCTGATGGGTGATGCGATCTTTATTCCCTATACGATTGAAGCCGATGGCGCGATCATCAAAATGTATGACGCCATCGTCCATGAACCCTGCAAAACGCCTCTGCCCGACGATCTTGAATACGATCGACGCTGGATCCAGATCAATCGCCCGGTCGTTATTACCGGCGGTGAACTGACACTGGAGGCGCTGGATCTGATTTATAACGAGACCTCGAAAATCTACGAAGCACCGTTCCAGATGAAGGCCAATGGCGGTATCTTTCTGATAGACGACTTTGGGCGACAAAAAGTACGTGTTTTTGACCTGTTGAACCGCTGGATCGTCCCTCTGGAAAAGCGGTATGACTTTCTCACGACTGTGACGGGCAAGAAGCTCCAAATTCCCTTCGATCAACTGATAATGTTCTCTACCAATCTGCATCCCTCTGACCTCGGCGACGAAGCGTTGCTCCGGCGGATCAAGTTCAAGTTCGAGATCATTGACCCGACCGAGGCCCAGTGGCGCGAAATTTGGAAGCTGATGTGCCGTATCCGCAAAGTGCCCTATGATGATCGCGGGCTGGACTATCTGGTGGCCAAATGGTTTGTGCCGGAGAATCGTCCGTTCCGAATGTGCCAGCCGCGTGACATTATTGACCAGATGATCTCGATTGCCAAGTACAATATGGAGGCTGTCAGTTTGAATCCGGATCTGCTGGATGCGGCCTGTGCTACCTACTTTACCAGTAAAGAGAAGAAGAGCTTTGGTGCGAAGGTGCGTCTGGATTTATAAACCGGGTGCATGGCGCATCACCTACAGGCGTTGCGCGGTGTTATGGCCAGTTTGTCTTTTTGCTTTTTCCGCATACTATCCTGTTTCTGTTTTCCAAAACAAGATAGTAGAAACCTGGCTATTTACCACTCTACCACTCTACTACCTCGGGTAAGGCCGTACTTTTCTCTTTTTCACCTCACACTTTCCCCTCCAGTGGAAATGTGAGGTGAGCGAAGCATTCCTCCTCCACGTTACAAACATAGCCCGTAGAGCAGCAGGCGCTTCAGTCCTGGGAGCCGTCACTTCTCCACCGGGTAGCGAGCGCGTTCCCAGGCGATCATCCCGCCACGCATGTTGTGAACGCGCGCATACCCTTGCTGGCGTAAGAAGTTGGTGATCTGACCACTGCGGTTGCCACTGCGACAATAGACAATAACGGTTTTGTCGGTGGGAATCGCATCCAGTTGCTGTGGCACCTCATTCATGGGGATGAGCAATGTGTCGGCAATATGTACGGCATCGTGTTCCCATGGTTCACGTACATCGAGCAGGATAACATCTGCTCGATGCTGAATAGCGGCGACCGTTGCCACATCAACCTCAGGCGGTAAGTTCAGTAGATCAACATCAGCGCTGGCAGACATATCTGCCGCTACCACGTTATCAATAGCAACCGGTGCATCAACGGTTGCCGTACCAGGGATACACGCTGTCAGCACCAGGAATAAGCCGATGAGCAGCATGTGTTTCATCAATGTTCCTTTGCCCTGTTTCATAGCACCTGTCTAGAAAGGTAAAATCGCTCACTGGCCGATGCGCCAGTGTCTCTCGCGCTCCTTGCGCGTAACGCCTGTATTCTACCGCATATGTCGGGACCGTCCAGCCATTATCCGGTACGGCATAACTCACAGCTCATACGGCGCACGTGTCTATTCGTAGGAATACATAGCGCGGATGCCACGTGTGGGCGTGACGCATGGAGGAACGGCTTCAGACGTTCCGGACGGCGCAAACGACCAAAATCGTTACGCCATGTTGCTCAACGATCTGCCCACCTCTTTCAGGATTGCTCGCGGTTAGCACAGATCATGGTAAGATAGGCATATACAACCGAAAAATCAGCAAATTGGGCATGCGCGTTGTGTGTGCCCTTGCATTCGGAGATGATTGCTATGAGCGAGTCAGACAAGCAAAAAAAGGAAATCCCCCCGATCTATGTCGTGTCTGGTGGCAAGGGATCGATTGCTGAAGAGGTTGTACGTAGCGCCCTGGCCCAGTTCGAGGGCATTGAGGTGCCGGTGATTGTCGTTCCACAGGTGCGCCACCAGGAGCAAATTGATGAACTGATACCCCATGTGGTAGCATCCCAGGGTACGATTGTGCATACGATGATGGACGCCCAGATCCGCAAGGCACTGATCCTGGCGGCTGATGCGCACCAGATCACATCCATCGATCTTGTGGGACACTTGCTGGAGCGCCTGTCGCAGATTCTGGGCCAGGAACCCCTGGGGCGACCAGGATGGTACCATCATCTGCGCGCCTCATACTACGAGCGGATCGAGGCCATCGAGTTTACGGTAGCCCATGACGATGGCCGCAACCCGCACGAGTGGCACAAAGCCGAGATCGTTCTGACCGGCGTGTCCCGCACGGGCAAAACGCCCTTGAGTATCTATCTCTCCGTTCAGGGCTGGAAAGTCGCCAATGTTCCGCTCGTGCGAGAACTCCCGCCTCCGCCTGAATTATTTCAAGTTGATCCGCGCCGGGTGATTGGCCTGACGATTGATGGCGGGCAACTGGCGGCGCATCGCCAGAAACGCCAGAAACGCCTGGGGATTGCGCTAGGTACCGGCTACACCAACCTGGATGAGGTGTATCAGGAAGTGGCGGCGGTGCGGCGCATTTTTCGCAAGGGCGGGTTTGCCGTCGTTGATGTCACCGACAAACCTATAGAGGAAAGCGCAGACGAAGTGATCAAGATTATCACCCGCCAGAACCCCGCCCGTCTGTAACCGTGCCGGTGGGATGATCGGCCCGGCGGCTGAGGCGAGGGCCAACGGGTGGCAATGTGCGCCGTGCCGTCCGGCCCGTGAACGGGCGGGCAACGTCTGAGCGAACCCCGCCTGCACAGGCTCACGTGGGAGTGCCCTCCTGTTATTCAGTCGCTTCAGGTCTGGCTGGTTCGGTTCGTATGCCGGGGAGCCGGGCGTTGAAGACCTGTTTCTCGGTAGCACCGGGGAGCATATAATAAAACCCATCCGGCCCCACTACACGCGCTAACTGGTTCATAATACGCTCGATATCGTCATTGGGACGAGCGACAAAGATCGGCTTGCCCTCTGGCCCACCCAGCGGTATCTTCCTGGGGCATGCATCGATCTGGGCTCCGGAGAGTAACAGGCGTGCCTGCTGAAACTCCGGATCCGGCGCAATGCCCAGTTGTTGTGCGTAGGCATGGCCGTAGGCAATAATCTTGGCCACCAGATTAAAGTCAGCCGGCACCATCGGATGATCTTCCATCAGCGGCGTGCGCATGCGGCGTTCATAGTCTTCCGGTGACTTACAGATGCGCACAAACGTCTTCTTCACGCCCATACACCCCAGGTCAACCATATAGGATGCGGCGGCAATTTTGCCGGAACGGGGCGACTTGCGGGCCACGACACTGGTAATGATCGCGCTTTCTACATCCCATTCTTTCGAGAGCAGCACCTCATACACCGGCCAGGTGACACACTGGTGCAACCAGCTTTTTTGTGCTGGCGGTTCTGCGGGCTGTCCCCTTCGTGCCGGTTGATTCCGCACAACGTCTCGACCAGGATTGCGAGCCATCACCGGCTCCTTTCATATAAAATACGGTGATCAACGCTATCTATTGCGCGTAGTGTACCAGATGCGGCCCGCCTGCGCCAATCGCCGGCCGTGCATCGAGATCGCCGATGGTGATACACCGGCCTATCGCGGCAATCTATTTTACGACCTGGTCACGTCTTCGGTTCCAGCTTAATCTGCTTCCGGTTGTTACGCATTGTACCATGACCTCCTGATAGTTACATTCCCCTATAACGTGTATAATAAAACAGGTGTTCCGTTTTGTCAATATTGCCATCACTGCCGCGCAACGGTGCGCAGTGAATCGCCACGGCCACCCCTGGGGTGTGCCGATCATGTGTCCCGTGATATGGTATAATACTGGTTAACGGGTATCGTTTAACGCTGTGGTATGTGCATGGAACAACCGGCACTCGTCCTGACTTTTGCTGCGCCTGACAATCACCGTGTTTGCGCGACCACATGGGCCTTTGCGGATCAAACACCGCTCACCGTGCCGGTGACGGTGCCGTTTGCACTGGAACACGTGGATCTGCTGTTGCGTGCGTTGAATGCCTGCCAGTACGCCGCCTCTGGCATTGACCCGTCCCGCTCTTTTGTGCCAACCCCCGCCGAGTGCGCGGCCCTGGCGCAACTGGGCCTGTGGGACGAACAGCGCCAGCAATTGCCGTCTGATCTGCACCAGCGTGTGGGCCAGCGGCTGGGAGCGGCGTTGTTTGCCGATGTGCGGGTGCGGGCGCTGTTGCCCGGCTTGCGCCAGTCGCAGGGCACGATTGTACTCGCCACGGTGCCCGATCTGCACGCTAGCCAGCATGCTGGTGCGCTGCCGTGGGAACTGGCGGTTGCCGATGGACAACCCTGGCTGCTCCACGCGGGGCATGTTCTGCCGTATGTGCGGTTGCTGATCGCCCCTGCGCCGGAGGTGATCTGGCCCAAACGCCCACAGGTCTTGCTGCTGACCCCCCAGGCGGGCTTTGATGCAGCCGCACTCGGCTACGCCCAACAGGCCCGGCAGGCGGTGCGCACCGCCCTGGCCGATCGGGTGGACATCCACGCGTTGGGGCCACCGCTGACGCTGCAGATGCTCACCGATTATTTGCACGCCCACCCGGACGTAACGTTGCTGGACTACTACGGGCATGCGCTGCGGCAGAAACAGCAAGCGTATGTGCTGTTTGATAGCGCTACGGGTGGCCCGGATCTGGTCAGTGTGGCCCAGTTGCAGGCCTTGCCCCACCTGCCGCCCTGCTGGATTTTTGCGCTCTGCCAACCCACCACGTCGGTAGCGCTGGCCGAACCGCCGGTCAACCTCGCGGCGGCCTTTGTCGCCCGGTCACAGGTGACGGCCGTCCTGGCACTGCATGTGCCCCTGCCCGGAGCGATGGTGAGTCAGCAGATCGTCCCGGCGATATACCAGACGCTGGCGCAACCGGCCAGCCTGCAAGCCGCCGTCACTGCCGCACGGCAGCGCCTGTATGAAGCCACACCGAACGCGACGAGCTTCTATGCGCCCACGCTCTACCTGCGCCAACCCCGGCTAACGCCGTGCTATCTTCTGGCATCACCCGCGCCACCACCTGGCCCGGCTCGCCCGGTTGCCCCACCGCCGGCTGGCAACCCCTTCACGCCCAACCAGGTGCCCCCCACGCATTTTGTTGGGCGGCGGCGCGAACTGGCCGATATGCTGACGCGCCTGGAGCAGATGATGAGTGTCTCGCTGGTGGGTGAGGCGCGGATTGGCAAGAGCAGCCTGTTGCGCTACCTGGAGGCCCGACTGCCCAATGAATTACAGGCGTATGGCACCTATTTGCCGATCTATATGAGCATGGACAATTATGACAGCCAGGCCGGGTTCTGCCGGGCGTTGCTTGACCAGTTGCTGCCCCATGTGCCGCCGGTGTCTGGTCAGGAACAGGCGCTGCGGGCGCTGGAGTGTCAGCCCGAGCCGACGTTGCGCGAGACGGTGCGGGTGCTGGAGTGGGCCAAACAGGGCGGGCTGCGCGTGGTGTTGCTGCTCGATGAGTTCAAGGATGTGCTGCAGCATGCGCAGGAGTTTAACGAGGTGTTCCGGGGCACACTGCGCAGTCTGTATACCCATCGGGTTATCGCCCTGATCATAGCCACCCGCCAGCCGCTCACGACGATTGAGGGCTTGAATACCTATTTTGTCAACGCCATGGAACAGTTCACGCTGCAGACACTGTCTGCGGATGAAGCCGAGGAACTGCTACGCCAGCCCCACCAGTATACCTTTACCGACGCCGAGGTGCGCATGGCGCTCCAGGTGGGTGCCGGTTATCCACTCCGCTTGCAGTGGGCCGGGTACTTGCTCTACTACTCCAAGTCTCGCCCGCCAGGCCAGTTCCATCAGGCCGATCGTGGCTTACGGCGCGACGCAGCGCGGATTCTGCGCCGTGAGGTAGAGGATCAGTATGCGCGGGCGATGGTCTGTAGCCACCCGGTCGATCCGCCGCCCAAAAGAGAAAAAAAAGACCGAGCGGCGCTGCT
>Ga0308414_1000049_pt1 | contig 65401 bp, 60 predicted proteins | sample HotsprSampleOS50_FD_205667 | JGI IMG/M metagenome (GOLD analysis project Ga0308414, IMG submission 205667) | Hot spring phototrophic mat microbial communities from Octopus Spring, Yellowstone National Park, Wyoming, United States - 20090730_OS50 ... | reverse complement strand
GCGTGCAACGCGGCCAGCGTGCGGCGGTGGCGCAGGGCGAGTTCGAGCGCGGCAATGTCCTGCGGCGGACAATCGGACAGATTGGCAACCACGTGGTGTTTAACCTTCTTGCCGATCCGCTCGGAGCAGCGCAGGAGCATGCAGGTGTAGGATTTGCCATTAACGGTACTTGTGCAGCGGGATATACATGATGAGCACGATTTATCTTGACAGTAGTGTGCACACAATGACCGCGAAATTACGCATAGGGTTTTTCACAAATAACTTGCGTGAAAAATCCTCGGAAGATCCGCTACAAGATAGACATGGAGGGGCAGCGGCCCTGCTGCTCTTGTGCCCCGCACGCACGAGGCCGCCGGGGCCGTCGCCCCTCTTTAGTCGCCGAATCCAGGCACATCATAATCGCCGTCTCCAACACCGCCGCACCGCCCCTTACCCGCCACGCCCGCGTCATCACAACGGCCGTGCCGCAGCTGCGCTGCCTCAGTTGCCGTGGGCAGCCGGAATCGCGCGCACCGCGCCACTGGTGTTTTTGTTCTCGTCGCTAGCAATCAGGCGCAGCCAGCCGGCCTTCGCTGGCACGGGTATGCTGACGTCAAACTCTTCAGTGACTGCGTCAAACACGCCGTCCACCGGCACGAACGACCGCGCCTCGCGCGTGTCAATCGCATACTGCAGCGAACTCACCGTGGACAGCGCATCGCGCACACGGCATTGCACGCGCAGCCTGTCGCCCGTACGGGTCAATACAATCGCTTCAATAACCGGCGGCGTGTTGTCTATCACAAATGTGTCACTGATGCGCTCTGCCGCAAGCGCTTCGCCACCCGGCGCCGCGCCGTCATCGCTGACCAGCACACGCACGCAATAACGCCCGTCTTCCCATTCGCGCGTATTGAACGTGACAAAATTCTGTTTGCGCTCCTTCACCAACGGAATCCACTCCGGCCTGTCCGACGCGCGGCTGATCCACACACGCGCGGATAACGCATCACCATTGGGGTCTTGCGCCAGCCATGCGATCGTACGCGCACCGAAGCTGTTGAGACGCATCACTCCTGCGCCCGCTTGCGGCGCACCCGGGGGTGGTCCAGCGCTGGCTGCAAGGGCCGGAACGCCCGCCGCGGACAGCCATTCCTGAATCAGTTGCGCCACATTGCCGCCCCCAGGCTGCTGTGCCGGCGGCACCGGCGGCGCGATGAGTTCTGTGTGCGCCGGGCTGACGGCGATGACATCAATGACGGGCGCCCGGTTTGGTTCCGCATAAAAAAGCTTCACCGCGCGTACCAACGGCGACACGCTGCCCTCGCTGCGCAACTCCAGCGCATATTGCAGCATGCGCGCCGCCGGGCTGGCAATGCGGCCGTCGGTTTCAACCGCGCGCCACGCGCTCCATGACGTGTCCGGTGTGTCATTGTTGCCGCTGCGTGTCACTACGCGCACCAGCGCCGCCTGTGTGGTATCCAGTTCAATCCGCCCCCAGCGTACTACATCTGCAACCTGCACCACCGCCGATTCATACCGCCCGCTCACCGCATTCACAGCGCCCAGCACAAACTGTGATGCGGGTTCTGTACACACGACGTGAACTGTGCCGCCGGCCAGCGCCTGCAGCGCCATAATTTGCCGTGCAGGCAACTGCGCCGCCAGCGCCGCACGCCCGCGCCCGCGCACCACAAACAAGCGCCCCTTGTTGCCTGAGCCAACATACATCGTTCCGTCGGCGCGCTGCGCCAGTGCGTACAGCACCGGTTCTGACGACTGCCAGTACACTTCACTAAAGCCGTCCGGCGCGATGCGGAAGAGCCGCGACGCGGCCGCTGGCAGCCCAGCTGGTGGCGCTGGCGCCACAGGCCCAGCCGGCGCGCCCGTTGCCGCGCTCGTCATTGCCGCCATCAGCGCCGCAGCCACGGCCGGACTCGGCGCCGCCGGGGCGGCGGCCGCCGCGCTGCCCATCGTCGTCACCCACACCACGCCATTCGTCTCCACCAGCAATGACGTCGCCTCATTCGCGCGTGTGTCAAGCAACAAAAACGGCTGGTTGGTGCCTTCAATCCGGTACACATACCCGCGCGGTGATGTGCCGGCATATACCACGCCGCCGAGTTCTGCCAGCGCGGTAATGTTGTCTTCCGTGCTGTCGAGCAACGTGGTAATCCGTGCGGCCGTGCCGGAGAATGTGATCTGTTGCAGAATGCCCTTGTGGCCGGTGGCGGCGAGCAAACTTCCATCCGGCTGTGCGCGCAAAGCCCAGATGTAACGCTGCCCAGTGTCCGCGGCACGCACCATCACGCCGCCTGCGTCACGCCGGTAAATCACGCCACCCGGTGAGACGCCGAGATACAGCGTCCCGTGCGCATCCTGCGCGAGCGCCGTCACTTTCTCCTGCTCGAAGGCCACAACCACTTCATTGCTGCCGTCCGGATGGCGCAGATACACTTTGCCCGCCGACGATGCATACACGCACCCGTCATCACATGCGAGCACCGCATCAAGCATCGGCACCGCGAACAGCCCGGTCGAGATGATCTCAGGTGCGAGCTGCAACACGCCCTCCGGCTCGATCATCACGCGCGTCGCTTCGCCTTTAATCCAGCGGTCGTAGCTGTTTTCTACCAGCATGCTGGTGCGGCCGCCCATGGCGCACATCACCGCACACATCATCACACCAAAAACAATCCGGCACTGCATCGAACGTTTCATTTTATCGTACATGTCAATTGGTGAAACCCGCGCACGACCGCGCCAGCGGGCACAGTTGTTTCGGCCAACACCACTTCGCCCAGCGGAGCGCTGGCTTCCGCGCGCCAGCGCGTCAGGGCGCTGGGCGGCAACGACGGCATGGCATGGCTGCCCACCACCAAGCCGCTCGCTGCGCCTGTTAAGCGTACATACAGCTGATCGCTGCGCCGCCGCCGCCGCGCCACCTCATACAGCCCGGCCAGCGACGCAGGCCGCATCTGCGGCAGGCTGTCTCGCTCTTCCGCCTGCGCCGCATCACAAATCTGTATCGTGTACTCGCCGGAACGCGCATCGTCCGGCACGCGCAGCACCGCCGTATGCGCCACGCGCGGCGCTTGATACGGCTGCAGTTCAATGTTCACCGTCACGTCTTCGCCGGGGGCCAGTGTCGTGCGGTCAAGCCACGCGCGTGCTACCGTCGCGCGCTGTACGGATTCGTCAAACGAAAATGTGATCTCAAACGCATGCAGCGCCGCCGGCGCAAACTCATTTTGCAGCAGAATGCGCACAAGGCTCATCATATTGCCCACCGCCATGTCTTCGCCACCGTCCGTCACCATGTTCGTCAGTGCAATCGTGTCACCCGAATCGAACGTCATCTGCACCGTGTAACGCGTCGTGCGGATACGGCTGGCATCCAGCGCCGTTTCCAAAGGTTGCATCAACGCCATCATCACCGCCATCGGCGTAAACCGCTCGTGGCGCAATCCGCGCGAACGATACACCTTCTCTCCCAGCACCGGATGCACTGTGCGCACCGTGATGTCAATCATCCGCGGCTTGCGGCCGATCGTGCCTATCACCGCCGGCGAGCGGTCTTGCAGAATCGTGCCGACAATCGGCCCGGTATTGGACATTTTGTATGAGCGCACAAAAGAATGTGACACCGCCAATATCTCCGCCGCCGCCATCGGCATCTCGATCGCCCCACATTGCAAAAATGGATGGCCAAATGCCAGAATCGTGTTGCCGTCACGGTACGTCACCGTGCCAACCGCCGCTGCCGAAATGTCGCCGTGCAGGATCACGCCAGCCACCGGGCTGCCGGGCACCAGTTCCGTGTCAATGTTTGTCACACCCGCGTTGCCGCCTTCCACCACCATGATGCCCAAGGGCTCGAGCTCTTCGGCCAGCCACGCCATGGCCGCCGGCCCCGCCCCCGCCACTGCCAGCGGTGCCAGCGCTGCGGAAAACTGCCGCGCCACACCCCGCTCGTGCCCCCCCACCGCAGCCACCATTGGCAGCTTCTGCATCTTGATCATCGCCTCTATCGGCGTCGCCATAAACAATGCTTGATCCCGCTGGTAAATCGGGCCATACGCATACGCCCCAATGATCTTTCCATCAATATACACCGGGCTGCCACTCATGCCGGCCACCGGCCCGGAATGGCGATTGCGCACATCCAATGCTTCGCACATAATAACAGGCTCGCCGGGATAAATGCTGTTGTGCATCAACCCCACGACGCGCATCGGAAATTCCGTCACCGCCGTCCCTTCCACACAGGTGCGCCAGATGCCCGTCGCCCCCACCGGCACCTCGCCCGCCGCCATGATGGATGGCGCGGGAAACTGCGCCTGCACCAGTCCTGCTACGGCCATGCCCATCGCGGCTATCGCGGCGGCTGTGGGTCTCATGTAAACAAGTCCTCGTGTTTGATGAACAGATGCTGCGCATTCAGATGCGCGTAAGCCTTTTCCATCGCGATCCGCCCCGTCGGCGTCCGCTTGATGAAGCCCTGCTGAATTAGATAGGGTTCGTATACCTCTTCTAACGTATCGTCTTCTTCGCCGATCGACACCGCCAGATTTTTGATGCCCACCGGCCCGCCGCCGAATTTGTGGATTAACGTGTCAAGATACGCCCGGTCCATTTCATCCAGCCCTTCGGCGTCGATGTCGAGCATGATCAGCGCCTTGTCCGCCACCTCCCGGGTAATCACCCCGCCCGCGCGCACTTGCGCATAGTCGCGCACGCGCCGCAACAAAAAATTCGCAATGCGCGGCGTCCCCCGCGAACGCTTGGCGATCTCCGCCGCCCCCTCCTCTTCTATTTCAATGTTCAGTATGCGCGCCGAACGATGCACAATCTTGCACATCTCCGCCACGCTGTAGTATTGCAGACGGCATGTTATCCCAAACCGCTCGCGCATCGGCGCCGACAGCAGGCCCGTGCGCGTCGTCGCCCCGATCAGCGTAAACTTGCGCAGCTCCAGCCGCACCGAGCGCGCCTGCGGCCCCTGGTCGATCATGATGTCAATCATGAAATCTTCCAGCGCCGGGTAGAGATACTCTTCCACCACGCGGTTCATCCGGTGTACTTCATCAATAAAAATGACGTCATTTTTCTCAAGATTGGTGAGCAGGCCGGCCAAGTCGCCCGGTTTTTCTATCACCGGCCCTGACGTCGTCCAGATTTTCACACCAAGCTCATTGGCCAATATGTTCGCCAGTGTCGTTTTGCCCAGCCCGGGCGGGCCGGACAGCAACACATGATCCAGTGCATCGCCGCGCTGCCGCGCCGCTTCCACCGCGATCGCCAGCCGCTCTTTCAGCGCCTCCTGGCCCACAAAATCCGCCAAACGCTGCGGCCGCAACGTCAAGTCTAGCACGTCGTCCTGATCCGGTATGTGGCGTATCAGTGAATCCGTCATCTCACACATCCTGCAAGGCGCTGAGCGCGCGCCGCACGACTTCTTCGATCGTCAGCAGCTCGCCTGCGTCATTGATCACACGTTTCACCATCGCGTACGCTTCCGCATTACGATACCCCAGCGCCACCAGCGCCAACACAGCATCATTCAACACGCGCTCTTCCTCCGGCAACGGCACCGCGCCCGCGCGTTCCTCCGCAACTGCCAGCGGCGGCATTTTGTCCTTCAACTCCACAATGATCCGTTCCGCCGTCTTTTTACCCACGCCCTTGATGCCCGACAGCCGTTTGACGTCTTCCGCCGCGATCGCCGCCCGCAGGCTCGCCAACGGCAAGCCGCTCAAAATGCCCAACGCCGTCGCCGGCCCGATGCTCGCCACGCCGATCAGCAGCGTGAACATCGCGCGTTCGTCCTTGCTGCTGAAGCCATATAAAATCTCATCATCCTCCCGCACGCAGTGATACACGCACAACCGCGTGCGCTGCCCCACCGGCGGCAAATCTTCATACGTGTTCAGCGTAATGCTAATCTCATAGCCAACTCCGCCGGCATTGATCACCACATACGCAGGATTCTTCTCTTCAACCACGCCTTCAACAAATGCGATCATTGCATGCGCTCCTTCATGCGCTGCGCATGCGCGTGGCAAATCGCCAGCGCCAGCGCATCTGCCGCATCGTCTGGCTCGACCGGGCCACGGATGTTCAACACGGTGCGTACCATAAATTGTACTTGCTCCTTGCGCGCGTTGCCGCTCCCTGCTACCGCCTGTTTCACCCGCGATGGCGCATACTCGCTCACCGGCACGCCCGCCCGCGTCAGCGGCAACACCGCCGCGCTCCGCGCTTCCCCGATCCGCAACGCCGTCTGCACATTCTTGAAGAAAAACTGGCTCTCCACCGCCGCCGCGTCCAACTTGTATTCCCGCACCAGCTGCGCAATGCCGTCATATATCCGCACATGACACTCCCACGCGCTGATCGAGACCGCGCTGCGGATCGCGCCGTATTCCACGCAACTCATCGCGCCCTGCTCATACCGGATGATCCCATACCCCGTGCTGCGCGTCCCCGGGTCTATCCCCATAATCATCATGGCAGATCAAAATCTGACGTCATAATGCGCGGCGCGCGCCGCAGTGGCGTCTGCTCGTCCTCTTCTCCGCTCCCCATGATCTCGATATACGTCTTGTCACGCAAGTACTGCATATAATCATCATACACTTTCGCCAGTTTCTCTTGAAACAGCCGGGAATAGATTTCATCGTACGCTTCCGCTTCCGTCAAAATGCGCCCGGCGCGCTTGCGGTCAATGTACACAATGTGATAGCCGTAACGCGTTTCGATGATCTCGCTGTACTGCCCCGGCTCAAGCGCAAACGCCGCTTTCTCCACGTCCGCCATTTCTTCCCCAAAAAAGCCTTCGCTTACCATCCCCCAGTCCCCGCCTTTTTCTCGTTTCGGGTCTTCCGAACGCAGGCGCGCAAGCTGTTGGAAATTCGCACCCGCTTTCAGTTCCGCCAGCACGCTCTCTGCGCGTTTCTTTGCCTGCGCCGGGTCCGGCCGCTTCTTGATCAGAATTTGATACATGTGCACTTGGCCCGGTTGGACAAAATCTGCCACGTGCAGCTGGTAATACTCATGTATCTCCGTCGGCAATACCGTGATGCGCCGCATGACTTTGTCTTGAAAAAGTACCTTGACTTTAAGGTCATCATGGATCGTCCGGCGCAGTTCTTCCTCTGTCATGCGTTGCTGCTCAAGAAAACTGCGAAAATCTTCTTCCGTGGCGTACTGCCCGCGAATCTTGTCTAGCTGCTTTTCTATCTCTATCTCCGGCAGCTGCAGATCGAGCCGCTTGGCTTCGATCAGCAATAGCTTACGATCCACGAGTTGCTTAATCGCCGCCTCCCGTGCCTTCGCCAGCTGGGCATCCCGCTCCTCTGGCCGCGTGTTCTCCTCTATTTGGCGCGCCACCGGCTTGTACATCTGATCCAGATCAACCGTGGTGATTACTTCATCACCAACGCGCGCGACCACGCGGCTGACAGACGTATTCCCCGCCGCCCCCGCAGACCGCACCAGCGCCGCCGCCAGCATCACATTACAAACCGCGGCGCACCAACTCTTGTATGACAGCTTCATTGCGGATCACCTGATAGGTGTTAGTCAGTTGTTGCAATACTTCTTGATACCGGGCGCGCTCGCGTTCCTGCACCAGCCGGTCCCGTATCTCATCCCGTACTTCCTCCAACGTCCGCCGCCGCCCCGCCACCCGGTCCGTCACTTGCACGATGTGATAGCCAAATTCTGACCGCACCACGGGCGACAGTTCATTCCCACGCAGTGCAAACGCGGCCCGCTCCACTTCCGGCACCAGCTGCCCGCGCTGCACATACCCCAAATCTCCCCCCTGCGTCCGGCTCGGACAACTCGATTCGTTCAGCGCCAGCGTCGCAAAGGGCTCCCCTTCCTGTATGCGTTGCCTGATCTCCACCGCCCGCTCATACGCATTGCTCACTTCCGCCGGATGCGCCCCGCGCTTCACTTCCACCAAAATGTGCCGCACCCGCAGCCGCTCTGGCACACTATACTCCTTCACATGCTTCTCATAATACCGTTTCACGTCCTCCTCGCTCACCTGCACCCCCGCGCTCACATGCTTCGCATAATAGTAGCGCATCTTGACTTGCCGCGCCGCCTCATCCAGTTCGGCTTGGTACGCCGGATCCTGGCTGAAATCCTCATGCTCCGCCGCCACGGCCAGCACCCGGTTCTCAATCAATTGCTGTATAAAACCCGCATACTGCCGCCGCAAGTAGTCTGGCATGCGTTCCAGCGTTTCGCGTGGAAACGCGCGCGTGAATTCATCCACCGTTACCGGCTGGCCGTCCACCAAGGCGATCACATTTGACGTGAGCTGCGCACGAGCAACCGGTTGGGCTGCCGCCTGCTGGGCAGGCTGCACGGCCGCGCCCAGCAGCGCCCGTTCGGCCTGCTCGACCTGTGCCGGTGGCGCTGTCCGTGCCCCGCCCGCCGCACGTGCAGATGCCTCTGCGCGCTGTGCCGGCCCCGCGCCCGGTTCGTTCGCCCCGCCACATGCGCCAATCAACGCCGCGCACGCCGTGATCAGCACACTCCGCCTAGGCATGCTGAAACAACTGCTTGAGCCGCTCGTGTGTATCATATTCAATCAGTGGCTTGATGATGCGGTCCAAATCCCCGTCCAGCACCTGGTCCAGCGTATACAGCGTGATCCCGGCACGGTGATCGGTAATGCGGTTCTGCGGAAAGTTGTACGTGCGAATCTTCTCGCTGCGGTCACCACTGCGCACCATCGAACGGCGCTGCTCCGCCCGCGCTGCCGCCGCCTGCTCGCGCGCGTGCTCCAACAGCCGCGCCCGCAATACCCGCATCGCTTTCGCCCGGTTCTTAATCTGGCTCTTTTCATCCTGGCAACTCACCACCACTCCGGTCGGCAGATGCGTAATCCTCACCGCCGAATCTGTCGTGTTCACATGCTGCCCCCCGCACCCCGATGAGCGAAATACATCTATCCGCAAATCCTCCGGCGCGATCGTTACGTCCACTTCCTCCGCTTCCGGCAGCACCGCCACCGACGCTGCAGACGTGTGTATCCGCCCGCTTGCTTCCGTCTCCGGCACGCGCTGCACGCGGTGCACCCCGCCTTCATATTTCAAATGCCGGTAGACATCCTGCCCCGCCACGCTAAACGTCACTTCCTTGATCCCCTTCGTGTCCGAATAACTTGTGTTCATTGTCTCCACGCGCCAGCCTTTGCGCTCCGCATAGCGCGTATACATGCGGTACAAATCCGCCGCAAACAAACTCGCTTCCTCGCCGCCCGTCCCCGCGCGGATTTCCACAATCGTGTCCGCCGCATCCTCCGGATCGCGCGGCACCAACAGCAGCTGCAACGCCTGTTCCGCCGCCGCCACCGCGCACGCCGCTTGTGCCTGCTCCTCGCGCGCCATGGCCATCAGCTCGTCGTCGCCCCCCTCGCGCAACACCTGCTCGCTTTGCTCCAGCCGGTCCCGCCATTCCCGCACCGCCCGCGCCGCTGTCATTATCTCCTGCAATTGCGCGTGCCGCTGCGTCATCTCCCGCAACCGCCGCGGATTCGCCGCCGCCGCCGGGCTGGCTAACTCCAGCTCCAGCGCCCGCAGCTCCTCCTCATACGCGCGTAATTCGCCTAACTCCATGCCGCCGCCCGCACCGCCGCCTGCCGTGCGCGCTCTCGTTTACTTCTTCTTGCCTTTCTTCGGCGCAGGTGTTGCTGCCACCGGCTTCTCAGCATACCGCTTCTTAAACTTCTCTACACGCCCCGCTGCGTCCACGTACTTCTGCTTGCCCGTGAAAAATGGATGGCACGCCGCGCAGATGCCGATGTGAATATCCTTCGCCGTCGAACCAACGTGATACTGCGCGCCGCACGCACACTTGATCGTCGTCGGCGCATACTTCGGATGGATGCCTTCTTTCATTCGTCTGTCTGTTCCTGTTACATACTTGTCACATTACGAATCATTATTATATAATATCACAGCTTACTTTGCAAATTGATGAACACACATGCTCCACATCCTGGTAAGGGCGTGATCCATCACGTCCACATAAATCCTAAATCCTAAGTCCCCATGTCCCTCTCCCTCTGCTTCCACGAAGCCTGGCGCGGCCTCAAAGCCTGGTGGATTCCTTTGTGTCTCCTCGCCGCTTTCATCGTCGTCATCAGCCATTCCTGGCTGATCCAATTCCTCTTGCGCGATGAGCTCAACGCGCTGCAGCCATGCACTGAGATCATCACCTCCTGGCGCACAGATGTCGAAACCGGCCGCATCCCGCCCGATCAAGCCGTCATCACCTTGATGGATCAACTCGCTGATCTCATGGCTCAGCCTGCCATGCAAGCCGCCCTGCGCAACCTCGCCGTCACTGCCCTCTGGCTCATCGGCGGCATTGCCCTCCTCGTCTGCGCTCTCCACGTCATCATGGTCATCGTCTCCAAAGCCTCCGTCCAAACCCGCCGCGAAGACATCACCTTGCGCCGTGATCTTGCCCGCACCGCCCTCCTCACCCTTAGTTACATCGTCTTGGCGCTCATGAAAATGCTGCCCATTATGTGCTGTTGCGTCTTGCCCGGATTGTATATTTACCTGCGCTTGTACTTCACCGATTTCATTATCACCGAGCGCTCGCCCAATCCTTTCTCCGCCGCCGCCGAAAGCTGGCGCCTGACACGTGGAAACTTGCTGCCGCTGGCGGTTCTTTTTGCCGTCACCTTGGCCACGCACCTTCTTTCACTGCTCACCTACGGCTTGGCCGAAATCCCCTTCCGCCCCTTCGAATATACTCTGCGCGCCGCCGCCTACCGCCAGTTGCGCACCGCGCGCTCTGCCGCCCCCCTATGACTCGCATGCCGCCGCTTGCGCTGATCGTCTGCCGCGCCCGCAATGGCGTCATTGGCTGCCGCGGCGCCATCCCATGGGATCTCCCAGAAGACCGCGCCCACTTCCGCGCCCTCACCCTCGGCCACACGCTCCTCATGGGCCGCCGCACCTTCGCTTCCATCGGCCGCCTACTCGACGGCCGCCGCACGATTGTCCTCTCGCGCGATCCGGCCTTCACCGCCCCCGGCTGCACCGTCTGCCACTCCCTCGATGATGCCCTCGCCACTGCCCGCCACACCGACCCATGCCCCTTCGTCTGCGGCGGCGCTGAAATCTACCGCCAAACACTGCCGCTCGCTACGCTCATCTATCTCACCCAGCTTGACTGCGATGCAGAAGGCGACGCTACCTTCCCCGTCCTTGATCCAGCCCACTGGCAGCTTGTTGCACAGCGCGTGCACGGCCCGCTCTCATTTCTGACCCTCGTGCCAGCACAGGTGTCAGGCTAGGAAAGTATACTTCGCATATATGCGAAAACTAACTTTTTACAAAATGACAGGTGTCAGGCTAGGAAAGTATACTTCGCACATATGCGAAAACTATTTTCTTACAAATACTTACGTACAAAAAATCGTATTTTTCGTACAAAAAATCGTATTTTTATGTTAGGTGTCAGGCTAGGAAAGTATACTTCGCAACAATGCAAACAGCGGCCTTTTTTGTTTAAAATATAAAATGCCAAGAGTATTCTCTCCTTTGACACCTCTGACACATAGTTTTGTTTCCGTCGGCAAAACCAACCTAGATTATGGATGAGGATGTACAGTGTGGTTCCGCTCTCGACGCCGCATCAAAGCTCAATTATCACCTTGCCCCGCTGCCCTGCTTTTTGCTACAATTTTCCGTAGTTATGCTGAGCCATTTCTGGAAACCTCTTTGCCGCGTTCCTGCATTCCTTGACACGTGCGCGGCGCTTCGTCATTCCGCGCACCGCTCTATTTCCGGCGTGCACCTGCCGCTCCTCGCCGCGCTGGCCCGCGCCTTGCACCATGAACTCCAACGCCCGCTCCTCCTCCTCGCTCCCTCGCCAGACGCCGCCGAGACGCTCATTCATGACCTCCACACGCTCCACGGCGCTCGCGCAGCCCTCTTCCCTGCTCACGCGTGGGATCATGATGATTTGATCGCCAACGAGCCCGTCAATCTCGAGCGTCTCGAAACGCTTAATGGCCTCACTGGGAATGCGCTCGACATTGTCGTCGCTCCCTTCCCCGCCGTGCTCCAACCGGTGCCTCATCCTGACTCTTTTTTCCACGCCACCTTGCGACTCCACACCGGGCAATCTTTTGACACCATCGAGCTTCTGCGCCTGCTCTTCGAGCGTGGCTATGAACGCACCGAATTGGTTGAGTTCCGCGGTGAATGCAGTGCCCGCGGCGGCATCATTGATGTGTTCCCCGTCACCGCCGATATGCCCGTGCGCATCGAATTCTTTGGCAATGACATCTGTTCTATCCGCCAGTTCGACGTTCATTCTCAGCGTGCCCGCGCGGATGCCGATCTGGCCTCCGTTGCCATCCCACCCGCGCGTGAGACCACCCTGCCCGCCGCTGATTCTCCGCGCGCCGCTTCCCTGCTCGATTATTTCGCTGCGCCACCCGTCATTCTTTGGCATGAGTTCCGCCGCATCCTCGGCCACCTTCAGCGCCTGCAGAACGATCCCAATTCGCCGCCGCCCCTCTTGTCCATCGGCACCCGCTTCGACGCCTGGCTCACCGCCTGCCAGCCGCTCCCTGCGCTCTATGTGCAGGAACTTGATGTGGATGTTCCCCACGCCGTCGCACACGCCAATCTCCACATCGAAACTGCTCCGCTGGACTTCTCCGCCGCCTCCGCCAGCGCCCCGCCCGGCGGCCACAAACCCCACGAGTTCGCCCTGCTCCGCCTCGCTCATCTCCTGCGCGCCTGGCGTGCCAGCGGCTTGTCTGTCTCCATTGCCTGCGCCACGGATGCCGACCGCGACCGCTTGCGCGATTTGCTGACGCGTGACGCCCACATCCCTCCCACCGAATTTCACCTCAGCACCGCACCGCTCTCCGGCGGCTGGATCGTCCCCGCCGCCCATCACGTCACCATTACCGACGACGAAATTTTCAGCCGCGTCTATGCCCGCCGCCGCCGCCCGCGCCGCATACGCACCGGCCGCGCCGCCCCGATTGACAATATCGCCACGATTGCTCCCGGTGAATTCGTCGTCCATGTCAATCACGGTGTCGGAGAATTCGAAGGCATCCGCGCTATCGAACTCGACGGCGTCAAACGTGAAATGATCGTCGTGCGCTACGCTGACAACGCCCTGTTGTACGTCCCTCTCGAACACGCCCACCTGCTCGAACGCTACATCAGCGTCGGCCAAGGCGCGCCGCCGCTCGACACGCTCGGCACCGGCCACTGGGCCGCACGCACACGCCGTGCTGCACGCGCCGTCCTCGATCTCGCCGCCGAACTGCTCGAACGCCAGGCCCAGCGCGCCGCCCAGCCCGGCACTGCCTTCCCTCCAGATTCCGATTGGCAACTCTCCTTCGAAAAATCATTCCCCTACGCCGAAACCCCCGACCAGGCCCGCGCCATTTCCGAAGTTAAGCAGGACATGGAAGCCCCCCGCCCCATGGACCGCCTCATTTGCGGCGACGTCGGCTTCGGCAAAACCGAAGTCGCCCTGCGCGCCGCCTTTAAAGCCGTCATGGCCGGCAAACAAGCCGCTGTCCTCGTCCCCACCACCATCCTCGCCCAGCAACACTGGCACACTATCTCCGAACGCATGGCCGAATACCCCGTGCGCGTCGCCGTCCTCTCCCGCTTCGTTCATCCCCGCGAGCAAAAACAAACTGTCGCCGCACTCGCCGCCGGCGAAATTGATATTATCATCGGCACCCACCGCCTTCTCGCCCCCGATGTCTCTTTCCATGATCTTGGCCTCATCATCATTGACGAAGAACAGCGCTTCGGCGTCCGCCATAAAGAAGCCCTCAAAAAACTGCGCGCGCTCGCCGATGTCCTCACCCTCTCCGCTACGCCCATCCCCCGCACCCTGTACGCCTCTCTCACCGGCGCGCGCGACATGAGCACCATTAACACTCCCCCTGAAGATCGCATCCCCGTCTCCACCCAGCTCATCAAACGCGATTACCGCCTCATCCGCGAAGCCATCCAGCGCGAACTCGCCCGCGGCGGCCAGGTCTTCTTCCTGCACAATCGTGTCGAAACCATTGCTCGCACCTGCGACATCCTCCAGCAGCTTGTCCCCACAGCCCGCTTCGCCATCGCACATGGGCAAATGCCCGAAGACGACCTCGCCCGCACCATGGAGGACTTCCATCACCGCCGCTTCGATGTGCTCGTCTGCACCATGATCATTGAATCAGGCCTTGATTTGCCCAACGTCAACACCATTATTGTTGACAACGCGCACACTTTTGGTCTCGCCGATCTCTACCAGCTCCGCGGCCGCGTCGGCCGTTCCTCCCGCCAAGCCTACGCCTATTTGATCATTCCCCCTGATCTTGTCCTTGACGGCGCCGCACGCCACCGCCTCAAAGCCATCCTCGAACACACCGCTCTCGGCTCCGGCTACGCCATCGCCATGCGCGATCTCGAAATCCGCGGCGCCGGCAATCTCCTCGGCCCGCAACAATCCGGCCATATCGCCGCCATCGGCTTTAGCATGTATTGCAGGCTCCTCCAGCGCGCTGTCGAACTGCTCAAAAAGGGCGGTCACGCCGCGCTGCGTGCCGCTCATCAGCCGCCCCCCGACAGCTCTCAACCCGCGCGCATTGATTGGCGCAAAGAGCTGCCCGCCCTCCACCCACGTGACGCTGCCGTCGAACTTCGCCTCCCCTTCTCGGGCAATCTCCCCCCTGAATATATTGACAGTGCCGCCTTGCGCCTCGACCTCTTCCGCCGCATCGGCCTCGCCTCCCGCCTCGCTCATCTCCGCGCCCTCGAAGATGAACTGCGCGACCGCTTCGGCCCCCTCCCCGACGACGCCCTCGTACTCCTGCGCATCGCAGAAGCCCGCCTCCATTCTGTCTCCCGCGGCGTTGATTGTATTGAAATCATTGACGGTAAAGTCATCTACCGCCGCCGCGGCGCCATTATCAACCCCAGCAACCAGCTCCCGCGCATCTCCGGCCTCCTCCCACTCCAAGCTATGGATGTCATCCTCGCCCATCTCGAACGCATCCATCCCCTCCCACACTGATCCATTACACTACACTCATCTTCCGCCCACACCATCCGCCCATCCCTTGCAAGCTAACAGCCCCCATGCCCTTCTGCCCCGCCGCAGCTATGGCCGCCACAACCGCCCGCCCTCCACGCCGCCCCCGCTTCCGATCCACTTCTCATCGCATTTCTCGTTGGCGGCATCCAACACACCATCTCGCATCAACGCCGCTCTTCGTGCCTTCGTGCCTTTGTGAGATCCTGTGCGCAGTCGCCTGTATTCCGCACATTCTTTCTTGCACTACTGATTACCAGAGAAGTATCAGCAAAAACACTAACTTCGCTTGCATTACCCGGCTTATGTTTCCAAAAAGACCTTGTCGTTACACACAAGGTCTTTAATCCGAAGTTTTTATGAAAGAGAACGCGCCAGCCCAGTGCCGACGGGCGATGCGCGCGTTTGTGCCCGTCATCTTACTGGGTACGCGCCTCCCCTTCCAGCTTCGCCAACACCGCTGCCTGCCACGCGGTCGGTTCCGTATCCACCGTGTAGCGAATGGTCTCGCCCTGCACGCTGACCCGGCAGGTGTTGCGGCAGAGCGTATTGAGTTCCTCGAATAAGGTGCTCAGACTGTGCACCGCCTGTGGTTCCGCGGCCGCGCGGGCCTTCTTGGCGCGCGCACGGCGGCTGGGCGTGGCCGGCGCCACGGCAGCGCGCGTGTCACGCGCCTCACCCAGCTCCTCATCGTCAAACAGATACTCCTTGAGCGCGTCGCGCAGGCGCCATTCCACATAATATGCCAGCATGCACAGGAAGATGTGGGCCCGCACGCGGTGCGGTGTGCGGTGATGGATGGGGCGCACACGGTTGTTCATGCCTTTCATGCTGCGAAACGCGCGCTCCACCTGCGCCAGGCGTTTGTACCCGCGCACCACGTCCGCCGGCGACAGCTGCTCCGCCGGCACGCTGGTGCGCACGATGTACAGCCCGTCCAGCGCTTGTTCCCGCGCAATGCGTTCCTGGTTCCACGACCACGCCAGCCTGCCCGCCCGTATCGTGGTCACCACATGCTTGGCCATTTTCCATTTGTTGATCACGCGGCCCACTTTCTGGCCCAGCTCCGCATCGCTCATGGGCGTGCGTGTGCGGCGCACGGCCTGCGCCGCGATGGCGTTCAATGCCGCCGCCGTGCAGGCCATCAGTTCCGCGCGTTTCCGCGCGCGTTGTTCCGCCATCAGCGGGTTGTAGCACACGATCAGCCGCTCGCCGGGAAACTCGTCCGACGTCACTTCCGCAATCCCATACCGGTCCAGCAACGACATCTGCACCGCGCCCGCTTCCACCAGCGCGCGCACGTCTTCACTGCGCAGCGCACTGATCCAATTCACCCAGGGCAGTTCACGCAACGCCTCGATTTTTGTCTCCGTCAGCATGCCGCGGTCGCCCACAAATGTCATGCGCTCGATCCCGAATTCCTCCCGCACCCGTGTCACCTGGTCAAGCACCGTCGCCGCGTCGGCCACGTTGCCCTTCCACACCCGCACCGCCACCGGCCGCCCCGCGCGGTCTGTGATCACGCCATACGCGATAATCGGCAGGTTGCGTTTGCCGTCACGGCTGTACCCGAACTGCGCCAGCGGGCAGTGGCTGCCTTCATAGTAACTGCTGGTCAGATCGTACACGACCAGCGAGCCATCCGCGAGATGCGCGCGCGCCAGCTTCTTCTCGATCGCGGCCTGCCGTTCGCCCAGCCAATCCAGAGCTGCATACACTTCGGGCAGCTTCACGTCCGCGAGCGCAAGTTCGTCCGCCAAGGTCGTGCTGTGCCAGAGCCGCGCGCTGGCCAGTTTGGATTCGCCGTGCAACAGGCGCTCGGCAATCAGCGCCACGCAGATGTCACGTTCACGGCTGCGGCGCGCCGCCAGCGCGGTGACGAGCCCGGTGCGGGCCAGCACCGCCAGAAGGGCGCGCACGGCGCCATGCGGCAACGAACGCTCGATGGCAACTGCTGTGCCGAACGGCACCCACTGGCCGCCTTTGAGCATATCGCGCATAACCCTCACAATGTGCATCGGCACAGCGGAAAGATTGGCGATGGTACGTTTCTTGACCGTGCCGTTTTCGCGGTAGCACTCGCGCAGGAGCACCGCGGGCCGGGACTTCCGATTGGGAACAATATCAATGTACATGGCAATATTATATCACACAGAATGCTATTTATCAAGTCCCCCCACAATATTTACATGGGTACATTTTACAACGGCAACATGCGTACATCGCCGATCAATACTGGTCTCGTGCGGGTTTTTGCCTTGTAAACTTCGGTTTAATCACGCAGCCTCTTGCGTATACTAACTCCAACGCGGCGCAATACTCTAGCCCAAGGCGCACACCAGATTGTCTACACCTTACCTTGCTCAGCCCTGTAACGGCGCCCCCCGCTGGTGCGTCCTCGCCGCAGAACTTCTGCGCTAGTCGCCGGACCTGGGTTGGTTACTCCAGTTGATTACCTACGCCGCTTCGCGTTGCGGCATAGCGCAGGCCGGCATATCCGGGCGTGACGCGCCCGCGAAAGGCCGCCTGCAACTCATTCACCGCCGCTTCTCCCGTGCAGTGACACGGAATGATTTGCGCAGGATTATACCTGCGCAACGCCGCCAGCGTGGCCGCCAAGCGTTCGTTGTTTGCATGCAAAAGATGAAACCCGCCCATCAGCGCGGCGATGCGCGCATCGCCTGCCAGGCGGCACACATACTGCACCGTGTTGATTAGACCGGCATGGCAGCAGCCGCAACACATGACTATACCTTCCGGCGTGTCAATCCACATTGACTGATCATCTTCAATTACATCAGGCCGCGCGCCACCCGCATCGAGAAAAAACGGCCCGCCGGCATCCTCAAATGACGTGACGCGCGGAACGGGGCCGGTGATCCCCACACCTTTCGCCAACATGTGTGGCGCCGTGATGCTGTGCCGTTGTGTGGGAGGCAGATGTTCAAACGCATTGCGTGCGCTCTCCGGCATGCGCAGGTCTTTTGCGTGCCCCTCGCGGATGCTGTACCGCTCCTTCGTCACACATGGATGCGCAAACACCGGCACATCCGGCACCAGCTCCAACACGCGTGCCAACCCGCCGGTATGATCATAATGGCCGTGACTGAGCACGAGTGCATCCGCAGTCTCGATGGGTACGCCGAGCGCGCGGGCGTTTTCAAGGCATGCCGCGCTTTGCCCGGTATCGAACAGCACGCGTATGCCGTGCGCCTCGATCCACAGCGCCAGCCCGTGTTCGCTGGCGAGCCCCGGTGCGGCGGCGTTGTCAATCAATGCGGTTACGCTAGTCTTGCCAGTGCCGCCTTTGCCGCTGATAATCACCAATTCACGCATGGCGTTTCTGTTGCGCGGCGCGCGGCGCGCACCTGTCTTCGGGCGCGAAACACCAGCGCTCACGCTGCAAAATGTGACACACCGCCGCGCATGTTACGCCGTAGAATATCAGCCGTGTGCCCGCGGCACGAGCCATCTGCATCAGCACCTCCGCCGTGTTGTTCACAAACGTTGTACCGGTTGCCAAGACAATGTCCGCACTGTTTATCACCGCCGCGTTCTGTGTTCGTCCATCAAGAATGGTGATGCCATATTTCGTGTTGCCAATTATGGCTGGATTCAGATCGCTGCAGCGCACGTGCTGTACGCCGAACTCCGCAACCAGCGTCTCTGCGAGTGCAGGATTGAACCCGATCAATCCAATAGTACGCGCCCCTTCCGCCGCCGCACGCCGGGCCATTTCCGCCGCGCATTCTTCCGGCGTGTCATCCTTGCAGTGCCGCGTGCCACTTACCAATCCGAGATGCGCAAACAAAGCATTCAGCGTCGCAACGAAGACGGCGCGCGCACCGTTGGCGTTCAATGGCAACGCCAGCGCGTCATGCAGTGTGCCGGCAAACTGCAGTGGCATGTCGGTAAATGCCTGTCCGCGCGCGCCGGCCAACGCTGCTTCAATCATCACCTCGCGCCCGGCCAAAATCGGAAAATCCGTGCGCCGCGGCGCGCCGATCGCGTCGGCGGGCTTCAGCACGGTGGCCGTCACGCTCACATTGGCATCATCCAGCGCATGGTGCTCTGCCAGTCTTCGTGCCGCCGCACGGCATTTTTCTAACGCGCGTGTTGTGCACTTAGCCATGCTGTGCTGTCTCGCTGTGGTCATGTGCTGACGCGGCTGAAGATCGCGCATGTGTCCTGGCATACGCGCGGCAGAACGGACAGCCGCGTTCCAGCCGGCTCAGCGTGCGGCTGACGCGCGCCCGCGGCCAGCGCCGCCGCATGATGCACACCGGGCACGCCGCGCATACCCAGGCCATGATTCGCTCAATCTGGTAGTTCATCGAAGCTCTCTACGTGTTCCAAAGGTGCTGCACATACCGGCCACGTACCGTGCACCATGGTGCTGCTCATCACGCTGGCTGCTACAGTCGCGTGTCTGCCAGTGCGTCCGGCGTGCTGCCATGCGTTGATACCGCAACTGTTATATGCATTTTTCCGGCGCCAACCGGCGGCCACTGTCCGTAGTGCTTATTTCGGGCACGGCTTCGTCACGATGAACCAGTCAAGCACTGTGGTGCCCGGCGCAGGCTTTTCAACGCGCTCTTTTGCCGCTCCGCACGAGCCCGGCGGCGGCACGATTACGTCGTCGCCCGGCTGCCAATTGGCCGGCGTGGCCACCTTGTGCTCGTCCGACATCTGCAGCGCGCACAGCAAACGCAGCACTTCCGCCACATTCCGCCCGTTGCTCAGCGGATAGTACAGCATCGCCCGCACGATGGCCTGTGGATCAATGATGAACACCGCGCGTACCGCCTGCGTCGTGCTCGCCGCCGGTTGCAGCATCCCGAACGCTTTCGATACTTCCATCGTCAGGTCGCTGATCACCGGGAAGTTCACCTCGATGCCCTTCATCCCCTTGAATTCGATCTTCTCCTTGATCGTTCGCAGACGGGCAATGTGACTGTAGGTGCTGTCAATCGAAAGTCCGATCAGCGTGCAATTGCGCTTTTCAAACTCCGGTTGCAACGCGGCAAAGGTCATGAACTCCATCGTTCAGCGGCCCTTGTGTCGTTTCGGCTTTGAATGATGGCGCCCGTTCGCCGATCAGTGGCAGTTTGTTTTCCATACGCTGCTCCTCGTGATGAAGTGAACCGCGCAGCCGGGCACGCACAAGCGCCCTGGCCGCGCGGTAGTGATGCTGCGTGTTTATGCTTCAGCGCAACCTTCCAGCTCGCTCAGCCGCTGCTTTACAGCCGCAAGCTGCTGTTCGAGGGCTTCCGCGTGGGCCTTGAGCGCGCTCTTCTGCTGCTCCGGCGAAGGCGCTGGCGCCCCTGCCCACCCGCGCTGCCAGCCTGTTAAACCCGTCGCATGATACATGGTGCGCCAGCCGCGGCCACCGCCGCGCCCCATCCCCATCCCGCGCCCGCCGCATCTGCCAGCGACGCCGTAGTTCGCATAGCCGGGCATCCCCCAGCCTGCACAATACCCCGCCGCGCGCCCGCTCATCGCGCCTGCGCCCAGTGGGCCTGTTCCATCTCCTCGTGGCATACTTGCCTCCTTGTTACCTATGGTTAGCTGTTTTATTGTTATACATCGCCGGCCGGACGGGTTACATCGGTCCGGCAGCATGATCGTCTTCCGCAACCAAAATGCGGCCCGCGCCCGCCGCGCCCGCCGCGCCCGCCGTGCCGGCCACGCCGCCCGCAACAGCCCGGCATCGCATACGCGGCCTCACTAAGCCGCCCTGCACGCCACGCCGCCATCACATCATCTAGCCGTCCGGCCACAAACCCTCTCACCCGTATCCCCGCGCCTTCCAGCAACGCCTGTACCGGCCGCGAAATCGCGCCGCATACCAGCAAGCCCACCCCAAGGCCGGCCAGCAACGCCGCCCGTTCCACCCCGCCCGCCGGCAGCGCGACCGCTACCCCCGCTCCGCCCGCCGTGTCCGCCTCGCGCACCTCGCGCGCCACGTCAAACACCGGCGCAATGCGCTCCTGCCAACATGCAAATGCCGCTTTCATCACCTGCCATGATGCACATTCCGCGCCAATCGCATGCAACGCGCACCGCCGTCATTCCATGTGCCTGTTGTGCACATACCTACGCACACCCTCACATCGCTCCACCTCCCAAATAGTGGCAATAATGCTACTATAGTTAGGATATGTAGTAGTATTACTGCTACTTTTTGATTATACGGCCTCTCACCATCACACCACATGACGGACATGACGGATATGCATCAATGTATCATCCCCGAGAATCTAGCATTTCAAGCCTGGCACCACGGTGCCAGGCCGTAAATCCTCAATTCGCACCGCGGTGCCAGGCCGTAAATCCTCAATTCGGCAAGTGAGCAACCATAAGGCCGCGCCGGCTGTGGTGTTACGTTTCGCTAGGCTAGTACACGCAAGATGCCGCGTAACTTACGACGGCGTGTATAGTGTATAGTATCGGCCTCAGATGTGGCCCAGCAGTATCAGTGTTGTTTGCCGCACGGGTGATCGTTCGTAGTTGCAGCTTCTTCAGTCACCTTCTGTCATCCGCCGCGGCAGTGTCATGCCCAACTGCCTGATTTTGCGGTGCAGGGTGGTCTTGTGCAAGCCGAGCACCCGCGCCGCCGCCGTGCGGTTGCCCTTGCAGCGCGCTATGGCCTGCTGAATCACTTGCGCCTCACTGGCGGCGCGCACGGCGCGCAAACTGCCAGCGTGCCATGTGTCTTTGAACCCGCGCAGTTCGGGCGGCAAATCCGCCAGGGTCAATTCGACGCCTTGGCACAGCACAAACGCCCGCTCAATACAGTTCTCCAGTTCGCGCACATTTCCCGGCCAGTCGTGCCCCATCAGCAACGCCAACGCTTCCGGCGCAATGCCCTGCACGGCCTTGCCATGCAGCCGGTTGAACCGCTCAATGAACTGTGCCACCAGCAGCGGAATATCTTCCACCCGCCGGCGCAACGGCGGCAGTTCAATGCGCACCACGTTGAGGCGGTAATACAAATCTTCGCGAAACGCCCCGCGCCGCATGGCGCCGGCCAAATCGGTGTTCGTCGCCGCAATGATGCGCGCGTCGGTGCGCTCCGGCCGCGTAGCGCCCAACGCGTCATAGGTGCGTTCTTGCAACACCCGCAGCAGCCGCACTTGCAGCGCGGGTGAGATGCTGCCGATTTCATCCAGAAACAACGTGCCGCCGTTGGCCAGCGCAAAGCGCCCCGGTTTGTTCGTCACCGCCCCGGTGAACGCGCCTTTTTTATACCCAAACAATTCTGATTCCAGGAGCGTGTCGGGCAGCGCCGCGCAATTCACGGCCACAAACGGCCCGGCGTGCCGCGGGCTCAACTCGTGAATCGTGCGTGCCACGCGTTCCTTGCCCGTGCCCGTCTCTCCCAATATCAACACTGTGGCCGGGCTGGCTGCAATGGCCGGCAGCACGTCGAAGATGCGCTGCATCAGCGGGCTGCGGCTGGCCAGCGCGCCCACGCGCACGCGCCCGGCCAGTTCATCACGCAGCGCGGTTACTTCACTTAAATCGCGAAATGTTTCCGCGCCGCCGATCACGCGCCCGCGCGCATCGCGCAACACGGCCGTTGTAATGCTGATGGGCACGCGCTCACCCGCCGCGGTAACGATATAGCCTGTTTTGCCCACCACGGCTTTGCCTGTCGCGAGTGTCGCCCGCAACGCGCAGGCCGTTTCACACATGTTCGAGCGGAACACTTCCGCGCACGGCCGGCCGATCGCTTCGCGCCGCGGAATGCCGGTGATGCGCTCGGCCGCACGGTTGAAACTCGTCACCCGCCACGCGCGGTCAATCGTAAACACGCCTTCCGAAATGCTCTCCAGAATCGCCGGGGTCAGCCCTGCCGGCACCACGGCTTTCGTGGCGCCACCTTTCCCGGCACGCTCGCGTCGCCTTGCATTTTTCATTCTTCTAGTATACCAAACTTCGCTTCCATGAACCCGCAGGCGCCGCACCCCAGATCCGGCGACACGTTTTGGAGTGCGCGCAGCCGCGTTGCCGCTGTTCCAAGCAGAAGCGAGCTTCTGCGGCGTTCACAAGTCCCACTCTGCATGGCGCCGCATGTGATCTTATCAAAGTGATGCTGACATACGTACAAAAATCTTCTTCGCGCGGCTCTGTATATGGGCTCTTGCTCCGCTTGTCTTCACGTTGTGCGTATGCTATACTATCACCATGAACAGACCAAGTGCTCATCACACCGCGAGGCACGCCGAGATTGTTCGTCCAGGCATGTACGCTGGTCTTTGCGTGCTGGCCCTCGCACTGCCCGCCGCCGCCGATATCATGCGCATGTACTTCATCGGCAACAGCATCACGCATACCATCCGCCACGAGCACTTCGCGCAGCTCGCCGCCCACCGCGGCCATGCGCTCACATGGGGCCGCCACATCATCTTCGGCATGCCGCTCGACTATATTTGGAACAATCCCACCAACGGCTCCTGGCAGGAGCCGTTCGGCACGCCCACCAACGCGCTGCCCTTCTATCAGTGGGACGCCCTCTCGCTGCAGCCGTTCGACCGGCTGCTGCCCAGCGATACCAACTACGCCTCGTTGTTCATCAATGCCGGCATGCCGTTCAACTCGAACATGCAGGTGTACATTTACTCGCGCTGGCCGCGCCAGTCAAATTTCTCTCCCACTTACAGCAGCACATGGAACAAAATCTATTACGGCAGCCCGGGCCTCTATCTTGAAACACGTGACTACTTTCAAAAAGTTGTTCTGGCCCTGCGCCGCGAATGGACGAACCGGCTGGCCAAACCCGTGCTGCTCGTCCCCGCCGGTGATACGATGTACAACCTCGATCAGAAAATCAGCGCCGGCCAGGTTCCCGGCTTCACCTCCATTACGCAGCTCTACGCCGATGACATTCACCTCAACGACACCGGCGCGTATCTGGTGGCGTGTGTCTACTACAGCACGGTGTTTGCCGAATCATGCGAGGGGCTGCCGTCCGCCCCCTATAATCTCGATGCGGGCACGCCGGTCGTTGGCATCATTCAAACCACCGCATGGGACACCGTTTTGTTCCATCCCTATTCCGGCGTCATCCCCGAACCCGCTGCTGCGGTCTTGTTGCTGGCCATCGCCGCCCTGCGCCGCCGTGGTTGAGCATGTGACTACATAGTCTCTGCAGCCCGTAAGCACACAAGGGGTCAGTGAGCAGAAGAGGTCAGGCGTTAACATTTAACAATTTGGCCGCGCTCGCCTGACTTCCGCACTGTTTTTCTCACAGCATTGATCACAAAATAGCTAGCTAACTGTCGTCTAAGCAAAGCGCCCGACTTTTCACGGTACACTTAACAAGCTGCACTCGTTTCGTGAAACAATTTGCCGTTTGCAAAAAAGACTACGCACACTACAGGGCCGCAGCTACTTACGTTACATCACTGCGGACGTCAGGCTAGTACAGTCGCCGCCATGGGCACCCACCAGACAAATGCCTGCGGCGGCGTGACCGCTGTTGACACATAGAGGGCAAAACTGTGCGCATGTGCCATGCGCGCTGCGAGCGCCAGAACTGCCGTCATGCAGATCGCTCGTTTCACACATGCCCCTGCCAATGACACGATTACGATTACACGCACGCCACATGAATGCAGCACCCAGGCCGGGCGGCTAGTGCGGAACCATCCCACAGGTCCCGATTCATCAGTATGATACATTTCGACATGCTGACAAGTTGGTGGCAACGCGTGTGTGCCTTGGAAGCCGTGCTTCCGCCCGAAACAGCGGGAGCTCGCTTCCGCCTTCCAAAGCTGGTCGCCGCATCTGGGCGTTCGTGCTTTCTTGCACAATTGCCCAGCCTTCGCTACAATACTGGCATGTTCCTGACGGTCTTCTTCATCGCAGTGGGTCTGGCGATGGACGCCTTCGCGGTCTCCGTCTCGAGCGGCTGTGCCGCGCGTTCCATGCGCGTGCAGCACGCCCTGCGCATGGCGCTCTTCTTCGGCGCGTTCCAGGCCGGCATGCCTGTAATCGGCTGGCTCTCCGGCTTGAGCGTCCGCGCCTACATCGCTCACATAGATCACTGGATTGCCTTCGTCCTCCTCGCCGCTATTGGCATCAAAATGGTCTACGAAGCCCGCATTCTTCGCGACGCCGAAACCACTGCCCGCGTCTCCCGGCCTGTGCGCGAAGCATGGCCAGGCGCCGATGAACTCGACATGATGACCGTGCCGGCGCCCCACAGTTTCTACACGCTGCTCATGCTTTCCCTAGCCACCAGCATAGACGCGCTCGTCGTCGGCATGAGCTTGTCCTTGCTTGACATCGGCATCATCATGCCCGCGCTGGTGATTGGTGCTGTTACGTTCCTTCTTTCGCTCCTGGGGGTCTATCTTGGCAAATCCGTCGGCCATCTGTTTGAAAACAAGATTGAGATTTTCGGCGGCCTCGTGCTGGTCGCCATCGGCGCGAAAATCCTCATCGCAGGCCTGTGTGAGTAAGATGCATCGGGACGTGTAGGGTGGTTGTGCGCTCGCCGCCGGATTTAGGATGCTCCCAGATCCGGCGACTAGCGGCATCGGCGTTGAGGGGCAGCGGCCTCGCTGCCCTTGTGCCCCGCGCGCACAAGGCCGCCGGGGCCGACCGCACTCCCTAGTCGCCAGATTCACGATGCTCCGCAGGGTTGACAATTGTTCCCGTATTGTGTAGAATGAACTGATTTTATTTGCGCCGTGACGCGTAACACAACGATGCGGAATGATGTATGAAGTGCAAAGAATGCGCGGAACAGTTTCGCCAACTGGACGCCGTAATCGCACAGAACAAAGATTTGCCCGGGCCCATTATTCAGACGCTGCATGGGGCGCAGAAGATTTTCGGCTACCTGCCCCGCAATGTCCTTGAATACGTGGCCAAAAAACTCGGCCGCCCGGTCAGCGAAGTCTACGGCGTGGCAACCTTTTATCACCTGTTCCACTTAAAGCCCAAGGGTGAATTCCAGTTTAAGGTCTGTTTAGGCACCGCGTGTTACATCCGCGGCGGGCAAAAGATTGTTGACCAGCTCAAAGCCGAGCTGGGCGTGGGACTAGGCGACGTCAGCGAAGACCACATGTTCAGTGTCGAAGCCGTGCGGTGTATTGGGGCCTGTGGCTTGGCACCCGCCATGATGGTCAACGATAAAGTATATGACCGGTTGATCTCGCCGGCCAAAGTGCGCGCCGTGATTAGCGAATACCGCGCGCTGGCCGCCGAAAAGCAGCGTGCCTCCGCGTAATGCGCGGCGATGTACGAACTCGCGCTCTTCATGCTCGATCTGGCGCAAAATGCCCTGACGGCGGGCGCCTCGTGCATCAAAATCTGGCTCGATGAGGATGCGGCGCGCAACCGCCTCACGCTGACCGTGGCGGATAATGGCTGCGGCATGGCGCCGCAAACCCTTGCGCGTGCCCTTGATCCGTTTATGACGACCAAGTCGGCGCGGCGCAAAAAGGTGGGGTTAGGGCTGCCGTTCTTTCGACACTTGGTGGAATCGTGCGGCGGCGCCCTCGCGGTCAAGTCCCGCCCCGGCTGCGGCACTGTCGTCTGCGGCTGGTATCCGCTGGACAATATTGACCAGCCGCCCGTGGGCGCTTGGGCCGACACCCTGCTGGGGCTTGTCCTCGCCCATCCGCACGTGCGCTTTTACTGCGCGCGCCGGCGCCACGGGCGTTGCACGGCCTTCGACACGCGCCCCGTGCGCGCGGCGCTGGGCGGCGATGCTGACGCCCTCTGGCAGTCGGCTGAAATGACGGCTTGGTTCCGCAAGGAACTTGCCGCGCTGTGATGACCGGCGAAGAGAGAATGGCGAAGATAAAATGGCAAAGAGAGAATGGCGCATGGCACATACAAAAGTAACACTGTGAATGGAATGATGACATGACACTTGACGAACTGCGAAAAATCCGTGAACAGGCGGCTGCCGCGCTGGAAAAACGCACCCAGCAAGCCAACGAGCCGGAATGGAAAATCGTCGTCAGCATGGGCACCAGCGGCATCTTGTACGGTGCACGTGACGTCCTCAAGAAGCTGATCGAAGAAGTGCAAAGCCTCGGGCTAAATGTGCTGGTGACGCAGTCCGGCAGTTTCGGCTTGGATGATATCGAACCTGTGTGTGCCATCTATCACGGCGCGGACAAGGTGGTCTACGGCAATCTCAAGCCGGACATGATCCGCGCGCTGCTGGAAAGCCACATCGTGCGCGGAGAAATCCTGGCGTCGCACCGCGTCGTGGTGCCGGGCGACGTTGGTAATACGCCCCGCGGCGCCGAAGTTTCATCATAACGGTATTCTTTTTTAACTAACGTGCAGGTTAGGGGTTTATGCCAACAGCCCGTTTACGAGTCCTAATTTGTGCCGGCGCCGTCTGCGAAAAGAAAGGCGCGCTGGCCGTTGAGTCCGCCTTGCGCTCGCGCCTCGGCGAGTTCGGCCTTGACGACGAAGTCCGCATCGTCACGTCAGAGTGCGTCGGCTTCTGCAAGCAGGCGCCCGTCATGATCGTCTATCCCGACGACATCCTCTACGCCAAAGTTCAGCCGCGCGACATCCCCGACATCGTCGAAGAGCATTTTCTCAAAGGCCGCCCCGTGCGCCGCTTGATGGACGAGTCCCTCGATGCCAAGGACGTCATCGCCAACATGCGCAAGACGAATTTCTTCAAGGGCCAGGAATTGCGCGTGGTCATGGAAAATGCCGGCATCATCAACCCAGCCAGCATTGAAGAATATATCGCCCGCGATGGCTACGCCGCCCTCGCCAAAGTCCTCACTGAAATGACGCCGCAGGAAGTGATTCAGGAAGTCAAACACAGCGGCCTGCGCGGCCGCGGCGGCGGCGGCTTCCCCACCGGCGTTAAGTGGGATTTTGTCGCCCGGGCCGAAGGCGCGCGCAAATACGTCGTCTGCAACGCTGATGAAGGCGATCCCGGTGCCTTCATGGACCGCAACGTCCTCGAAGGCGATCCGCACCGCGTGCTCGAAGCCATGGCCATCGCCGGCTACGCCGTCGGCGCGGAATACGGCATTATCTACTGCCGTGCTGAATACCCCCTCGCCATCGAAATGATCGAAAAAGGCATCGCCGCCGCGCGCCAGTATGGCCTGCTCGGCAAAAATATCTTCGGCACACCGTTCCATTTCGACATCGAGCTGCGCATCGGCGCCGGCGCCTTTGTGTGCGGCGAAGAAACGGCGCTCTTGCACTCCATTGAAGGCCAGCGCGGCCAGCCCTCACCCAAGCCGCCCTTCCCCGCCGTCAAAGGCCTGTGGGGCATGCCGACGCTCATCAACAACGTCGAGACGTTTGCCTGTATCTGCCCGATCATCCGCCACGGCGCACAATGGTTCGCTGCCATCGGCACCGAACGCAGCAAAGGCACCAAAGTCTTCGCCCTGGCCGGCCGCGTCCGCAATACCGGTATCGTCGAGGTGCCCATGGGCACGACCCTGCGCCAAATTATTTTCGATATCGGCGGCGGCATCCCTGATGGCAAACGCTTCAAAGCCGCGCAAACCGGCGGGCCCTCCGGCGGCTGCATCCCTCAGCAGTATCTCGACATCTCCATGGAGTACGACACCCTCAAGGAAATCGGCTCCATCATGGGCTCCGGCGGCCTAATCATCATGGACGAAGACACCTGCATGGTGGATGTGGCCAAGTTCTTTATGGAGTTTTGCGTCAGTGAGTCGTGCGGAAAATGTCCGCCCTGCCGCGTCGGCACCAAACAACTCTACGACATCCTTGACCGCATTACTAAAGGCCAGGGCCAGATCGAAGACTTGGAACGCATGCAGGAACTCGGCACAATGATGCAGCGTATGAGCTTGTGCGGCTTGGGCCAATCAGCCCCCAATCCCGTCCTCTCCACCCTGCGCTTCTTCCGCAAAGAGTATGAGGAGCATATCATTGACAAGCGCTGCAAAGCCGGCGTCTGCACCGCACTCTTCACCGCGCCCTGCGAAAACGCCTGCCCCTGCAACGTTGATGCCGCCGGTTATGTCCAGCTCGCCGCCGAAGGCCGCTTCCTCGACGCCCTTATGCTCCACCGCGAACGCAATCCCCTGCCTGCCATCTGCGGCCGCGTGTGCCATCACCCCTGCATGCTCAAATGCCGCCGCGGCCAAACCGACCGTGCGATCGATATCCGCGCCATCAAGCGCTATATCGCCCTCTACGAAAAAGAACTGCCAGTTGAACGCGTCAAGCATACCAAGGCAAAAGTCGCCATCGTCGGCACCGGTCCCGCGGGTCTGACCATCGCGTATTTCCTGACCAAAAAGGGCTACGAAGTCGTCATGTTCGAGGCCATGCCCTATCCGGGCGGCACGCTGCGCTTCGGCATCCCTGCCTACCGCTTGCCGCGCGAGATCATCGATCAGGAAGTCAAGATGATTACCGACATGGGTGCCCGCATCGTCTACGGCGTGAAAGTCGGCAAAAACATCACCATAGACCGTCTGTTCGAGCTGGGCTACAAGGCTATCTGCCTTGCCATCGGCGCGCACGTCAGTTACAAGCTCGGCGTAAAAGGCGAGCATCTGGCCGGCGTCGTCGGCGGCATGGATTTCCTGCGCGACTTCAACATCGGCTATCCTATGATGGTAAAGGGCAAGCGCGTCGTCGTTGTCGGCGGCGGTAATACCGCCATGGATGCCGCCCGCACGGCCTTGCGCTGCGGCGCCAAATCCGTCGAAATCCTCTACCGCCGCTTGAAAGACGACATGCCTGCCCTTAAAGAGGAAATCGAAGAAGCCATCAACGAAGGCGTCAAATTTACCTTCCTCGTCACCCCGCTCGAAGCTATCGGTGTAGACGGCCATGTCGTGGCCCTCAAGTGCGCCCGCATGCGCCTCGGCGCCTACGACGATACCGGCCGCCGCAAAACCTCCGTCATCGAAGGCTCCGAGTTTGAGATCCCCGTTGACATGGTCATTCCCGCCCTGGGCCAAGAGCCCGAAACGCACTTCGCTGAAGTTGAAAAGAATATTCTGATCGATCCGAAATACCGCACCTTCCTCGTCGATGAACGTACGCGCATGACCAATGTGCCCGGTATCTTCGCCGCAGGCGATGACACCTACGGCCCCGCCATGGCCGCTGATGCCATCGGCGACGGCCAGCGCGTCGCGGCCGCGGTGGATCGTTACCTCGGCGGCGACGGCGTCCTCTGGCAGCCACGCAAACACCTCATCCCTGTCACCACCTACGACGACCACGATTATATCGAAACGCGCAAAGAATTCGAACAGTATGTCTTGCCGGTTGAAGAACGTCTAGGCAACTTCAATGAAGTCGAACGCGGCTACAGCCGCGATCAGGTCATGGAAGAAGCGCGCCACTGTTTGCATTGTGACCGCGCGTCCCTCGCGCCAGTCCGCTAACATCGCCATGTCAGTATACCCGACGCAAAGGACAACATGAAAACCATCCTCCTCACCATTGACGGCGTGCGTGTCTCGGCCTATGAAGGCGATACCATCCTCGAAGCCGCCAAACGCGCCGACATCTACATCCCCACGCTGTGCCATCATCCCCTGCTCAGCAACTCCGGCGCCTGCCGCATGTGCGTGGTCGAAATCGAAGGCACCGGCCGCCAAAACTTTAACTCCGCCTGCACCACCCCCGCTACTGACGACATGGTCGTGCACACCAACACCCCGGAAATCACCGCCCTGCGCCGCATGAACCTCGAGCTCATCTTCTCCGAGCGCAACCACCAGTGCCCCTACTGCGAAAAAAGCGGCAACTGCGAGCTCCAAGCCCTCGCCTACCGCCTCGGCATGAGCTACGTGCGCTTCCCCTTCCTCTGGCCCAAAAAAGACGTTGATGCCTCGCACCCAGACGTCATTCATGATCCCAACCGCTGCATCCTCTGCGGCCGCTGTGTCCGCGCCAGCGCTGAAATTGACAACAAGGGCTTCTTCGCCATGAAAGGCCGCGGCATCGAGTCAGACGTAACTGTCAACATCGACGGCGCTCTCGGCGATACCAACACCGCCATCACTGATGCGGCTATCCAAGTCTGCCCCACCGGCTCGCTCTGCAAACGTGAACTCGCTTACAGTGTGCGCTATGGCGAACGCTTGTATGATGCCACGCCGATCTCGTATCTGCCCATGCCAAAAGCTGTACCCGCGGCGTCTTCTGCCGCACCCACCGCGCCCGCCCCTGCCGCCGCCGTACCCAAGGCGCCAAAGAAGCCGCCTGCCAAAAAGCCTGCACGCAAACCAGCTAAGAAAAAATCATGAGCTTTGTGCCCTCCTCTATGCCATAATCCTCGCATGAACACCGTTATGTCTACTGCGCCTACCAAACCAAAAATCGCCACCTGCTGGATCGGCGGCTGCGCCGGCTGTCATATGTCCCTCCTCGACATTGACGAGCGCATCCTCGACTTGGTGAAACTCGTCGATATTACCGCCAGCCCCATCACCGATATCAAAAAACCTCCCGAAGTCAAGATTGCACTGATTGAGGGCGCTGTCTGCAATGAGGAAAATGTCGAGACGCTCCACTACTTCCGCGAAAAGGCCGAGTTCCTCATCGCCCTCGGCGATTGCGCTGTCTTTGGCAACTTGCCCGCCATGCGCAATATGTTCACCCTGCAGGAATGCCTCGAGGAAGCGTTTCTCAACACGGATTCCACCGTCAACGGCAAGATTCCCAACGGCCCTGACCTGCCCAAATTGCTGCCAAAGGTCCTCCCCGTGCCGCACGTTGTCAAGACTGATTACTGCATTCCAGGCTGCCCGCCTGATGCGGATACGATCTGGTTCGTCTTGACAGAGCTCTTGGCTGGCCGTGTGCCGCCGCCGCAACACATCCCATACAAGCTGTTCAAATTTGACTGAATTGACAAATAACACAGATTATGGTACACTAATATTAGCATAGAGCCGCTGCGGCTCCCGCGCCGCCCGGATAACTCCTAGGCCATTCACCATGTCCCGCAAGATTGAAATCAACCCCGTCACCCGCGTCGAAGGGCACGGCAAAGTCACCCTGGTCATCAGCGACGCCGGCAAGGTCGAGCAGGCACGCCTGCACATCATCGAATTCCGCGGCTTCGAAAAATTCGTCCAAGGCCGCCCCTTCTGGGAAATGCCTGTCATGTCGGAGCGCATGTGCGGCATCTGTCCCGTCAGCCACCACCTGGCTGCCGCCAAGACGTGCGATATGCTCGTCAGCGCCCATGTGCCCCGCGGCGCCGATCTCCTGCGCCGCTTGATGCATTACGGCCAGATGCTCCAGTCCCACGCCCTGCATTTCTTCCACTTGTGCGCCGCCGATTTCCTGCTCGGCTTCGACGCCGATCCCGCCATCCGCAATGTCGTTGGCCTCGCCGCGGTTGATCCGCAAACCACCCTCAAGGCCATCAAGCTCCGCAAATACGGCCAGGAAGTCATTAAGGCCACCGGCGGTAAAAAAATTCACCCCACCGGCGCGATTCCCGGCGGCATGAACGCACCCATCAAAGACGAAGACCGCGCCCATCTCCGCGCCGAAATCGCCACCATGGTTGAGTGGTCTGAAGAAAGTGTCAATTTGTGCCTCGATTTCTATGGCAAGAACAAGGACCTCTTCGCCTCGTTTGCCTCGTTCGACACTCCCTACATGGGCTCGGTGGACGAAAAAGGCGAACTCCAGCTCTATCACGGCAAATTGCGCGGCATTGATGCCCAAGGCCACATCGTCTTTGATCAGCTGCCGTATGAAAACTATTTGTCCGAAATCGCTGAGGCCGTTGAAGACTGGTCCTACATGAAATTCCCCTACTTCCGTAAACTCGGCTATCCGCAGGGCTGTTACCGCGTGGGCCCCCTGGCGCGCTTCAACGTCGCCGACAGCATCGGCACGCCGCGCGCGCAGAAGTTCTTCGACCTCTTCAAGCGCCTCGCTGGCGGCCGCCCCGTCAAAGGCTCCCTCTTCTATCATTTCGCCCGCCTCGTCGAGATGCTGCACGCCGCCGAAATGATTCAGCTCCTCCTCGAAGACGACGACATTCAGAGCGACGATCTTGTCCATCGCGGCGAACTCCGTGAGGAAGGTGTCGGCATCATTGAAGCCCCCCGCGGCACGCTCATCCATCACTACAAAATTGATCCCAACGGCCTGCTCAAGAAGGTTAACTTGATCGTCGCCACCACCCAAAACAACACCGGCATGAACAAAGCCGTCGAAAGCATCGCCCGCGAATTCATCAAACCCGGCCAAGAAATCACCGAAGGCATCTTAAACCGCATCGAGGCCGGCATCCGCTGCTACGATCCGTGCCTGAGCTGTGCCACGCACGCCATCGGCCAGATGCCGCTGGTCATCGATATCGTCACGCCGTCGGGCACGCTCGTCAAACGCCTGACACGCGGGTAGGCTGCGGCACACTGCGAGGGGACGAGCATGACGCCAGACGCACCAAACGCCGCACGCGCAACGCCCAAACCGGGCGCGCGCGTTGCGCGCATGCGTAAGCGTCTCTTCCGCATGCCCTTGCGCGTCTTCCGCCGCAAACCCGCTTCTCCCGCGGCACCCAAAAAAACCGGCATGCTGCGCTCCATGATGCGCGCCGGCAGCCAGTTCGTTCTCCCTTATCGCTTCCGCCTGCGTGCCTTCCGCTGTAAGGTACCCATCCACATCGAGCTCAAAAATTTTATCCTCAAAACCGTCGAAACACCTGCCGAACTTGACAAGATTCTCCGCTTGCGCTACCGCGTCTTCTATAAGGAATTTCTCGAAAAACGCCGCTTGTTCGCTATTGATCTTGATGAGTTTGACGCTGCCTGCGATCATCTCATGATCATTGACAAAAAAACCAACGCCTGTGTCGGCACCTACCGCCTCAACTGCTCGTCCTTCAACGACAACTTCTACTCCGCCACCGAGTTCCACATGGACGCCATCGCCGCCCTCCCCGGCGTTAAACTCGAACTCGGCCGCGCTTGCGTCCACAAAGACTTCCGCAAAGGCGTCATCCTCACCCTCCTCTGGCGCGGCCTCAGCGAATACGTCAAAGCCACCAGCACCGCCTTCATGTTCGGCTGCTCCAGTGTCAAAACCATGGACCCCCTCGAAATCGCCGTCATCCAGCACTACTTGATGACCCACTATCCGTCCGACCCCGCCTGCCGTGTCTCCCCGCTCGAACCGTACCGCATCCGCGCCCTCCCCCTCTACCTCAAACTCATCGAAACCCTCGATGTCCGCACCATTGAAGAGCACGCCCACAAACTCGTTCCCCCACTCCTCGCTTCCTATCTCCGCGCCGGCGCCGTGATCTGCGGCGAACCCGCCTTGGATACCGAGTTCAAATGCGCTGATTTCTTCACCCTCCTCGATATGTCCAAAACCTCCCAGCAAGCTGCACGCAAATTCCTTTGATCCCCTGGTCTGCTCCTTGGCACCTGCATCCTTTCGACCATCGCTCCTCTGCCCTCTTCTGCCCAATTTCTCTCTCTTCCCTTTCCACCGTCTAACCACCCCACGCATCCCCTGATCTTCTCACTTGATATCTTTTTTTGGGCATACTCCGCCTCGCTTGTCATCATGGCTGTCATGCACCTGTACCGTGATTCTCCTTACACGTTGCGCAGAGCGGCGAAGACGCGTTCGGGAGTGAAGGGGCCGCGTGTCAAGCGCGCGCCCGTCGCGTTAAAGATGGCATTGCTGATCGCCGGCAGCGCCCCGTTGATCGAAAGTTCTGACACGCTTTTCGCACCGAACGGCCCGCTCTCTTCATAGCTAGGCACGTGAATCACCACCAGCTCCGGCACATCGCGGGTTGAAGGAATGCGATAGCTCATGAGCGAATCCGTGATCATGCGGCCGCGCCCGTTGAAGATGAACTCTTCAGACAGGGCGTAGCCGATGCCATTGACTACCGCGCCCTCTGTCTGGCCGCGGGCAAGCTGCGGGTTGATCTCTACGCCGCAGTCCACCGCAGCCACGTACTTCAACAAGCGCACTGCTCCAGTTTCTGTGTCAACTTCAACTTCAGCAAAATGCGCGGCGAAGGGCGGCGGCGACTTGTGAGAGATGTATGATTCCGTCGCCGCAATCTGGAACTGATCGCGCTGATACATGGCGTAGTTGCCAATACGCTCGAACGGCACGCGCGTGCCGTCCACGAAAAGCACGTGCTTGTCTACCAGCACAGCGCCCGCAGGATCAGCGCCGCTTATCTTGGCCGCGACGTTGATAATTTGATCGCGCACCTTCTCTGCCGTGCGCAAAACGGCGTTGCCGCTGAGATATGTGGTACTCGAAGCATACGCCCCGGTGTCAAATGGCGTCATATCCGTGTCAGACGAATAGACCAGAATGTCGGCCGTCTCCACGCCCAATACTTCCGCGGCGATCTGCGCGAGAATGGTATCACTGCCCGTCCCTAAATCGGTCGCACCCATCAGCACATTGAATGAGCCGTCTTCATTCATTTTGATCGTTGCGGCGCCCATGTCAATATGCGGAATACTCGAGCCTTGCATCAGCGCTGCCATGCCAACACCGCGCTTCACACGCCCTGGGGCCGTGCGCGCCGCCTTGTAGGCCGCCCATTTTTTTCCCCACTCAATCGCTGCCGCACCCTGCTCAATGCATTCGGCCAGTTTACAGCTGCCAATAGACTGCGCCACGCCAGCTTTGCCTTCACCAAGTTTGGCAAAAATCGGCGACGACTGGCCGCTGCGGATATGCAGCTGCTGGCGCAACGCCAGCGGGTCCATCCCAAGTTTGTCTGCCAGCTCGTCCAGCGCGCTCTCCATGGCAAACGCCGCCTGCGTCGCGCCATACCCGCGATACGCCCCGCCTACCGGCAAATTCGTGTACACCACGCTGGCTTCAAAATACACATTCTCGCACGGATACAGCGGCAGCACTTTGCTGCCACAATTCGAGGCCACCGTCAAGCCATGCGCACCATACGCGCCGGTGTTGCTCAGCACATCCATGCGCAGCGCCGTCAATGTCCCGTCCCGCTTCGCGCCGATCGTCATGGTGATGTGGATTTCGTGGCGCGTGCGCCCGCACACAATATCTTCTTCGCGGGTATAACGCAGCTTGACGGGGCGGCGCGCGGCCAGACACAATGCGGCACAGATTTGTTCCAGGAACACTTCTTGTTTGCTGCCAAAGCCGCCGCCGATGCGCGGCTTGATCACGCGAATACGCTTGAGCGGCAGCCCTAGCGCCTGCGCCACGATGCGCCGCGCGTGAAACGGTACCTGCGTGCTCGTGATCAGCGTCAGCCGCCCGTCTTCATCAGTATACGCCAGCGTGATATGCGGCTCCATCGGGCAATGCTGCGCGTAATGCGCTGTATATTCACGCTTAACAGTCACATCAGCTTCCCCCAGCCCGCGCGCAACATCGCCCACCTCCACCACGGTGTGCGCCGCCAGGTTTGTCTTGGGATCATATTCTACCGGGATGAGAACGTGCGCTTCCGGCTCGTCGTGAATGATTGGCGCGCCAGCCACGCGCGCCTGCTTGGCATCCACAACCGCCGGCAGCTCCTCGTATTCAACTTCAATCAGCGACAGCGCCTGCATTGCGGTCTCTTCCGTCTCCGCTGCCACTGCCGCCACCCTGTCTCCCACATACCGCACTTTGTTGTCTAGCACAAACGTGTCATACGGCGAGGGCTCCGGATACCCCTGCCCAGCGGTCGTATGCGCAATCCGCGGTACATCGTGATGTGTCAAGACGGCGTGGACGCCGGGGAGTGCGCGCGCTTTGCTGGCGTCTATGCGCGTGATGCGCGCATGGGCGTGCGGGCTGAAAAGAATTTTCCCCACCAGCGTGCCGGGGATGTCATAGTCATCTACAAATTTCTTGACGCCGAGCACTAATCCCGCGCCGTCTACTTTCACCTCGGACGTGCCAACGATGCGCGTGTTCATAAGGTCACCTCTTGGCGCGGCGCGCGCGGGGTGAAGGTGTGGCGTCCGCCTGTATGCGCGCGGCACGCCGCACGGCGCGAATAATCGCGGCATAGCCCGTGCAACGGCATTTATTCCCATCCAAGGCGCGGCGAATGGCCTCCTCACTGGGATCAGGATCGCGCGCCAGCAGCGCATGTGATGAGAGGATCATGCCCGGTGTGCAATAGCCGCACTGCACCGCGCCTTCTTGTAAAAACGCCTGTTGCAACGGATGGAGCTCCCCAAATCTCCCCAGCCCTTCCAGTGTCGTAATTTGCCGCCCCTCCATTTGCCGCGTAAACGTAAGACATGCCAGATGCGGCCGCCCGTCTACCAGTACCGTGCACGACCCGCACGTGCCCTCGCCACACCCAAATTTTACACTTTTGTACCCGTGCCGCCGCAGCGTGTCAATCAGTTTTTCTCCCGGCGCCACCTGTAGGCGCTGCGCTTGTTGGTTGATCGTCACGGTAAGATGCTTAACCGCTTTATTCATTGGTGCACTCCTCCAAAACGCGGCGCACAAACACGCCGAGAATTTCCTGCACATACCCGCTGCTAAACCGCGTGTCGGTGAGCGTGCCTGCGTCCCGGCGCGCCGCATCGCCTGCCTCGGCAAACAATTCATCCGACGGTTTGCGGCCCTCCACGAGCTGCTCGCACCTGCGCAGCCGCTGCGGCAGCGGCCGTTGCGCTACAAACGCCACGCGCACATTTTTCATCATGCCACGGCTGACGTGCAGCGCCGCAGCCACTTGCACGGCCGGAATGTCACCGTAATTGCGCACGAGTTTGCGGCGCGCCACGCGCACCCCGCGCACCATTGGCACACGCACTTCTCTCAAGAGTTCGCCGCGTTTCAACAAGCTCGCAGGCGGCTGTTTGAAAAACTCATCGCTCGTATATTCCCGCAGCCGGCCACCTTGTCCATACACCTCATATTCAGCACCCAGCACATGTAACACCAGTGGCAAGTCACTCCACCGCAATGGCATCATCACATTGCCGCCCACAGTAATCATCTGCCGCAGCGGCTCCGTCGCGCAATCCCTGGCGCACATAGCCAGCACGCCGCACCGTTCAGCGGCCGCTACCGCCGCCAACGTCGTCATGGCGCCCAGCACCACACCTTTTCCCCGCCCACGAATGTACGACAAGTGTACCTGCGACAAATCCACTAGTCCCGTCACACGTGGCGGGCAGTGCGCGCCGAGAAACGTGCCGCCCGCCAGCGCCGCACGCCCCGCAGATGCCCGCAACATCCGCGCGGCTTCCGCCATACTGCCCGGGCGCAGAAACTCTTTTATCCCGCTCATATCTAGCTCCATCACGTTACATCCGCGGGCACGGTGCCCCGTGCCCCTGCATGCTGCATCTGAATACGGCCGCCGTGCCCCTAGTGTGCTAACAGCCGCGCAGCAGCATTGTTCGCTGCTTCCGCGATCCACCTCTCATCACCTGTCACCAAGTGTTTTTCCTTGACCACAATCCTGCCATTGACAATCGTCATCCACGCGCGCTGGTCAACACCACAAAACAGCACCGCCGCCAGCGGGTCGCTCTGCGCCCCTGCATACGCGATCCCGCTCACATCGAACAGCGCGATATCTGCTGCTTTCCCCGCCTCAATTGAACCAATGTCATCGCGCCCCAGCACCTCCGCGCCGCCGCGCGTCGCCAGCCACCACGCGTCGCGCGCCGGCATCGCGCCCACACCGGCCTTGATGCGCTGCACCAGCAGCGCCATACGCGCTTCGAGCAGCATGTTCGAGGAATCGTTGCTCGCACTGCCGTCCACCGCAAGACCGACAGGTGCGCCTGCATCTAGCAGCGCGCGCACCGGCGCTATCCCCGATCCCAGCCGCATGTTCGAACTCGGACAATGCGCGATCCCCGTCCGCGTGTGGCCCAGGCGCGCGATTTCCGCGTCATCAAAGTAAATGCCATGCGCATACCACACATCATCACCCACCCACCCCACTGTCTCCATATACGGCAGCGGCCGCATTCCGCACGTCCGCATACAATATTCTTCCTCGTCCAGCGTCTCGCACAAATGCGTATGTAGCTGCACACCATATTGCCGTGCCAGCGCTGCCGATTCTTTCATCAGTTCCGGCGTCACGCTAAACGGCGAACAGGGCGCAATCGCAAGCCGGCACATCGCATTCGGCCGCGCGTCATGATACGCCTCAATCACCCGCACACACTCGCGCAAAATCTCATCCTCAGACTGGCACACATCATCAGGCGGCAGACCGCCGCCACTGCGCCCACGGCTCATGCTGCCACGCGTCGGATGAAAACGAATCCCCAGCTCGTGCGCCGCGCGTATTTCCGCGTCCATCAGCTCGTTGCTCGCGCCGCGCGGAAACAAATAGTGATGATCGGCTGATGTGGTACAGCCCGTCAGCAACAATTCCGCCAGCCCGCACCGCGCCGCCGCATACACGGCATCCGGCGTGATCCCTCGCCAGATTTCATAATGATACACCAGCCAGTCGAACAGTTTCGCATCCTGCCCGCCCGCCACATTACGCGTCAACACCTGAAACAAATGATGATGTGTGTTGATCAAGCCCGGCACCGCCACACAACCCCGGCACTCAACCACCTCATCTGCATCCGCCGCCAGCCCCCGCCCCACTGCCGCGATCACGCCATCGTTGATAAAAATATCCGCGTCATGCAGCTCGTCGCGCCGCTCATTCTGCGTCGCAACCAGCCGGCAGTTCTTCAGAAGAAGTGAGGAGTTCTTCATACTAGTCCGTGCGTATCTCCTTCGCGCACCAGTATCCCAAATCCCGCGCCATTTGTCAATCTCGTCCTACGACCAGGTCCGGCACCTAGCACCCTAGGCGTGGAGGGGCAGCGGCCTCGCTGCCCGTGTGCCCCGCAGGCACCAGGCCGCCGCGGCCAGCGTTTCTTCATAATGATTTCGATACCAATGATGGGAGGGGCAACGGCCGCGTTGCCCTCATGCCCCGCGCGCATCAGATCAGGACGCTGGCGCCGGCGGCCCTCCCTAGTCGCCGGATCCAGGTACGCCTGGTTTACAACATGTGCCCTCATCTCTTCAAATCTTGCACAGGCGATCCCCGCGAGTGGAAAAACTAATGGCAACAGCGGCGCACGATAGCGCGCTTCGCCGTTCGGTCCCGCAATGGCCAAGAAATAGCCGATGATGATCACGCAGGTCAGCGCGGCGCCATACTCGCCACGCCGCACTAACAGCACCAACCCGGTGCACGCAGCCATTGCGATCAACACTGCCAATCCCGTCATCCATCCCGCCAGCGCCACCGCAACCGCCACGCGCCCCCAGCCAATCCCCGCCAGCGCCGCCCAATCACCTCGCACACACGCCAGCGCCAATGCCATTGCATCTATCTCTGGCATCGTCATGCGCAGGCATTCCTGCCATGGCGGCATGAAGATGATGTTGAGCATCCCGCGCACAGAATCCAGTGCATAGCTGCGCCAGTTGCTTTTAAAGACTGCCACAAACAGCTTCTTCTCGGCCGCACTGAGATCCGCCATGCTGCGCAACACCTCCCGTTCCGCGCCCACCGGCCAAAAACGCTCCCGCACGGCCTTGGCATGCCACGCCACATTCGTTTCATGCACCTGCGGCAGCAGCGCTCGTGCCTTCTCTTCCAACTGGCTCATGTCATAGCGCGCCTGCAAATGCCGGTGCAGCACCGCCCGCGCGGTCATCAAATCACACTTGTACGCCCGCCGCACCACATTCGCCGCAGTGTAATCCAGCAGGCTCGGCCCCTCATACGAGACGAAACTTACCCGCTGATACACCCGGTAATTCCGTATATACCATGGCATGAGTACTGCCACATACACTGCGCAAAACACCAGCGCGTATACTCCCGAACGCACGTAACGCCGTTGCGCCAACCCAATCCATGCAAACCACAGCAGCAGTGCGATCGGCAAGTACAACGACACCGGTTTTGTCAGCGTCGCCAGCCCTAGCACGATGGCAGCTGCAACAACTCGCAACAGCGTCATCGCACGCATCGCATTCAGCCAGAGCAAGCAGAACCCTGCCATCAGCAACGTGAACAGCGCGTCCGGCATGTACATTAAGCTGGTCACAATCCATACCGGACACACCGCCGCTAATATGCATGTCCAACGCAGCGCGCCGCTCTCGCACGTGCCCAACGCCTGCAAAATCTTCGGAAGCAAAAGTACACACACAGCAAATATCATCACATTCATCAGCAACATTCCCAGCGGGCGGATTCCCCCCAGCTTGTACAGCGCGGCGGCCATCAGCGGAAACAGCGGCGGCCGGTAATTGTCCGGCTCATCTGGCCACGCCAACGACGTTGAAAACACTCCCTTCGATACCAGCGAAACCGCCGCCGCATGATATTCACTCGCATCCGACTGAATCACATCCCGCTCAACCGCCCCCCGCCGCCACGGCGCGTACGCCAGCCAGAGAACAACGGCAAAACTTAACCACACAGCTGCCGCGCGTATGCAGCATCTCATGCCTGCCCCCGGTCAGATGGCGGCACTCGCCGTCCTGGCGAGAAACCGTTTGATCGTGGTGTCGGCCACCGGCGCATCCACATAGTCTATTGCCTCTCGATAGTCTATCTCCTTGAAGTACGCCAGCGGGCCACGAAAGAGTTTCGCGTTGAATGCAGGGCCAAACAACTGCCTGGCTTGCTTCATGATCTCATCAAGTGAAACAAAGTACCTGAGCAGAAAGTACATGTCAACGTGGTCCTTCCATTTGACGCGGCCGCCGAACGCAAAGGCCCTCATGGCCCCCAACACCGGCAATGACGGCATCGCAATGATGGTCTCGAGGCGCATGCTGGCAGGCACGTCAAACGCAGAAGTTCTTCATGACGGGAGAGTAGTTGTGCCGCGCCCGCGCCGTCTGCCGGGAAAAAATGCGCGCTACCCGCTCTTCCCCCATCAACGCAAACAGCGCTCGTACATCTTCGTCATTCCCATAGTTCAACACCTGTTCCACCAGCAAGCCCGGCGGAACTGGCGCTCCTTTCCTGATCCACCAGAACAGTCCCTTGCGGGCACCTACGAACGCTTGTACCTTGCTCCCATTCACCCTTTTATTGTACTTCCGCCGCCCGTGCGTGTCAAGCGCCTTACGCGCACGGCCATATACACTGCTGTCACTATCACCAGCACCGGCAGCAGCCGGTACGCCCAATCGTTGACTGTGTTGCTCCAGTGCCCTGTCTCAAATGCAAACACCACCCTGTGCTCCCCCGCCGGCACTTCCACGCCCTGATGCAGCAGATTGCACCGCATAATCCGCGCCGCCCGCCCATCCACCTCCGCACGCCACCCCGCGTCCGGTGCCGTCGCCATGATCACCAGCCCTGTCGCACTTAAGCTCACCTGCGCTTCCACACGTTCCGGCTTGTATGACACAATCCGTACTTGGGCAGTAAAGTCCGGCGCTTGTGCCGGTGCCACGCCCAAATCATGCACCACGGCCACTCGGTGCGGATCAGTGCCGTTATCATTCATAATCGCCACCGCCGCCCGCGCATTCGTTTCTACTACCCAGCTCCCCACCGCATATACCCGCTCCAGTGTGCTCGTCAAGGCATACACCGCATGTTCCCCGTCCTGCTCCCGCCACACAAACCACGGCACGCACACCCCGCGCGCGCCAATCTGCTGCAGCGCCTGTTCCATCATCACCTTCGGGCCAATTATGTATTTCACATTGCAGTACTGCCAGCGCCGCAACGGCCCAATCGCATCGCTGTAGAAAAACAACTGGTTGTCCGGCGACGGCCGCGAATCCGCCGGCACGTCTATGTGCTCAATCTCATGTTTCCCCAAAAGCCCGCTCACCCACATGTTGTACATCGGATGCTGCTTCGTCAACAGCGCCACGCGGAACGGCTGCGCCGCCGCCTGCAGCCGCCGCATCACTTCCGGCGACGCCAGCGTCTGCCGCGTGTCCTCCACCATGATGTATTTCCACGCCACCTGCACAAGATCAAACACCAGCACAGCCACCACAACACCCGCCAGCAGCTTCCGCTGACCCGCATCCACCCGCCGCGCCAGCAGCCAATACAACGCCGCTCCCGCTATCACCGCGTACACCAGCGCCCGCCGCGCGCTGCGCTGCATCTGCACCACTATCAGCTCCGCTTCCTGCCGCCCGTACATCTGCAACTGCCGCTCTATCTGCTCCTGCCCCATCCCCTGCTGCAGCGCCTGCCGGATGGACTGCTGCACCTCCGGCCGGTACATCAGTTCCTCCCCGCGCGCCCGTGCCTTCGCTTCCGTAATGGCAGTCCCCCCCACATACACCGCCGCCGTCAGCAACGCCAGCCCCGCTACTACCACCGCCCACGCATACACAAACCACCGCGCGGCCTTGTTCTCTGGTAGTATACTCTGTTTACTCATTTCCTTTTCTCCTATTTCTTGTGCGTGGCGCTCTTCCTGGCCTGCTGATGCTGCCCCGCTACCATTAGCGTTCTCACGGTTTCCATTCCGTATGCCGCCAGCACCGCAACCCCCAGCATCAACGGATACAAAAATTTCAACGGATTGCGCATCGCCTCCATCTTCGGCAACATGTAAAACAACCGGTACGCGCCCAGCCCGCGCGCGCCATTCGGCGCCGTGTCAAAATACCGCCCCCACGCAAATACCAGCGCCACTACCGCCGCCACCGCCCAAAATAGCACCACGCTGCGCATCGGTACATTGCTTTCCGCTTCCTGTTCTGCACGCTTCTCCTTCCCGTGCTTTCCCTCCTCGCCCCGCGCTGCCAACGCCGCACATACCGCCAGCACCGCCAACGCTATCACCACCACCCCCAGCCCCTGCGTGTTAATCGAAAATCGCGCAAACCCCACATGTTCTGTCGGCCACCGCGCATCCTGCCCTATCCGCCCCCAATACGGCGAATCCGGTACATGCCCCCAGCCATAAAACCCCGGCGCCAGCAACGTCAATGTCTCCGCTTTCGGCAATGACCACTGCGTCGCCCAATTCCACTGCTCGGCAGGCCCGCGCTGCTCTTCACTAATCCCACTCGTGCCTTGCGCCGCCAGCCCCAGCAACGATACAATCGTCAGCACCGCATACACCGCCCCCGCACCTGCCGCCAGGCCAAGCCCCGCGCCCAGCTTCGCCCACTGCCGCCTGTCGCGTGTGTGCCATATCAGAAACACCAGCCACGCCAGCATAAACAGCGCCACAATAAACCCTACATCCAACTGCCCGCTTACCCCTATCCCGCCGCAAACCCCGCTCCACACCAGCGCCACCACGTTCCGCCGCGTCACCCCATACGTCAACAGCCACATGCTCCACAACAGCAGCGCCCACATCACGAATTTCCCCCCGTGCCCCGAATACACACACGTAATGAAATCGCCCGACAACATCAACGCACTCGCACCTGCAAACCCCGCCAGCGCGCTCAACCCCAACGTCACACACAATCCATACATCCCTATCCCCGCCAGCAACGTCGTGCTGGCAAACAACGCTGTGTTATAATACTCCGTCTTCACCAGCCGTTGCAGCGGATACATGAGCCCCAATGATATCCGCCCGCCCTTTCTCCCCAGATAGCCATCATTCAGCCACAATATCCGCCGCCCTTCCTCATACCACCGCTGCGTGCGCGCGATGCTCGCCAGCGGCGAATCGTTCGCTACCACCGCCCGAGGCGGCAGCAGCACACTGTGAAACGTTACCAATACCACCAACACCAACCCGGCTACCGCCCATCCATGCTCTCGCAACTTCATCCTTCACGCTCCTTAGTATATCTCCTCTTATACAGTAGCAAATCTGCGCCCAAAACGCAACCGCAACAGCTTCCTAGATTCGGCAACTAGCACCATAGGCGTGGAGGGGCAGCGGCCTCGCTGCCCTTGTGCCCCGCGCGCATCAGGCCGCCCGGGCCTATGACCCTCCCTAGTCGCTGGGTCTAGTCGTACTGAAATTCCGACATACATAAAATATACATCACGGCGTTGCGCCCCTCGTAAGCAACTTCCTCGACCCCGCGGCGCTCTCTCCTAGAAACATTCAGCCGAGAGTTTTTCACCCATAGCTACTCTCCTTTGACCCCTGCGGGGTCTTGCGTGCCCCGATGTATTCTTATTTGTAATGCCAGCAGCTTCCCAGATCCGGCGGTTACCTTTGGACCGCAGCAGCGCAGCTCCCGCTTGGATGCCCCGCACTCAGTACTACGCATCACTGAGCGCAGCAGCACGTACCTCATACAACCACGCCGCTCTATCAGCGTTCATACACCGGCACACCCTCCCGCATGATCCGTGTGCGCAGGTAAGGATCGCGTACACTTGCCAATGTCAACAAATCCACACGGCACTGCAGGTGATCCTCCAGATGATGCAACAAACCAAAAAAGCGCGCCACGGCGTGCTCCTCTGGCTTCTCGAATTCAACCACTAGGTCAACAGCGCTGTCGGCACCTGCCTCACCACGCGCCGTGGAACCAAATACATCCAGCCCCCGCACCCCAAACGCCCGGCACGCAGGAATGGCAATACTACGCATCTCATCCAATTTCATCACCCTAGAATAACCTCTGTCAACAACCCTGTCAAGTGCCGCTGACCACCTACATCCGGCCATCACCGAAACTGGCAACAGCCCCGTCGGCGCCACTTTTTCCAGTCGCCGGTTCCACTTCTCAAGTGTCAAGTGTCAACCATGTCAAACGTCCCTCTTCCCCCTCACCGCTCTATCACCAGTATCAAATGCCCGGCGAAGGGCACGCTCCAGCGCTGCTTCGAGATCCAGTCGTCCAGCTTCTCCAGCCGCCGCGCACACCACGCCCCCAGCGGCCGGCATACTTTATAGATAATCCGCAATGGCCCGATCATCCGCCCGTAAAACGTTATCTTGCTGCCAGTCATTTTCTCCAGCTCCCGCCGCACCTGCCACGGTGTCACATACTCACAATGAATCGGCGGCTCTGTGCCGGTAATCTTGCTCATTAAGTGAAAAAACTTGTCGAACACATAAAACCCATCCAGCGCCCAGCGATTCACTAACGACACTATGATCCGCCCGCCCGGCTTCGTCACGCGCAACATCTCCCGGTATGCCTGCATGTTGTCGGCATGATCCAAATAGCGCAGCACTTCAATACAAATCACCGCATCAAATTCCCCGTCTCCAAACGGCAGCTCCATCGCTAATCCTTTTACTATCGTCACTCCCGGATTGCGCTCCTGCGCTTTCACCCGCATGTCGTCCGCAGGTTCCACTCCCGTCACTTGAAACCCTTTGTCCCGAAAACGCTGGACTTGTTCCCCCGTGCCACACCCCACGTCCAGCAGCTTTCCGCCTGCTGGAATCGCTGCCACTATCTCGTCAAACAGCTCATCCATCTTCTTCCGCCCGTATGAAAATGATGAGTAGCAATAATCTCGCTTCATCCCCGCGTACATCTCTTCAAACAATCCCGCCGTCTTGTGATGATCTACTATCGCACGTTCCCGTATATCCATACCTCTACTCCTCTTCTTTGTTTATGCGACGCGCCAGTTCGCCCATCGTGGCGTTCTCCAGCTCGCCACGTTGTATCATCTCCTGCGCATGCCGCAGAACCTTCTCCATCACCGCACATTGTTCTTCCATCCGGTACGCAATGTTCGACGGATGAAACCACAGATGAAATATTTTCCCCTGCCGTGCCGCACTCTCCAGCCCCCGCCGCGCCATCCGCTCCTGCGCCCTCGGCGTAATCACCCGCCGCAATCCCTGCCGGTGATACAGCAACATGCTGTCCGGTACGTTGAGCATCCCGTATTCATCGCGCTCAACCGTCACTACCGGCGGCGTCACTCCCAGCGCGTGCGTCACTAAATTCATCAGCCGCCACAACCCCCGCGGCCGCACGCCGTCATACCACCGCCGCGTGTGCCCACGATATATGTGTATTCCTGCCGCTCGCAGCACTCCCTTAAACCCGGCGCAATTACACGGAAACACAAACGCCTCAAACGGTACCCCGTGCGCCGCATGTGTCTCCTGCGCCAAACCCACATCCGCCGCCACTGCCGCCCCATTCGCCTTGTCCTCGTCATACAAAATATGTCCAAACGAATGGCTGCCTATTTCCTGCTCCGGCTTTGCGCTGCGTATCCGCTCCACTACATCCGGCGCACACCATGCCTCGCGCGGCCCCTCCACAAGATGCGCAAACCAATCGCACTCTTCTCCCCGCATCACCGGCCGCGGTAGCTCCGGTACCGCCCGCCCATTCTCTATCTCAATACGCTCGCGAAACAAATGCCCCACCACTGCCCATGTCGCCCGTATATTGTAGTTCTCAAACAAGCCTAATATGCGCTCAATAGCCCGTCGTTCCTCCTTAATCAGCGCATAGTCTCCCGCCTTAATTGGCAGGTTTATCAAACCCCACGCAAATTCCACATCTATTGATACTACAAAAATTCCGCTCATTATTTCATTCCAACTAACCCGGCTGCAGCACTTTTTACATATGCGTGAGTGTGCAGATAGAGCGGCTCGGCCGCCAGCTCTTTCCCTGCCGCCTTCAGCCGCAGCGCCGCCCGCCCCACATCCGCCGCTGTGATGCTCACATCACCACCCAGCCAGCGCCAACGCGCTTCATCCAACTCCACGCCTTCCCGCCACCCCAGCACCACCCCACTCCCCTCCGCTATCTCGTTCACCGCCATTAACTTGTCCGCCGGTGAAAAGCCACGCATAATTGCCCAGCCTTTCTCGATTTGGTAGTACACGCCACGCCCATATCCCGCGTCAATCAACAACAACCGCCCCCCTTCCCCAGCCGCCGGCGCAAACGCATCAAATTGGCTCACACCCCACACCTGAATACCCCAGCCGTCCGATAGCCCGCGTGCGGTGGCGATGCCAATGCGAATGCCCGTAAACGAACCGGGGCCGCAATCCACCGCTATCGCTTCCAGCTCTTCACCCTTCACACCGTGCTCTGCCAGCAACGCCTTAATCTCGCCGGTCAGCTCCGCCGCAACGTTCTCCCGCTCCCCCGCCGCCACACCTGCCGCCCGCTGCTCATCCCACACCAGCGCCACATGCTCCATCGTCCGCGCCGCTGTCTCAATCGCCAGAATCACGCCCCGCCACCCTTGACAAGTTTATCCATGTCGCCCGCCCCCACTACAAACTTCTCCTTCTCCGCATACACGCCCTCTCCTTTCAGCCACACCAGCAGCGTCTTCACCACAATCTTTATATCCAGCCACATGCTCCAATGCTCCACATACCACACATCCAATTCAATCCGCTCCGGCCAGCTCAATGCATTGCGCCCGTTCACCTGCGCCCAGCCCGTCACTCCCGGCCGCATCTCCAATCGCTTGCGTTGCCGCTCAGTATACTGTTCCACCTGATACAACAATGTCGGCCGCGGACCCACAATGCTCATGTCACCCTTCAGAATATTGAACAGCTGCGGCAGCTCATCCAAGCTCGTTGCACGCAAAAACCGCCCCGCCCGCGTCACCCGCGGATCATCCGCCGCCGTGTAATAACCGCTCTTTTCCGCATCCACCACCATCGTGCGAAATTTAAAAATCGTGAACGGCTTCCCATACCGCCCCGCGCGCACTTGCCGGAATAACACCGGCCCGCGCGAATCTAGCTTGATCCACAGCGCAATCGCTGCCAGCAGCGGGCTCAACACACTCAGCGCCACCCCCGCCACCACCATGTCACACACGCGCTTGACCAGCATCACACCACACCGCCCGCGCGCCGCGCTTCCTCATACCACGCAATCGTTTTGCGCAGCCCTTCCTCAAACCCCGTCCGCGCCTTGAACCCAAACAACTTCTCCGCACGGCTCGTGTCCAAGCACCGCCGCGGTTGCCCGTCCGGCTTGCTCGTGTCCCACTCAATCCGCCCCGTAAACCCTGTCAGCCGCGCAATCAATTCCGCCAAGTCACGGATCGAAATCTCAAACCCTGCCCCTAAATTCACCGGCTCTGCTCCGTCATACCGCTCCGTCGCCAACATGATCCCCTCCGCCGCATCCGCTACATACAAAAATTCCCGCGTCGCGCTGCCCGTGCCCCAGCAGACGATGTGATCATCACCTCGCTCGCGCGCTTCCACACATTTCTTGATCAGCGCCGGTATCACATGCGATGAGCGCGGATCAAAATTGTCCCGCGGCCCATATAAATTCACCGGCAACAGAAAAATACCGTTCATCCCGTATTCCTGCCGGTACCCTTGCAACTGCACCAGCATGCCTTTCTTCGCAATTCCGTACGGCGCATTCGTCTCTTCCGGATATCCATTCCACAAGTCTTCTTCTTTGAACGGCACCGGCGTGAACTTGGGATACGCGCAGATCGTCCCCAGCGCCACAAATTTCTCCAATTTTTCCAGGCGCGCATGTTCGATGAGCATCGCGCCCATGATCAGATTTTTGTAGTAGAAACTTCCCGGATGTTCCCGGTTCGCTCCTATCCCGCCCACCAGCGCCGCAAGATGAATCACAATTTCCGGCCGGGCATCTTTGTACATGCGGATAATGTCGCGCTCAGTCGTTAAATCATACTCTTCAATTAGCGGTACAAAAATCTGCTCGCACCCGCGCGCGCGCAGTGCCTCAACTAAATGCGAGCCGAGAAAACCTGCGCCGCCCGTTACACATATGCGCTTCGTCCTCAAATCAATCATGGTCGTACTCCCTTCGTCAATTATAAAACCATTTCATCAAGTCACGCGCAGAACGCTGCCGCCGCGGCTGCAACCACGCCCGCACGCGCACTGCGCGCAGCAGATGCCGCGCCATCCGCACATAGGCTGCCAGCGGCCATAGCGCCTGGCGCGGTGTGCGCCACAGCAACAACATGGCTTGCGCCAGCGGCGCGCCCAACACATGCGGTGCCAGCCGCAGCAGCAGCCCCGCCGGGCAGTTCTTCACAAGCGTAAAAAACGCATTGGCTGGCACGCGCCGCATCGTCGCCGCGTCCTTCTCATACCAGCGTACGCCCGCCTGCGTCCCCGAATGCACATGCCATGCGCGCACCTTTGGCGCATACACACACCGGAATCCCAACAACTGCAGCCGCAGATACAAATCTACGTCCTCCCCGTACGCAAAATACAGCTCATCATACACCATGTCATGCGCTGCGCCTGTTACGTCGCGCGGCAGTGCAGCAGCCTCAACTATTGCACGTAACAACAACGGGCAGCAGCCCGCTGGGCCAAACACGCTCGCTTCATACCCCGCCGTCTCCAGCCGCGTCGTGGCCGTCAAATGCTTCGTCGGCCAGATACCCGCCGTGTCCACGCGTTGCGTCGGCGCATAATCATAGCCATATACCACCGGCCCGATCATGGCCGCATCAGGATGCCGCTCCGCCACCGCCAGCGCTGCAGAAAGAAAATCATCCGCCAGAACCACGTCCACGTTGAGCGGCAACACCCAGCGCCCGCGCGCGCGCCGCAGCCCGCTGTTCATCCCCGCCGCAAATCCTGTGTTCGTATCGTGCAGTATCACCGCCGCCGGCGCATCCACCAGCGCCCCCAGATCGGCCTGCATCAGCCACTCCCGGCTCCCATCTGTTGAGCCATTGTCCACGCACCACACCTCGAACGAACGGCAGCTCTGCATGCGCAACGATGCCAGGCACTGCGGTAAATACCGCAGGCTGTTCCAACTCAACACAATCACCGAAAAAAGCGGTTCGCCCAGCACAATAACATCATCCTGTTTATACCTGCCAAAGTATACCAAATCCCGCCTGTTTCTTCAAATAGGTCCTATCCGTCCCATAGGTCCCATTTCTGCTGCTCATCCACTCCCTACAGCTCCGCCGTCGCATGCCGCGCCGCATTGCAGTTGATGCACACCGCCACCGGCAAACTCGCAATATGGCACGGCGCTGCTTCCACAAATACATCCAGCGCCGTCGTCAGCCCGCCCAACGCCTGCGGGCCCAGCCCGAGCGCATTAATCTTCTCGCGCAACTCGTTCTCCAACGCCGCATACAGCTCATCCGGATGCCGCTCCCCTATCCGCCGCAACAACGCCTTCTTCGCCAACACCGTTGACCACGCAAAATCACCCCCCAGCCCTACTCCCACCACCACCGGCGGGCAGTGATTCGCTCCGCCCTTCTGCACCGCCTCCACAACAAATCTCACTACCCCCTCGCGCCCATCCGCCGGAATCAACATCGTGCTCCGGCTCATGTTCTCACACCCCGCTCCTTTCGGCGCCACGTGTATGCGCACTGTCGTGCCCGGCACTGGAAAAATATAAAGTGTGCCCGGCGTGTTATCGCCTGTGTTCCCACGCCGCAACGGGTCGCGCACCATCGAACAACGCAAATATCCCTCGCGCGTCCCACGCCGGATGCCTTCATTTACCGCCTCATCCAGCGCCGCGCCCGCAATGTGCACTTCCGCTCCTAGCTCGACAAACACATTCGCCACACCGGTATCCTGGCAAATCGGAATCCGGTCCCGCTTCGCAATCTCTGCGTTTTTGATCAGCATGTCCACCAGCGTCTGCGCCAGCGGCTGCATCTCCCGCATGCGCGCCGCCTGCAATGCCTCCACCACATCCTCCGGCAGCTCCGTGCACGCCTGCTGCAGCAGCCGCGCCACCGCCGCAGTAATCTCTTCAGCCTCAATAATTCTCATCCTCTCATCCCTCTCTCACTTCTGCATTCTGCATTCTGCATTCTGCATTCGTCATTCTGCATTCGTCATTCTGCATTCGTCATTCTGCATTCGTCATTCTGCATTCGTCATTCTGCATTCGTCATTCTGCATTCGTCATTCTGCATTCGTCATTCTGCACTCTGATTTCTCAGCCGCGCATACGCCCGCAGCAGCGCCGGGCCGCCATTGTTCTCCCACACCAGTTCTTTGATCCTGGCGCGCGCCACGTGGCCCAGTTCGAGCCGCAACGCTGCATGATCCAACACGTACGCCATCAGCACCGCAAACCCGCGCTCATCTCCCGCTGCCGCATACACTGCCGCCCCGCCCGCGCTAACACGGTTCTCCGGCAGATCATACGCCACTTGTGGCAGACCGCACGCCATATAATCTAACACTTTTAACATCGTCGAAGCGTCATTCATCGGACACGATGGATCCGGTGTCACTCCCATCACGCACTGCAGCAGTTCACGTTGCATCTCAGCGCGCGGCAGAAACCCCTTGAACACCACCACATCTCTCAGCCCAAGCTCCCCTGCCTGCCGCTCCAGCGCCGTGCGCTCCGGCCCGTCGCCAATCAGCACCAGCTGAAAAACCCGCCCCAGCTCTTCCCGCAAAATACGCACCGCGCGCAACAACCCATCCACGCCGTCTTGCCGCGCCATCACGCCCACATACCCAATCCGCGGCACACCGCACGTCTCCCCGCAACCCGCCGGCTCCGCCGGCAATTCATCCGTGCGCGGCGCCGTCTTCACCACGATCACACGTTCCGCGTCAATGCCATCCCGCTCCCGTGCAATAAGCGCGTAGCTTTCGTTGGTCGCCAGCACCATGTCCGCCATCTGATGCGAGCGCCGCTCCAGCCACACGCTCAACTGGTAGATCATCCGCCGCAGCCACGGCAACTCTTCCGGCGCCCTACATCCCGATTTTGCCAAAATAAGTTCGGGGCATAAATCATGATGATCATACACCACTTTCACCCCGCGCCGCTTCCACCATGCGCCAATCAGCCACAACAAATCCGGCGGATTGCACACATGCACAACCTCAAACCGCTCGCGCCGAAATACCCGCACCGACAACCACCATTCATACCATAGCGCCAGCCCATACTCCAACGGATAACTCCACAAGCTCCGCGCCTCGAACGGCAGACTGTGCCGCAGCACACGTATGCCGTCAATCTTAAATGCCCCCGCCGGAAACGCCCGCGTGGCCGGCGAAATCACCGTCACCCGGTGCCCCGCATCGCGCAGCGTACATCCAATCCGCCACACGCGGTAATCTGCCGGCACCGGCAGATTCTCAACGATGATCAGCACGTGCATTGTATCACTCACACCTGCCGTTCCGCGCGCAATTCAAGTGTGGTGGCCAGCACGACGGCGCCGGTCACTGTGCCCGTCCCAGCTAGCACCGGACAAGGCTCCTTCTCGCCCAGCACCGGCGAATACCAGCCCAGCGGCGGATCGGTTTCCCCGGCCGCCACTCGCCATGTCAACTCCGCGGGCACCGTCATCGTCAGGCAGTAATGCGTCCCGCGTATCTCGAACCGGTTGGCCTCTGTCTGTTGCACTATCCGCCGTGGATGGACATGAAACAGAAGCTCTACCGCGACGGCCGTTTGCAATCCCGTCAATTGATCGGTAATCATCCACACGCGTTGCAGCGGATGCCATGCCATCATGCGCGTGTGCCAGCACCCGTACCGCCGCAGATAACCGTTATGGTGCGCGGCCACATCAAATTGATCCTCGCTCGCTACGGCATGCAACAGCTCTGCAAAGTAATGCCGCCCCCACAAAAACGGCCCGTCCATGCGCGCCTGATCACGGCCGTCAACACACAGCGTCGAATGCGCGCGCGTCCCGCGAAAATACGCCCGCCACTCCGGTTCCCCGTGATATGCATACGTCCCCGGGTCTATCACCACCGGCTCGCCATTCACGTGCAGCGTCAGCGCCAGCGCGTCCGCATGGCCGTGCGCGGCAAGTGTTCCCAGCCCCAGCGGGCCGGCGTCCAGGCACAGCTTCACGGGCAGATCGTCTTCTGCTATCCCATTCCACACTGCGTAGCCGCCATTCGCAAAGGCACGTGGCGGCGGCGCGCTCTCGGCAACTTCATTCACGCCCGCATACCAAAACACCGGCGTGGTAACCGCCGAAAATCCCCGCGTCTCTGGCTCGCCGCATACCCCGCGCGCCGCCGCCAGCACCTGCCGGTAATACGCCGGCGTCCGTGCCAGAATGCCGCTGGCAATTGCCCAGTCGCTGTCGCCTATGTCCGGCGGCTCATCGGTATCGCATACCAGCGCATCCAAAAACAACGCCATCGCTTCGATCGTTCCCCGCAACGCCGTACGCGCCGGCTCATGCACCGCCGCCGCATTCACCAGCAATTCAAGCACAAACGCATGGTAGGATGTTGACTGCTCCAGATGTACCCCATCGTCAGATACTTGCCGCGCTGCTTCGCGCTGCACAATCCGCAGCGCCCGCTGCGCATGCCGCTCCCGCACAAACAACACCGGCCATGTCACCGCCGCCGCCAGCACCCCAACACTCTCCGCTATGATGTGATTATTTGCGCTCGAATACTTCGCCCAACGCGTGCTGATAAACCGCACATGCTGCTGCACCGACCGGAACCACGCCAACAACAGCGTGTCATGGCAGCTCGCCGGCCGCCCCCGCGCAAACAAAAACCGGTACAGCCACGTCCACGTCAGCAGCCGTATCCCCGCTTCTATCCCCGTCAGCCACCCCGGCCCCAGCGGATACTCGCACACCGTCAGCCAGCTCTCCAACTGCCGCAACACCTCCTGCGCATAGCTCTCATTCCCCGTCACATAGTATGCAATCGCCGCGGGCATCAAATGTTGATGACGGTTCAGCCACCACACCGGCATGATGTCCGCATTCCCCTGCGGCGCCCGGTAATCAAGCTGGCTTGCCGGCACCCGTGCAAACGCCACATCATGCACGTAGTCGCGGTACCAGTCTATTCTCTCGCCCAGCGCCACCGTGCGCCCAAACAACCGCACGCGATGCGCACATACCTCATCTCCCGCCGCCATGATTTCTGCCATATACCCCGCCGCAATCGGCAGCGTCTGCGCATGCCCCGGCATGCGCCCCAGCGTCGTGTCAGCCCCGCCCACGATCTCCCCCAGCGGCGCTGGCAACCTTTCCTGCTTGATCCGGCGTTGCACGCTGCCTGCACGCACGCGCTGCCACAGCCGGTACACTACCTCCCGCAGCGGCATTGCCCGCAACCGCCGCCATCGCCATGCCAGCTGCCGTGGTGTCGTCATCTCAACCCTCCTTAACGTGTGATATCACCGCACGAAACTTCCCGCCCGGCCCGCGCGGCAACGCCTCCACATATTCACACTTTACCTCCATCGCCGTTCCTGCACGCTCCGCAAACTGCACGCGAATCTGCTCTTCATCTGCGCGCGTGTACTCGTCATCTCGCACAATCTTGATCACCACCCGCTCGCGCGTCTCCTGCACAATCTGCCCTGCAATCACATGCGCCACGCCTTTGAAAACATGATCCAGCCGGCCAATCTTCCGCCCATCCGGCGTCACTACCACATCATCCATGCGCCCCATAATCTGCCTGCAGCCCGGCCCCAGCCGCCCGCACGCGCAGCGCTGCTCAAATCCAAACGGCTCAGTCGCCAGGTCTCCTGTACGATACCGCACCAACGGCATCGCCGCGTTCGTCAGCCCCGTCGCCACTATCTCAAACATCCCCTCGCCCGCTGGCAAATACTCCACCAGCCCGTACTGCGTGTCTTCATGATAGCACCCGGCCGCACATGTTGTCATCCACGCCACCCGCTCCGCATTCCCATACTGCACTTGCACCGGCCCCAGAAATTCTTCGATCACGCCCCGCTGCCACTCCATCACCGTCTCACTCCCCAAAAACACGCCCGCCAGCCTCAACGGCTCTGCCCCACTCCGCCGCAGGTAGTCCGCCAGCACGTATGCGCTGCTCGGATACGCCGCCAATGTCCGCACTTCCTGCTCGCGCATCTTCCGCACATACCACCCCATCGTCCGGTCGGCCAAGTGATACGATGAAAATATATACCGGTTGAAAATATAATCCCGCACCCCAAACGGCGGTATAATCCGCCGCGCCGGTACCACCACGTCTCCCCGCAGCACACCCATTGTCTCGTGCCCCGCATACCCATGATCAAGATACCAACGAAAAAATCCCGCCTCTTCCCGCGCCACCGAATACAAATCCCGCCACAACCGCAACGGCGTCCCCGTCGTGCCGCTCGTGTGCGCCGGTATCACCCCCCACCGCCGCGTGCAGAACGCCCGCGGCGCGCGCCGCACCTCCTCCTTGTCCACCGGCGCTAGCCGCTTCAGCCGCTCCATCGGATTGTCCATCCGCCGTGTCGCCCCCAGCGCTTCAGCATAATACGGCGCGCCCTCCGCCACCTTCAGCATTTCCTCCAAAAGCCGCAATTGCTCCGCACGCTGCTCATACGCCTGCAATCCCCGGAACTCCTCCATCTCCGCCATCGCCGCGTGAAAGTACGGACTGCGCTTCACTGCCAGCCGCACCAGCATCTTCGCGTTGTACGAAATCAACCCCATCGCTTTCTATCACCGCCGGTCATCGAAAAATCGCGCTTCCACTTCCTCACAAATGCAGTGATACACCGGTAAATGATACTCTTGTATCTCCGGCGTGCACCCCGACGGCACACAAATTGTTATATCACACAACCCTTTCAGCAACCCGCCGCTCCTCCCGGTCAGCCCTATCGTCTGCACCCCGCGCGCCTTCGCCGCTATCACCGCATATACCACGTTCTTCGATGTCCCCGACGTGCTGATCCCAATCAGCACATCGCCGCGCACTCCCAGCCCATACACCTGCTGCGCAAATGTTAATTCCGGCGCCACATCGTTCGCAAATGCCGTCGCTAACGAAACCGATGAAACCAGCGAAATCGCCGGCAACGCCCGTTGTAAATGCTGCGCAAGAAACTCTCCGCCTTCCCCACATCCCACCAGCGCCGCGCGCTCCTCCTCCGCCAGCGCCCGCTTGCACAAAAACCCCTTCATCAGCTCGCCCACAATGTGTTCCGCATCCGCTGCACTCCCCCCATTCCCGCATGTCATCACCTTGTTCCCACGCTCATACGCCGCGCAGATCATCTCTATCCCCTTCCGCACATCCTCCGCACACGCCGCCAATTCCGGATACCGCTTCAACATCTCTGCCATCATGTTCTTTTCCTCTATTAATCCAAATAGGTCCTATCCGTCCTATCCGTCCTATTCCTCCTATTCCTTTTCTCCCGCCGTGCCTTCTCCCCCTTCCAGCCCCACCGCCTCCCGCAGCGCCTTCACCTCCCCTGCACTCAGCCGCCGCCATTCCCCCGGCGCCAGCCGCCCCAGCCGCAACGGCCCGATGCGCACACGCTTCAACATCGTCACCTTCGTCCCCAGCGCCTCGCACATCCGCCGCACTTGATGATACCGCCCTTCCCGCAACACTATCCGAAACCGGTACGCCGTCTCCCGCTTCACCTCCGCCGGCTGCGTCACATTCACCTTCAACCGCACCCCCTTCGCCAGCCGCACATACGCCCACGGCTCCATTGCCGGCGTATGTTCCACCACATATTCCTTCTCGTGCGCATACCGCGGATGCATCAACCGCTCCGCCAACTCTCCGTCATTCGTCAGCAACACCAGCCCCGTCGAATCCTTGTCCAGCCGCCCCGCCGGATAGAGCCGCTCTGGTACCTTCACCAGCGCCGTAATGTTCGCCCCTTGCTCCCCGCTACACGACGTGATCACCCCTTTCGGTTTGTTCACTGCTACATACACCTTCCGGTCGTTCTGCCCTACTACCCGCTTCCCCACCGCCACCACATCCTTCTCAGGATCAATTTTCACCCCTAATTCGCGCACAGTGAAATTGTTTACCCGCACTCGCCCCTCCATGATCATCTCTTCCGCGTGCCGCCGCGAACACACCCCGCACATCGCCAGATATTTCTGCAGGCGCATCTTCATCCATTCCCCTCCGCGCCATGCCCCAGCACGCCGTCAAAAAACGCCAGCGCATGCCCAATATCCGCATGTTCGCCTCCCGTTCCCTCGCTCGTAATGAATCCATCATCGTGCCCATACGGCCCCACCACCAGCTCCGCTTTCTCCCCAAGCTGCTCCTTCATCTCCTCCAGCCACCTCAATGGCACCTGCCGGTCGTTGTGCGAACCAATCAACAGCACCGGCCGTCCCTGCAATCCCGCCGCACTTCGCCCCACGTCCACTTCCCCAGCCCGCGCCCCCGTCCGCCATTCCATCAGCTTGATCCCCAGCGTCACCACCGGAAACGCCGGTACGTGATAGAATTTCCACGCATAATACCGCACCACTTCACGCACACTCGGGAACGGACTCTGCGCCACTATCCCCCGCACCTCCGTCACCCGTGCCGCCGCCAGCAACGCCACCGTCCCCCCCAGCGAAAAACCCCAGTACAACACTGGTCTATCCTGCGCATATTCCGCCCGCACATGCGCCGTCACCCGCACCAAATCCTCCGTCTCCCAATAGCCCAGCGTGCAGTGCGCCCCTGTACTCTCGCTGTGATGCCGCAAGTCATACAACACCAGCGCATACCCCGCTTTGTTGAATTGTATCACATACGGCAACACATCGCTCTTGCTCGCTGCTATCCCATGCGTCACTATCACCAACGCGCGCGCATTCGTGGCCGGCAGGTACCAGCAGCTTATCCTCGCCCCTCGCGCGCCCTCCACCATGAACCGCTCATACGCAAGCCCCAAATCCGCCGGCGTTAATTCACACGAACTGTACGTCGTGTAGCTCGTGATTAAGTATGAACATGCCACTGATCCCACCAACATCAACGCGCCGCCCCACAGCCCAATCTTCCCCGCCAGTTTCACCCAACACATCACTTCCTCCATCGTCATACCCCGTCACGTCCCGCGCATCCCAGCGCGCGCAAATGCGCCAAATCACGCCGCACCTGCGCGCCACCATCTGCCAGCACCGCCATCCCATGCGCCACACTTAAACTGATGTACTCCCCAAACCCCGCCGCCCGCGCGCGCTGTACGGCATCGTCAAATTCCCCGCGCTCGACAGCATCCGGCCGCATGCCGCTCAACTCCATCACCAACATAAAATCCTTCGCCATCGCCACCGCACGCTCCGGCGGTTCACACCCATGCGCCGCCAAGTAGCCCGGGTTATACACCAGCCCGATATTCTGGCATTCCACGTCATCCAACAAATCTACCGCGTCATCCATGCTGCGTGCCAGCGTCAACTCGCGCGGTTCAATCGCCAAGCACACGTCGAACTCCTTCGCGCATTCCGACGCTTCCCTCAACAACGCGAGCGCCGCATCATACAACGGTTCCCATTCCGCTTCATGTGTATACACCGGCGTCGCCACCGTCACCAGCGGGCACGCCAACGCATGCGCCACGCATATCAGCCGCCGCAGCCGCTCCGCTTCCTCCTCTCCTCGCCCCCTCATCTGGTACCCGCTGATACAATGTAGCTGCAGTTCGTTCGCCACACTGTACCGCACCCATTCCCCGCTTTTCCGGAATGAAAACTGCTCCAGCGAAAATATGTCCGGTCGGCTGCAGTCCAAATTCAACCCGTCAAATCCCCATCCCAGCGCCGCTTCCATCAATCCGCCCATCCCCTGCGCGCCGGCCGCCGCCAGCAGCGTGCTCGAACAACTGATCTTCCCAGAACTGCTCATCGCGCCAATGTCTGATGCCGCCGCGGCCCCACCGATACCATCCGCACCCGCGCCCCCGTCGTGTCTTCAATCGCTCTGATGTACCTCCTCGCTCGCACCGGCAACTCCCCATACGTCCTGCACCCCGTCGTGTCTGCCTCCCAGCCCCGCATCTCCCGCAGCCCCGCCGGCCGGCAATACCCCAGTATCCGTGCATCGGCCGGAAACTCTTCCACTACCGTCCCTGCCTCCAACCGCTTCCCATTGTAGACGGTCGCCGGCCCTTCATAGCGGTACGCCGTACAAATCTTCACTACCGGCATCACATCCAATACATCCAGTTTCGACAATATTACATCCGGCCCGTTCAACACCACCGCACGCCGGCACGCCACCGCATCAAACCACCCCGTCCGCCGCGGCCGCCCCGTCGTCGTCCCAAATTCCCCCGCAATATGCCGGATCACTTTCCCCAGCGTATATTCATCCTGTGCCGTGCGCGCCATCGCCGCTGCCTCACCCGCGCTCATCCGCGCTCCCGCGTGTTCCCCCGCAATCGCCTCTTCCGTCCCCAGCTCCGTCGGAAACGGCCCTGACCCCACCCGCGTCATGTACGCCGCCATCACATTGTACACCCGCTCGATCGCCTGCGGCGGCAGCCCGCTCCCCGCCGCAAAGCCCCCCGCCCCGCAATTCGACGACGTCACATACGGATACGTCCCATGCTCAATGTCCAGCAGCAATCCTTGCGCGCCTTCCAGCAAAATCTTCCTCCCCGCGCGCCACGCCTCGTGCAACAACGCCCGTGTCTCTGTCACATGCGGTAACAACACTTCCGCCCATCTGCTGTACGACGCCGCAATCGCTTCCACATCAAAACGCCCATCACGCCACCATGCCCCGTTCGCCTGATCTGGCGCGCCCATCCATACAGCAATCTGCTCCTCCGGCACTCCATACACCGCGCGCACAATCCGCACCTTCTCCTCCGCCAGTGCCTCCAGCTTCTCCCGCAGCCCCGCACCATCATACAAATCATTCATGCGCACCCCGCACCGCAGCGCCTTGTCCGCGTACGCCGGCCCAATCCCCCGCGCCGTCGTCCCAATCTTCCGCGCCCCCAGCGCCCATTCCCGCGCCCGGTCCAGCACCCGGTGCCACGGCATCACCACATGCGCATCCCCGCTGATCCGCAGCCCACTCGTTTCCAGCCCTGAAGCCCGCAAATGCGCCAATTCCTCCTCAACCAACACCCGCGGATCAACCACGACGCCATTCCCAATCACATTGATCGTCCCCCCCTGCGCAATCCCCGACGGCACGTGATGCAACTTCACCTTCTGCTCCCCAATCACCACCGTGTGTCCTGCATTGCACCCGCCTTGCGCGCGCACCACCACCTCCGCCTCCCCCGCAAATTCATCCGTGAATTTCCCCTTCCCCTCGTCGCCCCACCCCGCGCCGCATATCCCCACTACCTGCTGTTTCCCAAAATATGTTTTCATCATGGCGAATTATAACATTCCTCCCCTTTTTTATCAACCATCCCACTCCCTTCTCCCTTTCATCCCTTCCGTCCCTTATCTCCCTTATGTCCCTTATGTCCTTCCCGCACCTCCCGCTCCCCCTTTTTTGACTTCCTACCCAATTATCACTATAATTTCTCCATAAAAAATCTGGAGCTCTCATGCCTTCTCCCTTTTCGCCAGACCTCATCCGCCGCATCCCCAAGACGGACCTCCATGTCCATCTTGACGGCTCAATCCGCGTACCCACCCTCATCGAACTCGCCCGCCACGCCCGCGTCCCACTCCCCTCCCAGACCGACGAAGGCCTCAATCACCTCGTCTTCAAAGACTGCTACAACAGCCTCGAAGAATACCTCCAGGGCTTCACCTACACCGTTGCCGTCATGCAAAATCCTGAAGCCCTCGAACGCATCGCCTACGAATTCGCTTGGGATAACTTTAACGAAGGCGTCCGCTACTTCGAAGTCCGCTTCGCACCTCAGCTCCACATCAATCCCCATCAAAATATCGAAACCGTCGTGGATGCCGTCAACCGCGGCCTCGCCCGCGCCACCGCCGAATTCAACCGCTCCCCCGCCATCGCCGCCGGCCACGAACCTGAAGGCCACTACGCCATCATCGCGTGCGCCATGCGCGCCTTCTTCGCCGGCATGTCCCACTATTATAACGCCTTCCTCGAACTCCACCGCTTCTCCAAAACCAAACGCATCTTCCACCTCGCCTCCCTCGAACTTGTTCAGGCCATGATCAAACTCCGCGACGAAATGGGCATCCCCGTCGTCGCTCTCGACATCGCTGGCCCTGAAGCCGGCTTCCCACCTCACGATCACGAAGACGCCTTCGACCTCGCTCACTACAACTTCTTCAAGAAAACTGTCCACGCCGGCGAAGCCTACGGCCCAGAAAGCATCTTCGAAGCCATCACCCGCCTCCATGCCGACCGCATCGGCCACGGCTACCACCTCTTTTCCGCTGAATTGATCACCGATCCCTCGATCACCGATCGCCAACGCTATGTCCGCAATCTCTGCGAATATATTGCCGACCGCCGCATCACCATCGAAGTCTGTCTCACCAGCAACCTCCAAACCAATCCCGCCATCGCCGATCTCCGCCGCCATGCTTTCCGCCGCATGTGCGACGAACGCCTCTCCGTCTCCCTCTGCACTGATAATCGTACCGTCTCCAAAACCTCCGTCTCCCGCGAAATCGCTATGGCTATCGAAGCCTTTGACCTCTCTCCCGCCATGCTGCGCGACCTCATTATCTATGGCTTTAAGCGCAGCTTCTTCCCCGGCTCCTATCGCGATAAACGCCTCTACGTCCGCCGCGTGATTGACTACTATAATGCGTGCATCGCTGCTGCGTCACCCTCCTTCACCTCATGACCACCACAGCCATTCATCCCGCGCCCCCGCGCGACACGGTCCAAATCCGCTTCCCCGACGGCCTCGTCCTCGAAGGCCCTCTCGGCACCTCCCTCGAAGCCTTTGTCCGCGCCCGCGGCGGCGATCCCTTCCACTTCCTCGCCGCTATCGCCAACAACCGCCTCCGCGAACTCACTTATCAGCCCCCCTGCGACGAATTCATCGAACCGCTCGACATCACCTCCTCAGAAGGTATCCGTATCTACCGCCGCTCCCTCGCCTTCCTCCTCATCACCGCCGCCTACGAGCTCTATCCCCACGCCGAAATCTTCATTGATTACACGGTCCCCTACGGCGGCTATTTCTGCCAAGTCATCGGCGATCCCCAATTCAGCGCCGATGAACTCGCCCAAATCGAATCCCACATGCGCCACATCGTCTCTCAGGATGAGCCCATCCGCCGTGTCGCCGTCTCCATAGATGAAGCCAAACATATCTTCGCTTCCCGCAATGAGCATGATAAAATCCAGCTCGTCGATAAACGCGGCAAAGATGACTTCATCATGTACCAGCTGCGCCAGCGCAAAGACGCCTTCTACGGCTATATGCTCCCCTCCACCGGCTATCTCCGCCATTTCGCCCTCTTCCCCATCCACGCTGGCTTCATCCTCCAATACCCTCGCCGCCACCAAGGCACTCTCCTCGAACCCCGTGACGCCCCCAAACTCAATGCCATCTTCCGCGAATACGGTGACTGGCTCCGCCTCCTCCGCATCGAACATATCGGCCAAATCAACGCCGTCATCCGCAACGGCACCGCCCGCGAAACCGTCCTCATTAGCGAAGCCCTCCACGAACGCAAAATCGCTGATATCGCCGCTCGCATCGCCGCCCACAACAACGCTATCAAAGTCGTCCTCATCGCCGGCCCTTCCTCCTCCGGCAAAACCACCTTCTCCAAACGCCTCGCCATCCAGCTCCTCGCCCATGGTATCCGCCCCTTCACCCTCGAAATGGACCGCTACTTCCTCGACCGCGATCAAACCCCCCGCGACGAACTCGGCGAGCCCGATTTCGAATCTATCGATGCCCTCGACCTCCCTCTCCTTAATCTCCACCTCAACGCCCTCATCAACGGCGAAACTGTTCACCTCCCTCACTTCGATTTCGTCGCCGGTAAACGTTCCCAAGGCCCCGCCGTCTCCCTCCAGCCCGATCAACTCATCATCGCCGAGGGCATCCACGGCCTCAACCCACGCCTCGGCGCCGCCGGCCCTCACAACCGCCTCTTCCGCATCTACATCTCCGCCCTTACCCAGCTCAATGTTGACCGCCACAACCGTGTCTCTACCACGGACACCCGCCTCATCCGCCGCATCGTCCGCGATGCCGCACACCGCGGCTGGTCCGCCGAAGACACCCTCTCCACGTGGGAAAAAGTACGCCGCGGCGAAAAAAATAACATCTTCCCCTACCAGGAAAACGCCGACGCCACCTTCAACTCCGCACTCGTCTACGAACTCGCCGTCCTCAAACATTTCGCTCAACCTCTCCTCCTCGGCGTCAAATCCTCCACCCGCGCCAGCATCACCGCCAAACGCCTCCTCGCCCTCCTCAACTTGATCGAAGAACTCTCTCCTGACCTCGTCCCCGATAACTCCATCCTCCGCGAGTTCATCGGCGGCTCTATCCTCGCTGACTATCTCCCCGGCAAATCCCCCGCCTAACACCCTGTCACTCCCGCATGCCCAGTGATTGACCGCGTCATCATCATCGTCCTCGATTCCCTCGGCGCAGGCCACGCCCCAGATGCCGCTGCCTACGGCGACCAAGGTGCCAACACTCTCGTCAATATGAGCCGCGCCGTCCCCGGTGGCCTCTCGATCCCCACCCTCCAATCCCTCGGCCTCGGCGGCATCTCTCCAGAGCCCATCATCGGCTGCCCTCCAGCCCGCCTCCCCCTCGCCTCCTTCGGCCGCCTCATCGAACGTAGCGCCGGCAAAGATACCACCACCGGCCACTGGGAAATGATCGGCATCATCACTGATCAACCATTCCCTACCTTCCCCAACGGCTTCCCCCTCGAACTCATGCAGCGCTGGGCCGCTCTCGTCGGCGTCAATGGCTGGCTCCATAACAACGTCGCCAGCGGCACCGAGATCATCGCCCGCCTCGGCATGGATCACATCCGCACCGGCCTCCCCATCGTCTACACCTCCGCCGACAGTGTCTTTCAAATCGCCGCCCACGAACACCATTTCGGCCTCGACCGCCTCTACCGCATCTGCGAACAAACTCGCACCTTCCTCGACCCCCTGCGCGTCGCGCGCGTCATCGCCCGCCCCTTCATCGGCAACGACCCCGCCTCCTTCCAACGCACCCCTAACCGCCACGATTACTCCCTCATGCCCCCCGAACCTAACGACCTCACGCGCATCCGCGATGCCGGCTACCCCGTCACCGCCATCGGCAAAATCTACGACATCTTCGCCGGCTCAGGTATCACCCGCTCGCTCCGCTCCACCTCCAACCAGCACGGCATGCAACTCCTCACCGCCGAACTCTCCTCCCGCTCCCCCGGCCTCTATTTCCTCAACCTCGTCGAATTCGACATGCTCTATGGCCACCGCCGCGACCCCATCGGCTACGCCCGCGCTCTCTCCGAATTCGATTCCCATCTTGCCCGTCTCCTCCCCCTCCTCGATCTCCGCGATCTCCTCATCATCACCGCCGACCACGGCCTCGATCCCACCTGGCCCGGCACCGACCACACCCGCGAAACCGTCCCCTTCCTCATCTTCCACAAAAACTCTCCCGGCCATCCCCTCGGCGTCCGCCTCGGCTTCTCCCACGTCGGCGCCACCGCCTGCCATGCCCTGCGCGTCCTGCCTGTCTCCGGCACCCCCATCCCCGTCCTCTAACCCGCTCCTGCATCCTGCCATCCCCCGCGCACACCCACCAATATGTCCTATCCGTCCTATAGGTCCTATCCCTCCCATCCCCCCAC
>Ga0308414_1000048_pt1 | contig 65488 bp, 49 predicted proteins | sample HotsprSampleOS50_FD_205667 | JGI IMG/M metagenome (GOLD analysis project Ga0308414, IMG submission 205667) | Hot spring phototrophic mat microbial communities from Octopus Spring, Yellowstone National Park, Wyoming, United States - 20090730_OS50 ... | reverse complement strand
TTCAGGTACAGCATATGGTTGATCAGACACTGTCTCTGCTGGGGCAGATCGACATTCTGGTCAATAGTGTCGGTTTAGTACTCAAGGTGGCACCCGTCGAGCAGTTTAGCGACGCCGAATGGCAAACTATCTGGAATACCAATGTCACCGGCACGTTTCATACGATGCGGGCGGTTATTCCGCATATGAAAAGCCGCCGTTCGGGGACGATTGTGAATGTTGGTTCACGGGTAGGAAAGGCAGCCGTGCCGAATATTGCACCATTCTGTGCGGCCAAGTTTGCACTGACCGGGTTATCTCAGTCGCTGGCGCAAGAACTGCGTCCCTTTAATATCTTTGTGTCTACGGTCTTCCCCGGGATGATTAACACCAATATTCAACCCTTCAAACCCGCGGCAGAGGTGCGTCGGCAATTGATGACCGCTGATGATGTGGCGGAGGCGATTCTCTGGACGTGTACGCTCCCTCCGAGTGTGCGGGTGGAAGAACTCCCCCTGATGTCACGTCAACTCGATCTCTGAGGAATACCATGGCCGACACTGATTTGCGTGACTGGTGGGCGGAACTCTTTCAAGTTCACGAGTTTGCCCACTATCGGGCATATGCAGAAGATCTGACCTGCCGCGAGGTCGATTTTATCGAACAGGCACTCTCCCTGTCTGGTGGTGAGACGTTACTGGATCTGGCCTGTGGTGGTGGTCGCCATGCCCTTGAGTTGTCCCGGCGCGGGTACGTGGTCGAAGGGTATGATGTGTCGGCACCCGTCATTGCCACAGCGCAACAACGGGCGCAGGCGTTGGGGACAAACACCCGCTTTGTGGTGGGCGATATGCGTACGCTGCATGTCCATGGTCGCTTCGATGCGATCCTGCTTATGAACAGCAGTGTGGGTTTCTTTGATGACGCTGCCAACCGCGCAGTATTGGCAAATGCTGCGCGGGCACTGGCTCACGGGGGGCGCGTGCTGCTGCAATGTTTGAACCCCTATCAGATCGAGGCGTACTTACGCACTTTTCGCAACGGGTGGTATCCTATCGGTCAGGGCTATGTCTTGCGTGCGGCCCGGTTTGATCCCCGTACTGCGATCCTGTCGATCGATTATCGCTATGTTGACCCCACCCAGGGTATCGACCTGACGCACCCTGGCGATCAGATCCGTCTGTATGGATTTCCAGAATTGAAGGCACTGCTGGAGAGTGTAAAATTGCGCCCGGAGAGCATTTTTGGCGATGCTGTACTGCCCCCGGTGCCCTTTGAGGAACATAGTTTGTGGCAGGTGGTCATTGCCCGCAAGGAGTTGCCGCTCATCGACACCCCTTGATGTCATCCTGATAGCCATTGCCCGGTTGTTTGCGCCAGGATACGGTCTACATCAGCCATATCCAGCAGCCCACCCCCGATCGTGAGAGCATCTGCCGTGCCACAGGCTACTCCCATGCGCAACGCTTCCGGCAAGGTATACTCGTGCAGCAATCCAGTCGTCAATCCTGCCAATAGCGAGTCTCCACTACCAACGCTGCTCACAATGGCCTGTGCTGGCGGGCGTGCATAGTAGATGCCCTCAGGATTGATCGCCAGCGCACCTTCGGCGCCCAGCGTCACCACACCCAGCGCAATGCCGCGCATGCGCAGTTCCATGAGCGCAGCCATAACGTGCGCCTGGTTGTGCAGTGGCATGTTTAGCGCGGCACTCAACTCATGACGGTTCACCTTGATCGCATAGGGAGTGACGGTCAGCGCCGCAACGAGCGCCGAACCACTGGTATCAACGATAACACGACAACCAGCAGCCTGGAGCGTTGCGATCAATGCGCCTATGCCTTCCGCTGGAACTCCCGGTGGCAGACTACCGGAGATCGTCGCCACATGGGCAGTTATGGCAGCAGTGCTGACGGTGGCGACAAAGGTTTGCCAGTCACTGCTACTCAGCGTTGGCCCTGGCTCATTGATTACCGTCGCATCCTCACCATGCGGATCAATCACCAGCACACAGGTTCGTGTCTCGCCTGCACTGTGCCAGCTCCATTGGGCCGCAAAACCCTCCTCGGTTGCGAGCCGGGCGACTTGTTGCCCGGTTACCCCCCCCAGTGGGGCACAGACCAGTGCAGGTTGGCCCAGAGTTCGCGCTGCTCGCGCCACATTCAGCCCCTTCCCACCAGCGGCAATCAGGCAGCGTTCGGCCCGATGCACGGTGCCCAGGCGCAAACCGGGAACAACCAGCGTGCGATCCAGTGCGGGATTGGGTGTAACTGCAAGGAGCAAGATATCCCTCTTTGCAATGATGATACTGGCGACATGTAGCATCGTATATCTATACCGATTATACTATATCCACAGCATGGCCTTCGTTCAACCAGGATCAATGTTGTCGTATAATTGTACGTACAAAATTCTGGTTCCGCAACGGTTCGCACATCCCGTATCGCGCCAACGGCTGACTACCATGGTGCATGCCATGTTGCCCAACCGTAAAGGATTAACGAACCTTGTCTTTGGGGACATTACGTCCGCCTGTTGGTAAACAGGTGATACGAGATTGAGTGTGCAGCAATGTCACTTGAACCATTTATCCGGGCGATGCCCAAAGTTGAACTGCATGTCCATCTGGAAGGATCAATCCAACCAGAGACGCTACTGACGCTGGCACAGCGCAATGGGGTATCGCTACCTGCCAGCAGTGTGGCTGACCTGCGTACGTGGTATACATTTAGAGACTTCTCCCACTTCGTTGAGGTCTATCTCGCCGTTTCGGCCTGTATTTGTACTCTGGATGACATCGAATTCATTGCCCGTGAATTCCTGAGCAACCAGGCGGCCCAGAACATCCATTACAGCGAAGTCACATATACGGCCTTCACTCATTATCACTTCAAGCAACTCGCATTTGCCGACCAGCTACAGGCACTGAACCGGGCACGTGCCTGGGCCGAGGCTGAACTGGGGATCACAATGGGCCTGGTTATCGACATTCCACGCAGTATTTCGAGTGAGGCCGGATTGCTGGTAGCCGACTGGGCGATCAGCGCGATGGATAATGGAGTGGTGGCCCTGGGCCTGGGTGGGCCAGAGGTCGGTAATCCCCCCCAGAAATTCACGGCGGCTTTTGCACGGGCTTATGCCGCTGGCTTACCGGCAGTGCCACATGCGGGCGAGACCGTGGGAGCCGCAAGTGTCTGGGGAGCCCTGCATGACTTGCACGCCGTGCGGATTGGTCATGGTGTGCGTTGTCTCGAAGACTCGTTGCTGATTGAGGAGTTGCGTGTGCGCCAGATTCCGCTTGAGGTTTGCCCTACCAGCAATGTCTGCCTGGGCGTTGTACCCTCACTCGCCGCACATCCCCTGCCAGATTTGCTGGCGAATGGCCTGTTTGTCACGCTGAATTCCGATGACCCGGCACTGTTCAATACCACGCTGACCGATGAATATCTGGCCGTTGCACACACCTTTGATCTGGATGTGGGAATGATTGAACAGTTCGTACTGAATAGCGTGCGAGCAGCACTCCTACCGGCAACCACACGGGCGACAATGGAGACGCAGTTTATCCGCGAGTTTGCACAGTTGCACACGGTAGATCCGGGGCATTAACATTTTCACCGGTTAGTCCGACCACGAGAACCTCCTGGGTAGCAAGGCTCGGCGCGGCTTCGCCCCTCCGAAACCACCGTATCTGGTGTAGCGCAGCGAACATTCGTGGTCGCATGCGTAGCCCTATTCGTGGACGGCAGACACGACCGGGAGCAGAGAAATCCTGGGCACCACGTACGTCCTGTTATAGAAGAACTATATTTAAGCATTGTCTCGAAATACGATATAGTCAAAGCTGCCCTCAAGTACTAGAGTAGAATAGGACTAAAGTCTTATTTACACTCTTAGTTGCACATGTTATAGTTGCTGACGGCACTAAAAACTGTGCCGATTCATGTATCTGGCGCTGCAGCCCGATCCTTCTCTGATGCAGATAATATGGCTGCTGGCGCTATCCTGTCTTCTCGGCCCGGAATGCATTGTCGCAACATTATTCGTATCCTGATCTGCATCAGATGATCGGGCTGATGAATGAGTGGGAGGATTTGATATGGAGCGATTTGAAACTCTGGTACGCTACTGGTGTGGTACCACACGCGGGTATCCGGTGCGGGTTGAGGAACATCGGAGTGACCTGTCTTATATCGTGGAATTTTATGATGGCCGTGATCTCGGTGACGGGCATGATCTCGGTGATGGTCGTTGCATTTCCTATGTTCCTGATCCCGACGAGTTGTTGACGGTAGATCTGCTGCGGCAGCAAGGAGCTACGCACCCGGAGTAATCCAGCAGACGAGACGGCAAATATCTGGGCAGCGTCTGCCATTGTGCACGCGACCGGTACGCTCCAACGTACCAGTCGTGTGACGCTATCCAGGCTAGCAATGCGTCGTTGTTACACTGAACCAGCACTCCTGACTGCATAGTCAGGCCAGCGGTGATGCGCTGTACACACGGGCACGTGCAACGTGGTGACTGGTGGAACGGTATAGTACCTGGTTTTGAGATGACCTTTCTCATCACGACTCTCATGATCCCGGTGGGAGTAATCACCATTGACCTGCCAGTAGATGGGATGAAGCAGGTGGACACTGTTATGGTGCTAACCAGGCCCAACCTGCTGGCAGTAACTTCGGTCTTCTATGCTTCCCGCCTGATGATTGCTATTGTCGTCGGGTCAGTCTATACGCTGACATCGCCCTTCCGCCATGAACAGGAATGACATGACGCTGGTTACTCTCGACCACCTGCTCGCTCTGCGCTCGCAATGGCACCAGGCGGGTCTCCGCCTGGTGTTGACGAACGGTGTGTTCGATCTGTTACATCGCGGGCACATCCAGTATCTCACCCAGGCCCGTGCCCTGGGCGATATGCTGGTAGTGGGCATCAACAGCGATGAATCAACCCGAGCGCTCAAAGGCCCCTCGCGGCCGCTGGTGCCTGCTGCTGACCGTGCCTATCTGCTGGCCGCTCTACGGATGGTCGATTATGTCACTGTTTTTGCTGAACTGACGGCGGAGGCACTGGTACAATCACTTCAACCAGAACTGTATGTCAAGGGTGGCGATTATGCCACTACAGACGCGGCGGCTCTCGTCATTGATCCTCCACGATTGCCCGAGGCGCGGATCGTGCAGGCCTATGGTGGCCAGGTAGTGTTGTTGCCCTACTGCCCAGGGTATTCCACCAGTGACTTGCTGGCACGGATCGTAGCCCGGCACAGACTGGATCCGCCTACTCTATGAGGCGGCAACGGATGCCATCTCTATAGCCAGGTATGGATCGACTTCAGGAAGTGGACAACGTTTCAGTTCGTATCCGGTACTGATTGGCACTGATTTGATCATTTTTGATCATTAGATTATAAGGTTATTCCGATTTGTTTGATCGTGTTACGCTTTATCTCTTTCGGACGCGATGAACACAATCGGAGACTCACTCGATACTGCTGTGACGTCTGTCCTCGTTCCGATGGGGGAGTGGGGAAATTCGGGCCCCCGCAACCCCGGCAGGCGAACGTTCCTCAGAACGGGTACCGCTGATCAATCGAAATAACCTTTATTATACGCCAGACCAGGCATACTTACTTGCGCACACAGAAGCAACCCGCGTTGACTCGCAGATACACATCACCAGGCGTCGTCAGGTACAGGTTCAAGCCCATCACTCGCTGGCTTGAAACAGCGCTCGTAACACACCTGCCTGGGAAAGCATACCCTGCAATATACTATCCTCATTCACCACCGGTGCCCGATCCTGCCCCTGTTCCAACAAACGGCGAGCCGCATGGTAGATAGACTCGTTGGGCATGACGGTCAGGGGATCACGCTCGATCAGGAAATGAAAATCGCGGTCAACACCAGGTAGATCTACCCGATCAGCGGCGACTCTACGCTGAAGCACAGCCAGGAACACCGCTCGTTCGGCGGGATCGAGGTGAGGCAACACCCGTTCTGCCCGTAGCTGGCCTTGCACCCGACCGGCCGCATCCACGACCAGCAAGGAGTAATCAGGCGTGGTTGCCAGTTGCTGGAGCGCAGACACCAGCGCCTCAGAGTTGAGAATGTACGGCACACTGCGCTGCATAACCAGATGTACGAGCGTTGGTGGCTCTGCGTTGCGGACTGCACCGGTAGATAGATCGGAGCGGGTGACGGCCGCTCGCAACACATCACTGCGACCCAGTAGTCCTGCCAGTTTGCCACTCCGCTCCAGCACCGGAATTTGATCGTAGTTCCACTCCAGCAGAAACATCAATGCCTGTGGCAACGCGGCTCCCAGATAGACACTGCGCGGCTCGTTGTTCATCACAGCGGTCACTGGTTGCCCAACGAGCGGAGTCAACAGTGCCGCTCGTTCACTATCGGAGAGTACGCGCAGCAAGCGGAACGGCAAGCGTAAGCCCGCCCGCCGTACAAGATCTTGCTCGGTGACAATACCAACAACATGATACTGATTATCTACGACTGGCACTGTCGTTTGCTCCAGACCGAGCAAAATCGCCAGCACCGCCTCCAGCGACGCAGTCACTGGCACAGTGTGCAACACCGGGCGCATATAGTCACCCACACTCTGGTCGCCGGCAAATGGCCCGGTTCCGCGCAGCATCGCTCGGTAGACCTGTATATCTTCCACGGTAATCAGCGCATCAGGGAGTATATCATCTAGCTGGGATAGAAGCTGCTCAATGCGTTCCGCACGATCGATCCACTCGATGACGACTGGCGGATGTTCGCGCAAATCAATATAGCCCGCGGTGCGGGTGCGATACCCAGGGCCAAAGCCCGCCAGTCCACGCAAAGCCGTGGCCCCCGTTGCACCTTCACGCTGCAGCACCTCTAGCACTTCCAGATAGAGTGGTTGATTGCCGAACCGATCATGCTCACTGAGATAGATGCACACACGCTGAATACGCTCGTTTATGGTCATAACATCGCTCGCTTCCTGACCGAATGTGTATGATTGGAGGTTGCTTTTATCCTCTAATATAATACTACCATAAGCCATCCCCTGGGTAGGAAGCCGCGCCGCACCAGATAGGGAACGTGTGTGGGGGCCTGTGGCCCTCGCACCCCTGCCGCGATGAAGTCTCGTTGGAGTACTGAAGAGTAGAGGTTATGGGTAGACTGCGCCTCGCTTTTATGTCGGATGAGGTGCTCATCATTTTCGCTGCCCTACTCGATTATAGCATCCGTGAATAAAGAGAGCAATGGAATGGGTTTGTCATGCAATTCTGACAGAAGGGCGTCCCGCCCTCGACCAGAGAGCACACACGGCCCACCCTCGGCCATTGCTGGCAAGATACCCGCACTCCCAGGGGGAACATAGACATATATTGCACTTACTACCTACGAAATGACAGGATGTACACGGTGGGGATCCACCGGCGGTTTTTGCTTGCGGTAAATGGTGATAAGCAGCAAAATGTAATCTACAGGTATTGACAGCACCTGTGCAGAATGGTACGATTAAAGTTACCCTCGTAAAAATACATCGATAGACACGTTTATCGTGTATAGTGCTTGCTGTTTTGAAAAAAGTGTTACGAAAGAAGATACGGTATGCCTAAAATAGTACGACTGACTGGTATTGGTGGTTCTCGCGTTGGTATGCACGAAATGATGTCGAGTCGTGTCAGTACTGTTGGGAGCCATCCCTCATGTGATCTGGTACTCAAAGATCACCTCATCCTCCCACGCCATGCCCAGATCTGGCAGGCCCTTGAGCGCTGGTTTGTCAAGCCACTGGATCCGAAAGCCGCCGTGTTTGTTAATAGTCAAACGATAGTTGCCCAGGGGCGGCTCAACGATGGCGATCTGATAACGTTTGGTAGTGCCACGTTTCAGGTGACGCTCACCACAGTCGTTGAACAGGCGGTGGGGCAGCCCCCCCCACGTCCACGCAGCAACATACCCTACCTGGGCGAGTATCTGGTACAACATGGCATTGTGACAGAACATCAGATCACCCAGGCACTAGAGCGTCAGAAAAAACTACAACTTCAGGGACGGCGGATCGATCTGGGTGAGATACTGTACGAACTGGGCTATGTCACTCGTCATCAAATCGCACAGGCTATTCAAGCACAACAGCATGATTTTTTTGAGCAATTCCGTGATTAACGTTGCCATACCCTCCCATCGTAGCGCGTCCCTCCGGGGCGCGGGCGGCGCGGGGCGCGGAGCCTGGGCGCGCGTCCCTCCGGGGCGCGGGCGGCGCGGGGCGCGGAGCCTGGGCGCGCGTCCCTCCGGGGCGCGGGCGGCGCGGGGCGCGGAGCCTGGGCGCGCGTCCCTCCGGGGCGCGGGCGGCGCGGGGCGCGGAGCCTGGGCGCGCGTCCCTCCGGGGCGCGGGCGGCGCGGGGTGCGGAGCCTGGGGTACGTCCCTCCGGGGCGCGGGCGGCGCGGCGCGCGCCGCGGTAGCGCTGGGGTGGTCACTTACTGATGGTGTCTGACAATACTTTTAGCAAAAGACAAGAGTACATCATTGTCAGTAACTTTATGACCACAACCCGGCGATAAACGGGTCTGGTTTTATTAGCCTGAAAACTGACCGGGGAGCGAGAGAGCGAAGGCTGAACGATAAACTTGCCTTTGAACTGTTGAAACAGTTGTCTGTCGAGGCGGTCTATCTATATCGCTGAGCGCTATGTCTCGTTTGCTCACCAAAGTATCAAAGGTGTCGACCAGATTCAGCATGACCTTGCACTCTCAAGTTTACATTTGTTGAGGCAAGTATATTGCACCATTGGCAACGTGTCTAACTGCTCATGCAATTTTCCCAGATACCTGTTTTTAGTAGGCCGCCCAACTTCTTGTTGATTACTTGCTTCATTCTTCATTCTCTATATCTTTCCTACGCTTACACCGAAAAGTGCTCAACAAAAGAGCGAGCTTTGCGTTGGATCAACTGGCTCTCCATGAATAAGCTGGCATAGTGCTGGCTCTAGTTCCACCAGCGTCAACCCACCTTCATACTTCGCCTGGATAATACCATCTGCATCGACTAGAAACGTCCATGGCTCGGTGCGCAAATGCCATTCACGCATCGCTGGCACCGTGCGCTGCATTTGAAATGATTCGCTGAATGGGTAAGGGTAGACCTCCACGTGAATAAAATTCATTTCGTCCCGTAGCTGATCTTTGAGTTGCTTGATCACGTGCAGATTCGGCGCACACACTGCCGTCTGACAGAAGCCAGGTGTTGAAAAAGTGACCAGGAAAGGCTTGTTGGCCGCTATAGCCTCGGCAATCGTCAACTGGTACAGATCAGGATCCGGTACACTATCAGAGGTAAGCTGTGTCAGGTCGGGCAAATCGCGTACGGTCAGGTTGCGAGTTGCCGGTGCCGGGCTGCCGACCGATGGGATCGGCGACTCGGCCAGCACATCAACGCGGATGCGGCTTGTTTGCGGTGGGCCATCAGCCTGTGGGATTTCGATCTCCACCGCCCACGCGCCAGCTTGATCTAGTTGTGGATATGCAATGTAGATACCAACTGGCAAACCCTGCCCGCGATACACCGCATCCGCCTCACTCCGCACCGTCGTTGGGTCATCACCATCAAGATAATAGAAGCGTACGTGCAGCTTGAGATCGGGATCATTAACGGGCGAGCCATTCTTGATAATCCCCAACGGCAGCCGATTTTGACCGACTTCCAGCTCTGATACGGCCAGCACCGGGACAAATGTATGCTCCGCTGCATCCGGTGGAGAGGAGAAGCCAGCCGTGGGTGGCGACTGCCCACATGCTCCCAGCAGCATAGCACACACCATCATGATCATACAGGCCAGAACATACTGGCGCATAATCGGTGGGAACGATCGTTGCATACCTCTACCTCTCCTTGCTCTCTATTCTGCAAATACATACGCTCGAACCGGTTGTTGAGCGTACTATTCAGCTACTTTACTTCAGTGACGAACACCGCCGCATGTTCCTGATCTGCAACTCGGGCAACCACCCTGACCGTCCATGGCCCTGCCATGGTATAGACCGTTTGCGCCCGATACGTGCCATTACCAACTGGCTCGGCCATCGGGCGATTGATAGCGCACAACGCCTGGCAGCGCAGATCAAGATAAACATCATTGCTTTCCAGTGCCCGGCCTTGTTGATCTCGAAGCGTCACGAGGAACGTTTGGAGCTGATGCACCTGCGGATTTTGCTCCGTCTCCAGCCCGATCGTGATCCCGCCTGCTTCCTGGATCTGCCGTGATACCGTTGAGCCGCAAGCGATGAGCAGGCTCATCCCCAATAACCCGACGCAGACCAGGGCACGATAATTCGTAACCATGGTATCCTCCAGCTATTTTCAAACCCAGAGACGTGTGGTTAGCTCCATCACAAACATCCTGGAATGGTAAACCAGGAGTCGAGACTTTCACCTGCTAGCGCATCGTCTAGACTCTATTCTCGTCTGAATCCCGGTTGACCATTGGTATAGGATTGCTATAGTGTAGCATAGGAGGAGAGATGAAGGAATGTACAGCAAGATGTATGTTTCAATGGCATGAAAGCTTCCAGAACGGCAGGAGTGATCACGAGGCCTCTCGCTGGAGATAGCGCTTAAGACTAAGAGAGACAGTGCATACACCGTCTCTCCTGGTTGCTACCAATAATTCTGCACGTATGGAAGGGGGAGATCCGGGTCTACACATACTTCCCCAAAATATGCCGTTGCTGCGGATCGTAGCAATACCCTTCAATCATAGTGATAAAGGCTTCGGCCCTACCACCGAGGAGCGCTTCGGGTATTACCACGTCATAGCCGGTACGGGCGCGGGTACGTCGCAGATGATCGATCTTTGGCAGTCCATCATCGAGCTGACGCAGTGGTCGGAAGGCCTCATACAGCGTCTGCAATAAGAACGCCAGCGGCCCTGAAGCCGAAGGTAACCGCTGTTCGTAACTCTGGATATAGGCTGCTGGATCGTACAGGCGGATCCCTAATTGATAGCGACTACCCAGTGCGAGCAGGCTATCGCGGCGGCGACATAAACCGACCTCGGCAACGTTGTCCCAGGCAACGAAAGAGGCCGAGTGTCCAAGGTTGAGCATCAGGCCTTTGCGATCCAGCACAATTCCGGCGCGCTTATCCAGGCTCAACTCCCAGAAAGCAATGCCAACCGCCAAAAATATAGCTCCGGACACGAGAATAGCAAGAGGCAGGAACGGAGTTGGATACCAGGCATCAAACAAGACGATCTGCATAAGCCACCAGCTACCGACTATCCAGCACAGAAGAGCGATCAGGCGTAGGCGTGGATGATTGGGGGTTATACGCATGAGAGTCTCCTTGAGTACTATCTAAGATCGTAGTTTTTTCAGTCATAGCCCACTACCCTCATATGAAGATGATTTCTATCTTAACGAGCTGACAGGACTGATGCAATAGAGCAAAAGTCCTGCTGTATACTGTACTTTAGTACGTGTGGCATACCAGACTATTGGATTATGGTTAAACGAGGCACATATGTTTGTTTCACAGCTTGTAGGACGCACGTGGCGTGAGGCACCAGGTGAAGCCACCCACCCGGCACACCAGCTGGTGCTACGTGCAGGTCTGGCACGACCGTTGTCGACAGGTGGGTATATCTTGCTCCCGCTGGGCATGCGTGTGTTACGCCGGATTGAAGACTTGATCCACAGCGAGTTGACCCGTATCGGTGCCCAGGAATTACGCTTGCCGCTCTTCCAGACGCCACCCGCTGCTCCTGCGGATGCGCCATCTATAGCCGCCCCTCGCCCCATAAAAACCATCGACGCTCTGGCCGATCTGCTGCGCCGTGAAATAACTTCATACCGCCAGCTTCCAATTGCAGTCTATCAGATTCAAACCGGCTATAATGACCAGGTGCGGCCTCGCGGGGGATTGTTGCATTTGCGTGAAACGACGTTGGTGCAGGGTCTGGTCTGTGCAAGCGATACTGAAGCGCACCATCGTGTCCAGGCGCAGATGGCCGCAGCTATCGAGCGCATCATAACCCGCTGTGGCCTGCAATCCATTCGCGTCGATGCTGCCTGTCGCACGGCCAGCGCAGCAGTGGCGGCCCAGGCATGGATGGTACGTATGACGACCGGTGATACCACGCTGGTGGTCTGCCCGACCGGCGATTATGCTGCGACACTGGACGTAGCCACCCACGCCACCTTGCCATTGGTTGAACCGTTTGATCCATCCCTGGTTCCGCCGATAGAGCCAGTTGCTACCCCTGATTGTACTACCATTGCAAATCTGGCACGATATCTAAATATTCCAGAGACAGCTACAGCCAGGGCAGTCTTCTTTGACTCACCGGAACGCGGATTGCTCCTGGTGATTATTCGTGGCGATCGAGAAGTCAATGAAGCCCGGTTGCGTATGATAGCCGGGCTATCGACACTTACTCCAGCCAGTGTTGCACAAATTGCGGCGACGGGTGCGGTGGCTGGCTATGCATCACCTATTGGTCTACGCGATGTCACGGTCATTGCTGATACCTCAGTTGTCCACGCCGGACCGCTGGTAGTGGGTGCGAATCGCCCGGGTTATCATATCCGCAATGTATTGTATGGGCGCGACTGGCAAGCGGCGCTAGTGGCAGACATTGCGCTGGTGCATGCGGGCGATCCATGCCCGCGCTGCCAGACACCATTGCGTTACGAGCAAGGCATTGAACTTGGATCGAGTGAGCATAGACTGGAGTGGCCTGCTCCTCCACCAACCTGCCTTGACCAGCAAGGAAGCGCACGGCCAATTCTGGCAAGTTATTATCAACTACACCTTGAACGCCTATTAGCGGTAATAGTAGCGCAACATCATGATCAGATGGGCATTATCTGGCCCGCCACCGTTGCGCCTGCGGATGTCTATCTGATCAGCCTGGGCAAAAAAGAGTCTGTACGGGCAGCCAGTACCCTGCTCTACACCGAGTTGCAAGCCGATGGATTGCGAGTACTCTATGACGACCGTGATGAGTCGGCGGGAGTCAAGTTTGCCGATGCTGATCTGTCTGGTTTGCCAGTACGTGTACTGCTAAGTGAACGATTGCTGGCGGCAGGAATGGTGGAGATCAAGGCGCGGATCGGGACACCAATACAGGTGGAACGCAGTGGCGTGATAGAGGCCGTGCGTCAATGTCTGATATCTGATAGTGGATGCTGAGGCTCATCTGCAGGTAGTATGCAACCGCGTTCCACCATCATCCACTCTCCATGAAACCCCTGATGGTATCTGCTCTTTCGTGGTCATAGGTCATAGCGCCATTTGCACTGGCGCGGGTTGCGTACTATTATTATTTATCTATTATAGACTTGCAATAGTGCCCTGGGAGCGTGCCCCTCCGGGGCACGGTGCGGCAGTGGGCGCGAGCACGCCGGAGCCGTGCCCTACACGTTGCCCCTTTGTTGCTTTGCGCCACGTCGGGCAAGCCCGAGGAGAGAAAGAATGACTCACAACAACAGGAGTAAAATTGTTACACAAGGCGTTCAACGCTCGCCCAATCGTGCTATGCTGCGGGCGGTCGGGTTTGGTGACGAAGATTTTAGTAAGCCCATTGTCGGTATTGCCAACGGCTATAGCACGATTACGCCATGTAATGTTGGCCTCAATGACCTGGCCTTACGGGCCGAGCAGGCGATCCGCTCGGCCCACGCGATGCCCCAGCTGTTTGGCACCATTACCGTCAGTGATGGTATCTCGATGGGCACTGAGGGCATGAAGTATTCGCTGGTATCCCGCGAAGTGATTGCAGACGCAATCGAGACGGTCTGTAATGGGCAGAGCATGGATGGCGTTCTGGCGGTGGGTGGCTGTGACAAAAATATGCCCGGCGCTATGATTGCCTTCGCACGCATGAACATTCCCGCCATCTTTGTTTATGGCGGTACGATCAAGCCCGGTCACTATGAGGGGCGCGACCTGACCATCGTGAGCGCATTTGAGGCGGTGGGGCAGTATAGCGCGGGTAAAATTCAAGAAACGGAGCTGCTGGAGATTGAGCGGCGGGCCTGTCCGGGCGCTGGCTCATGTGGTGGCATGTATACTGCGAATACGATGTCATCGGCAATTGAGGCACTGGGTATGAGCTTGATGTATTCCTCAACGATGGCCGCCGAAGATCCAGAGAAAGCCGATAGCGCGGCACGTTCCGGTGAAGTGCTGGTCGATGCGATCCGTCAGCAGCGATTGCCGCGCCAGATAATGACCCGCAAGGCCTTTGAAAATGCGATTACGGTGGTGATGGCACTTGGTGGTTCAACCAATGCTGTCCTCCATCTGCTGGCGATCGCCCATGCGGCGCAGGTACCGCTGACGATTGATGATTTTGAGACGATTCGCCAGCGCACACCAGTGTTGTGTGACCTGAAGCCTTCTGGTCAATATGTGGCAACCGATCTGCATCTCGTGGGTGGTGTGCCACAGGTGATGAAGATGCTCCTGGTTCACGACCTCCTCCACGGTGATGCACTGACGATTACCGGGCAGACAATTGCTGACGTGCTGGCTGATGTCCCGGATGAGCCCCTTCCGGATCAGGATGTCATTCGGCCCTGGAACAACCCGATGTATCCGCAGGGCCATCTGGCGATTCTGCGCGGTAATCTGTCGCCAGAGGGATGTGTTGCCAAAATTACAGGCATTACATCGACACAGATCACCGGCCCGGCGCGTGTCTTTGAGTCGGAAGAGAAGTGCCTGGAGGCAATTCTGGCCGGGCATATCCAGGCGGGCGATGTGATTGTGATCCGCTATGAGGGACCAAAGGGTGGGCCAGGGATGCGCGAAATGCTGGCTCCAACCTCAGCGATTATTGGGGCCGGGCTAGGTGGCTCGGTGGGGTTGATCACCGATGGGCGCTTTTCCGGTGGGACATATGGCCTGGTAGTGGGCCATGTGGCACCCGAGGCGGCGGTCGGTGGCCCGCTAGCGCTGGTTCAGGAGGGCGACTCGATTACGATTGATGCCCAGGCCCGCCTGCTGCAGCTGAATGTATCCGAAGCAGAACTGGCGCTACGACGTGCAGCCTGGCAACCACCTGCGCCACGCTATACGCGGGGCGTGCTGGCAAAATATGCGCGGCTCGTCTCCAGCAGCAGCCTCGGTGCTGTGACAGATCTGCATATGCATGATTGACCAGAGGGACGCGGTGGCTGGCCACGGTGATGGTGCAAGGAGGGGTGCAACAGCGGGATGTTGATGTTACAGTTCAAACAGATCCGGCAGCCAGCGATTTCGTACATTATACGGGAAAACTGGGTCAGGCAAGGAGTGAGGTGTGAAGCATGCGGCACGCCCTACACGTTGCCCCTTTGTTGCTTTGCGCCTTTGCTGCTTTGCGCCTTTGCGCTGCGATCCCCTCCTGGTTGATGTTGATTATGTCGTAGCGATTGAGGGGCGCAGCAGCGGGGTGCCACAGGATGTCCACTAATCTCCGTCTGCTGCTGCTGCGCCCCTCCTTCTGCCGTTATTCCGGGTTGCTTCACACGATTCGTTCCCATGTGTCCTGATCTGGTATATGACGCGGAACGGCTGGTGATTCTTCGGGTGGAACATCGTCGGTTGTCTGCGCCATTTCGGTCAGTTGTGCTTCCAGTTGCTCATGTGGTACGGTTGATGGTTGACGTTCAAACAAGCGCCTCAGAAAACGATCGGTAAATGTTGGGGTCTTTGGATCAAAATGTCGGACAATTTGGGTGCGATACGGCTCGCTGACCCGCTTTAAATAGGCAATCAACCCTTCATTGGCTATCATCTGCAACGCACTGCGGTAATACTCAAAGAGATGCGTATGTCCGATCTCAATACCTGTGCGCACAGCACCAAGAGCAACGATAGCCGAGATCTCAAGCAGTGAACGCTGCTCGTGCTGAGCAGCTCGCTGCAATTCGCTGAAGATCGACGCCAATTGACCAGGGTCTGGCAAGCGATTGATATTTTGCTGCAAATTCTCCCAGGCGATGCGCATATCCTTCATATTTAGCGGCAAGACCACAATGGTTTCTGCCAGAGTACCCGAGGTTCCCTCTAGTGCATTCAGTAATTCCTCGAACGAGGAAATATTGACATGCTCTGGTAACACGTTGGCCCGCTGCAAATCCTCGATGAGCGCGGCCAGGTAGGCTTTCGTGCCACCGAGAAGATCAGACGCAGCAGCCAGTAACCAGACGGGCGACCAGCCCATCGCCAGAAAACCAGAAAGTTCCACCACGTTACCGGCTGACTTGCGCACAAACAACTCACCGACAGGCATTTGTTCATGAGGATAAATCCCCTTCACATCACCGACCATTTCGATTATAATGCGTAGCAACTGCGCCACCGTGACCTGGTATAGCCGGGTACGCCGAATACGCAACGGGAGCAACACCTCAGTGGTCTCACGCGCTACCCCTCCCACCAGCACGGCACCGGCACGTAATGTTCGCTCCACCAATGAAGCAAGATACAAAGCTGATTCTTTCATGCCTTATTCAGAAGGGTGACTCCCCCTCTGCCTCCCTGATTGCCCGGTATAAACCGTATTTAACAAGAATTGTCTTATGTAAGAGACGTTCGTGTTCGGACTTTTGTTGCTGCCGGCCCTCGTTGTGGCATATGGTATACTATAGCCCCTGTTTTCTATTCATTGCCACCAGAAGAAGTTGGTTACCGCAGCAGAAACCAGAGTACGTTTATGAGTAACGATTCTGACCACTCCAACGCCCAGGATGCCGAAATAGTCCTGCTGCGGCAGCGTGTCGCAGCCCTGGAACAGCAGGTCGAAACACTGCGCAATGACAATCGTCTCCTGACCGATCTCCTCTCCTATGCTCCTGTTGGTATTTTTGTTAAAGATTGTCAAGGACGCTATATATCTGCCTCGCAGAGTATTGCCCAGATGTTGAATCGCGATGTAGGGCATATTATCGGCAAGACGGCGGCGGATCTGTTCCCCGTCGACATCGCTGCTCAGTTCTGGCAAACCGAGCAAGCAATTCTGGCAACTGGCGAGTCATCGAAGATCGAACTGGTGATGTCCTCAGCCGACACAGACCGCACACTGCTGGTGATCCAGTTTCCCCTCTATAGCGCTGAAGTCAGCCTTTATGCTATCGGCGGTGTTGCCGTCGATATTACCGATCGTAAGCACAGCGAAGAGCAACTCCAACGGACATTGCAGGAGAATCAGGTGTTCCTCCGCGAGGTCTATCACCGCGTGAAGAATAATCTGCAGATTATCTCCAGTCTGCTCGATCTGCAGTCTGCAACGGTGCGAGACCCTGCTATGCTCGATATATTCCAGGATGCGCGGAGCCGTCTGCGCTCAATGGCCCTAATCCATGAATCCCTGTCCAGAAACCATGATCTGGTGCATGTGGACATGGCGACCTATCTCAAAAATCTCCTGACTCCGCTCCAGGAGTCCTATATGACACGCTCAGATGTAAGCTTACACCTGAATAGCGAAGCCATCCGTGTTGCCTCTAATATAGCCATATCCTGTGGTCTGATCGTCAACGAACTGGTGACGAACGCGTTGAAGCATGCCTTTCCGGGGAACCAGGGTGGCATGATCACCGTTACGTTCCATACCAACAAGGATAACCAGGCGATACTGCAAGTACGCGATACCGGCGTCGGGTTGGCCGACAGCGTCGATTTTGAACATCCGTCGAGTATCGGACTCCAGTTAGTTCACGTTCTGGCCCGTCAACTCCGGGCAACCATCGTTTTGGATCGGCAAGGTGGAACGTGTATTACGCTTATGTTTCCTATTAGCTTCCATTGACATATGATGGGTCTATTGCTACAATCTCTAAAACCTCATCTTTTAACTTCCAGAACACGACACGTGCGCGAAAGGCCGGGTATCGTGTCGTAGCGCGTCCCTCCGGGGCACGGATCGTCGATCGGTAACGGGAGCGTACCACAGGTCTCGCGGAGCGCGTCCCTCTGGCGCGCGGATGGTGACCGTTCGTTTGGAGAGGGAGCCTTGCGGTAGTGACAGACCGATAATCGTTCGGTGTGTTTTGTCCTACCGCTGAAGATAAAGGAGTGCAGTATGAACCGACAGATACTCATGCTCTGGGTAGGAATGCTCGTGCTGATACTGATCGCATGCGGGTCGCAACCGACCGCGCCGGCCGACGAGCCAACCGCGCCGGTTGCGGAAGCGACGGTGGAGACCACAGAGCCTACCGTGGATGAGCAAGTCCCCACTGACGAACCAGCACCAACAGCAGCACCGACTGAAACCGCAGATCCAGCGGGCGGCACGACAGCTCAGGCTGGCAGTCTGCTGCAGCGCGTACTCAATCGCGGCAATCTGATCTGCGGTGTGAACGGTGGGTTACCGGGATTCAGTAATCTCGAACCAGATGGCACCTTTCGTGGTTTTGATGCTGACTTTTGCCGTGCTGTCGCTGCCGCCATTTTTGGCGATCCGGAACAGGTTGAATTTCGCCCTCTCAGCACGCAGGAGCGCTTTACGGCGCTACAAACCGGTGAAGTGGACGTGCTGTTCCGTAACACGACCTGGACACTGAGCCGTGATACGTCCGCAATGGACTTTGGCCCCACCACCTTCTATGACGGTCAGGGCATAATGGTGCGCGCCGATCTGGGCGCAACCTCCCTGTCAGACCTGGAAGGGGCTGACATCTGTGTGCAAAGTGGTACCACCACCGAATTGAACCTGACCGACAACTTCCGCGCCCAGGGCATTAGCTTTAACCCGGTGGTGTTTGAGGAGATTGATCCGACCTACAATGCCTATAGCGAAGGTCGTTGTGATGCCGTTACCAGTGATATTTCGCAACTCGTCTCCCGGCGCACAACATTTGAAGATCCCGGTGCCCATGAAATTCTCGATATTGTGCTCTCCAAAGAACCGCTGGCACCAGTGGTAGCCCAGGGTGATAGTCAGTGGCGTGATGTGGTCAGCTGGGTCGTCTATACGACGATTCAGGCTGAGGAATTTGGGATCAACTCCACGAACATCAATGACTTCCTTGATACCGAAAACCCTGACATTCGGCGCTTCCTGGGCATTGACGGCGAGTTAGGGTCTGGTCTGGGTTTGCCAAACGACTTCACTGTGACGGTGATCCAGAGCGTTGGGAACTATGCCGAGATCTTTGATCGCAACCTGGGGCCAGATACCCCTTTTAATCTTGATCGTGGGCAGAACGCTACCTGGCAGAATGGTGGATTGCTGTATTCACCACCATTCCGTTAGACTTTCAGCCTATCAGCACGCCTGATTGGTCGTGGCTTGAGGAGTGTCCATCCTACTGCATGGGCACTTCCTCCCAGACGGTCTAGCCCTGGTATCGTCACAGGAACACTATTGATTGTGTATGCACACGTTATGCAGTGGAGGGGTATGGTCAGAAGGCTTTTTCGCCTGCAGCAGTGTGGAAGAAATGCGTACAAAGAAGCATCGCCCTGCCCCATTCGGTTCTGCTCAAAGGAAACATCGGCGAAAAAAGGAGGAACACCGAGCGATCGCGTCACTCGGGTATCATGTTCCATCAGACAGATGCAACATACTCCATAAGATTCTGAAGTCGCAGGTTCGTAAGGCCACGAAGGTGGCCTTTGCAACGGTAGCCGGGGCGTTTGCGCCCTCGGTTATGTTGCGCAGAATGGCAACAGTATGAGCGAACAAGCCATGACACCCGTTTCCAGTCGCCCACCGTTCTGGCGTAATGTCCGCATTCTCGCTATTCTTGGCCAGGTAGCGTTTGTGCTAGTCGTTGCGGTGGTAGCAGGTATACTCTATGCCAATGTTACCAGTGGTATGCGACGTCTGGGAATTGTCGGTGGATTTGACTTTATGAACCAGACGGCTGGATTTGATATTGGCGTACGCCCCATCCCCTACCGTCCATCCGATACCTACTGGCGCGCCTTTCAAGTCGGTGTGGTCAATACGCTGCTCGTTTCTATCCTGGGAATCGTGCTGGCAACGCTCCTGGGCTTACTCATAGGCATTGCCCAGTTGTCCAGCAACTGGCTGGTCGCCCGGTTGGCTCAGAGCTATGTGGTGATTGTTCGCCATGTACCCGTGCTGGTACAGCTCTTTTTCTGGTATCAGGCCGTGTTCCTCCGCTTACCACGGGTTCAAAATGCAATTGCGTTGCCTGGCCCGATTTATCTCAGTAATAAAGGTCTGACGATGGTAGGTTTCACCACGACACCGTCAACGACCTGGTGGATCGGGTTCATTTTTGTTGGTATTCTTGGGGCCGTGCTTGTCTGGCACTGGCTCAAGCGTCACCAGGAATGTACCGGACAGCAGGCACCGCGCTTTCTGATCAGTCTGCTCATTGTTGCTGCCAGTGCGATTATCGGCTGGCTGGTACTCGCCACCAGTCCGCTGGAGTTGACCATTCCTGAGCGGCGCGGTCTGAACTATCGTGGTGGCTTTGAACTGACACCCGAATATGCGGCACTCCTGGTCGGCCTGGTGATCTACACGGCCTCCTTTATTGCTGAAATCGTGCGCGCTGGTATTCAGGGCGTGTCTAAAGGCCAGAAAGAGGCAGCACGGGCGCTAGGGTTACGTGGCAGCCAGAGTTTGCGTCTGGTTATTTTGCCCCAGGCGTTGCGCATTATTATCCCGCCCACTACCAGCCAGTATCTTAATCTCGCCAAAAATTCCAGTCTGGCGATAGCGATTGGCTATCCTGATCTGTTTAGCGTTTCGCGGACGATAATGAATCAGACAGCTCAGACTGTCCCAATGGTTGGTCTGATCATGATGAGCTATCTGATCATCAGCTTGATCACATCGGTGTTTATGAACTTCTACAATCGTAGCGTGCGCCTGGTTGAAAGGTAAGCCATGGCTTCTGTTTCCGAGATAGTAACCCGTCCCCAGGAACGTGTGCACGTAGCAAAGTGGCTCAAAAAAAACCTGTTTAGTAGCTGGTTTAATACACTACTCACGGTTTTGAGCCTGGCTTTGATGTATACGGTCTTGAGCCAGTTGTTAACCTGGATCGTCACTGTCGCGAACTGGCGAGTCATAACCGTGAACTTGCGACTGTTTATGGTTGGCACCTATCCCCTGGATCAGACCTGGCGGCTCTGGTTCTGCGTAGCGATTGGTATGACCTTGCTCGGCTTGAGCTGGGGCATCTGGCCACGCGTGGTCAGCCGGGTAGCAATCGTCTATGGCGCAGCCCTGCTGCTGCTCGCCCTGGCTCCTTTTGGCGTGGTCACACGGATCTGGCTGGCCGGGTGTGGAGGACTGGTTTTTGTGGGTATGTTCGTCGGGCGGCGCATGCCCTATGTAGGGAGATGGGTTGCTCTGGCCTGGTTCGGTTTCTTGCCGCTTATGCTGATCCTGATGCGTGGCTTCGGTGCATTCTTACCGGTTGTGCCAACACGACAGTGGGGGGGATTACAACTGACGCTGGTGCTGGCTATTACCGGCATTGCCTTTTCGTTTCCTCTAGGGGTTTTGCTGGCGATTGGTCGGCGTAGTCCCCTACCGGCTATCAGCCTCTGCTGTACACTGTATATTGAGCTGATCCGGGCTGTACCGTTGATTACCGTGCTGTTTATGTTTCAGATCATGCTGCCGCTCTTTATCCCTGGTGGCGAGTCCTTTGACCGTATTATACGAGCCATTGTCGCTTTTACGCTATTTACGGCAGCCTATATTGCCGAGAATGTCCGCGGTGGCCTCCAGGCGATTCCACGTGGGCAGTTTGAGGCCGCACGGGCGCTTGGTCTAAACCCGTTTTTAACGATGAGCTTTATTATCCTACCCCAGGCATTACGCATTGTTATTCCGGCCAATGTGGGGCAATTTATCAGTCTGTTCAAAGATACTTCGCTTGTGGTGATTGCCGCCTTGCTGGATCTGCTCGGCATCGGGCGCAGTGTGCTGGCGCAGTCGGAATTCCTGGGCTTGCAAACCGAGGTGTTGCTGTTTGTAGCGGCTGTCTATTGGATATGTACGTTTTCCATGTCATACATCAGTAAGCGCCTCGAACAGACGCTTGGCGGTGGGAATCGCTAAGTATCCATCCGAAAGAACGTTTGCCAGAGGGGATTGCGAGCCACAGGCCCCCAGAACCCCCACTTTTCGGCTGGTTGTAGCCGCTTTCCTCCTACAACTGGCACAAAAGGAAACGTCGGGTGAGGGACGGCCCTGCCAGACTCCTCCACCCGAATACGTACAATCGCAAAACCAGAACGAGGATAACGGGGACGATGATTGGACGCAAAGATCTGAGCAGAGCTGAGGATATTATTATCTGTCGTGGAGTACATAAGTGGTTTGATGATTTTCATGTCTTAAAAGACATCAATACAACAGTAAAAAGAGGTGAAGTCGTCGTCGTTTTTGGGCCTTCTGGCTCCGGTAAATCTACGTTTATTCGCTGCATTAACCGCCTGGAAGAACACCAGCAGGGTCAGATTATTGTCGATGGTATTGAGCTAACAAACGACATTCGTAATATTGAGGCCATTCGTAGCGAAGTCGGTATGGTGTTTCAGCAGTTTAACTTGTTTCCCCACATGACGGTACTGGACAACGTGACCCTGGCTCCGATCTGGGTACGCAAGTGGTCCAAAGCAAAAGCGCGTGAGGTGGCAATGGAACTGCTGAATCGGGTCGGTATTGCCAATCAGTCCCATAAATATCCAGGGCAACTCTCCGGTGGACAGCAGCAGCGCGTCGCTATTGCGCGCGCACTGGCGATGCAACCCAAGATTATGCTCTTTGATGAACCAACGTCTGCGCTTGACCCGGAGATGATCAAAGAAGTGCTGGATGTGATGATCGAACTGGCCGAGAGCGGGATGACAATGCTCGTGGTGACACACGAGATGGGCTTTGCTCGTGAAGTTGCTGACCGTATGCTCTTCTTTGACCATGGGCAGATTATAGAGGATGGCCGCCCGGAGCAAATTTTTGAAGACCCCCGTGAGGATCGTACCCGGTTGTTTCTTTCACAGATTTTGTAAAGTGCATGCGGATCTGTTTGACGTTCAGCCTTGCGGGTTATATGACGGACATGACCGGTCGCTCGTACAAACCACACACCAGGCCTTCGTGCGTTGGCCAGATGGGTATCTTCCATCATGTTTGACAGAGCCGTATGGCTCGGCTATACTCCTGAACGCACAGGCGACTTCCTGTCTCTCTATTTTGAAGGGTATAAACAATGAAGGTGCCACTAAGCTGGCTCAAGGAATTTGTTGATATGACGCTGTCACCAGAAGACCTGGCGCAACGGCTCACCCTGGCCGGCCTGGAGGTGGCGTCCATTACCTATATTGGCGTCACCGGGGCCGCGTTGGCCTGGGATCGCGAGAAAATCCTGGTTGCCAATATCCTCGAAGTTAAACCACATCCCAACGCCGATCGCCTGGTGCTGGTCGATGTCGATTACGGCAGTGCCTGCCCCCACACAGTCGTGACGGGTGCGCCTAATCTCTTCCCCTACAAAGGCCAGGGACGCCTGATGCATCCGCTCAAGGCAGTACTTGCGCGTGAAGGCGCACGCCTCTACGATGGACATCAGGCCGAGCCGGTGATTACGACGCTCAAAGGCCGGGCCGTGCGCGGTGTGATGAGCGATGCGATGCTCTGCAGTGAGAAGGAACTGGGCATCAGTGACGACCACGAGGGTATTATGGTGCTTGAAGACGATGCGCCCGTGGGGATGCCTTTGTGCGATTTCATGGGCGAGGTCGTGCTGGACATTGACCTGACGCCCAATCTGGCGCGTTGTCTGTCGATAGTCGGGATCGCCCGCGAAGTTGCAGCCATCACCGGCGCAGCGCTGCATATTCCCGACCCGCAGGTCGTGATGGAAGGGCCGCCCATCAGTGAGAGGGTGCGCGTCACGGTTGAAGATTCCCACCTGTGCCCCCGTTTTACCGCCGGGTTGATCGAGCATATTACGATCGGCCCTGCGCCACCGTGGATGCAGCGTCGGCTACGTGCGGCAGGCATGCGCCCGATCAATAATATCGTGGATATCTCTAATTATGTCATGTTGGAGTGGGGCCAGCCGACCCACGCTTTCGACGCTGACCGGGTGGAGGATCTGCACTTGATCGTGCGCCTGGCACGACCGGGTGAACACTTGACAACGCTCGACGGCAAAGACCACGACCTGTTTCCCGCCACAGGGGGCCGCCCCCCGCTGCTCGTCTGTGATCCTTCCGGGCCATCGGCGATCGCAGGAGTGATGGGCGGTGAAGACAGTGAGGTACGTGCAACCACCACCCGCGTGCTCCTGGAGGGCGCGATCTGGGAACCAACCCAGATACGCCGCACCGCCCAGGCGCTCAAGCTGCCGAGCGAGGCCTCACGGCGCTTTGAGCGCGGAGTTGACCACGAACTGCCACCCATCGCCCAGCGCCGGGCACTGGAGTTGATGCGCACTCTGGGTGGAGGTGTGGTCGCGCAAGGACTGATCGACATCTATCCCCATCCCTGGCAACCGTTACACCTGGAATTATCATCGGCAGAAGTGGCCCGCATTGTTGGCATTGACCTGCCACCGGTGGAGATTGCCGATCTTCTCCGTTCAGTCGGTTTTCGCTGTGACGTCGATGCTGCACGCATGCTGGTCAACGTTGTGGTGCCCTCCTGGCGCCAGGATGTGACGATGCTGGCAGATCTGTGCGAGGAGGTGGCACGGCTCTATGGCTATGACCGGATTCCGATCACGCGCCTGGCCGATGAACTGCCCGCGCCGGAGTTGCACCCCGAACTGGAAGTGGAGCAGCGTACCCGTGATGTGCTGGTTGGCTGTGGATTGACTGAAGTGATTACCTATTCGCTGACCAGTATGGCTGCCGTAGCGCACGTGCATCCTCTTGATGCCAATCCCGAGCGTTATCTACGTATCAGCAACCCTATTTCACCAGAACGCGAATATCTGCGACGTAGCCTGCTCCCTACCCTCCTGGAGGCCCTGGCGGCAAATCTGCGCGAGCGCGAGCGGGTGCAACTCTTTGAAATAGGCCGTGTTTTCCTCCCGCTGGCACAACCAGGTGCGCATGGGAACTGGCTCCCTGACGAACCTCGTTCCCTAGGCATCGCACTCGCCGGCCCACGTGACAGCCTGTCCTGGCATGCGACATTGCCAGGGTATCTGGACTTCTTCGATCTGAAAGGTGTTATTGAGACGCTGCTGGCGCATCTAAAGCTGACCAGGTATGCCGCGTTTGTACCGCTGACCGATGACGAGCGCTTTCATCCAGGACGAGCGGCAGCACTGCTACTCGCCCGTCCTATCGGCGCTGGCGCGCCGGTCAGCCTGAACGCGAAACACAACCCGGAGCATGGAGAGGCGAACAGCTTCCGTGAGCGCGTCGGGGTGCTCGGCGAACTGCACCCGGATGTGTGCGAGCGTCTGGGGATGACCGGGACAGTCAGCCAGCCGGTTTCGCGGGTGGCTGCGGCAGAAATCGATCTCGATGCACTGATAACCCTCACGACGCCCCCGATCTATCAGCCGATCTCGCGTTATCCCGCCACACTCCAGGATCTGGCCGTGGTCGTTGCCAGCGATGTGCCCGCCGCACATGTAGCCGACGTGATCCGCCGTGGTGCGGGTGCGTTGCTCGAAACGTTGACCCTCTTTGATGTCTATAGTGGGCCACAGGTGGGTGAAGGGAAACGCAGCCTGGCCTATCGTCTCGCCTTTCGCGCCCCTGATCGCACGCTCAGCGATGAGGCGCTGGCAAAGGTGCGAGCGCAAATTATGAAGCTGCTCGAGTGCGAGATCAACGCCAGTATCCGCAGTTAAAGGGGAACAGAATCAGCGTAAAGCGGTCTGCAATGGTGTTTTGCGCTGCGATCGCTTTGCGCTCAGACCGCTTTGTCTTTCGGGGCCTTCTACAACGCTTTCTGATCCTCACGCGTTACGGTCAATTGCCCGAGATGACTGGCATCACTCAAGTTAACCAGGTAGGGCAAATCCGGGCCATACTCGATGACGGTGATACTGGCGTTCGTCAGCCAGATACAATTAATGCGATCCATATTCATACCCAGTGCATCGGCTACCAGAATTTTAATAACCACATCGTGGGTGCTTACCAGCACCGACTGATTTGCATGTTCCAGGAGCAACCGCTCCTTAAAATCAAGTGTGCGCTTGAGAACGTTGCTAAAACTCTCACCACCCGGCATCTGGGAACGCATCGGATGCTGACGCCATTCCTGCAGGCCATCAGCATACTTCGCCATGATTTCATCCACAAACTTTCCTTGCCACTCACCATGATGAATCTCCAACAGGGCGTTATCCGTCCGCAACGGCACGTCTGCATGCCAGCGCGCAATCGCTTTCGTGGTGTGGGCAGCACGCTGGAGCGGACTGGTATACATGCAGTCGATAGGTTCGTCGCGCAAGCGTTGTGCCAGCGCTTCAGCCTGGCGCAACCCCAGATCGGATAGTGGCGCATCAAGCTGCCCTTGATAGCGATGAATGCGATTCCACTCACTCTCGCCGTGACGAACAATGATCATGCGCATAAATCAACTTTCTCCTTCTATAATATGCTAGAGCAAAACCGGTATTACCAGGTGCTCAAGGAACATGGCATAGAGAACCGGTATCCCTGCCGCCTGTAACCTCTGCATTATAGCCGAAGTAGAGAGGCAGGGTTACCCCACCCCAACTCACGCAGGTGGCCTATCAGTGTATAATCAATGCTGTGTGATACGTGATACGTGATGAGATTACAGCGCACATGCGACTGATGCAGCAACCACCTGATTGGACACCACCTGAAGAGCAGCGGACGCCCGATGCTATGGCACCCCTGCCGCTACCCTGTCGTCCTATTGATCGACGCACGCGTGCCTTGCTGCTCTCATTTGGCTATGCGTTTGCCGGCATATGGTATATGCTACGTACCCAACGCAATGCGCAAATTCATTGTCTGATCGGTGCCTGTGCACTGGTACTGGGAGTTGGATTGGGGCTGGAACGCTGGGAATGGCTGGTGCTGGTGATCACCATCGCCCTCGTACTGGCCGCAGAAGCCGTTAACACGGCGATTGAAGCGGCGGTGGATATTGCCACCAGTACCTACCATCCGCTGGCACGGATTGCAAAGGATGTGAGCGCCGGAGCAGTCATGCTCTGTGCCATGCTGTCCGTCATTGTCGGATGCCTGATTTTTATCCCGCATCTATGGCCTTTCTTGATACAACTCTGGAGCTGGTTTTAGTATTATGACAGAGGCGTGAGCCGACGCCGGAAACAAAGCCCTGGCAGGCCCAATACCTCTTCATGATGACAACCTGTTACATGTATGTGGCCTCTCGTTCGTCAGGCCCGTTATCTGGGCCGCTATCAACAAATTGCGCACGTCTTCGGGCGACATGGCTTTGGATTTTTGCTGGAACAGATGGGATTAACCACTCTGCTCTCGCTGCCCCGCCGTATTATCCTGCGTGTACCACCACCACGCCCCATCAGTATCCCCGAACGGCTCTGTCAGGCGATGATCGAACTCGGGCCAACTTTTATCAAACTGGGGCAACTGTTGAGTACTCGACCCGATCTTTTGCCACCTGAATTTGTAGCTGAACTTGATAAACTACAAGATACCGTCCCTCCTTTTCCGGCGGAGATTGCGATTGCAACGATCGAGACTGAGTTGGGACGCCCTATCGATATGCTCTTCCAGGAATTCTATACCACACCCCTGGCTGCCGCCTCTCTAGGTCAGGTTCATGCGGCACGCATGCCCACCGGTGAGCAAGTAGTCGTCAAAGTACAGCGACCAGATATTCAACACATTATCGCGACGGATCTGGCTATTCTGGCTGACCTGGCCGCGCTGGCACAGGAGCGTACCGAGCTGGGTAAGCAGTATGATCTCGTTGAACTGGCATGGGAGTTTAGTGCCATGTTACGGAGCGAACTGGACTATCGCCAGGAAGCCTATAACGCTGATCGCTTTCGCCAGAATTTTGCACATACAAAAATGGTACGTATTCCAATTATTTATTGGGAGTATACCAGTACCCGTGTGCTGACCAGCGAGCGTCTGTTCGGAGTCAAGATCAATGATATACACGGGTTAGCTGCGGCGGGCATTGATCGCAAACGACTGGCGCAGAATAGCACCCGCTTGATCCTGGACGAGGTGTTTAGCTATGGCTTCTTTCAGGCCGATCCCCATCCAGGTAACTTTTTTGTGCTGCCGGGTGAGGTGGTAGGAGCCATTGACTTCGGCCAGATGATCACCCTCGATCGCGATCTGGCACGACAATTACTGGTTCTCATCCTCTCGCTGGCGAATCGGAACAATGACGATGCTCTCCGTGCTATGGAACGTCTGGGGATGTTAAGCCGCCGCAACATCACGCCGGCCCTCCGGCGCGATCTGCAGCGCTTCACCGACCGCCTGGTGGATCGCCCGCTGTCCGACATCTCGGCGCGTGAGACCGGCGAGGAATTGCTGGCGATTGTACGCCGACACCGCTTGCGCATGCCAGGCCAGCTAGCGATGCTGCTCAAGGCGGTGATTATGATGGAAGGGATCGGGCTGCAACTTGACCCCGATCTGGATGTGTTTGGGATTACGCGCCCCTATGCCCAGCGTGTCCTGGTTGAGCAGATTGATCCCACGCTTTTGTATGAGTGGGTGACCCGGGAAGCCCGCAACCTGGGTGAGACAGCACTGGCACTGCCCCAGCAACTGGGAGACGTGCTGCAACGGCTCAATGATGGCGAGTTGCGCGTGCAAACCCGCGAACAGGAGTTGCAACGCCTGGCCGGAGCCTTGATTGGTGCCGCCAATCGCCTGGCGCTGGCCATCGTTTTGTCAGCGTTGATCCTGGGACTGGGACTGGTGGCAGTAGCGGTGGGCATTGGCGGCTGGAGTGGCACGCTGCCGATGGTACTGGGAATTGGAGGGACACTGGCGGTTGTGTTTATCGGCCTGTGGCTGACACTGACGTTGCTACGCGGGCGTGAGGGGTAGAGTTCATGCGATACCTTTGTAGGGCACGGCTCCAACGTGCCTGCGACCGGGCTATGTTTGCTCCACCCCTCGCGGATGGCCGCCGCCCGCGCCCCGGTGTGACGTACGCCCGCACGCCTTGCGCCAGGTGAGGCATGGGGCGTTGTGTCACCTTCAGGCAGTGCCGGTGCCCTGTAGCTTTGCTACAAACGCCGTATGTTCGTCCGAGGCAATACCCTGCTGCCCCACTGCCAGCAACCCCGCCAGATCACCCGACCATAACGCCGCTGGTTGCAACCACAGGCCCGGAAAGACGTGACTGCGTACCACCCCCTGCGCATCGGCATCGAGCGGAACATAGGCACCCATCTGGAGCGTAAACCAGTCTACCCGTCGCTCATACATCTGGATGACCAGGTACTCCGGCACGCCATGCTGCGCATACATTTGGCGCTTATCGTGCAGATCATAGGCCGCGCTACTCGCCGCGATCTCGATCACCAGTTCCGGTGGGCCGTACAGATAATCATCGTCTGTCACCCGCGATACCCCGCCGCATGCTGGTGCCAGACGTAATAGCGCATCGGGTTGCACCTCATTGTCATTATCCAGTCGTACCGTAGCATTGTCTGCGCCAACTGTACCGGGAGTGGCAGCCTGATAGATCGCAAGCCAGGCAATAACCATATAGTGGGGGCGGGCATGCTGTTCAAAGCGCACGGGTGAAGCCACGTAGACCACTCCTTCCACCAGTTCCGCCTTCTTGAACTCTGGATGCGCCTGGTAGCGCCGCTCGAACTCGGCCCGTGACAGGCGATCACCAGATTCGAGCGGTGGCACTGCACCTATTGGGTACCTACAAGCGGCATCCTTAGCACCGGAACTGACCACCTGTGCCTTCTCTCTATTCATCTGTGTCCTGCTTATCTTCCAGCCGACCGTCGCGCCAGATCACGCACGACCTCGACGATCATACGACGCTCCTCAACTTTAATTCGCTCATGCAAACGCTCTGGACTGTCATCGGGGAAGATGGGAACCTCAACCCGCGCCAGCACTGGCCCATTGTCCACCAGCGGTGTGGCATAGTGGATCGTGCAACCTGTGGCAGGCAGGCCAAGGCGCAGGGCGTCAGTCACCACGTGGGCCCCACGCAAGGCGGGGATTGCGTGACCATTCCTGGTATAGACGATATCCCCGCCATCATCGGGCAGCAAAGCCGGATGCTGATTGATCACCTGTCCAGAAAAGCGCGTCAAGAAAGCTGCAGAGAGGACTCGCATAAAGCCGGAGAGAACCACCAGATCAGGGTCAAACGCGCTAATCACATCGGCCAGGCGCTGCTCCCAGAGAGTGCGCGTCGCTATATGGCGCGGACGTTGCAGCGGTACAAAAGCAGCGGCGATGTTGTGCTGCAACGCCCGCTGCAAGCCATAGGCATCGGCACGGTCGGCTACCACCAGGACGACCTCGGCCCTCCCCAGTTCCCCGGACATCTGGGCCGTCAGCAAAGCCTGCAAATTACTCCCGGTGCCGCTGATCAGCACCACCACCCGATAACTCATGTCAGCGCCCGATGTCCCGACGATACTGCTTGCCCGCAAACTCAATCCGCTCGACAGCGGCATAGGCTCGGTCAAGAGCAGCAGGCAACGTGGCTCCCAACCCGGTCACACCCAAGACGCGCCCGCCAGCAGTCACCAGCCCCATCTCACTCATGGCAGTACCAGCCTGAAACACCAGCAGGTCAGTTCCTTCAACGGTTTCAATGCCAGTGATGACATCGCCCCGCCGTGGAGTGCCCGGATAATTCGCCGCCGCCAGCACCACGCATGCCGCATAGCCCGCACGTGGGCGGAGCATCGCCGGATCAAGCCGTCCTTCAGCGCACGCCAGCAGCGCTGCGAGGAAATCACCCTCAATCAGGGGCAGCACCACCTGGGCTTCCGGGTCGCCAAAGCGAACGTTGAACTCCAGCACCTTCGGCCCATCTTCGGTGAGGATTATCCCGGCGTAGAGTGCCCCACGAAAAGGTGCCCCTCGGGCTGCCAGGGTGTCCACCACCGGTTGCATACAACGGGTCACCACCATTGCCAGTACATCGGCATCAACGTCGTCAACAGGAGCCACGGCACCCATACCACCCGTATTCGGCCCAGCATCACCATCCAGCAAGCGCTTGTGATCGCGAGCTGGTGTCAATGGCAGCAACACCCGCCCATCGCACAATGCCAGCACTGATAACTCCCGGCCATACAGCCGTTCTTCCAGCAGCACCTGCTGCCCAGCTGGTGTCGCACTCAGGCGGGTAATTGCGGCCAGCGTCTCTTCCACATCCTCGGCCACCACCACACCCTTGCCCTGCGCCAGACCGTCAGCCTTGACCACCCAGGGTTGGCCAGTGGTACGCACAAAGGCTATCGCCGCCTCAGCCGAGGCAAAGGTATACGCCACTGCCGTGGGCACGCCAGCAGTATGCAACAGCGCCTTGGCAAAGGCTTTACTCGCTTCCAACCGCGCCGCGGTTGCCGTCGGGCCAAAGGTCGGAATACCAGCTGCCAGGAAACGATCCACCACTCCTCGTGCCAGAGGATCTTCCGGGCCGACTACGACGAACTCGGCCTGAACGCGCCGTGCCAGGTCAACCAGTCCATCAAAATCATCTACTGCGACCGACACATTCCGCCCCAACCGCGCCGTGCCGGGATTACCGGGCGCAATAAAGAGGTGCGTGAGCAGGGGTGACTGTGCCAGCCGCCATGCCAGCGCATGTTCCCGTCCACCTGTGCCAATAATCAGAACATTCATAGGGCTATTATAGCATGCAAACAACGGTTGACGACAATGCACTCACGATTTTGACAGTTTCATACTCACCACTAGACAGCATGCACCTTCTTTTCTATAATGTTCAAGTGTCGTTTCAAAGGAACCGTTCAGGTGGTACCTGTGTCGGCATGAGCGCGGGGATCGCAGGCCCCTACAAAACCGAAGAGACTCGATCAGGGCCAACGCCCCGCATGATCACCCCACCTGAACGGTTACGTTTCAAAAAAAGAATAGCGTGACCGCATAATGAGGATAGCGCAATCCTCCGTCACTTGTCATCTACCCAACCGTAAACGGTTGGGCTTGTCCCTGGCGCTCCCAACCTGAAGGCCGGTATCCGAGACTATCGGCTGAATGACCGCAGCCCTGAAACGAGCACGGTTCGCTTCGATGGATGCACGACCCTTGAACCTTTTCCCTGGCAGAGGACTGCCTGCCGGAAGCACCGACGGCTCCGTTGTTGACGTGCGAGCCGGTACTCTACGGCGTCCGGTAGCGTGCCTTTGCACATGTGTTTTTCGTATACCAAAACTGGCGGTCTGGTACAACCCCATGGGTGAAAGCCGCTCAAGCGCGGGCGTTCCTCCCGGCACGAAAGCTGCCAGGCTTCCCGCCCGAAAGGGGAAACAGCTGTGAAGGAACATATGGCTTCCTTAAAAGGCAATTACCTGCTCATTCTATACCTTGAGCAGGATCTTCAGCACCTGCGGGTTGGCCGCCTGGGTCATTTTGATTTTGCGTCTGGCTACTATCTCTATGTCGGGAGTGCTTTTGGCAGCGGTGGCCTGGCCGCCCGCATTGGCTATCACCAGCAGCCCCACAAACCTCGCCCGCACTGGCACATTGATTATTTACGGCCCCATACCCGACTGATCGAAGCCTGGACGGTGGCAAGCCCTATGCACCTGGAGAGCCTCTGGTGTGCCAGACTGACAGCCATCGCGGACATCCAGACTCCGGTGCGTGGCTTTGGTGCCAGCGATACCGGTTGTTTTACTCACCTGTTTTATCTGCCGTGCCGTCCTCGCCCCTTTCTACTGACCCATATACTCCTGCATCATCTGCCCCTGACGACAACCGAACTCCCCGAATTTACGATGGAAATCCATGTTTTTGAAGATTCATAAACCGGCACGTACTTGACAATGCTGGTGGACAAGCGTATAGTGCCTACAATGTTAAATGAGTACATAGTAAGCAGGCGCACCAGATGACCGCACCTGTCTTGATAGAGAGCTTGTGGTAGCAGCTGGCCTTGCTGCCAGTTTGGAGTACTGATTATATGCCTGACAAACTTGTCATTGTGGAGTCACCGGCCAAAGCCAGAACAATCCAGAAATATCTTGGCCCTGGCTTTCGAGTCACATCCAGTATGGGACATGTGCGCGATCTCCCCAAAAAAGACCTGGCGATCGACCTAGCCCACGACTTCATGCCGGTCTACGAAATCACAAAACAGAAGGTGGTAAGCGAACTGCGTCAGGCCGTTAAGAAGGCAGAGGCAGTGTACCTGGCAACCGACCCGGATCGTGAGGGCGAAGCCATTGCCTGGCATATTACCCAGGCGGTAGGTATCCCCAGGGATATACCGGTGTATCGTGTGGTCTTTCAGGAAATTACCCGCAATGCAGTACAGACCGCAGTTGCTAATCCACGCCAGATCAACACCAACCTGGTTGATGCCCAGCAAGCGCGCCGGGTGCTCGATCGACTGGTCGGTTACCAGTTAAGCCCGCTGTTATGGGACAAGGTCAAGCGCGGATTGTCAGCCGGGCGCGTGCAGTCGGTCGCTGTACGCTTGATTGTGACCCGCGAGCAGGAAATCGAGGCCTTCAAGCCGGTCGAGTACTGGACGATTGAAGCCGATCTGCTCAAACAGCACGCCGAGGATCTGACGCACGATCAACCGCAACCATCATCTGAGGCCCGGCACAAGAAAGACACGTTTCGCGCCGTGCTGATTGAACGCGGTGGCAAAAAGCTTGATAAGTTTGCGATTGAAAGTCAGGAACAGGCCTATGGCATTGTGGCCGAACTGGAACATGCCCGCTACCAGGTACAGAAGGTCACCCGCAAAGACAAGCGCCGCAATCCCGCCCCGCCCTTTACCACCAGCACGCTGCAACAGGAAGCCAGCCGCAAGCTTGGCTTCAGCGCCAGAAAGACTATGTCGCTGGCGCAACAACTGTATGAAGGCGTCGATATAGGTGGTGTAGATGGCAGCATTGGCTTAATTACCTACATGCGTACCGACAGCACCAGCGTAGCCCAGGAGGCGCAGCAGGAGGCACAGCAAGTTATTGAACGACGCTATGGCAAAGAATACCTACCGGAGAAGCCACCGCACTACAAACAGCATGCAAAAGGTGCCCAGGAAGCTCACGAAGCTATTCGCCCGACCAGTATCCAGCGCGACCCGGAAAGCCTGATCGCTGTGTTAGACCGGGATATGTACCGCCTGTACGAGCTGATCTGGAAGCGATTCCTGGCGAGCCAGATGGCAGCGGCTATTTTTGATAGCACCACCGTCGATATTGCAGCCTGGATCAATGGGCAGCAATCTCCACCGCCCTATCTCTTCCGGGCAACGGGCAGTATCCTCAAGTTCCCTGGCTTTCTGGCGGTCTACAATGTCAGTCTGGATGAAGGCGAGGAGGAAGAGGATCGTGAGAAACGCCTGCCTCCACTCACCGAAAGCGAACTCCTTGATCTCGTGGCGCTGCTGCCGCTGCAACATTTTACGGAACCGCCTCCGCGCTATACTGAGGCCAGCCTGGTCAAGGAGTTGGAACGCCTGGGCATTGGCCGCCCATCCACCTATGCTCAGATTATCTCGACCATCCAGGATCGGGAGTATGTCAGCCTGACCGAGAAAAAGTTGATTCCAACCACGCTGGGGCGGATTGTCACCGACCTGCTGGTTACTCATTTTCCCACAATTGTGGACTATGACTTTACCTCGGCACTCGAACAGGAGCTAGATGACATTGCCGTAGGCGAAAAGCAATGGGTACCCGTGCTGCGTGCCTTCTATGGGCCATTCGCACATACGCTGGAAGAGGCCCGCCAGAGTATGCGCAATGTGAAGCACGAAGAAATCAGCACCGGCCTGAGGTGCCCCAAATGTCAGGTAGGGCACCTGGTGATCAAATTTGGTCGGCATGGCGAATTTCTGGCCTGTTCGCGCTATAGCAAAGAGGGTGGGAAGGAATCGTGTGATTTCACTAGTGATTTCCATCGTGATAATGAAGGACATATCGTGTTGGAATCCGCCAGTTCGGCCGAGACCAGCGATGTGATGTGCAATCTGTGCGGGCGGCCCATGGTGCTGAAGAAAAGCCGTTTTGGGCTGTTCTACGGCTGCTCAGGCTACCCGGAGTGTAAGAATACGCGGCGGGTTGGTAAAGATGGGAAACCGGTACCACTGCCCATCCCTACCGGCATCACATGCCCCAAATGTCACCAGGGGGAGATACTGCAACGGCGGGGCAAATTTGGGCGGCCATTTTTTGGCTGCAGCCGCTATCCCGACTGTGACTATACCACCAGTGACCTGGCGCTGGTTGATTCCTATACACCGGAGACGAGCACCACAGATACATCAACAACCAATGGCGTTGCCCCCACATCAGCGGCAAGCAAGGGGAGTGCAACAGCCACAACCAGGGAAAAGCAGTCGCCAGCGAAAACAGGGCGCAAAGCAAAATCAGCCCATGTTCAGACCGATGCAGATACGAGTACAACCACCCCCGTCAGTAGCAATGGCAAAACACAGGGTAGTTCACAGAATCCTAATCGAAAGAAGATCACAACATACTCAACAGCAAATTCCAGCCATCGAGGATCTAAGAAACCGGTGAAAGTAACCGAATGAGGATAGGGTCTCAAAGCCAATGAAAACAATCGCGCTGGTTGCGCATGATGGGAAGAAAGAAGAAATGATTGCTTTTGTGGAGGCCAACTACCGCTTTCTGAAAAGGTTTCACCTGGTTGGCACTGGTACCACCAGCAAACGTATTACCGAAGCCACCGGCCTGGTGGTGGAGGCCATGCTTTCTGGCCCTCTGGGTGGCGATGCGCAAATTGCCGCCCGCGTGGCCGAAGGCCGCGTTCACTGTGTTATCTTCCTCGTTGATCCGCTCTATGCCCATCCTCACGAGCCGGATATTCAAGGGCTGATGCGGGTATGCAATGTCCACAATATTCCCATAGCAACCAATGTCATGACCGCTACAATACTCCTGAATGGCCTGGATGCGAACGACATATACCCTCGGACAGAGTAACCAGAAGCCAGGTGTGTACCGCGGGACTATGAAGCATCGACGATCTGATTCTGCTCGGAGTGCCCGCTACTATCATAGCCCATTTTGATCCACCCGCGCTTGATGGCATAAATGACTGCCATGGTACGATCATTGACCTGCAGCTTCGACAAAATCGAGGTAATATGGTTCTTAACGGTCTGGCCACTGATACTCAATTCACTGGCGATTTCTTTGTTCGAAAGGCCCCGCGCAATACAATCCAGAATTTCAATTTCACGACTGGTCAAGGGGGCAAACAGCGCCGTTGTCTGCTCGTCTTCAGATGCTGCCAGTTCTCGAAACTGATGCAGCACACGTGTTGCTACATGCGGCTTGGCCAGGACACTGTCGTTAATTAAGTATTTCCCGTGCGCCACCTCGCGAATATAGTGCAACAGATCCTCGGGATTGACATCTTTGGATGAATACGCGGCGGCTCCCACCTTGATGGCCTGAAAAAGCTGCTCGTCATCCTCGTAGACACTGAGGACAATAATTCCTATCCGCGGCTCGCGGCGTTTGATCACCCGCGCCACTTCCAGCCCATTCAGGCCGGGTAGATTAATATCGACCAGCACCACATCTGGTGCGAGACGCTCGGTTAACTTGATCGCTTCCTGACCATTTTCTGCCTCACCTACGACCTCTATGTCACCCGCGTCTTCCAGACACCAGCGAATGCCCTGACGAAACAGGGGATGATCATCAATTATGAGCACCCTTACCTTAGCGGACATGGATATGTTCTTCCTCTAGTATAAGTGCATAGATACCATACGCAGGACGTACACGGTTGTTTGAACACCAGGTCTTTTGTGCCTGCGACAGCTCGGTGCCCAAACCACCGTACGTATATGTCCTGATATATTTATGGCCTGACATCATTGGCAGTCAGCGGGAGCGTAACCGTAACTTCGGTTCCCTGACCAGGACGGGCGATCACCACAAAGCGGGCCCCAATTAACTCGGCCCGTTCACGCATACTGGTCAATCCCCAGCTTTCACGACCAGCACGCCGTAGCACCGCATGCGGATCAAACCCTGGCCCATCATCGCGTATCGTCAACAGCAAGCGCCCCTGGCGGATATGCAGTGAAACCCATACCGACGCACCCCGCGCATGCTTATGCACGTTCTGCAGCGCCTCCTGCACAATACGATACAGCACAATCTCTGTTTCCAACCCCAGGCGGGGCAGGGTATCATGTTCGAAAAAGACACGGGCATTGTAGGCCTGGCTGTAGCGCCGAATATGCTCCTGGATCGCCACGATTAAACCTTGCTCTTCCAGCCGACCGGGGCGCAGATCGGCAATAAAGTGCCGCACCTCGTGTAAGCCTTCTTGCGTTGCGTCGCGGAGACGCTCCAGCATCACACCCAGGTGTTCCAGATCCTGGCGCTGCAGAAGTGTATGACAACGCTCCAGGCCCATCAGTATGTTTGCCAGCACCTGCGCGGGACTATCGTGAACTTCACGTGCCAGCCGCACACGCTCTTCCTCACGGCCCTTGATCACCTGAGAACGTAATGCCAGCACCCACGGATCGGCCGTCCCACTCTCACCTTCCAGCGCCGTACTGCTCATATCAATTTGCCGTACGAGTTGATCTAACTCTTTCAAGGCCCGTTGTAGCTGCTGGCTAGCATGCAGCGTCGTCTCTTGCTGGCGGCGCAATTCCTGCTCGCGTGCTGCAAGGGTGGCCGCAGCCGGCAACTTGCGCTCGGCGGCAAAGCGTTGTTGCATCATGGTTTCGTCTAGCAATCGCTCAATCCGCCGTAGTTCGGCCGTCTGTTGTTCTCGTTGCTGCTCACCCTGCCGTACCAGGTCACGCAGGCGCGTCAATTGCTCCACAACAATCTGATGCGCTGCCTCCAGCAAACCTGGTGCATCGTTACTCATAACAGACTCCGGCAACGACTATATAATCGGTATCACGGTTGTATCACAGGAGACGCTCTTGACGACCATTAGTATAGCATACGTAACAACAGACCAGCAACAAGTGAATGTTCGTACCTATGAGGTACAACGTACAGCATGTACACTATTCCCACATTGACCAACCTGGATCACGGTGTGGCCTGAGTCCTGGTATAATAGTCCCGACATAGTCCAGTCTGTGCTCATGCTTCAGCCAGCAAAGTTGACGTATAATGATCCGCTCGCCAGACACCACTGAACGCACAACCGATGATGCAACGTAGCTATTTCCACTTCTGATGATCAGGTATATACGCGATCAAACTCAGGAGCAACGCTGATGCGCCTGCAAGACAAAGTAGCGTTCATCACTGGTGCCGGTCGTGGGATTGGTCGAGCCATAGCCGAAGGGTTTGCCCGTGAAGGCGCTCACCTGGTTTTGCTCAGTCGAACTGCCAGCGAACTTGAGGCAGTAGCCACCACGATCCAGGCATATGAACGGCAAGTACTGATCTACCCGGCTGATGTCCGTGACGCGACGGCGGTACAGGCAGCCGTCGTTGCTGCCCAGACGGCCTTTGGGCGCATTGATATTCTGCTCAATGTGGCTGGTGTCCCCATGGTTGCCCCTACCCTGGAACTCTCCTATGCCGAATGGGATACAACAATAGGGATTAACCTGACGGGAAGTTTTCTGTGCTGCCAGGCCGTGGGGCGGGTGATGCTGGCTCAACAGCAAGGCAGTATTATCAATATTGGTTCGCTCACCTCCTGCGTTGGCTTCCCTATGCGTGCCGCGTATGCTGCTGCCAAAACCGGTATTATTGGGCTAACCCGTGCCCTCGCCGTCGAGTGGGCCTCGCATGGCGTGCGCGTCAACGTCCTGATCCCCGGCTGGATCCACACGGAACTCCAGGACACACTAGTGGCGCAAGGCAAGCTGTATCGTGAACCGATCGTGAATCGCACACCTCTCCAGCGTATCGGTCAGGTGCATGATCTGCTCGGCCCGGCTCTTTTTCTGGCGAGCGATGAATCGGCCTTCGTCACGGGTGAGACACTGACGGTTGATGGTGGATGGCTGGCTAATGGCTATTTTTAGAGCCTGTCTGAAAAGGCGTATGGCGTGCGGCTGCTATGCCGTCACCATGTTGACACGGAATCATCTGCCAGGCACTCAACCAGCTCGCACCGTGTGACAATCAGAGAACACTCTTCCAGGAACCCGGTTGCTGTCCATTGCGGACACACCATGTGGGCAGAGCATCGCGCATGCGCCCCATTTGCAGACAGCGCCTCAGGACATAGCCCACATGTGGCAGAAAGCTGGTAAGATGACTGTGTCATACACGTAAAGACAGGAGGTATGCGGTCGTCCGCCCAAAACGTCTTTTTCGCCTTCGGTAGCGTATGAGCCGGCACAAGGCACTGCCCCTTCATAGACAAGAAAGCGGCGGCAGGCAAAAGCGACCGCGTAGATCCTGTGAGAACGCAAAGGAGCAATAATATGCCCGAAATAATTCCATTACACCCGATCGGGGTAACAGACACGCATACGCCCGAAGCATTCCAGGCGGGTACGTGTAAACTGCATCCGCAGTCCATGTGCCCTGCCTTTGGTGCCCTGCGTGTACTCTCACGCATTGAGGGCGCACAGCCGACGATGATTACGGATGCGGGTTGTCTGTACGGATTAACGTTTGTCACCCATTTCTATGCTGCCCGCAAGAGTATTGTTGCCCCGGAATTAGGCACCGCCGAACTGTCGAGCGGCAAACTCCAGGAAGCGGCCAATGCCGCTATCGCTGAGGCCGCTCGCGAACCGGACGTCAGTATGATTCCGGTTATTTCATTGTGTGTGGCCGAAACAGCGGGATTGGCCGAAGAGTTGTTGCCAACAGAGGTCAATGGCAAGCCGGTGATCCTCGTGCGTGTGCCAGCCTATGCGATTCATTCGCATCCCGAGGCCAAAGATGTCGCCCTGGCCGCGGTGATGCAGCGCTTTATTCATACTGAGGCAGACATGACGACCGAAGAAAAGTCGGTGGTGCTGCTGGGCGAGGTTTTTCCGGCTGATCCGCTGATTATCGACAGGGTGTTACGCAAGATGGGTGCCCGCGTGCTGGTGACACTACCGGGCCGGCATGTGGACGAACTGCGCCTGGCTGGACGTGGCGCAGCCGTGGCAGCCCTCCACCCTTTCTACCGCGAGAGCCTGGCCTGTATGCGGGCACATGGGGCTGCCGTCATTGGTGGCGCACCAATCGGGGCCGACGGCAGCGCTGCCTGGCTGCGTGCTGTCGGGGCTGCCCTAGAACTGGACGATGACCTGGTTGAACAGGTGGCCGCCGAGGAAGAGCAGCAAGCCCGTGATTTCCTCGCCACCGAACCACTCAAGGGTGCCACCGTGCTGGTGTCGGGCTATGAGGGCAGTGAAATGCTGTATGCACGCTTGCTGGTTGAGGCTGGTGCGTATGTGCCCTATGTCAGCACCAGCATCGGTGCCAGCATGCTCACCGCCAGCGATGAGGCCTGGCTCAAAGCACGTGGGACGGAAGCCGTGATCTACCGCAAGGCACTGGAAGATGATCTGCAAGCGATGGATCACTGGCAGTTTGATCTGGTCATTGGTACCACCACCGTGGCCGCGCACGCCAAAGAACGCGGGCTACCGGCAATCTATTACACCAACATGCTCAGTGTTCGTCCATTTTTTATGTCAAGTGGCATGATTGGCAGCATCGGTATTGTCCAGGAGATGCTCAATCGCACGTCGATATATGCCCAGATGCTCGATTTCTTTAAGGAATAACGGGGCGACGCCCCACAGCTATACGCAGAACCTGCTATGCTTGAAAGGTGCGGTATGTCTATAAATCTCATCCGCGATATTTCGGATACAAGTTCTTTCTGGGGGGCTACCTGGGTTTTTGGCTGCTTCCCCGATGTACATATTATCTGTGATGCGCCCATCGGGTGCTACAATCTCCTGGGGGTGGCCGTCACCGACTATACTGATGCGGTGCCCCACTTGGCAAATCTGACGCCGACCAGCATCCGCGAGGAGGATGTGATCAACGGCACGGCGGGTGCGCTCACACGCACCATTAATGACCTGCATAGCCGCGGCTATTTGCAGAACAAACAGCTTATTGTGGTTAGCACCGCCGAGAGCGAAATGATCAGCGCTGACCACAGCAAGTTTCTGGTGAGCCTGGAACCAACTGCCCGGTTTTTCTGGAGCCAGGCGCTTGAGCAGGATGAATGGACGGGACGCAACCGGGCACTGCTGTTCGCCTGGGAAGAGTATGGCAAGCCACATGCGAGTACCACCACACCGATTGCCAACCGGGTCAACCTGATTGGCCCGTCATTGGGATGCTTCAATGCGCCAGCTGACCTGCATGAACTGAAGCGGCTGATCACCGGGATTGGCGGTGAAATCAACCTGGTTTATCCTTACGAAGCCAGTATAGCCGCCACACCGCGCCTGGCGGAAGCGGCGGTCAATGTGGTTCTCTATCGCGAGTTTGGCGAACCACTGGCCCAGGCGTTGGATCGGCCTTATCTCTTTGCGCCGCTGGGCATTTTTGAGACCACGCGGTTTCTGCACGAACTGGGAACATTAATCGGTGTGCCCCGCGCCCAGGTAGAGGCCTTTATTACCCAGGAGAAGCGCCAGACATTGCAACCAGTCTGGGATCTATGGCGCGGCCCGCAGAGCGACTGGTTCTCGGCGGTGGACTGTGCAATCGTGGCTGGCCGTAGCTATGTCGAGGGGCTGCGCCGCTTTCTGGGCGACGAACTGGGCATCAAGATCGTCTGGTCATCAGGCCGCCCACGCCGCCCCGATGAACCAGACAACATCGAGATTCGTCGACGCCTGCACGCCCGTGCGCCGGCGTTTGTGTTCGGAAGCATCAATGAGAAGATCTACCTGGCCGAGGCCAATGCTCGCGCCAGTTACCTCATTCCCGCCGTTTTCCCCGGGCCGGTCGTGCGTCGCACGACGGGAACACCGTTTATGGGCTACGCGGGCGCGGCCTATTTGATCCAGGAGCTGGTTAATCGTTTTTACGAAAGCGTCTTCAACTACCTGCCAGTCGAGACGATCAAGCGTGATACGGCACCTATGACTGGCCCGCCTGCGCCGGTACCGACACGTGACGCAAGTGCCCGGACGATGGCCTGGACAAACGAGGCAACCGAGCGACTGGATGCGGCGTTGCAGAACATCCCCTACCTGGGCCGCATTAGCGCCAGTCGCTCGCTGCGCCTGGCCGCCGAGCAGGCCGCCCGCGCTCGTGATCTGGCCGAAGTCACCCTGCCGGTGATTGAGGATGTTCTGAATAGTCAAACCCAATAGCTGTCACGTCGTCGCCGATTCGTCTGGCCTGGCAGCGCCCCTTGGCCCGCAGGGTATCGTGGATGCGCTGCCAGATACCATGGTCAGGCCACCAGTACACAAAAGAACCGCCTGTTAGCCACACGACACGATAGGCGTAGGGCGATGGATTTCAAAAGGAGTACCGCGATACTACACTGCGAAATTAAGTAAGAGTTCAGGCGGCCCCTTCCGACCGGCGGCACGGGGGGTACGGGCGAGGTATAAGAGGAAAAGGAGAAGTCGGGTCTGAGGAAAGATTCGGAACGCAAGTCGAAAAGTTTTCTGGGGCCGCCCATCTCTCTTTACTTATCTGATTACAGTATAGGCTATTGAGCGCCAGACTTCAATAGTCCCTTATTCCCGTATAGGAATGGGCCATCCGGCAGTATGGTACTGGGATAGGGGATGACCTGTGATAAATCCTTTAAACATCGTGAAGAAGGCGAATCCCGGCGGCAACCGGATCGGGCAAATTCGGTAAGCGCCTGTCTGAAGAGGGGCAGTCTGGCGGACGGAGTAGGAGTATAGCTGCCGCACCCCACACCTCGTTTCAGAAGGGCGCTGAGTGTCGTGAAGAACAGGTGCCCTGACTGCAGCCGGGTCAGGGCGATACGTTGCTATATGATACAATATACTCTGAGCAAGTTATACATCGGGCTATAACGATTGCATATCATTGCATGTCTATGGCAACAGGTACACACACAGTGCCATCAGTTCCACGGAGCGATCAGGTATGCCCAGACGATCTCGCGATATGTTTGATGCCCAGCGTGAGGCAGTCCTGCAACACCAGGCACCGTTGGCGACACGCATGCGCCCCCAAACATTGGAAGCGTTTGTGGGCCAGGAACACATTGTTGGTACAGGACGACTGCTTCAGCGCGCTCTTGCGCATGGCCAGATCTTCTCGATGATCCTGTGGGGGCCGCCCGGTAGCGGTAAAACCACGTTGGCGCGAATTATTGCCAGTGTCACCCAAGCCCACTTCGAGCAGATCAGCGCTGTCTCAGCAAATGTGAACGATCTGCGGCGAGTGGTAAAAGAGGCGCAGGATCGCCTGGGAATGTTCCAGGAGCGTACAATACTCTTTATTGATGAGATTCATCGTTTCAACAAAAGCCAGCAAGACGCTCTATTGCCCTATGTTGAGGATGGGACGATTGTGTTGATCGGGGCAACGACCGAGAACCCGGCGTTCGAGGTCAACAGCGCCCTGTTGTCACGGGCTCGCGTCTTTACGTTGGAAGCCCTCACTGACGCGCAGATCGGGCAACTGGTAGATCGTGCCCTGGCCGACAGTGAGCGCGGCCTGGCAAAGTTCAACGTGATGCTAGCGGCCGATGCACGCAGCTACCTGCTAAACATGGTCAATGGCGATGCCCGCGCCGCACTAAATGCGTTAGAGATGGCAACGCTCTCCAAATCGCCCGCTCTTGGTGATAAGCGCTTGATCACAGTTGAAGATATACGCGATGCCTTGCAGAGTCGGGCAGTACGCTACGATAAGCATGGCGAACTGCATTACAACGCTATCTCGGCTCTGCATAAGAGTGTCCGCGACAGTGATCCCGATGGAGCCCTCTACTGGCTGGGGCGGATGCTGGACGGTGGTGAAGACCCACTCTATATTGCACGGCGGGTGGTACGCATGGCCATCGAGGACATCGGCCTGGCCGATCCGCATGCTCTGTCACAGACGATAGCGGCCCAGCAAGCCGTTCACTTCTTGGGCCAACCAGAGGGCGATCTGGCCCTGGCCCAGGCGGTGGTCTATTTATGTCAGGCACCCAAGAGCAATGCGGTCTATCGTGCCTATGGTGCGGCGCTCAAGGATGTTCAGCAGACGCGCAACGAGCCAGTGCCACTGCATCTGCGCAATGCACCGACCAGCCTGATGCAACAACTGGGCTATGGCCGCGACTATGAATATGCGCACGATCTGCCATCCGGTCGCTCAGATCAAGAACACCTGCCGCCCAACCTGCACGGACGGATCTATTATGAGCCGACCCGCCGCGGGTTTGAGGCCCAGATACAGGCACGGTTGGCCTGGCGTACTGAGCGACCAACATCGGGGGGTGCGCAATCGCGAGGTGCTACTGCGGCATCCGCTCCATCGGCAGTGGTTCACGATCCCCAGGCCTTGAGTGGCGAGGAATCGCAAGATGTTGAGGCGTAGGCGCTGGAAGCATAATACTCCTGCATTCGCCGTGAAGACTCGATGTCGCGGCTTGAGCCTCGGCCGCACTCCATCCAACCTCAAGCTGGAACGCCAATTTACAATGACACGACGTACCTGGTGGGATGGTCGGATAGCCTTTTCACCTTTGGCAGAGCGTTACATTGTTTCTTATCCCCCACAAATTGTGAGGGATAAAGAAGAGTCATGTCCACACGTCCGCAGATACAAAAATGGTGGTGTCCATGCGACCGCGTATGTCCTGTTCGTATCGGTTTGCTATACGCAGCACTGGTCTCTTTAACCCGGTGGCCGCATAGCTGCTGCACTCCATTACACATTTGCAGACAGGCTTTGAGCGAAGGAAGCAGAAAGCCCTGCTCCCGACCAGAGCGTGGGTACCAGGCCGCTTCCACGTCGCACCCAAGAGACGATCCAGGATCTTATACCGTCGCCCTGTCTTGCCGGAATCGAGACTAACGAGTATAGTTAGCAGGAACACGATCAGATAGACAGTAGCTTAGATCACGGGAGGATCATCTATGACGCTTGATGAAGCTATTACAGACCTCACGAATCGTATTACCGCCGTTAGCCCTACCGCGGTTATTCGTGTTATGCGCGGATCGGCAGAGGAGGCGAGTATTCGCGCCTATGCCCCGGCGGAACATGAAGCAGCCATTAAGGAGGCTACACGTGAACCGACTTTTCAGCTCCTTACCACCGAGGGTCTTGATGTGCAGGTAATATTCTACGACATCGCCACATCGCTGCCACCCGAAGAATAGCGGCCGTATGCGATAATCAGAAGCCGGGGTGGGAAGACATCCCTACCCCCTGGTTTCTTGCCCCCTGACTTTCGCGCTATAACAATCCTCACACTATGCAGCACCCATGGAAATCCTGTCAAGGAGACATACTGGCGACCGATGTGAGCAGCCATTCAAGCGCCAGCAGATAGCCGCGCCAGCCCAACCCGGCGATCTGACCGGTGGCAATCGGTGCAATCACCGAGGTATGGCGAAACGGCTCGCGTTTATAGACATTCGAGAGATGCACCTCTACAATCGGCGCAGCCAGGCTAGACAATGCATCACGAAGCGATAGACCATAGTGGGTCAACGCGCCCGGATTGATAATAATGCCATCAGCTGTCCAGCCCTCGCGCTGGATCACATCAATCAATGCACCCTCATGGTTCGACTGAAAGATCAGCAAAGTCGCGCCGGCTGTGGTCGCCCGCTCTTGCAGGGCGCTATCGATCTGTGGCAGTGTAGTGTCACCGTAGATCTCTGGTTCGCGGCGACCCAGCATATTCAGATTAGGGCCGTGTAACACCAGAATACGCATGGTATCCTCTCTGTTGCTCGAACCGACACACGTTACATGGCGGTATAGTTAGCCCACCTTTGTGCCTTCAGCAGAGCGATACTGTTGCTTTTTTCCGCCTCACATGTCTGCGACGAACATAACATGTGGGGCGGAACGATCGTCTCTTCGAGGTGCTGGCAGGGCAACCTGGTCAGCGAATGACCCACCGCGTAAGTTCTGTACATGAAACAAAAGGTGTCCTAACTCGAACCTGGAGCATGCTTCGTCCAGGCTCAAGCCAGAATGCCAGTCAATTTGGATAGGATTGCTAGAGATCGAACCCTTTTCGCCTGAATGGGTATATACAGCAACCATGCTGCATAATCGTTGAGCAACGAACCACCCCATAGGTAAGACCAGTTGCGACTGGGGTGTGCTGGTCTGGCGATCCCATTCTGGCATATACCATCCCATCACTCCTGGTATTTGAAAAAAGAGCATAATCGCCAGTGCGAGCAGTACCAATGCCCCCCACATACAGGCGCTGATCCAGAACGCTCGCCAGCGTTGCATAGCGGATCTGGTCTGAGCCACTGTCCCCCCGGCAGTCGGTGAGCTGCTACTGCCGGGTAGCATCGGTGCAAGCTGGGCGATGGGCGGCACGACTACCTGTGCCGCAGTGAGGCCAGGCATAGCCACCGGCTGTTTCGGCGTCACCCGGATCTGCACATCAGGCGTGGCAGATGGTGGCTGGAGCAGTGCTCGAAACTCGGCGACCGTGCCGATCCGATCTTCCGGACGCATCTGAAGCGCCTGTGCCAGAGCATTACTCACCCGAGGCGAAACATGGGGCTGGATCTCGTGCGCTGGCGGAAACGTGAACGGTGCATGTTGCGTTGGATCACGGCCTGTGAGCGCATGATGCAGCGTGGCACTCAGCGAATAGATGTCGGAGACAATCGTCGCCAACCCCTGGTATTGCTCCGGGGGCGCATAGCCCGGCGTGCCAATCTGTGTACCGCGCCGCTCAGTGGCCTTGAACACCTTGGCAATCCCAAAATCGATCAGTTTCACATTACCGTCAGCCGCCTCGATCATTACATTTGAGGGCTTCATATCACGATAGATCAGGCCTTTACTATGCAGAAACTCCAGCACGTCACAGATCTGATCGGCCCATATGAGAACCTGAGATTCGGGGATTGGCCCATCATGTTCAATAATCTGCTCTAGATCCCTGCCGTGGATAAAATCCATAGTCAGGTAGTGCCGCCCTTCATCGGTGAAGTGGCTGTAGACCCGCGGAATGCGTGGATGCGACAGTTTCTGCAGCAGGCTGGCCTCAGCGTTAAAGCGTTCCACTGCCTCACTGCGTTCATCAGGATCGGAAAAGGTATCGAGCATCTCCTTGATCGCATAGATGCGCTCATCCTGATCAATGCCTTCATAAACCGCTCCTTGCCCACCTTTCTTAATGATGCGCGTAATGAAATAGCGCCGATCATCTGTGGGTTTATCATTATTGAGTGTCGTATCGTGCCCACAATAGGGACAGAAGTTGGCAAAGCGCGGAATGGATTTATAGCAATCGGAATTGGGACAAATAATCCGGGTCACTCGAGTCATAGCTGGTTATCTCACCATTTCTCTTATCGTAATCGTCAAACTACCCGACATATTCCTCCAACGAGACATCCCCTGGGTAGGGAGGCGCAGCGCTGGCGAGAAGTGAGGGAAGAGGAGCGAGAATTGAGGATAGAGGGTTCTCTCCTCTCGTTCTTCGTTTCTCACTTCTCGCTCGGCCCCCGCACCCCGGCCGAGATCAAGTCTCGTTGGAAGTAATATGTTGTCATGGATCAACAGGAACGATATATCATATCTGGCAGGGCTGCTATTCCTGATGCCGCTTCCGTTCTGGTCTACGACCATGCACCTCGTACTATTTTACACGAAGTATGCGGTAAGCGCACCGGACAGTGATGCAGGCGCTGACAATTATTGTCCCGACCCACGTTGCCAGCGATGAGCACAGGTTGAATGACACACTACCTGTCTGAACAGGGGTATAGCGTGCCGCTGCCATGTTGCCGCCGTGTTGACGGTCAGAGAACACCCGCCAGGAACCCGATTGTTGTCCATTGCGGAAAGAAAGATCGTGCGGGGCAATGCCCTACACACTCCTAACTTTTCAGACGTCTCGTTCGGACGGGATGTTTTTCGGTACGGCATGGTGGCAAGCAAGTGACATCTCCCCTTTCGGAGGAACGCCTTCAGGTGACTAGTGGTCAGCCACATTGCATATGCGGAGTAGGTGGGAACGCCATTCGTCGTTTCTGACACGGTATCAACAACGAACGCCGTTCCGATCAAACCTGTCCTATCAAAAAGGTGCAACTGAAGTCACCTGTGAAGGCACAGACATCGAGCGTGCCGCGCAGGAACCGGGCATCAAACTACCCAAAAACCTCATCGCTCCCCCGTTCCAATCGAATCGCACTCATTCGGGAAAAGGATGACCGCCTTGCTCCACCTGATGAAAACTTCTCCGCAGAAGATTTGGAGCAGTATCGTAACCGGCCAACCGAGAATTAGCTCATTAGCGTGAGTTCGGGTTAGTTAGAGCAGGCAACGTGCCGGAGCCGAGAGATGGTTTCCAGGGCTGACGACAATGCAGCATGCACACTCCGCATGAACGTGCGTGCGATGGGTAAGAATAGCACGTGTCAGGTCAAGAGAATCACCCGGAGTATTGGCTTATGCCGAGATCTACATTTATCATTGCCATAGGATTGCTCTATCACCACGAAAGGCACTTGACGAAAGCTGGAGGGCACGCAGGGGCAGATCCCGGTTGCACCCCTGCGTGTCTGCCTGGCCTATACTGCGTGAGGAATCATTGCCGAGCAGTCCTGTTGAAGTACCACAGTGAGCGTTCCCCTATCACTTCCACTTGACCGTGCAGCCCACAGGCGGAGTCTCCGAGATGAGTACCGACGTGCCGTTTAGCACAGCCTCCAGGGCATCGCGCAGATAGTGCTGTTGCACTGCCGCCGGGTTGTCGTAGTTATCATCAATGGCACCGTGGTAGCACAGGATGCGCTGCTGGTCGAACAGAAAGACCTCTGGCGTGCGTTCGGCACCGTAGGATCGGGCGATAGCCTGGGTCTCATCCTGCAAATAGGGGAAGTTGAAGCCCTTTTCCCGCGCTCGTTCGATCATCGCCTCCATACTGTCAGCCGGATATTTGACGACATCATTGGCGTTGATCGCCACCAGTTGCACCCCCTGGTCAGCATAATCGGCCTGGATCTGCACCATACGATCCTCCCAGGCGCGTACATACGGACAGTGGTTGCAGCTAAAGATAATCACCAGTGCCTGCCGGTCGGCATACTCTTCTAACGTGTGTTGCTTGCCATCCACACCGGGCAGCGCAAAGGGCAGTGCCCGGTCGCCTATCTTCAGGTTGCTCATACTCTTCCTTTCTCAATTCACTTATAGGACTTACGTTCGCCCCGCCCGTAAGCGGGCGGGCGACCAGCATGCGAAGCCCGGTTAGCCCAACGCTTCAGCGTCCGGGTACACTTGTTGCGCAGTGCGCAAAGCACGCTGGATCAACTCCAGCGGCGGCAGCGGCGTTATCCTTCCGTCCGGGTGGCGATAGGCTCGACACCCCAGAGCATAGCGGGTGTCGGGTGGGATCGGGGCGATATCTTGCCCTGCAACCCGGATCGTTGGCGAGCCAGCGAACTGATACCGCTCGGCGTCAGCCTCTGACTCCACCTTGATCACCTCAATATCTGCCGCACATCCCTCTGCCGCGACTGCCTGGCGCAGTCGTGCCAGCGCCTCCGTGTGCGAGGGACAGTCTTCAAAATACAAAAATGTAATCTCCACTATCGAATCCTCCGGGTTCCCTGGTAGCCAGCACTGCTCTAGTATAACGTTTACCTGATCTCCATTGTACACGGTTCCTGGGGTATGGTCATATGCTTTGTGCTTCCACAGCGCCTCGTCGCCGCAGCGCCTCCCTATAGTCTCTTTTTTAACGCAAAGGCATCAGCGTTGGCACGTTGGCCCGTTCTAACGCTCTAACGTACCAACGTTCTTAGGTAACGCCTATACAAGAATAGTTCCAATCGTATATAATAAAATCGGCACCTGGCTCCATGCCCGTCTGATGGAAACTGCGCTGCCGGTGATCAGTCTCTCAATCTATGTTCAACGTCAATGTCCATCAACAGAAAAAGTGAGAGGAAGGAAGATGCTGACCGTCAATATCATAATCCACAATCGTTATCAGATACTACGTCACATCGCTGGCGGGGGGATGGGCCATATCTACGAAGCCATCGATCAGCGCTTCGGTAGCACGGTGGCGCTCAAGCAGATGACTCTCACGGGTGCAACAGCAGAGAAAGCCTTTCAGCGCGAAGCACAGTTGCTCAACCGTCTGCGACATGCCGCTCTGCCGCGTGTGACCGACTATTTCAGCGAAACCGAGGGCCAGTTTCTGGTGATGGACTATATTCCTGGCAAAGATCTGGGTGAATTGCTGGAGGAGCGTGGACAACCCTTTGCAGTCAATGAGGTGCTGCAATGGCTGGATGAACTGCTAGACGTGCTGGCGTATCTGCACAGTCAGGATGTAGTTCACCGCGACATCAAGCCCCAGAACCTTAAAGTAACCACCAACAACCGGCTGATTCTGCTTGACTTTGGCATCGCCAAAAACCTGGCAAGCAGCCGGAGTGTCCAGGCCTTTACACCCCAGTTTGCCCCGCTGGAGCAGATTCAGGGTGAGGGCACTGACGGGCGCAGCGACCTCTATAGCGCTGCTGCGACCGTCTATGCGCTGTTGACTGCCAGGCAACCACAGAGCAGCATCACGCGCCTGATGCAGGTGACACGCCAGGAGACCGATCCGCTGCCACCGCTCCACACACTGAATGCGCAGGTGCCGCCAGCGGTCAGCACGGTGCTGATGCAGGCGCTGGCCCTCCATGCCGCTGACCGCCCACCGGACGCAACCACGATGCGCACCCTCTTGCAGCAGGCGCGCCAGCATCCCTATGACAGACCGATAGTTTCAGCCGCAACATCATCGACACCACCACCACCAACCCAGGTGATTGTCGCTCGCCATCAGGCACAACCCGCCGTGCCACCACCACCACCGACCCAGGTGTTCCACACACCACCACCGATCAGCCCACCCATAGCTCCACCGGCTCCAACCGGGCAGCAGCGACCAGGATGGCTCTTGCCTGCGATTGGTGGTGGTCTACTGGTGTTGCTGCTGATGGTGGGTGGAGCAGGTCTGGCGTTACGCTTTTTTAATGGGGCAACCAGTGAGTCGTCATCCGACACCGGTGCAATTCAACAGAACCCTGCGCCAGATCCAGGCGCAGCAAGCGTGCCAATCGCAGCGACTGACACAACAGATGCTCTACCACCGCTTGAGCAGACAACCCGGGCGCTCAATGCGACGATAACCGCTGTGGCTGAACGGGAATTGACCGCGCAGGCCCAGACCGAGGCGCAGGCCCAGCAGGGCACAGTCACCGCTTTGCGAGCGACCGAGGAATCGATGAATGCCACGGCAGTCGCGCTGGCAGTGGCCCAGACTGCGCAGGCCGCACCGACTTCAGGGTCATTTGCGCCACCAGGCTCGGTACCGGGTGATGTGTGCGACCGGGCCACAGTGATTGGCAGCATCTCGGAACTGGCGATCCAGGAAACGACTCAAATGAACAATATATTCACACTGGCGTCAGCGCCATGGGGCGCAACCGTCGATGTGTTATGTACACCTTTACAAACGGACGATGGTCGAGTCTGGGCGCGGGTGCGCTATGCCGGGTACGAGGGCTGGATGAGTACGCGCTATCTGCGTTTTCAGGGTGGTTTGCCGGTCGAACAATGTCGAAGTGGAACGGTCGTCAATGTCACTGCCCTATCCATACGTGAAGAGACAAACCGTGAATCGCGGATGCTGGGCGAAGTGCCTGCTGGCCAACAGGTGGCGGTGCTGTGTGTGCCCGAGATTTTTGATGATGGGCGCTCGTGGGTATTTGTACGCTATGGATCAATCGAAGGCTGGATGAGTACCAATTTTCTAGACATCCGCTAATGACCGGAGCTATGTGCATGCAACCTGGAAGTTCAAGAAGTGTTTTAGCGCTGCTGGCCGTGCTACTCATGGTTGTCGCGCTACTGGTGGGCGGTTTGCTGGCGCTGCGTTTTCCCCAGTTACGACTGGCCGGGGCACAACGTGCTCCGGCTGATGACCCACCTACACTGACCGCCTGGCCGTCGCCAGTGCCCGCCAGTCCAGCGTCGGAAGCGCCACCAGACACACCAACGCCACTGGTCGCCGCCGGTGTTATGCCATTCGTCGAACCGACCGCTCCACTTCCCACCGAGACGGCAACACCGGATCTGCTCCCAACCGCTGAACCAGAGCCCGAGCCGGTCGGATTCCGCTATGTATTCCCGGTGCGTGGCAACTGGGCTACCTATGAGCCGTACCACCACACCTACCCGGCAACTGATATTTTTTGCGATCCGGGGAGCGAATTTCTGGCACCTACGTCTGGGATTATTGACTTTGTGAACCGTATTGACCGCTGGGATCCCACCACGGATGTACCCGCCGACCGGGGCGGGATTATGGTAGCGATGATCGGTGACGATGGTGTGCGCTACTACGGCTCACACCTGATGGGCATTGCCGATGGGATCGAAGTGGGGGTGCGGGTAGAAGTAGGGCAACTGCTGGGCTGGACGGGCAGTAGTGGCAATGCGGCCAGCACGCCGCCCCATCTGCATTTTGGCATCTCGCGCCCGACTACGCCCGATGACTGGCAAACACGGCGCGGGGAGGTGCCGCCCTACGAATATCTGCGGGCCTGGGAGCGGGGCGAGATGTTGACACCGGTATTGCCGGATGCGCCTGCAGCCGCGCCTGTGATTGAGCCAACGGCTGTACCGGTTGCTGCGCCCGCCAATATGCCGGCTGAACTGGATCAGCTCTTCAACCAGACGGCGGGGACGTTCGGCGTGGTACTGGCCGACGCGAGCAGTGGGACGCAGCAGTATCAGCGCAACGCCGGCGTGGTATTTCCCGCCGCCAGTTTGATCAAGCTGCCGATCGCGGTGACGGTCTATCAGTGGGCTGCGCAGGGTCGTCTTAGCCTCGACAGCATGCTAACGATGGATGCAGAAGTGATCGTCGGTGGCACTGGCTCGATCCAGTATGCCGCGCCAGGCAGCCGCTATACTGTACGTGAACTGGTAGCACGAATGCTGTATGACTCGGATAACACCGCCACCAATATGCTGATTGACCATCTGGGTGGCTTTGACCCGGTCAACCAGTTGTTGCAGCAGATCGGCACAGCGCAAACGGTGCTGCAACGACGTATGATGGACTTTGAGGCTCGCGCCGCGGGCTACGACAACCTGACAACCGCGTCTGATATGACGTTGCTGCTCCAGCGCCTGTATGCTGGCACAATGCCTGATCCGGCTGGAGCGCAGGAGATCATTGCCGCACTGACCCGCACCGGTGATCGCCAGAAGATACCGGCCGGCGTCCCGCTGGATGTGGTTGTGGCTCACAAGACCGGCGTGTTGCCGCAGATCGAGCATGATGCCGGTATCGTCCTGGCGCCAGGTCAGCCGTATATCCTGGTTGTTCTGAGCCAGGATCTGGCAAGCAATGCGGTTGGCGTCAGCACCATTGCCGAGGCCTCGCGGATGGTGTATAGGGGCTGGTTGGAACGGTAGGTGCAGGACGGATTTGAAATCCGCCCGTACTCCGTGACGTACGCTGGCTATGCAAACACGAGTAATAGCAGCAGAGGAGTGGTTCTGCTTGCAACGTCATGTTCTCCGTTGAGTCTGGCATTACTCCTCGCGCAGCGCCGTGACTGGGCTGGTGCGGCTCATGCGGAGCGCCGGGTAGATGCCGGCCAGCAATGCCGCGACCACCGCCACCAGCAACGCCTGCCCAAACAGCGCTGGATCAATGCTCAGTTCGAGCGTCCAGCCGAACGAGCGCCGGTTGATAACATACACCAGAATCAGCGCCAGCAGGATGCCCACGGGTACAGCGAGCAGACCAGCCGTCAAACCCATCAGCCCGGTTTGCCCCAGGACGATCCCCCACACCTGGCGCGGTGTCAGGCCATTGGCCCGCAACATACCCAGTTCACGTGCCCGTTCAAGTTGCAATGCCATCAGTGCATTGAGGATGCCAATGAAGGCCACGATTGTCGCCAGGAGCTGCAACACGGCAGTGATAGCAAAGGTGCGATCAAAAATTGCCATCGTTTCTGTGCGTAGTCCCCGGTTGGAGTTAATGACCAGCTCGTGACCAGTGCCTCGTTCGCGCAAGGTCTGCACCAGCGCGTCGACATCAACGCCAGGTTCAGCATAGAGTGCCAGTGACGAAATCTGCGGATCGTCCCAATAGGTGCGGTAGGTGCGGTAGGCCAGTTGGATGACACCTCGATCCGAGGTATAGTCGTAGTAGACACCTGCAATCAGGAAGTCTTGCTCACCACGATCGGTGCGCAGACGCAACGTATCGCCCGCATGGAGATTCATACGAAAAGACAGCGGCTCGGAAATAAAGATCGCACCAGCATCAAAGGCGTCCCAGTAGCGATCCTGATCCATAGCCGTACTTATACGGGTACCCACAAACTGCTGCCCACCCTGTCGGCCAGGAGCACGGTCAATCGCTACGAGCGTGATCGGGCCGATATCCGTCATTGTCTGTACACTGCGAAAGCGGGTTTGCGCCGCCACTCCGGGCGTCTGCGCCAGTCGCTCGGCCAGATCAGGGTCAAGTGACGTATCAATACGGTTGGCAGTATTGCTGGGCGAGGCAATATAAATATCGGCCATTAGGCTCTGCTCTAACCACTGCACCACCGTCTGCCGAAAACTACCTACCATAATGCCAATGCCAATCGTCACACTGATTGCGATCATCATGGCGGCAATGGCCACCGATGTCCGGCTGAGGGATGCTACGACATCCCGCACTGCCATGCGACCGAGCATACCAAAGACCCGCCCGACAATAGGACGTGCCAGCCTCATCAACCCGACGGTTGCTCCTGGTGTGAGGAACGCACAGCCAGGCACAATCACAAATAGAGCCGCAAATGCCAGCCAGATGTTTAAGGAGACAGCGGTCGCCTGCAGGTTGAAGGCGGCAGGCATAAACAGAATAGCGCTGCCTACGAGAATAGCCCCCAGACCTGACCAGGTTGCCAGCGGTACTGTCTGGCGCATGCGCTCTTCAATACTGCTCCGACTCAACACCAGGCGCGGTGGGGTATGCATTGCCTCCCATGCAGGCATAGCCGCGGCGATCAGTGTCGCTCCTATACCGAGTAATACGCCCTTGAGCAGAATCAACGGATCAATCGTCAGGCTGCGTACCGCCACCACAAAATAGAGGTCATTGATTGTCCGCGTCACGAGGGTTACCAGACTGCGCCCAAGCATAATGCCCAGCAGGAGACCGAATATCGTACCGATCACACTGATCAGCACCGCTTCGACCAAAATTAACGTGAAGATCTCCCGACGTGTGACACCAATGCAGCGCAGCGTGCCAAGCAATGCCCGACGCTGCACCACGCTGAACGTCATAGTGTTGTAGATCAAGAACATGCCAACGATCAGCGCCAGCAGACTGAGTGCTGAAAGATTCAGCTCAAAGGCGCGGGTCATCTGTTCAAGCGTATTGGCACGGGCAGCCGGGCGGGTCAACTCGGCACCAGGAGGTAAGATGGCCGTGAGGTGTGCGAGTACTGGTTCGTCTGTGTTGAGAATAAGGTCAATCCGGGTCAACCGTCCGATCTTGCCCAGCACCTCCTGGGCGGTAGCAATATCGCTGATCAGCATGCTTTCCAGAGTACGGCGACTCAGGTCATCGTTGGGGCGCAGTAAGCCGACGATACGTACGGTACGTGACTGACTGCCAACCTGCAACGTGAGCGGCGCACCCGGTGTCAAGCCATACTGCTGCGCAAGCTGCTCTGACACCAGCACGGTATTCGGCTCAACCAGGAGGGTTGTCAGGGCGAGATTGGTATCAGGTCTGTCGGCTCGGTTGAGATAGGAACGAAATGGCGCTTCGGCCAGTGGGTCAACCCCCAGCATGTGCAGGGTGATACCGTTGAGCGTGCGCGCAGTAACATAGCCATCAACCACCGGAGCGGCCTGGCGTATACCCAGGTCAATGCGGATACGACGATAAAGGCTTTCGGCCAACTCAGAGGGGCCGCCAATAATCTGGTGTGTCGCCCGCCCCGCAACGGCCTCTGTCGAGAAGCGAAAGGCACGCATCGCGCTGACATTCGCCAGATCAATAGCCACAATCATCGCCACACCTAGCGCAACGCCGAGGATGCACAGGCCAATCTGCCACGGGTGCCGTAGTAAATAACGCAGTGATGAGCGGGTCAAAATCACGGGCATAGTGTCTACTTTGGGAGACATACGTTTGTTTATTACTCCCAGTTATGAGCGTCCAATAGCAACAAATAGATTTTGTGCTTTTATAGTATTATAATGAGTTTTTTGCAGCCCGTGAAGGTAGACTATGCTACTCCCAATTAATGACAGACCGTATATAATATAATACAGGTAGTGTTCACCACTCCGTCTTACGTCGAAGATGTGCTGTCGGTGTCCATCATACAGCATGTGTGGCCGGGTACCATGGGTTCCCTGGTCAACCTGGCCCAGAATCCGTGTTCCCAGTCACCTGGAGGTTGATGCTATGACTGAACCACCCGCCCTGGAAGTGGGGCTGACCATCGATGAATTACCCTGGCCCGACATTGACCTGCCGCCCACCGATCTCCCCTATGATGATGGAGGGAAAATGGAATCGCCCTGGCATTTTGGGAATGCGGCCCTGCTGGTGGCCAACTATGTCGCTGCGCGCGGGGGGCGTCGGGATGACTACTTCATCGGCGCGAATATGTTTGTCTACTTTAGTCTGCAACAGGTGCGCAATCGCGACTATCGCGGGCCGGACGTGTTCATTGTCAAAGATGTCGATGGCACCCGTCCACGGCTCGCGTGGATTACCTGGATGGAAGACGGGCGCTACCCCGATGTCATCGTGGAGTTGCTGTCCCCCAGTACGGAGCAGGGTGATCTGGTGGACAAAAAGCACCTGTATGAGCAGACCTTTCGCACCGCCGAGTATTTCTGTGTGGCACCCGAAGTCGAACGCTTGCTCGGCTGGCGCCGCGAGCGCCAGGGCTATGTACCGATCCCCCCGGATGCGCGCGGATGGCTGTGGAGTGAGGAACTGGGGTTATGGCTGGGGGCCTGGGAAGGGCGGTTCTTCGGTGAGCAGCATACCTGGGTTCGGTTCTATACCGCCGAGGGGGAACTGGTGCTCCTGCCCGAAGAGGCCGAACGGCGGCGTGCCGAGGCGGCCGAACAGCGCGCCGAAGCCGAACATCAGCGCGCCGAAACGGCCGAACAGCGCGCCGAAACGGCCGAACAACGCGCCGAGGCCGAAGCGGCGGCCCGGGCCGCCGCCGAACAGCAACTTGCCGCCCTGACGGCACGTCTGGCCGCACTGGAGGCGGCCCAACGTCGTACGCAAGAATAGCAGCACACACAGGTCAGTTGTGCAGTGGCTTGCCGATGCTCGATGGTCAAGCCACCGCCCGCTGGCCGCTGTGCCCTGGAGTATCTGGAGGTTGATGCTATGACTGAACCACCCGCCCTGGAAGTGGGGCTGACCATCGATGAATTACCCTGGCCCGACATTGACCTGCCGCCCACCGATCTCCCCTATGATGATGGAGGGAAAATGGAATCGCCCTGGCATTTTGGGAATGCGGCCCTGCTGGTGGCCAACTATGTCGCTGCGCGCGGGGGGCGTCGGGATGACTACTTCATCGGCGCGAATATGTTTGTCTACTTTAGTCTGCAACAGGTGCGCAATCGCGACTATCGCGGGCCGGACGTGTTCATTGTCAAAGATGTCGATGGCACCCGTCCACGGCTCGCGTGGATTACCTGGATGGAAGACGGGCGCTACCCCGATGTCATCGTGGAGTTGCTGTCCCCCAGTACGGAGCAGGGTGATCTGGTGGACAAAAAGCACCTGTATGAGCAGACCTTTCGCACCGCCGAGTATTTCTGTGTGGCACCCGAAGTCGAACGCTTGCTCGGCTGGCGCCGCGAGCGCCAGGGCTATGTACCGATCCCCCCGGATGCGCGCGGATGGCTGTGGAGTGAGGAACTGGGGTTATGGCTGGGGGCCTGGGAAGGGCGGTTCTTCGGTGAGCAGCATACCTGGGTTCGGTTCTATACCGCCGAGGGGGAACTGGTGCTCCTGCCCGAAGAGGCCGAACGGCGGCGTGCCGAGGCGGCCGAACAACGCGCCGAAGCCGAACATCAGCGCGCCGAAACGGCCGAACAGCGTGCTGAAGCCGAACGTCAGCGCGCCGAGGCGGAACATCAGCGCGCCGAAACGGCCGAACAGCGTGCCGAGGCCGAAGCGGCGGCCCGGGTCGCCGCCGAACAGCAACTTGCCGCCCTGACGGCGCGTCTGGCCGCACTGGAGGCGGCCCAACGTCGTACGCAAGATTAAAGACAAAGTAGGCAGTGTACGTTGTCTGCTATCCTGCTACCTGTACGCTATCCAGCGGGTGATAGAACGTTGCATAGTTACAGGACGTACGTGGGGTAATAGAGTCATCTAGCCTTTTCACCTTTGGCAGCCTGGAAAAAATGAAAAAGTACCGCTCTACCGAAAGCGACAAAGACGTCTGGAAGAGAAACATAATATGTCAGCTGCGAAAATGGGCATGGTGATCCGTGATCCGTGGTATGAATTTGGAACGCATAGTCAGTTCCCTGCTGGCCCTAATACGATCTTTCAAGATACGATGGGCGGCCTACTGGCTGAGATTGGCGTGCGCTGGGTACGGCTCGAATTTCATATTCAGGGCGACGACGTAGCCGAACAGGTGGCCCGCAACGACTATTTCATTAACGAGGTTGCGCCCCGACATGGCTTCAAGGTACTGGGGTTGCTCAATTTCAATCTGCTGCGTGGCGAACCAACACACCACCTGGTAACAGGGCATGAACAGCTTGACCCGCTGTATGGTGGCGGAGTCAATGCCTATATGCGCACCTGGCTGAACCGGGCGCGCTTTATTGCCAATCGGTATCAGGACAACGTGCATGCCTACGAGATTTTGAATGAACAGAATCGTATGCCAGATAACAGCGTGATCCCGGCCTATCTTACAGCCCGATTGCATACCAAGTTCTATCACTTTTTTCATCACCGTGACCGCGATACGGTTCCTGAAGGTACCTCGTGGCGTGATACGACGCCGATCATCCTGGGTGGTCTGCATCCGAAGGGCACTGGCGAACCTGGCCATGACCGCTATACCTCAGATCTGGAGTATCTCACCCAGATCTACACCCATCCCTGGGGGGGATTTCCTGACTATCGGCGCACCACCGGCCGCTTTCCTCTTGACGGTCTGGCCTATCATCCCTATCCCGAAGAGATTCGTGGCAGCCTCAACCGTGTTCCACGCCTGCGTGACGCTGGTTGGGACGCGACAATGATTGCGTATCGTATGGATGAAGTACGCCAGGAACTGCGAGGCCTGGGTGACCCGGACGTGCCGTTCTGGATCACGGAGATCGGCTATAATGTCGCCTTCAGGCATCAGACCGAAGCCGGGCAGGTCGAATTTATGGCAGCGGTGCTTCCCATGCTGAACCAGCGCCCGGATGTTGCTGCGAATTTCTGGTTTAAGTATGAGGACTTTTTACCCGCAACCGGCCCCTATGCCAATCAGTGGGGAGTCGTGCGCATTCCTTTTGAGCCAGATCCGAGCCGCCCTGATGGGGCACGTTACCAGGAGGATGGCCAACCTGTTATGCTTCGCCCATCTTATCATCATTATCGCACGCTGGTCGAGCAAGGATAATTCTGAACTGGTATGCCCAAACCATCATCTGTTCATAACCAACGTCGGTTGCGTGCAAAACGTGGCCGTTATCAATCTATAACACGTACCCACGTAGCTGCATTGGAAATGCAACTCGCAGCAGCGCAGCAGCGTGAGGCGGCAGCCCTGGCTCGTGTTGCCGAACTGGAGTCCCGGTTGTCTAACCCTGCTCCTGATAGCAGTCGGGAACGCCTGGATACCTTGCTGGCAATCTGTTCAGCTCTCCTAATACTCCACGATATTGAGGCGATTCTGCAGTTGATCAGCCGCGAGGTGACCCGGTTGTTCCCCGGTACCAGGAGTACCCTGTTGTTTCTGGTTGATCATGACCGACAACAGCTGGTTTTACGGGCTACCAGCAATGGGCAACCTTGCGATCTGGTCTTGCACGCCAACCAGGTATTGGCACGACAATCATTTTTATCACCACGAGCCATGTTGCTGAGCGGGCCAGAGTTGCAGGCCGATCTGCATAGCCTGGTCACAGCCCAGAGAGAACAGGCACCTGCTATCTTTGTCCCCTGGCCACCCACAAGCATTCTCCTGGCCCCATTGCGCGTTGAGGCCCAACGGCTAGGAGTGCTGATGTTGTGCAGTGGTTCCCAGACCGACCAGTTCCATCCCCGCGATTTATCATTCATTCAGACCCTGGCAGATCTTAGCGCAATTGCCATCTCCGAAGCACAGCAGCGAGAGCGAGCTATGAACCTGCAACGCGATCTGGCACAGATCCAGTCACTGCATGCAGAAGCCCAGGCACGCCTGAGTACTGCCCAGGCACAGTTGCTCCAGAGCGCGAAACTGGCGGCAGTTGGTGAACTGGCTGCATCAGTGGCGCACGAGATCAACAACCCGCTTTATGCTGCCCGCAACAGCCTCTATCTCGTTGAACAGGATATGCCACCTGACGCAACCCAGCGCCCGTTTCTAGAGATCGCCCAGAATGAACTGGGCCGCATCGCCCGTATTATTACCCGCATGCGCGACTTTTACCGTCCAACACGCGCCGAACTGACTCCGACGAATGTGAACAAAATCCTGATCGAAACGATTGAACTGGTACAGACCCACCTGCGCCACAACCGGATCAATATCACCAGCGATCTGACCGCTGATTTACCCCACAGCATTGCTCATGCGGATCAGTTGCGCCAGGTTTTCCTGAACCTGATGCTCAATGCCTGTGATGCAATGCCCGATGGTGGGTGCTTGCACCTGATGACCGGGTTTCTCCCACCGACGAACGATTGTGCCGGATGTGTGATTATTCGCATTACTGATACTGGCACCGGTATTGCCCCTGAACACCTGCCGCATCTGTTTGAGCCATTCTATACCACCAAACCGCAAGGTACTGGCCTGGGACTGGCGATCAGCGCCCATATTATCTCGCAACACGATGGGCAGATCAGGGTGGAGAGTACCCCAGGCACAGGCACAACTTTTGTGATTACCCTGCCCGTAATTACTCGTTAGACGAGATGAGGATGCGAGGTCGTGCAGTCGCGAGGATGCACTTTCGCACTTCCTTCCAATGCCTCCGCGCCTCATCGCATCCGCACCTCGTGCTGGTTATGGTTGTCAGATCATTACAGACGATTGTTGCCCTTCCTCACACACGGCTTTCCCTGTCTGGTAGCATATATGCAGCGTACAGGTACAGTGATAATCACCTGCTACGTCAGAAGGAGAAGGTTCATGTCGCTGCGGCATATCGAGATTGTAGATAGTGACCCGACTGCCGCACTGGTTACACAGCGCGGGCTACAGGTACTCCTGGACACCGACGTCGAGGTAACGATTGCCTCCTCACCTGATGCTGCCTGGCTCGATTGTTTGAAGGAGGAGGTCGATCTTTTGATTATTGACCCCAATCCTCAGAGTCGCGCGGCAACATCGCTGGTTCAGGCCTTGCGTGCCTATCGCCCCCAGGTGCCAGTGCTCGTCCTAACGGCCTATGATACGCCTCGCCTGCGGGCACAAATGCAGAGATTAGGGGTACAACACTATCTGGCCAAGCCGATTGATTTACTTGATTTGAACGAGGTTGTACGTACAGCATTGAAAACAAACTCCTCTCATACGGATATGATGGTGCCACTGAAGCGTTAAACCGTTGGAACGTTTCTGATTTGAAACGCTGGAACGTGCCAACGTGCCAACGTTTCACCCCAAAGAATGCCTCGCAGAATCACAGGAGGATCAGCTCGATTTTGATGGAATGTATGCATCTGCTATAGAGGCCGATGTATGCGCCACACACCTGATGTACAATAGAGGCATACACCACTGGTGGCAAACCGAATCATAATCATGCGGCGGGACACCGTTGTCTCGTCCGAGTTATCATTGGAGAGATCATGTATGACTGTTCTCGCAGAAGGAACGATGCTCTGGCAACCTGCGCCCGAAGCTGTCGCGCAGAGTTCGCTGACCCGTTATATCCACTGGCTGGAAACGCAACGTGGGTTGCATCTGCCGGATTATCCACACCTGTGGGACTGGTCGGTGCAGCACATCGAAGACTTCTGGCGCTCTATCTGGGATTTCTTTGCTGTCGAGGCAACACATCCGCCACAACAGACGCTGTCTCACCATACAATGCCTGGAGCGCACTGGTTTACCGGAGCCGAACTGAACTATGCCCGGCATGTGTTCCGGCATATGACCGCCGATGCACCCGCGATCTTGTTTCAATCTGAGCGGTACCCTTTGACAGCGTTGTCCTGGGACGAACTGGCACAACAGGTCGCCGCTGTTGCTGCCACACTGCGCACCCTGGGCGTTGAGCGCGGTGATCGGGTCGTGGGCTATCTCCCGAACATTCCCGCCGCGGTCGTTGCCTTCCTATCCTGTGCCAGTATCGGGGCCATCTGGTCAAGTTGCTCACCTGACTTCGGTAGCCCCAGTGTGATTGACCGCTTTAAGCAGATTGAACCAAAAGTACTGGTTGCTGTTGATGGCTATCAGTATGGGGGGAAGACCTTTGAGCGCAGTCACATTGTGGCCGAAATTCAGCAGGCATTGCCTTCCTTAGTGCATACAATTGTGATACCCTATCTACATCCAGATATTGCACCGGCCGGTCTGGCACCAATGACTCTGTGGCCCGACATCCTGGCTACGCCCGCCCAGCTCTCCTTTGAACCAGTTGCCTTTGAACACCCGCTCTGGATATTGTATTCTTCGGGGACAACCGGTCTCCCCAAGCCAATTGTGCATGGACATGGAGGTATCTTGTTGGAGCATCTGAAGGCATTACATTTGCACCTTAACTTGTCGGCTGGTGACCGATTCTTCTGGTTTACGACGACGGGTTGGATGATGTGGAATTTCCTGGTCGGTGGCTTGCTCCTGGGATGCACGATCCTGCTATACGATGGCAGTCCTGCCTGGCCAGATATGTATGCCCTGTGGGAATTTGCGGCCCGTACCGGGATGACGTTCTTTGGTACCAGCGCAGGCTATCTAACCGCCTGTATGCAGGCAGGCCTGGCCCCGGCGCGTATGTATGATCTGACTCCGCTTAAGGGAGTTGGGTCAACCGGGTCGCCACTGGCACCAGAGGGCTTCGAGTGGACATATGCGCAGATCAAGTCAGATCTCTTGCTGGCGTCAATCAGCGGTGGGACGGATGTTTGCACCGCATTTGTGGGCGGCTGTCCGATTTTGCCTGTTTATGCTGGCGAGATCCAGTGCCGTTGTCTGGGCGTCAAAGCCGAGGCCTTCGATCCTCAGGGTCAACCAGTTGTTGATCAGGTGGGGGAACTGGTGATTACGGAACCGATGCCGTCGATGCCACTCTATTTCTGGAACGATCCTGACGATCGGCGCTATCGTGAGAGCTATTTTGAGATGTATCCCGGTGTCTGGCGTCATGGCGATTGGGTCAAGTTGACCGCACGTGGGAGCGTCATCATTTATGGCCGCTCCGACGCGACCATTAACCGCATGGGCGTGCGGATCGGCACCAGTGAAATCTATCGAGCAGTGGAAACTCTCCCCGAAGTTCGACAATGCCTGGTGGTTGATATACAGCGCCAGGGCCAGGATTATATGCCCCTGTTCGTGGTGTTACGTGAAGATACACTTCTGGACGAAGCACTCAAAGCCAAGATCAAAGACCGTATTCGTCAGGTACTCTCGCCACGCCACATCCCCGATGATATTTTTGCGATTGCTGATGTCCCGCGTACCCTCAGTGGTAAAATTCTGGAAGTGCCGGTCAAGAAAATCTTGATGGGTGTTCCGCTAGCAGAGGCGGCGAATCTTGATGCATTGAGTAACCCTGATGCGCTGCACTATTTTGTCGAACTGGCAGCCAGACTGCATGGCATCCCGGCAACGGAAGAAACCTAAATGTCAAACCAGCGGCTAACTCAGCTCCGTACCCTGCTGGATGAACGGCATTTGCAAGCAGTGTTGATCACCTCTGCCGCGAACCGCCGTTATCTCAGCGGATTCACCGGTTCAGCCGGTGCCCTGCTGGTGACCCACGATGCGGCGCTGCTGTTCACCGACTCACGGTATGCCAGGCAGGCTGCCCATGAAGCGACCGGTTTTGCAGTGATCGAGATGACCACCGAAACCGCGCTCCCACAACTGCTGGCTCAGGTTGCGACTGAACGACAGTTAGCGCACATCGCCTGTGAAGCCGAACATATGACTCTGGCGCAGTATCAGCGCCTGGATCATACATTGCAGCCAGAAGGCAGGTCAGGGACAATGCTCATCATCGTCAACAGTCTGGTCGATCCATTGCGCGAAGTGAAAGATACCACGGAGATAGCCTTGTTACGCCATGCCATTGCAATTACCGACGCGGCATTGGCGGCCGTGCTTCCCACACTCAGACCAGACATAACCGAGCGCCAAGCAGCCTGGATGCTGGAGGTAGCACTGCGTGAGCGTGGCGCTGATCGGGTGGCGTTTCCGATCATTGTTGCTGCCGGGCCGCATGCCGCCTGGCCCCATGCCCAACCTGGTGATGAGCCGCTCGGTACAGGCCGACCGATCATTATCGATATGGGTGCGTGTTATCAGGGCTATCATACTGACCTGACACGCACGATCATTCTGGGTGAAGCCGATGCGCAGTTCCGGCAGATCTACGATATTGTGCTGACAGCACAACAACGGGCCATCGCAGGTTTGCGAGCCGGTATTGCCAGCAGCGAGGTTGACGCATTGGCACGTGATTATATTACCGCCGCTGGCTTTGGCCCGCAATTTTGTCATGGTCTGGGGCACGGAGTCGGTCTTGAAATCCACGAGGGTCCAGCTTTGCGTCGGCGTGTTCCCGACTCAGCACCCTCGTCAACAGCGTACCTGCGAGCCGGCAACGTTTTTAGCATCGAGCCAGGCATTTATCTGGAGGGCTGGGGTGCAGTACGACTGGAAGATCTGGTGCTGCTGCACGCTGATCATGGGGAAGTCTTGTCCCAGGCGAGGAAATGAGCGGTTTAAGCCCAAAGCACAAACCACAAAGCGGAAAACAGGGGTGCGTTGAGGCGTGATTCAGAATGGGAAAACGCAGTAGGCTTGTAGTATCAGACTGTCATAGAG
>Ga0308414_1000047_pt1 | contig 66507 bp, 72 predicted proteins | sample HotsprSampleOS50_FD_205667 | JGI IMG/M metagenome (GOLD analysis project Ga0308414, IMG submission 205667) | Hot spring phototrophic mat microbial communities from Octopus Spring, Yellowstone National Park, Wyoming, United States - 20090730_OS50 ... | reverse complement strand
GTGACAGGGGAAGAGTGAGGTTTCGCGTGCAGTGCCGGGCGGCATGCGCCCTCGCGGCAGCACGTGCTACCTAGGGAAGGCGAAACGATACGGCACGGCCGGGCACTCACAATATAAGAGTGGCCGAGTGGCCGAGTGGCCGAGTTAGCCCATATCCATTATTGTAGTGCATTAAAGCCTCCCGTATCAATTACAGCCGTATAAAATTCAGCGTTCCATAGTGTAGCACATCCGCAATAAAAAGTCAGCCCCCCGCGCCGCAACAACGTCCTGGATCCGGCGACTAGGGAGGGCCGCCGGCCTCGGCGGCCTCATGTGCGCGGGGCACAAGGGCAGCGAGGCCGCTGCCCCTCCATTTTTTTGGAGGGCCGCCGGCCCCGGCGGCCTCATGTGCGCGGGGCACAAGGGCAGCGAGGCCGCTGCCCCGCCATTTTTTTAGGGCAACGTGGCCGTTGCCCCTCCACGCCTATGTTGCTAGTCGCCGCATTTAGGACGCTGCCGCCGGTTGCGGTTTTCGCAGAAATATTGTATACTCTTGGCTATGAAATCCTTCACACGGCGTGAGTTCCTGCGTCACGCGGGCGCGGCAATACTATCCACGGCGGTCCCCACGGCTGTCCCGGCCATGAGCCGTGTGCGCCCGGCGGCGCACTACCACCGGCCCAATAACCTCCGCATCATGACCGGCCAACAGCATGCCGGTATGCTGGGCTGTGCAGGCAATCCCTGGCTACGCACGTTTGCCATGGACCGTCTGGCCGCGCGCGGCGTGCGCTTTGAGCGCGCTTATTGCGCGAATCTGTCTGGATTCCCGCACGTTTCAGCATGTTCACCAGCCGCATGCCCAGTGTCGTTGGCTTGCGTAACAACGGCACCCGTCACGTTTCCGAAGCCCTTGCGCACATCCGCAACAACGGCCCCGCTGGCTCATGCGCCGCGCCGGCTATACCACCGCTTTATGGCGGCAAGCAACACCTGCCCAGACTGCGCGCCGCAGACCTCGGCTTCGCTGTCATCAGCCATCATCAACCCGATCAGCTGCCGGATGACTGTGCCGCATTCCTGCACCGCACGCACACGCAGCTGTTCTTCCTCGCCGGCGCCGCCCTGCCTGCTGGTCTGCACGGCATGAGCATGGTGCCACTATGGCGCACATCGCACCCTTCAGCGTGGCGCGATCATCTGATTGTCGAAAGCGAACTCGGCCGCATGGTGCGCACACCCCGCTACACATACGCGCGGTATGACGCCCGTGCGCACCGCGGGCAGTTGTATGATCTGGAACGCGATCCGTTCGAACCACGCAATCATGCTGCTGATCCCTCCTGCGCACGCGCACTCGCCCATCACCGGGAATTGCTCGGCGCATGGGTTCAGCACACTAACGATACCATGGCACGCGCCTGTCTAATCAACACATGAGGTCTTTATGCAGCATGTTACCCGGCGGGCTGTACTGAAATTGGCTGGCAGCGCGGCCGCTGCCGCGGCGTGCGCCCCCGCCGCGCGCGCGATGACCGTGTCATTCCGCGCGTGGACGCGCCGGCCACCCGCCCACATATCCTCATCATTCTTGCCGATGATATGGGATTCTCCGATATCAGTTGCTTTGGCTCGGAAATCCACACACCACACCTTGACCGCCTGGCCGCGCACGGCGTGCGCTTCTCGCACTTCTACAACTGCGCCCGCTGCTGCCCCACGCGTGCATCGCTCCTCACCGGCTTGTATCCGCACCAAACCGCCGTCGGCCACATGATCAATGATTATCACCTGCCGGGCTACCGCGGCTTTCTCAACGAGCGCTGCGCCACCATCGCCGAACTCCTCCGCCCCGCCGGCTACCGCACCCTGATGAGCGGCAAGTGGCATGTCGGCGAGCAGCGCCCACATTGGCCATGCGATCGCGGCTTTGAACAATTCTACGGCCTCATCAGCGGCGCCAGCAGCTATTGGCGCCTTAACCCCGGCTGCGTCATGGCGCGCAATAATGAGCCCATCTCGCCCCCCGATGCCTTCTACATGACGGACGCCATCACTGACCATGCCGTCCAATTCCTCCATGACTACACCGCGCCTGATCAACCGTTCTTTCTCTATCTCGCCTACACTGCGCCACACTGGCCGCTGCATGCCTACGAAGATGATATATCACCCTACCTTGATGTCTATCGTGCCGGCTGGGACGCACTGCGCACCGCACGCTATCGCCGCCTCATCGAGCAAGGCATCACGCGCGAAGAATGGGCCTTGCCGCCCCTCGACGGCACGCCGTGGGCACACACAGAGAACAAAGATGAACTCGTCCGCCGCATGGCCGTCTACGCTGCGCAAATCGCCCGCATGGATGCCGGCATCGGCCGCGTTATGGCTGCCCTCGAGGCCACAGGCCAAGCAGACCATACGTTGGTTCTGTTCTTGTCGGACAACGGCGGGTGTGCTGAAATCATCGAGCGCAGCGCACGCCCTGATGCGCTCACGGGCACCGCAGACAGTTTCCGCAGCTACGGCCGCACCTAGGCCAACCTCAGCAACACCCCCCTGCAACGCTACAAACAGTTTGCGCACGAAGGCGGTATCGCCACGCCCCTGATCGCCTATTGGCCGCGCGGCATCACACAGCCCGGCCGCATCAATCACCAGCCCGGCCATGTCATGGACATCATGCCAACGTGTCTGGAACTGGCGGGTGTCTCGTATCCCCAGGAACTCGAGGGGCGCGCGCTCACGCCGCTGGAAGGCATCTCCTTCGCGCCGGTCTTTTCCGCCCAGCCGCGCCGCGAGCATCCCGCGCTCTTCTGGGAACATCAAGGCAACCGCGCCGTGCGCGCCGGCAATTGGAAACTTGTCTCCGACCGCACACAAGCCCCGTCCTGGTCGCTCCACAACCTTGCTCACGACCGCACCGAACTCCATGATCTCGCTGACGCAGAACCCGCGCGTGTTGCCAAACTCAACGAGCTCTACTCCGCCTGGGCCGCCCGCTGCAACGTCCTCCCCTTCGACTCCATTACACCGTAACAGCCTGCACGCACAAGGGGCCACACCAACCACAAGCAGTCAGGCGTTAACATATAACAATTCCGGGACATTCCGGGACAGGAAGCCCACAAGGGTCAGGCGTTAGCATATAACAATTTCAGATGTGTTCTGGTGGGACGTTCGCTTTTTCCGTCATGATCTCAACGCACGAAAAACAAAGTTCGGCCGCGGCACCAACGCAATCACACACGGTACAAGATGAATTGCCGGCAAATACGCCGCGATCACTCCACGAGTGCAGGCAGAGCTTCATAGACGCTCCAGATGGCTGGCCGTGACATTCATCGCCGGCCGTAGCACATAGTGGCGCGGCGCTGTCACGCAGGTTAAACGTTTATATACTGGTATTGTGGCACACCGGCCAGCCGGGCAGGAGCAGGCAGCACTCATTCAACACATAATGTCGTTTGCACACGACATGGTTTGTCGAATGAGAAGGTTTTCATTTCTACCGGCGCGGCCGTCGCTTATGCCGTCGTGCCGCCCGCCGTGCGTTCGCGGCGTTTGATCTCGTTCCAGAGGGCGTCCATTTCGGCCAGGGTGGAACGTTCAGGCGAGCTGCCACGGGCGGCGAGCTCCTTTTCCACTTGGCGGAAGCGGCGCATGAACTTCTCCACGGTCTGATGCAGCGCGCGCTCAGGCTCAACATTGACAAAGCGGGCCACGTTGACAATCGCGAACAGCACGTCACCGAGTTCTTCCTTGACATGCGCCGCGTGTCCCGCCGCAATCGCCGCGCGCAGTTCGCCTAGTTCTTCGTCTACTTTGGCCAGCGCCTCGTCTACGTTGTTCCAGTCAAACCCGGCTTTTTGCACCTTGTGCTGGACCTTGCGGGCCTTGGCCAGCGCGGGCAGATGGCGCGGAATACCGTCTACCAGGGACGTGCGCGCGGCATGGGTATGCTCCTGTTTTTTGAGCTGCTCCCAATGGTGCAGCACTTCTGCGGCACTAGCTGCTTTGGCCGAGCCAAACACGTGCGGGTGGCGGCGGATGAGCTTTTCAGCCAGCCCGTCCAGCACGTTGGCAATTGTAAACGCGCCACGCTCGGCGGCGATTTGCGCCTGGAAGACGATGTGCAGAACCAAATCCCCCAATTCATCACGCATCGCCGCGTCATTGCCGTCTTCGGCTGCTTCGATAAACTCATAGAGCTCTTCCGTAAAAGACGTGAGCAGCGAGGCATGCGTTTGCTCGCGATCCCACGGGCAGCCGTTCGGGCCGCGCAGTTGCCGCATGATGCCGAGAATGCGCGCGAAGCGTTCGCCGTCAGTTGATGGTACAGAACTCATTCCATTTCTCCTCCAAGGCCGCAACAAAGACTGGTTTGAAAGCGGCAAGCGAGACGGGGCGTGCGCAACAGTCATTCAATGCTACCGCTTGTTTACCGCGCAAGCCGCAGAGATGAATATACGAAAACGGTGTCAGGTCATTTTCAATATTCACGGCGACGCCGTGGTAACTTATCCATTGCTTAAAGGCGCACCCCAGCGAGGCAACTTTGCGTTCGCCGTTCCATGCCGGGCGGCGCGGCGGACCATCGTCCGCCGCGATCCATACGCCCGTGAGGCCTTCGATGGTGACAGCGCGCGCGCCAAATGTGGTGCAGGCCGCTACGATGGCGTCTTCCAACATACGCAAAAACGGCTTGACGTCGCGCCGCCCGGGCGGCAACTGAAACATCGGATAGGCCACCAGCTGGCCCGGGCCATGATACGTGATGTCGCCGCCGCGTTCGACGTGCAGCACGGGAATAGTCAACTGTTCGCGTGGGACAAGGATATTGCTGGCCGAACCTTGTTTGCCGATGGTGAACACCGGCGGATGCTCAACGAGGACGAGCGTGTCGCCGCATGCGCCGCGCATACGCGCCGCCAGCAGCTCGCGCTGGCGTGCATGCGCCGCGGCGTACTCGCACAATCCCCAATCCTGCACATCAAAACGCATCAGCGGCCTCGCGCGCGGCGCGGATGAACGCGGCGATTTTGCCCGGGTCTTTGATGCCCGGCGCGGATTCCACACCGCCGGCCACATCCACGCCATACGGCCGCACGGCGCGCACCGCTGCGGCCACGTTGTCCGGCGTAAGGCCGCCGGCCAGCAGCACGGGAATGCCGAAGGCCACCACACGGCGCGCAAGTTCCCAATCTGCGCGCTGGCCGGTGCCGCCGTACGCGCCGGGCACGGCCGCATCGCAGACAATCATGCGCACGCCGCGCAGCGCAGGCACTACTGCAAGATCAGCTTCGCTGCGCAGCCGTATGGCACGCACCGCGCGCGCCCCCCATGCCAGGCATTCTTCCGGCGGCTCGTCGCCATGCAACTGAATCAGATCGAAGCGGCACTGCTCATCGCCGCGGCGGATTTCATCGCGTGACGCGTTGACAAACAGGCCTGTTTTGAGGACGGGTGACGGGAGCGCGCGGCAGATTTCCGCCGCCGTTTCCAGCGTGACACAGCGCGGCGAGCCGGAGAAAAAATTCAGCCCAATGGCGTCGGCGCCGTGCGCCGCCGCACACAGGGCATCGGCGCGGCGCGTGATGCCGCAGATTTTAATGAACAGCTTCATCGAGGGCGAGGGGACGGGTCTGATGCGCCGTGCAGCAATGCGCGCACCGCCGCCGCCACGTCGGCCTGGCGCATGAGCGCCTCCCCTACCAGTACGGCATGTGCACCCGCGCGCTGCACACGCAGTACGTCGCCGTACGTGAAGATGCCGCTTTCGCTGACCAGCGTGACATGCGGCGGCGCAAGGCGCGCAAGGCGCTCCGTGGTTTCAAGCGTCACAGAGAAATCCCGCAAGTTGCGGTTGTTGATGCCGATCAGGCCGGCGTTGATGGCCAGCGCGCGCGCCATTTCGTCTTCATCATGCACTTCCACGAGGACACTCAGGCCGCGCGCCACCGCGTCGTCATGCAGTTCCTGCAACTGCTGCTGCTGCAACAATGCCACAATCAGCAAGATGGCATCCGCGCCGCCGCGCCAAGTTTCTTCAACCTGCAGCGCATCCAGAATAAAGTCTTTCCGCAGAATGGGCAGATGCGTGTGCTGGCGCGCAGCGCGCAGTGCATCCCACGAGCCCTGAAAGTACTGCTGATCAGTCAGGACGGAGAGCGCCTGCGCGCCGCCGCGCGTGTAAGCTTCGGCCAGCGCGGCCGGATCAAACTCTGCGCGGATCACCCCGCGTGACGGCGAGGCCTTCTTGATTTCCGCGATCAGTGCCGCGGGTGTGTGACCACGCAATGCGGCTGCAAAGGGCCGTGGCGCATCCATCCGCTCGCCGCGCACTCCGGTACGGCGCAACGCGGCCACTTCTTCGCGCTTCGTGTGCGCGATGCGTGTCAGGATGTCATCCGCCATAGGCTTCATTGCTGGCACGTATTAAGCGCTCCAACGTGGCGCGCGCGGCGCCCGACGTCACCGCAGCGCGCGCAAAGGCGATGCCCTCCTCCCATGACGGAGCGCGGCCCGCCACATATAACGCCGCTCCCGCATTCAGCACAGCGATGTCCGCGCAAGGCCCTTTCACGCCGTCCAGCACCGCGCACACCAGCCGCGCGTTCTCTTGTGCGTCACCTCCCTGCAGCGCCGTGTGATGGCAGCGCACGAAGCCGAACTGTTCCGGTGTGACGTGATGCGTGGTGATGTGGCCGTCACGCAGTTCGCTGACTTCGGTGGGCGCGCAGAGTGAGATTTCATCCATGCCATCCTCGCCGCGCACGACCATGGCGTGCTGTGCACCGAGCGCGCGCAACACGCCCGCGACACATGCCGTAGACACGCCGGGAAATACGCCCATTACCTGGCGCCGCGCGCCGGCTGGGTTGGTAAGCGGCCCGAGCAGATTGAAGACCGTGCGAATGCCGAGCTCAGCACGCGCCGCGGCGGCGTGGCGCATGGCGGGATGATAGGCGCGCGCAAACAAAAACACAATGCCCACTTCGCGCAACATGCGCGCCGCCGCGGCCGGCGGGATGTCCAGCTGTACGCCGAGCGCTTCCAGCACATCGGCGGAACCGGCGCGGCTGGAAGCGGCACGGTTGCCATGTTTCGCCACACATGCGCCCGCTCCCGCAGCAATCAGCGCCGCCGTCGTAGACACATTGAACGTGGCCAGCCCGTCGCCGCCCGTGCCGCAGGTGTCCAGCACATCACCCGGCGCGCCCGGCAGGTGCACCGCGCCCGCACGCATGGCGCGGGCGAAGCCGGTAATCTCCTCTTCCGTCTCGCCTTTTGCGCGCAACGCCACGGCCAGCGCCGCAATCTGCGCCGTGGTAAATTCTCCCGCCATGATGCGCGTCATCAGCGCTTCGGCTTCTGCGGCCGGCAAGGCCTCGCCGCGCAAGAGGCGCTGCAGATACTCAGCCGCGCGGTGCATGTGCCTCCCGTGGAAATGGCAGCAGCGCGGCGGCCTGCGCCACATCGCGCGCAATCTGCTCACGCAATGCCTCAGTGCTTGGAAACATGTGATCACTGCGGATGAAGTGCACCGGCTCGACATGCAGCCATTCGTCATACAGGTCACCGGAAAAGTCCATAATGTACACCTCGCACGCCACGCGCTGCGACGTAGATAATGTGGGCCGGGTGCCGACATACATCACGCCGCGATACATTGCGCCATGCAGGTGGACATAGCTGGCATAGATGCCGGGCGCGGGCAGGACTAGATAACCAACATCCAGATTGGCGGTGGGAAAGCCCAGCGTACGCCCCACGCCACAGCCCTCGACGACGTGCGCCCACAGCGTCCAAGGGCGCCCGAGCAGCAGCGCGGCGCGCGCAAAATCACCCTGCTGGATCGCGCGGCGGATGGCCGTGGAGCTGACCACCTCACCATTGATGGTCATGGGCGGCACTTCGACAAAGCGGTAGCCTTCCTGCGCGGCGCTGGTGCGCAGCAGCTCGTGATCGCCTTCGCGGTTGCGGCCGAAATGGGTATCATACCCAAACACGATCGCATCGGCACGCAATTTCTTGCGCAGGATGTCATGCAAAAACACGCGGGCAGAAACCGCGCACAGCGCTTCATCGAACGGCTGCACGATCACCGTGTCAATGCCCAGCTCGCGGATCAGCTCAATGCGCCGGGTGAGCGTCATGATCATCGGCGGCAGACGGTCTGGGCAGACGATGCGGAACGGATGGCTGTCGAAGGTGAGAACCGCGGAACGCGCGCGCATTTCGCGCGCGACGTCGCGCAGGCGCGCCAGCAACTGCTGATGCCCGCGATGGACGCCATCAAAGAAGCCAAGCGTCAGCGCGAGCGGCTGGCCGTCATGGGTGAAGTTTGCTATGCCATTGATGACGTTCACGACGCAGGCGGTTGTGGCGGGCGGCCGGGCGGTGATGCGCCCGCGGGCGGGCGCGGCGTTCGGGGCGGCGCGGCGGGTGGCGCTATCCGGCGTTTGCGCGCCCGCGCTTTCGCCCGTGTTTTGGAGCGGCTGACCACCGTCACCTCTGCCGCCGGCAGTACCCGCGTTGTCTCGTCATCGTACCGCACCGTCACGCGCTGCTGCAGCAAGTGCACCTCGGTGACATCGCCCGTGCCGTGCGGTGTGCGCACGCGCTGGCCTTTTTGCGGCAGCGTTTCTTGCAACGCACGATAGGCTTCATTTTCATAGGCCAGACAACATTTCAGGCGGTTGCATACGCCGGTTAATTTGGCGGGATGCAGTTGAATCTGCTGCAGCTTGGCCATGCGAATATTCACAGGTGTGAATTCCTGCAGCCATGCACGGCAACAAGTAATGCGGCCGCAGCAGGCCAGCGCGCCGAGCATACGGGTTTCGTCACGAATGCCAATTTGGCGCAGCTCAATGCGCGCCTTGAACGCTTTGGCCAAATCGCGCACCAAGTCGCGGAAGTCCACACGGTCATCAGCAGCAAAATAGAACACCAGCTTGCTATGATCAAAGGTATACTCGGCGGCTATCAGTTTCATGGGCAGGTTCCGCGCCTGAATCGCCTGGCGGCACGGCGCCAGACGTGCATCAGCATCGGTGCGGTTCTGTTCGATGCGGTGCCGGTCGCGCGCATCACACACGCGCAGCACACGCTGGCTGCCCGCAATGTCGTCGTGCGGCCCAGGCTCGAACGCCAGCACGGTGCCATAGTCCTGCCCGCGGTCAAAACTGACAATGCATTGCGCACCCAACGCAAGGTCTTCGAAGGGATTGACAAATACTTCCACCGGCCCGTGATCACGCAGCCGGATGCGGACAAATTGATGTGTGATAGGCGTTGCCATACTCATTCACAGGCGCGAAGCCAGCAGGGCCCCGCGCAGTGGCACGCGCGGCTCCAGCGGCAGTGTGGCGTGCGCCAGCAGACCCTGTATGGCTGTGTCCAGCCGCGCGTTCAAGTACACCGTCGGGCCGCGCACCAGGTTAATGTCGCTCAGCGTGCGCACAATTTCATCCTCGCTGTACGTGCGCGCCAACGCTTCAATCACGGGCAGCATGAATTGATGCAGCACGTGCGCGCCCGCCCCGCTCCTCTGCACCACCCAGACATCCCGCCACACATCGGCCAGCGCTTCAAAGATGCTGGCCTTCTCATCACGCTCCGCCGCCGCAAACGCTGATTTCAACTCTTCCTCGAGCGCCGCCAGCATTTCGCGCCGCACCCCCGCATCGAGATCCCGCCATTCCTGGGCGCGCGCCTTCAACTCCTGCCTGCACTGTTCATCAAACGCGGCGCGGCGCTCCTTGGATTGCTGCGCCAGCGCCCGCGCCAGCTCTACCGCCTGTACGCAGGCGTCCGTACGTGACCGCATGACTTCGCCCATGCGGCGCACCATCGCGCGGTACGCTTCCACCTGGCCCGCCAACTGCACCGCGCGGCACCACCGCCCGCGTGCCACGCGGCACACCAGCTCCACATCCTCAGCCGCCAGTGAATATTGTGCGGTAAGCCGCGCGCGAACCACATCAGACGCCAATGGCTGTAACCGCACCACCTGGCACCGCGACCGGATGGTTGGCAGCAGCCGCTCCACCCGCGTGGTAATCAAAATGAAGTACGTGCCCGGCGGCGGCTCCTCCAGCGTCTTTAGAAAGCGATTGGCGCTTTCCTTGCGCAGCGTTTCGGCTTGATGAATAATGCCAATTTTCGCGCCGCCCGCCAGCGTGGTGGCCTGCAGCTGCCGGATCAGCTCCAGCATATCGTCGGTCTTAATCGCGCGCAACAATCCTTTAGGGCGCACCTCATGCACATCCGGATGCGTGGCGCGCAGCACCTGGCGGCAGTCGTCGCACGTGCCGCACGGCTCGAGCGGGCCGCGCGGCTGCGGGCACAGAAGAAATTGTGCCAAGCGTTGCGCCAGTTCCGTCTCCCCCACATCGCCCGGGCTCGCAAACACCAGCGCATGCGGCAGGCGCCCGCGCGCTATCGCGCGTTGCAGGCACGCCAGCGCCGCCGCTTGATCGTGTTCCAACCTAGCGCTCATACGTCGAATCGTTCCATCACGGCATGCTGAATGTCGCCTGCGACCTCCATGATCGGGCGCGCGCTGTCAATCACCATGCAGCGCGCCGGCTCACGCCGTGCGATCGCCAGATAGCCTTCACGTACACGCAAGTGAAACGCCTGCCCGGCTGCCTCGATGCGGTCATGCTCACCTGGCGGCGTCTCCTTCGCAACGCCGCACGCGCGCCGCAGCCCTTCTGCCGTGTCAATGTCCAGAATGATCGTCAAATCCGGCTTCAGCCCCCCCGTAGCAGCCTCGTTGACTCGCTGCACCAACTCTAACGGCAGTTGGCGGCCATAGCCCTGATATGCTTCTGTGGCATCGGCATAGCGCGATGCCACCACAATGCAGCCGCACGCCAGCGCCGGCAGAATGCGCTCACGCACATGTTGCGCGCGGCTGGCTGCAAACAAAAACAACTCTGTTTCATCGGCCATCTCATGGCCGCCGTCAGGTTCAAGCAAGAGCTTGCGGATGGCTTCGCCAACTGCCGTGCCGCCCGGCTCACGCGTGACATCAACCGCGTGATGCCGGCCGCGCAGAAAACTCACCAGCAAATCAATCTGCGTGCTCTTGCCAGAACCGTCGGGGCCTTCCACCGTGATGAAAATGCCGTCCCGTGGAGATTTGCGCATGGCCGTACCGCCTCCGTTATAAACGTTTAACCCGCGGCCCATGGGGCGTGTCGTCCACCGCAAACCCGCGCGCCGTAATGGCCGCGCGCAGTTCATCTGCCCGCGCCCAGTTTTTCTCGCGCCGCGCCTGCGCCCGTTCTTCAGCCATGCGCACGACATCCGGCGGTGCCACCTCCGTCTCCGGCTCCAGGGCCAGCACGCGGTTGGTTTCATCCATGAAGGCCAGCAGCGCCGCGGCATCCGCAGCATTCAGGCTGCCCGCAGACTGCCACTTGTTCGCCGCGTGCACCAGTTCGAACAACGCCGCCAGCGCCGGGCTGATGTTCACATCATCATCGAGCGCCGCAGTCCATGCGGCACGCGCAGCCGCGAGAGCGGCCGCAACCTCGCTGCGCACCGCGCCCGCCCCGCCCGCCGCAACCACGCGCTCCAATGCCGCGCGCGTGTCATCCAGCCGCTGCAAGGCGCTCCGCGCCGCATGCAGCCCTTCAAACGTAAAATTCAGCGGCTGCCGGTAGTGCACGGACAGCAAGACATACCTGATCTCGCGCCCGCTGTAGCCCTTGGCCAGAAGATCCCGCAAAGTGTACACGTTGCCCAGCGATTTTGACATCTTGCGGCCATCAACCAGCAGATGCGCGTTGTGCAGCCAATACCGCACAAACGGCTTGCCCGTCGCGGCTTCGCTTTGCGCGATTTCGTTCTCGTGGTGCGGAAATACCAAGTCTTCGCCGCCCATGTGAATGTCAATCGTCTCGCCCAAATACTGCTGTGCCATCACCGAGCACTCCAGATGCCAGCCCGGCCGCCCCGGCCCCCACGGACTGTCCCAGCGCACCTCACCGTCGTCTGCGGTCCATGCCTTCCACAACACGAAATCCGCGGCGTGATCCTTGTCATATTCGTCGCTGGCGACGCGCGCGCCATGTTGCAGCTCACGCGCCTCAAGGTGTGACAACCGGCCGTATCCGGGATACTTCTCAATCGAAAAGTACACACTGCCATCCTGCGCGGCATAGCCTACCCCTTTCTCAATCAGCCGCTGTACCAGCCCCACCATGCCCCCAATGTGCTCCGTCGCACGAGGATAATGCTCGGCCCGCTGCATGCGCAGCGTGGCGCAATCCTCGAAAAATCCCTTGATAAACGGCTCCGTGTACTCTGCCAGCGTTACTCCCGCCTGGCGCGCGCCATTGATCGTCTTGTCATCAATGTCCGTGATATTCATCACGTGTGTCACAGCGAAACCGCGCGCCCGCAGCCAGCGCTTGACAAGATCGTAGGCCAGCATGGCGCGGAAATTCCCAATGTGCGCAAAATTATACACCGTCGGCCCGCACGTGTACATCGTCACACGCCCCGGTTGCAGCGGTGTAAACTCTTCTTTCCGGCGCGTGGCCGTATTGGTAAAACACAGTGTACTCATGTCATCCTCTTGCATCACATACAAAACGCGAGACACCAAGGCTGCGTCGCAACCTCTGTGTCTCGCACTTCCGCAGCAGCGTACCGCCGTGCCACTCAGTTCTCGCCGCCTTATGGCACGTCAAACTGCGTCTTGCACAACGGGCAGCGTACACGCTCGCCCTTTTCATACCCCGTGATATCCACGGTGGCAGCGCACCCTGGACATTGCACCACGACTTGCTTCGTCAGACGCTCAGCGCGCACAATCTGGCTCGGCACACGCGGCGGCGGTGGCGGCGGCACGGCTACCATCTGCTGCTGCTGCTGTTGCTGTTGCTGCGCCTGCGCGGCCATCGCTTGCGCTTCTTCCGCCTTGCGCTCCGCATCAATGGATTTGCCTATCCCATACCCCATTGCCATCCCGATCGGCGCGCCGATCCCCGCCCCAATCGCCGTCCCCACGCCCGCATTCCCCGTGGCGCTGCCAATTATCGCCCCCGTCCCGGCCCCAAGCCCAGCGCCCGCTACTGTCCCCATCACCGTGCCCTGTTCCGTCGCATTACACCCTCCCAGCACTACTATCACTGCCGCTCCCGCGGCGTATCTCCAAACGATCTCAAACGTCTTCATCGTCATTTCCTCTTCGTGCTACGGTTACCAACCTTTGTTCACTCTGTATGACGTTCACCATGCGTGTTTATTCACCAATCTATTCATTCCTACATTATACGCAAAAGCGCCCGGATTTTCAAATACGGCGCGGCTCCCTGGATCCGGCGACTAGCGAGATAGGCGTGGAGGGGCAACGCCCTCGTTGCCCTACAAATGGAGGGGCAGCGGCCTCGTTGCCCTAAAACGGAGGGGCAACGCCCTCGCTGCCCTAAAATTGGAAAGGCAGCGCCCTCGTTGCCCTCAAACGGAGGGGCAACGGCCCCGTTGCCCTTTTACCCCGCGAACACAAGGCCGCCGAGGCCGGCAGCCGTCTTTGGCCGCCGGATCTGGGACTTCCCCATATCCAGCAAAGTTTGGACTGCGCGCCGTGCTCCGCCAGGCGCGCAGCGCAGCGGCCCCTTGTTCAGACGCAAGCGCTCTGTCGCCCGTGAAAACAGTTACTGCGCTCCTTTGCTTAACATAGTCACTGAATCCTGGCGCATGAATAATAGTCCCTTTTTCACGCTTGTTTTGCTATAATGGTACCAACCAAACCAAACACCACGTTGGCTGCCATAATGAACATCTGCCACGTCTTCAGCTGTGCCCTCGTGATGATCGCAGGCGTGAGCGCCGTGCGTGCCCGCGAGACAAATGTTCCGCCGGCCACGCCGCGCCCGCCAGCGCCGCAACAGCTTGCGCCTGAGCCGCTCGCAGCACCTGCCCAGCCCGCGCCGCCAGCCCGCCGTGCCGCTGGCGTCGAAATATACGTTGACCGCGAAGGCTGGCAGTCCGGCATTGGCCTGCGCGGCATGGAGCATTACGTCCAACGGCTGGCTAATCACGTGCAGAAAAACATTCCCGGGTTGATCGCCGGTGTGGCAGGCGGCAAACGCGGCATTCTCCTGATCACCACCTTCCGCGGCCGGCGTAATTTTTACCGCGCCAAGGAGAACACCGAGCAATTCCTGAAAGCCATCGTCAATGATCTGGCCACACGCTTGCCCGAGCCGGTGGCCGCTCAAGTTATTGTCAGATATAACGGCGCCGACATCATCATCGCCGAGCGCGTGCAAGGCGAGGTGCGTGTCAAGTTCCTTGAGTAACGTTGTGAGGTTCTCATGAGCATCCAAACGATACATATCGCGTTCGTGGGCGCGGGCAACATGGCCGAAGCATTGATCAAAGGGCTGTTGGACGCGCGCATCACAACGGCTGAGAAACTCATCGCTGCGGATGTGAATGAGGCGCGCTTGCAGTGGCTGGTGGAAGAATATGGCATTACAGCGGCGCGTTCCAACGAGGATGCCGTAGCACGTGCGGAGCTGGTCGTGCTGGCGGTAAAGCCCCAACAACTGCTCGAGGTGGCGCAGGGTGTGGCCGCGCGTGTGCGCAGCAGCCACACGGTTGTCTCGATCGCCGCGGGCATACGGCTGGCACGCATCGAAGCGGCGCTGCCGCCGCGCACAGCGGTCATCCGTGCCATGCCCAATACGCCCGCGCTGGTGCAGCGTGGCGTGACGGTGTTGGCGCGCGGCACGTCTGCCCGCGACGCCGACGTGCACGTGGCGCGTGATTTGTTCCTTGCCGCAGGCAAGGTGTTGGAACTTCCAGAAGACGCGATGGATGCCGTGACGGCGGTAAGTGGTTCCGGCCCGGCCTACGTGTTCTATTTGATGGAAGCGATGATTGAGGCCGCCGTGGCACACGGGTTGCGGCGCAGCGATGCGCGAATGTTGGTGGAAGAAACGGTGCGCGGCGCGGGCGAACTGGCTGCACGCCTCCATGAAGACCCGCAGGCCTTGCGACGGCGCGTGACGTCGCCCGGCGGTACGACGGAAGCCGCCATCAAAGTTCTTGACGCCCGCAAGGTGAAAGAAGCATTCACCGCGGCCATCGCCGCCGCCGCCGCCCGCAGCCGCGAACTTGGCGCATGACAACCCGCCCGGTCTTTACACTCCAGATTCTTCCCGGCCAGCGCACCATCCAGGCGCCCGCCCACGCCCATTTGCATGAAATTCTCGACCAGCATGGCATTGCGCTCACCGCTCATTGTGACGGCATGGGGTTGTGCGGCAAATGCCGCGTGCGCATCACCTGCGCCGATGGCCGCGCCCCCGAGCCTACGCCCGCCGATCTGCGCGCGCTTTCGCCCGATGACCTTGCCCGCGGCCTGCGCCTCGCCTGCATGTGGCGCGTGTGCTGCGACGCGCACATCGAAATCCCAGCCACCAGCCGCATGGCTGATGTCCGCATCCTTGCGCCGGCCAGCGCCACACCCGCCGCGGCTCTGGCAGACACGCCTGGCGGCTGTCCCTATGGCATCGCCGTGGACATTGGCAGCACGACCGTGGTTGGCGCGCTGCTCGACCTGCGCACCGGTGACACGCGCGCCGTCGCCGGCCGCGTCAATGGCCAGCGCGTCTACGGCGCGGACGTCATCAGCCGCATCAATCACGCGCTGCATGATGGCGGCGCCGCCGAGTTGCATCACGCGCTGGCGTCCACGATAAACGCTATTATCACCACGCTGCTTAACGATGCGCATGTTGCCGCCAGCGACGTTGGCGAAATCATCCTCACCGGCAATTCTGTGATGCTGCATTCCTTGCATCGCGCGCCGATGCACTCGCTGGCTACGCTGCCCTTTGAGCCGGCGTTTCTTGAGGCGCGCACGGTGCCGGCCACACAGCTGGGCCTGGCGTTGCCAGCGCAGGCGCAGGCGTATTCATTCCCGCTCATCGGCGGCTTTGTCGGCGGCGATACCGTTGCCTGCATGCTCGCGACGGGCATGGACGAGGCGAGCGCGTGCCATATGATCATTGACATCGGGACGAACGGTGAAGTGGCGCTGGGCTGCAAGCGCGGCTGGACGGCCACCTCAGCCCCCGCCGGGCCAGCCTTCGAAGGCGCGCGCATCTCCTGTGGCATGCCCGGCGCCACCGGCGCCATCGAACATGTCATCATTACTCCTGAACGTGTCGAGCTGGACGTGATTGGCGGGCAGACCCCGCGTGGCATTTGCGGCACCGGCCTCATTGACGTCACCGCCGCGCTGCTGGACTGGCAGATTCTTGACACGAGCGGCCGCCTGTGCGCCAGCGGCGAGCTCCCGCCGCGCGTCCCTGATTGGCTGCGCGCGCGCGTCGTGCCACACAATGGCGATCTCGCCTTCCTGCTCTTCGATCCCGCTCAGGATGAATTTATTGACACCCACGGAGACGCGGCACCGCTGCACCTTACCCAGCGCGATTTCCGCGAGCTGCAACTCGCCAAAGCCGCCATCGCGGTGGCCTGCCAACTGCTCGTACAGCGTGCCGGCCTCACGTATGATGACGTCGCCGCGGTCTATCTGGCCGGCGCGTTCGGCAATTACTTGCGGCCCGCCACCGCGCGGCGCATCGGCCTGTTGCCCAACGTCCCGCTCGAGAAAATCATTTTCATCGGCAACGCTGCGTCCACCGGCGCGCGCGCGGCGCTTGTCTCGCGGCGCCATCGTGAACGCGCAGAGGCGCTTGCCCAGCACGCCCGTCACATTGATCTCGCCGCCGATCCTGCCTTTCATTTGGCGTATGCTGAACATATGTTGTTTCCCCAACCATCTTGAGAACACCCCATGGACTGCATTTTCTGCCGCATCGTTGCAGGCAAAATCCCCTGCTATAAACTGGCCGAGACGCCGGTCGCCCTCGCCTTTCTCGACATCATGCCGCTCACCCGCGGTCACGCGCTCGTCATTCCTAAGCGCCATGTTGAACTGGCGTACACAGCCACGCCCGCGATGATGGCGGAAGTCATGTCGCTCGCCACGCGCGTCGCCGGCGCCGTCGCCCGCGCCGTCAAGTGTGATGGCATGAACCTCCTGCTCAACTGTGGCGCGCGCGCCGGCCAGGTCGTCCCGCACGCACACCTCCATATCATCCCGCGCTACGCCGATGACACTATCCGCTGGCCGTGGCCGGCCGGCACGCTCGCGCACGACACGGCCACCGAACTATGCACCGCCATCAAAGGCCACCTCGCGTGACGCACACCCCTCCAGCGCCTGCCATGAAGCCGCCCCAACGCGCACACAGATCTCTTCCCGCTGGCTGCTTCATTCGTGCTGCGCTATTCGCGCCCCGTTTCCGCTGTATGATTGCCGCGCTCTGCGCGTGTGCCCCGCTCGGCGCGCACGCCGCCGAATTGCCCCTGTTACCCGTCTTCTCCGACGTCAGCGAGTCCGGCTTGGAGTTGCACGTTGTCAGCGTCCCGCAGACACCGGTCGTTGCCCTGCGCGTGTATGTCCTCGGCGGTGTGTACGGTGAAAATGACCGCCGCGGTTCCGGCCTGGCCTTTGTGATGCAGGAAGCGTTGATGGATGCCTGGCGCGACGCACGTGAGGCCGCTGGCCCCACTGGGGCGCTGGCCCGCATTTCTTCCACGCTGGATTATGATGCCCTGTGCTTCTCCGCCGTCACCACGCGTGAGTACTATCCGGCAGTCCTCCGCCAGCTCGCCGATGTCCTCAGCCGCCTGCGTTTGTCCGACGCCGCCTGGCAGCGCGTGCGCGACCGCGTCAGCCGCCGCCTCCTGCTCGATCTCAACGACCAGCCCTATCAATTGCTCAATCTCTACCGCCGCGCCGCTTATCTCTGGCACCCTGTGCGCACTCCCCTGCGTGGCGAGCATTCCCTCTTCGCCGGCCTCTCTCGCGACGATCTTATGGCCTATCATCACCAGTATTTCGTCGCTGGTAATGTCGTTGTCGTTCTGGCGGGCGATATGAACACGGTGGAAGCGGCCAGCCACGTCGCCGATGCCTTCGCGACGCTGCCTCATCAGAGCGTCGCCCTGCCCCCCGGCTACGAAGAACCCGTGCAGGGCAATCAGCGCTGGCTCGAGCGCCGCGCCGATGTCACCCAGAGTTACGTCTGCGTCGGCTACATCACCGTGCCCGAAGGACATCGCGACCGCGCCGCCCTGGATGTGCTCGCCCGCGTGCTTGACCGCGAACGCGATGCCATGCTCAACGCGCTGTCCCACACGCGCTTCCCCGTGTCTGAGTTCTCCATCTCTTGTTTCAGTGCCGCCCGCTGCCGTTCCGCGCTCCTCGTTACCTTTCGCCAAGACACACGCGCCGCCGCCTCCAGCGCCCGTGCCCTCGCCGCATGGCTGCACCAACGCGCACAGCAGCCGTGGCGCGACGCCGACGTCCGCGCCGAAATCGAACTGCTGCTGGCCGAGTATCGCGCCCAATTGGCCGACCCGGCTGCCATGGCACAGGCCGTCGGTCACGCCTACTTGCACACCGCCAATCCTTACTTCCCTCGCACCCGCGCCGAACGCTGGGACACGGTCACTCCCGCCGACGTTCAACGCGTCTGCCGCACCTACTTCCAGTCTTCTCATCTCACCACCGTGCTGATTCAGCCGCACGACGCATCGTCGGAGCGCGAAACCGTCCTGCGCGGTGAACGCGATCTCGTCAGCGCTCTCAACTACCCTATGCGCCGCCTTGTCCTCGATAACGGCTTGACCTTGCTTCTGCGTCAGAATCCGCAGGAACCCCTCGTGCATGTGCGTTTCAGCGCGCTCGGCGGCGGCTGGTGCGAAGACCGCGACCTGCCGGGCGTGTTCAGCCTGCTCGGCGCGTTGATGTGCGCCACGCCCGAAGGCCGCTCTCCCGCTTCCTTCGAGCGCGCCTGCCGTGCGATTGGCCTTGCGCCGCGTTTCGATGTCGCCGCCCAGCACATCACCTTGCATGGCACGGTCGCGCCTCAATATGCCGAGGCTGCCGTGTCGTTGCTCTGCGATGCGTGGGGCGCGCCACCCTTCTCGCGCGAAGCCCAAGACCGCGCCCTCGTACGCATGCGTAGCCAATTGCTCAACCAAAGCACCAACGTACCCGCACTGGCCGATATGTTGATACGCGCCGCGCTGTTTGAAGAACAACCCTACGGTGTGAACTGGCTTGGTACGCCTGATTCTCTCCCCCGCCTTACATGGCGCGATGCCCAGCAAGCCTGGCGCCAGTTCTGCGTCCCCGGCGCGAGTACGCTGCTGGTGTCCGGTGATTTCGATGACGCGCGCATCGAAGCCGCCGTGCATGCCGCCACCCGCCGTTGGCGGCCCCCGCTCCGCAGCGAATTCTTTTTTGACCGCGCCAAACGCTTTGCCTTCCATAGCGACGCCCCCGCAATGACCGTCGTCCTCCAGCCCGAACCTGCGCGCACCGCCGCCATCACCCGGGTCTATGCCTCCGCCAATCCGCTCAGCCTCGTCGCCTGTGGCATCAACGCCCCCGCTCTCAATGCCACTAATTCCCCTCCCTACATCGCCGAGCTCGCCCGCGGCGCACTGGCGCTCGCCCTTGACAACCTGCGCCAATCGTGGCGCGATCCTGATGACCTTGCAATCGTTCACCATCACGCCGCCATCGCGTACAGCGGCTATGACACGGGCTGGTTGTATGCCTGGCTCGCCGTCTCCCCGCAGTTCACAAGTGAAGCAGCCCGGCGCCTCACTGCCTTGTTTCATACCACCCTGCGCCAATTGAGCGCCGGTGAGCTCCTGCCCGCCGCGCGTGCCCGCGCTCTCTTCGATCTTCAACTCGCCCAACGCGATCCGCTCATCATCCTCGATACCATTATGCGCAACCATCTTTTCGGCTACGACACACGCCTCCCCCTTAGTACCGCGCGCTATTTCGATGCCTGTACGCCCGAACTTCTCTCCTCATTCTACGAATCCTATGCCCGCTTCCCCGTCACCATCATCGTCGCGCCGGAATAAATCCAGCACGCGCGCACTCTCCGAAGCCGCCGTCATTGACGCTGCAGCGCGCTTCTTCGGCGCTGGCGCCACGCCCGCACCAGGCGTGCTTCGCGGCATTGGCGATGACACCGCTGTCCTTGCCCCGCCCCCGCGCCATGCTGTTCAATTGTTTACCATGGACGCACTGGCCTGCAATACGCATTTCACTGCGGCAGACCCGCCGCACGCTGTCGGCTGGAAAGCCATCGCCGTCAACATCAGCGATATCGCCGCCATGGGTGGCACGCCTGCCTCCGCCGTAATTTCACTCGGCGTCCCTCCCGCTACCGCGCCATCCTACGTCAATGGCATTCTGCGCGGCATGCAACGCGCCGCGCGCGCCTTCAACCTCCAGATCGTCGGTGGCGATACCATTCGTGCTGATGTCATGACAATTTCAGTTGCCATGCTTGGCCACGCACGCCCCAATCAGCTCTGCTTCCGCAACGGCGCACGCCCCGGCGACCTCATCGCCGTCACCGGCCCCCTCGGCGGCTCGCTCCGCTCCGGCCGCCATCTGCGCTTCTCACCTCGCCTCGCCGAAGCTCATTGGCTCGTCGCTCACGCCAAACCCTCCGCCATGATGGACCTCAGCGACGGCCTTGCCATGGATGCCGCCCGCATGGCTGCGGCTTCCAATGCTTCATTCATGCTATATAGTAAAAATATCCCGCGTAACCACTCCGCCTCCCTCCACGCCGCGCTCCACGATGGTGAAGACTTCGAATTGCTCTGCACCTTCAACCCCCGTACGCTCACCGCGCGCTCCCTCGCTCACTATCGCCGCCGTTTCCCCTCTCCGCTCGTTGTTCTCGGCCACGTCGCTGCAGGCCCCCCTGCCGTCTTTCTCGATAACCAACCTCTTGCTCCTTCCGGCTTTGACCACTTTCCCCACACATCTTGACTCCCGTTCCCCGCGCGCAACTCACCTCGCCGCCACCCGTTTCGCCGCCACACTCCGCCCCGGCGATGTCATCGCTCTCTCCGGCCCGCTCGGCTCCGGTAAAACCTGCTTCGCCCGCGGCATCATCGCCGCCCTCGCCCACAACCCTGATCAGTTCCAAGGCAGCCCCTCCTTCGCGCTCGTCCAAGAATATCCCTCCCCCATCGGCACGATTTGCCATTTCGACTTTTACCGCATCAACCACCCCGAAGAACTGCTCGCCATCGGCTGGGACGACTACTGTTGCCCCGCCTGCATCTGCCTCGTTGAATGGGCCGACCGCTTCCCTTCACTGCTCCCCTCCCACACCCGCTGGCTCCGCTTCGACATTACCGGCCCCCATTCCCGCCGCATCTCTTCCATCCGCGTTTGACTATTTTGGCACGTTGCGCTATAATATTCAAGGTATGAAATCGCCCTGGTCTAGTCCTGTTCTGCGGGCTGTTCTTTCTCTTGCGGCGCACTCCGTGCTGGCGTGTCTGCCGCTCTTCACCGCCGTATCCTGCCCCGCTGACCAGCTGCGCCCAGTCGTTATCGTCCCCGTCGATGGCGAAATTGAAGACGGCTTGGTCTATGTCATCCGCCGCGCCCTCCGCGAAGCTGAAGCCCACAGCGCCCGCGCCGTCATTCTTCACATGGACACCCCGGGCGGCAAAGTCTCCGCCATGGAAAAAATCATGCAGGAGCTCGCCCACGCCTCGTTGCCCGTCTACACCTACGTGGATACTAAGGCCCTCTCCGCCGGCGCCATGATTGCCGCCGCCACACGCGCCATCTACATGGCTCCTCAAAGCCAAATCGGTGCCGCCATGCTGATCCAGATGCCCGCCTTGCCCTTTGGCGGCGCGCCCCAACCGCTCGACGAATCTGTCCGCAAAAAAATGCTCAGCGCCTACCGTGCCATGGTGCGCTCCGCCTGCGAACGCAACGGCCACCGCTGGGAGCTCTTCGAAGCTATGATGGATGCGGATGTCGCCATTTCCAATCTCGTTGAAAAAGGTTCCTTGCTCACCCTTACCGCTCAAGAAGCCGTCACCCAGCAGCTCGCCCGCGCCGTCGCTGCCTCTATCCCTCACGTCCTCGAACTCCTCGGTATGTCTGATGCCCCGGTCATCCGCATCACCCCCAAAAGCGCCGAACATGTCGCCCGCTTCCTTACAGGCTCCATCGTCTCCGGCCTCCTCCTGGCCTTCGGCCTCGGCGGCCTGTTCCTCGAAATGCGCACCCCCGGCTTCGGCCTCCCTGGCACCATCGGCGTCATCTGTCTCGCCCTCTTCTTCTGGGGCCACACCATCGCTGGCATGAGCGGCTGGCTCGAAGCCGCCTTGTTCCTCACCGGCGTTGTTCTCTTGCTGGTTGAAATCTTTCTTATCCCGGGCTTTGGTGTTACTGGCATTACCGGCATTGTCCTCATCCTCGCCGCGCTGATCCTGGCCATGCTCGACTGGTCGCCTGCGCAGGGCATCCCAACCTCCTCTCAGTTCTTCAAACCCGTGGCTATCGTCGCCGGAGGTTTTCTCGGCGCCCTAGTCCTGCTCATTGTCGCCGCGCGCCTCTTCCCGCATACCCCCGGCGTGAATCGTCTCTTCCTTAACTACGCGCTGGACAGTGCCTCCTCAACCGCCGCCGGCAACCTCCCGCCTGATGTCGCCACCCTCGTGGGCAAGTCTGGCGTCGCAAAAACGATCCTCCGTCCCGCCGGCAAAGCGCTCATTGACGGCGCACTGTATGATGTCGTCACCGACGGCGAGTTCGTTCCCGCCGGTACGCCCGTCCGCGTGGTCACCTGCGCTGGCAACCGCATCGTTGTTAATCCCGTGAGCGGCTCCACCTCCGCCCCCTCGTAATGCACATTGTTCCCAAAACATATACGGGGCTCAGCCGCCTGGCTGGTCCAATTATTCTTATCGAAAATGTTGCCGGCATCGCCTATGGCGAAGTGGTTGAAATCGAAGCCCCCGACGGCAGCGTGCGCCAAGGCCGCGTCCTCGATGTCGGCAGTTCCTATGCCATCGTGCAGTCCTTCGAGGGCACCTATGGTCTCGCCGCACAAACCTCGCGCGTCCGTTTTCTTGGCCGCCCCTTCCAAGCGCGCGTCTCGGAAGATATGCTCGGCCGCGTCTTCGACGGCCTCGGCGCGCCCTTGGACGACGGCCCGCTGCCCTTCGGCGGCGAACGCCGCGACGTCAACGGCGCGCCCGTCAACCCCGTCGCCCGCCGCTATCCCCGCGAGTTCATCCAAACCGGTATCTCCGCCATTGACGGCATGAACACCCTCATCCGCGGCCAGAAGCTGCCCATCTTCTCCGGCAACGGCCTCCCCCACAACCAGCTCGCTGCGCAAATTGTGCGCCAGGCCAAAATCGTTGACGCCGGCGGCAACCCCAGCTCAGATCGCTTCTCCGTCATCTTCGCCGCCATGGGCGTCAAATACGACGTCGCCCAATTCTTCCGCCGCGAATTTGAACTCTCAGGCGCCCTCTCCAATGTCACCATGTTCCTCAATCTCGCCAGCGATCCCCCCGAAGAGCGCATTGTCACGCCACGCCTCGCCCTCACGCTCGCCGAATACCTCGCCTTTGACTGCGGCTATCACGTCCTCGTTGTCCTTACTGACATGACAAACTACTGCGAGGCCCTGCGCGAAATCGCCATGGCCCGCGGCGAAGTCCCCAGCCGCAAAGGCTATCCCGGCTACATGTATTCCGATCTCGCCTCCCTCTATGAACGCACCGGCCGCATCCTCGGCCGCCAGGGCTCCATCACGCAACTCCCCATCCTGACCATGCCCAACGATGACATCACTCATCCTGTCCCCGATTTGACCGGCTACATCACCGAAGGCCAGATCGTCCTTAGCCGCGAACTGGCCGGCAAAGGCATCTACCCGCCCATCGCCGTCTTGCCCTCCCTTTCCCGCATCATGAAAGACGGCATCGGCAAAGGCTACACCCGCGCCGACCATCCCAACTGGGCCACACAACTCTACGCCGCCTATAGCCGTGTCGAATACGTGCGCAGCCTCGCTAACATCATCGGCGAAGACGAATTGACGGACACCGACAAGGCCTATCTCCGCTTCGGCGACGGCTTTGAACAGCGCTTCGTGCGCCAGGATGCGCACGAAGACCGCAGCATCCGCGACACCCTCGCCCTCGGCTGGGAACTGCTCGCCCTCCTCCCAGAACACGAACTCACGCGCGTCAGCCGCGATGAACTTTCTCTCTATCTGCCCCGGCGCTCCGCCGCGGCCTAACCTCACTACATGGTACCTCGCATGAACCACTTGTGCATTCTCTCTAGCCTGTTGCTCGCCACCGCAGCCTGCCCGGCCCTCCGCGCCGGCGTCCTCTTCGGCACGGTCAAAGATGAAGAAGGCAAGCCCATCGCCGGCGCTGAAGTCCGCGTCTACGGCAAGGACATCTCCACCAAAACCGACGCCAGCGGCAAGTTCCGCATCGAAAGCAAAGACCTCCTCGACGGTAACATGTACTCCGTCACGGTCGCCGCTGAAGGCTACGATGAAAGCCAGACCTTCGGCACCGAGATGTTTGATGACCCCGAGGAAATGGAACCGCTCGAGATCGAACTCTACAAAACTGAACCTCTTCCCGAATCTTCTACCAATCTGCCGCCCGGCCAAGTCGAAGGCCTGATGCCCGACGAGCCGCGCGCTGACGAAGGCACAACGAACGAGCCGCCCGCCCTCGACCAGCCTCTCATTGACGTCATCGAAGCCGAGCCCCCCCCAACCAATCCCGCGCCCCCCTCGGCCAAACCCGCGCCCGCTCCCAGCACCTAATTCCCGCCTCCAGCCTCATGATCCTCAAAGTTCCGCCAACCAAAAGCGTCATGTTCCGCCTGCAGCAAGACCTGCGCTTCGCGCGTGAAGGTCATGATCTGCTCGACCGCAAACGCGAAGTCTTGGTCATGGAACTTATGCAGCTCGTTCACTCCATCCGCGATGTGCAACGCCGCCTCGCAGACCAGCTCCAGCGCGCCTATGCCGCCTTGCGCAACGCATACGTCGAAATGGGCTCCGAAAATATTGAACGTGCCAATTACGCCTGGCTCGAACCATTTGAACTCAGTCTCCGCGAGCACAGTGTCATGGGCGTCGCGCTCCCCATTGTTTACGCCACGCGCACCCCCCGCCGCGTCCAAGTCGGCCTCCTCGACACCTCCACCTCATTCGAGACGGCCACGGATGCCTTCTCCAAAGTCCTTCCCTTGCTCCTCGAATATACTCAGGCCAGCATGACGCTCACGCGCCTGGCCAGTGAAATCCAAAAAACACAGCGCCGTGTCAAGGCCCTCGAAAACATCTTCATCCCCGACGCTGATGATACGATCAAATTCATCCGCGACACCCTCGAAGAAGGCGAACGCGAAGATTTCTTCCGCCGCAAACAAGTCAAACAACGTTCATGATGCCCCTCACCGCGCATAGCACGCCCGCCGCATGAAAACTCTTGCCACCATCGTGCTCAACTTGGATGCTTCGCCTGACTCCCAGCGCGCCTTGCACACCGCCATCCGCCTCAGCCAACTCAGCGGCGCCACCATCATCGCCGTCAATGTCGTCAACCGCCATGTCGTCACCCAGATGGCCCGCGCCGGCGACAAATCTCTCCCCGAAATCGAAATCGATCTCGAGGAAAACGGCTGGCGCTACCTCTACGCCGCCGAAGAAAATGCCAAAAACGCCGGCGCCCGCATCGTCCTTATTCAGGAACCGGGCTATCCAGAAGAAATTATCCCGCGCATCGCCGCACAACATAACGCCGACCTCGTTATCGTCGCTTATGGGCATCGTGCCCGTACCGATATCTCCGCCGTGCGCAGCGCCGAACAAATCTTCGAACACGCACCCTGCGATGTCCTCGTCGTCAAATAATCATGTCCTGTGTGCTAACAGCGTATCACCCTGTCTGAACGTATGAAACTCTCTTCCTTGTTGACTCCCGATCGTGTCATGCTTGATGTCAAGGAAAAAAACAAATCCGCCTTGCTAAGCCAAATGGTCGCTGCCTTGGCCGCTCTCGGTGGCGTCGCCGACCCCGTTCTCCTCGACAAGGAAATCAAAGAACGCGAAGAACTCGGCAATACCGGCATCGGCCGCGGTATCGGCTTCCCCCACAGCAAATCTACCCAAGTCCACGACATCATGGTCTTGCTCGCTCGCCCCGCCAAGCCCATTGAGTACGGCGCCATTGACAATACCCCCGTCAGCATCGTCCTCATGATTGTCGCCCCCGCCGATGGCGACAACAATGAGTACTTGCACACCATGGCGCGCATCTCACGCCTCCTCGGCAAAAGCGACGTCCGCCAGAAAATCCTCGCCGCCGCCTCCCCGCAAGAAGTTGTTGACATCGTAAAAACCTACGAAACTTGACTCGGCCGCGCTCCCCGCATGGCCTCTTCGCCTCACACGGTTGCCATCCTCCCCCCTGATGTCGCCAACAAAATCGCCGCCGGCGAAGTCGTTGAGCGCCCCGCCTCCGTCATTAAAGAACTCGTTGAAAACGCCCTCGATGCCGGCGCCACCCACATTTCCGTCGAAGTCGAAGGCGGCGGACGTGCCCTCTTGCGCGTCTCAGATGACGGCGTCGGCATGTCCCGCGACGACGCCTGTCTCGCCGTCCAGCGTCACGCCACCAGCAAAATCAAATCGGTCCGCGATATAGACGCCATCGCCACCCTCGGCTTTCGCGGCGAAGCCCTCCCCAGTATCGCCGCGGTCTCGCAGTTCGAGTTGCTCACCTGCCCCCGCGGCAGCTCCGCCGGCACGCGCATCACCATCGCTGGCGGCGCCGCCCCTGAAGTCTCCGATGCACCCCGCGCTCCCGGCACCACCGTCACCGCCCGTTCCCTCTTCTATTGCGTCCCCGCACGCGCCAAGTTCCTCAAATCCACCGCCACGGAACTCAGCCACATCGGCCGCCTCGTCCATAACATGGCGCTGGCCTTCCCACATGTCGGTTTCTCATACGCGGTGGACAAAAATATCCACTTTGATCTCCCCCCCCAGCCGCCCGAAACGCCCTTCCATGACGCCCTGCGCGCCCGCCTCGCCCAGCTCCGCGGCGCCGCTCTCGTGGATGATCTCCTCCCGCTTGATCATTCCTACGAACACATCTCCGTGCGCGGCTTCGTCTCATCCTTCTCGCGCTCCGTCCTGACACGCCAAGAACTGTACATTTTCGTCAATCAGCGCTCCGTCCGCTGTGCATGGTTCCCTGCCGTCGTCAAACGCGCCTACGGTTCCCTCCTCGCCAGCGACCGCTATCCCTATGCCTTCGTCTATCTCAGTCTGCCGCACAACGCCGTTGATGTGAATATTCACCCCGCCAAGCAGGAAGTGCGTTTCGGCAACGAATTCGCCGTCCAAAGCGCCGTCAGCATGGCCATCACCAACGCGCTTCACGCACAACAAGACGCGCCCCGCGTCACATTGGCGCCTGCGCGCCCCGCGCCAGATGCATCCGCACCTCCCACGCCTTCCCAGCGCGCCGATACTCGTGTCGCACAGCCTGAACAGCCTCGCGTCCCTTGGTCCCGCACGCTCACCGTTGAACAATGGAAAAAACTGTACGGCACGCCGCCCAAGCCCGCGGCTCCCACACCGCCTGCTCCTGGCCAGCCTGCCCCCCCCACCACGCACGCCGCCCCATCGCTCGGCGATGAAGGCATCCGCCCTGTCGGCCAGCTCGGCGACGCCTACATCATCGCCGAAATCTCCGGCGCGCGCAATGGTATCGTTGTCATTGACCAGCACGCCGCCCACGAGCGTATCAACTATGACCGTGTGCTCGCTTCCTTCGCCGGTGCTCCCGCGCCCGGCCAGTCGCTCCTCCTGCCCGTCACTGTCCAACTCAAGCCCGATCACGCGGCTATGATTGCCGCACACCTTGATGAGTTGCGCCACATGGGCTTTAGCATCGAAGAATTCGGCACCGCCACGTTCAAAATCGATGCCGTCCCCGCCTATCTGCAACTCTCCAATGTCCAAGAGCTTCTCGCCGAAATCGCCGCTGATCTCCTCTCCTCAGGCCGTTCGCAGCGCACCGAAGAAATCCGCCAGCGCATGGCCCTTGTCCTCGTCTGCCGCGCCAGCGTCAAATTCAACCAACGCCTCTCGCTGCCCGAAATGCAGGCGCTCATTGATTGCCTCCGTGCCACTTCAACTCCCTGGACCTGCCCCCACGGCCGCCCTACCATGATTGTTATCCCCTTCGACGAACTAGCCAAACGCTTCGGTCGCACATGAGCACTCTCATTATTACAGGAACTGATACAAACGTCGGCAAGACCTTCGTCGCCTGCGGTATCGCCCGCGCTCTCCGCCGCCGTGGACTCGATGTCGGTGTCTTCAAGCCTTTCTCTTCCGGCGGCCGCGATGACGCACTCGCACTGCGCGATGCCGCCGCCGTCTCCGACTCCCTTGATGACATCAATCCCTGCGCCCTCGCCGCCCCCCTCGCCCCCTATCGCGCCGCTCAGCTCGAAAACGTCTCTATTGATCTCCCCGCCTGCCTGAACGCCTTCGCCGTCCTCAGCCAGCGCCATGCGCTCATGATTGTCGAGGGCGCCGGCGGCCTGCTCGTCCCCATTTGTGATACCCCAACTGGTGTCTACACCATGCGCGATTTCTTCTGTGACATCGCCGGTGATGTTCTTATCGTTGCACGCCGGACCCTCGGCACCATCAATCACACTTGGCTCACTGTCGAAGCATGCCGCGCCGCCGGCCTCCCTCTCCGCGCCATCGTCTTCAATGATGCACTGCCCTGTGATGACTCTGAGCCCGCTTCGAGCAACCCTGAACTCATAGCCCGCTGCACTGGTGTTCCCGTCGCCGGCGCCATCCCCTATGGTGCCTGCGATACCGTGTTTGATGGCCTCGTCTCTTCTCTTTGCGCTGATCTCATTGAAGGAGCTCTCGCATGTCCGACATCAATCCAATGATGCCCGGCGAATCTGTTGTGCCCAGCCCCGATACCGACTCGCGCGGCCGCCCACTCTCTGATTTTGCTAAACGATGCGATCGCTGCGGCAAGCACACCCGCATGGCCGTCATTTCCGCAACATCTTACACCCCGTCTCGTATTCAACGCTTCTTTTTGCGCATCTTTGCTCCAGAAGGCGTTGAACTCAACCGCACCTACGAATGCCCGCGCTGCGGCCATCACATTCATGACCTCTCTTTTTCCGAAGCCGTCCTCGCTCCCCTCTTGATCATTACTGCCATGATCCTCGCGCTCATCGCCTTCTTGCTCTTCGTCTTCTTCGTCGCCACTGCCTGATTTTCCATTCCTAGATCCGGCCACTAACGACACAAACGTGGAGCGGCAACGGCCTCGTTGCCCCAAAAACCGGAGCGGCAACGGCCTCGTTGTCCTTGTACCCCGCGCACTCAAGGCCGCCAAGGCCAGCGCCCCCCCCAAGTCGCCGTATCTGCGGTATTTTTCTCTCTTGACAAGCATGCTTCAATTCGTTACAATTCTTACTATAGTTGTTCTGGGCGGCTAGCTCAGCTGGTTAGAGTGCCTGCTCGACATGCAGGAGGTCACAGGTTCAAATCCCGTGCCGCCCACCATTCACCTGCGGATGCCCCGGTATCCGCAAGTCTTCTTAATCCAGCGTCAAACGCTCTCGCCAGTCATTCCCTTCATCCCATGGCGGCTGCGCCTTCTTCTCCAACACATACGAGCCCAACACTAGGTAATCCATCTCCGTCCGCATGAAACATCGGTACGCATCCTCGAGTGTGCACACCATCGGCTCCCCCCGCACATTGAACGATGTGTTGATCAGCACGCCACAACCGCTTTTCCGCTCCCAGGCTCGTAAAAGCTCATAAAACCGCGCGTTTGTCTGCCGATCAACCGTCTGTATCCGTGCCGTGTAATCCACATGCGTCACCGCCGGAATGTCACTGCGCACCTCATGCACGCGCGCCACGATATCGTCTCCGGCTCTGCCACTGCCCGGCCGGCATCGCTCTGCTCGCACCCGCCCGACAAGCAACATATACGGAGACGGCCGGTCCAATTCGAAGTACTCGCCCGCTTTCTCAACACGGCATGATGGTGCAAACGGCCGGAATGATTCCCGATATTTGATTTTCATGTTTAGTACCGATTGCATCTTTGGCGAACGTGCGTCCGCAATGATCGACCGGTTCCCTAATGCCCGCGGCCCAAACTCCATTCTCCCTTGCACCAAACCAATAACATGCTGCTGCGCCAACAGTTCCGCGATGTCATCCGCCCACTCCTCCGCTCGCAGCCGTCGCGCAGGATAGCCGTGCAAAAGTAAAAATGCTCCAATTTCCTCATCGCTATACTCTGGCCCCAACAATGATCCCTTCATCGCATCATGTACGCCATCCGGCTCCCGCGCACCCTCATATAATTGATGCCACGCAAACAACGCCGCCCCCACGGCCCCGCCCGCATCCCCCGGCGCCGGTTGAATCCATACATCTCTAAACGGCCCTTCACGCACGATCCGCCCATTCGCAACGCAGTTCAGCGCCACTTCCCCTGCCATGCACAACGCGCCGGCTCCCGTCACCTCCTGTGCATGCCGCACTATCCGCAACATTATCTCCTCTGTCACTGCTTGTATCGAACGCGCCAAATTCGCTTCACGCGCCGTCAAAGCCCCTTCCGGCGTGCGCGGCGGCCCCCCAAACAACCGCTCAAACCGCTCGTTCGTCATCCGCTGCCCGTCTACGTATCCAAAATACTCCATGTTCAGCTGCAGTGAACCATCCTCCCGCACCTGCACCAACTCCTTCTTTATGCTCTCAACATACACCGGCTCCCCATACGGCGCCAACCCCATCAACTTGTATTCACCACCATTTACTTTAAACCCACAGTAATACGTGAACGCAGAATATAACAGCCCCAACGAATGCGGAAACCGCTGCTCCTTCACTAAACGCACCCGTGATCCCTCCCCTATCCCTATCGTGCTCGTTGCCCATTCCCCCACCCCATCCACTGTCACTATCGCTGCTCGTCTGTACGGCGATGGGAAAAATGCCGCCGCAGCGTGCGCCTCATGATGCGCCGTGAACAACAGCTCCTTCGCCGGCCCGCAGCCACAGCGTGCCAACCCCTCCTCAAGCTCCATTCGCATAAATAACTTCTTCCCCACCCACTCAGGCATCGCCAGGACAAACGCACGCAGCCCGCGTGGCGCCACGCTCGCATACGTCTCCAACATCCGCCCAAACTTGACCAGCGGCTTCTCGTAGAAAACGGCCACGTCCAGCTCATCTTGCTTCACCCCGCCCGCCTGCAAACAGTATTTGATCGCATGCTCCGGAAACGACGCGTCATGCTTGATGCGCGTAAAACGCTCTTCCTGCGCCGCCGCTACAATCTCGCCGTCACAGACCAGCGCCGCTGCCGCATCATGATCAAATGCGCTGATCCCTAGTATCTTCATCAATACGGCCGCCGGTAACTGTCCCGGCCGTCCCCTTCCTCGTGCGTGTGCCAGAACGTTGCGGCTTCTGAAGGAAACCGCAATCCCAGCGCGTCGTGCCCCAGTACTCTCCGCACTATCCCTATTGGCGTCACTACACCAAAATACACCACACGCAAAAGCGCCCACGTCACACACCGTACCATCACTGTGATAACTTTCTGCACGAGCCAGTTCCAGCAACAGTACCATTTCGGCGCACATAATCCGCACAGCAACACGCATGCCCCGGCGCTCCCCAGTATGATTGCCGCACTGTGCCGCTGCCACACTTCTTCCATCAGCGCCGCTAACAGCAGCGCTGGTGCCGCGTGTGCCAGCACGTGCATCTTCTTGATCTTCGCCTCCACTGCCATGCCCGTCACTTCACCAGCCGGCGCAGCACCGCATTCCTGCTTCCGCTGCACACCGCGCGATTGCGTTCGATCAGCTCCATCCGCTGCGCCACGCACGCCGCGGATCGCAGCGCGTCTTCCGGCGTGTTCATCACATAATCCAACATCCGCTCAACACTTGTCCGCGCCACGTGCAGCCGCGTGTCGCTCGACGCATAATAGATCAGCACTTCCCCATTCTTCCGCGCCACCCACCCGTTCGAAAATACCACATTCGACACATCACCCACGCGCTCCGGCCCGAGCGGCGCCAACAAATACCCCCCCGGCTTGCAGATTACTTTCGCCGGCTCCCCTAAATCACATAAAAACGCATACAACACATACCGGTATCCCGCCGCACACATCCGCACCCCGTGCGCCAGATGCAGCCAGCCCTGCGCCGTCTTGATCGGCGCCGGCCCAAGCCCGTTCTTCGCCTCTTTGATCGTATGGTACGCCCGCTCATCAACCAGCCGTTCCTGTGTGATCACCGCATGCCGGATGTCCTCCGCCAGCCCAAATCCTATCCCGCCCCCCGTCCCCGTCTCAATAAACCCATCCATCGGCCGCGTGTAAAATGCATACTTCCCCTCCACATACTCCGGATGCAACACCACGTTGCGCTGCTGCGGCGACGGCGTCTTCAAATCGTCCAGCCGTTCCCACGTCTCCAAATCTTTCGTCCGCGCAATGCCGCATTGCGCAACCGCGCTCGACAAATCCCCGCGCGCCGCCTGCGGATCCTTGCGCTCCGTACAAAACAACCCATACACCCACCCATCTTCGTGCCTCGTCAAGCGCATGTCGTACACATTTACATCCGGATCATCTGTCTCCGGCATCACCACCGGCTTCCTCCAAAATACGAAATGATCCACCCCATTCTTGCTCTCCGCCACCGCAAAAAATGACTTCCGGTCATATCCCTCAACGCGGCACATCAGCACCACCTTCCCGTCCCATTCCAGCGCCCCAGCGTTAAACACCGCATTCACCCCCAACCGCTCCATCAAATACGGATTCCGCACCTCGTCAAAATCATACCGCCACGTCAAGGGCACGTGATCACGCGTCAAGACCGGCCGCACAAACCGCTCGTATACCCCGTTGTTCCACATTTTGTCAATACTGTTCTTTCGCCGAATCAGCGCTTCGTGCTCCCGCACAAGCCGTGTCAAACGCTGCTCAAACACATCTCTCTTCTTCTTCATCACTGCTCCTTTCACTGTTCCTGAAAATATGTCCCATTTGTCCTATCTGTCCTATTCTTCCTCTCACATCTCCGCCGGCACGCTCCCCTCTCCAAACACCACCCCTATCGTCACCCCCGCCAGCACCAACGCCGCCCCCGGATAAAACCACACCGGCGGCACTTCCCCAAACAATATCCACGCCGCTATCACCGAGATCGCAAACTGCGCCGGCACCGACAATGAAAGCGTCTGCGCTTTCGCATGCCGTAGCAAATACATTGCCAGTGTATGCCCGCCAACCGTCGGCACAAGAATCAGCGCCAGCAACGCCACGGGCGTCCAACCGTGCCCGGCAAAGATCCCGCCGCTCAGCACACATGACGCAACCGCCTGCACCGCCGCCGCCACAAAATACACCGGCACACTAAACAGCATTACATGTTCCTGCCCGCGGTACTTCCGCCCAAACACAAAATACAACCCACACCACCCCGTCGAAAACATCGCCGCCAGCGAGCCCGCCAGATCCCCGCGCGCAAATGCCACCTGCCGCCCCATAATCCACAATGACCCCACGAGCGCCAACGCGCTCCCCACCAGTTCCCATGCATTTAACTTCTCGCGGATCAGCGCGTGCGCGATGAACGGTATTATCAACGGCTGCAACCCAATGAACAGCGCCGCGTTCGCAATGCTCGTGTGCTGAATCGCCCAACACCATGTCGCAAAATGTATCCCCAGCGCTACGCCACTTACCAACGCGCCAACACTCACAATCCGCGGCTGGCCAGCTGCACGCCACGCCTTCCACCACCATGGCAGCAAGATTACGCCGGCTCCGAACACCCGCCAAAATCCGATGCTCGCCGCCGGCACCTCCGCATACCGCGTCAACACCGCTGCGCTCGACGCACACAGCGTAATCATCACCCATGTCCCGATCACATGCGCCCGTGTCGCCCGCCCCGGCATGCCTGCATCCCTTCCATTCACACTATCCTCGGCCCCTCCCCCTCCTAACTGCCGCATTCTTCACTCTTCCCCCTCCATTCATCATGCACCATTCGCTCTTCGCTCTTCGCCATTCGCTCTTCGCCATTCGCCATTCGCCATTCGCTCTTCCATCATTCGTACTTCTTCACTCTGCATTCTGCACTCTTACTTCCTCTTCATCTCCCCCCGCAAAATCCTTCGCCGCTTCTTCCCGCACTGCATACAATTGCACTGCAATCGGAATCGCTCGCACCTCATACCCCTGTTGTCATCATGATGCCGCGTAACATTGCAGCAACGCGGCTACAAAATAATACGTCATTACCGCCCATGCGGCCACTTTCAACAACACACTTACCACACTCCCCACAAACACTCCCACACCCGCGCGCAGCGCCGCCCGCGCCTCCTTCCCTCCCGCGAGTTCGTCAATGACAGCCCCCAATAGCGCCCCTGCAATCAGCCCAAACGGCGGAAACAGCACCAATCCCGCAATCAATCCTAACACAGCACCCCCTAACCCCCACCGCGTTGCCCCAAATTGCCGCGCGCCAATTATCGGCACGAAATAGTCTGCCACTGATACCACTGCAGTCACAACCCCCATCACCACTAGCAACATCATACTCACCGGAGCCTTGAATCCGCTCGCCAATCCCATCACCACCAGCGCAACATAGCTGAGCGGCGGTCCCGGCACGACCGGCAGGAAACATCCCGCCAGCCCTGCCACCACCAACATACTTCCTATGATCACTGCCGCGAGCTGCATCACACTCATCGCTTGGTCGCCGGCAAGATTGCCTTGCGCAGCCGAATGCTCTTCGGCGTGATTTCCACTACTTCGTCATCCTTGATGAATTCAATCGCGCGCTCCAATGTCATCGGCACCACCGGCGTCAACAAAATCGCATCATCTTTCCCCGCCGCACGCATGTTCGTCAGCTTCTTTTCTTTGCATACATTCACATACAAATCGTTGTCCCGGTTGTGCTCCCCAACAATCATTCCCTCATACACCGGCATCCCCGGCTCCACAAACAAAATCCCGCGCGGCTCCAAATTGTACAGCGCGTATGCCACTGCTTCACCCGCACGGTCCGCTACCAGCGAGCCCGTCACCCGCGTCACAATCTCCCCGCGGTACTCCTCATATCCCTGCAAATACGCATTCATAATCCCCGTCCCCCGCGTGTCCGTCAAAAACTCACTCCGGTACCCTATCAGCCCGCGCGTCGGTACCGAAAATTCAACGCGTATCCGCCCTGTATTATGATTCACCAAATTTATCATCCGCCCCTTGCGCCGCGACAACTTCTCATGCACAATTCCCAAAAAGCTCTCTTCACAATCTATAAACACATGCTCCACCGGCTCCATCCGCACCCCGTTCCGTTCCTTGAACACTACTCGCGGCCGCCCCGCCGTCATTTCATAGCCTTCCCGCCGCATCGTCTCCAGCAAAATCGCCAGCTGAAACTCTCCCCGCCCTTTCACCATGAAACTGTTTCCGTCCGCTCCTTCTTCTATCTGAATCGCCACGTTGCGCAGCGCCTCTTTGTGCAACCGCTCCGCGATCTTCTTCGATTGCACATACCGCCCTTCCCGCCCCGCCAGCGGTGAGCTGTTAATGCTGAAGTGCATCGCCACCGTTGGCTCGTCCACACGAATGCGCTTCAGCGCCCTCGGCGCCCCCGCCGTGCAAATAGTATCCCCAATCGTCACCTCGTCCGCGCCGGAGATGATCACTATGTCCCCCGGCTGCACTTCTTCTATCTCCCGTATGTCCACCCCATCATAAATCTGCAGCTTCGTCACGCGCAACGGCACCGCCGCATGCTCCGCATTGATACACACCAATTGATCCTTGCACCGCGCCGTCCCATGCAACACTCGCCCCACCGCCAGCCGCCCTAAATAATCGCAATAATCTAATTCGCATACCAGCATCTGGAACGGCTTCGTCGGATCATACACCGGCGCGGGCACTTCTTCAATGATCGTCTCGAACAACGGCGTCAAGTCCGTCCCCCGTTCCTCCAGTGTCCGCGACGCCACTCCCTCACGCCCCACCGCGTACAGCAACGGAAATTCCAATTGCTCCTCCCCCGCATCCAAATCTATGAACAAGTCATACACCTCATTCAGCACCTCCCTCGCCCGCGCGTCCGGCCGGTCTATCTTGTTGATCACCACAATGATCTTCAATTTCGCTTCCAGCGCCTTCTTCAACACAAAACGCGTCTGCGGCAGCGGCCCCTCCGACGCATCCACCAGCAATACCGCTCCATCTACCATCGTTAGCGCCCGCTCCACCTCCCCGCCAAAATCTGCGTGCCCCGGCGTGTCCAGGATGTTGATCCGCACACCCCGCCACGTCACCGAACAGTTCTTCGCCGCAATCGTAATCCCGCGCTCCCGCTCCAAATCCAGCCGGTCCATCACCCGTTCATCCACATCCTGGTTCGACCGAAATACCCCCGCGTGCCGGAACATCTGATCCACCAGCGTCGTCTTCCCATGATCCACGTGCGCAATAATCGCTATGTTGCGCACCGCTTCGTTGCGCCCCATCTGCTTCATGCCCGCTCCGCCCCCTCCACCAGCTCCACCAACGGCCGGTTCGCCGGCGACGCATTCAACATCGCTCCAAACTCATCCAGTGTCCCCGCCAGCGCCCGCAACTCCTTGCTCTGCCCCAGCGGTATGTCATCATACCCGTGCTGCTCCAACGCATCTATCACCGCCATCACCGTCAGCTGCCGCACATCGCGCGCCGGCTGGTACCCGCGCGTCTCGAGCCCCGCCAACACCACTTCCGTCACGACCCCGCATTTCGTCAATTCATACAACAATTGCCGCACCAACCGCATCGGCAACTCAAGCAGCTCCGCTATCTCCGTCGCCGTCAATCCGCGCGCTCCGCGTACAAACCGCTCCGCCAGCACTTGCACGATCCGTAGCGCCAGCAGCTTCTTAATGCTGTGGCTTACATTGATCGAATCCGGCTCGTATTCGTATGTGCTCACGTTATGGCACGCAAACGTCAGCTCCGCTCCGTACATCACCACCACCCAGCTGGTATTCAACCACATCAAAAACAATGGCAACGCCGCAAACCCGCCGTAGATCGCGTTGTACTTCGCTACCCCAACCTGAAACGCCACGTATACCCACTGCACCATGATGAACATCGTACCAGCCACCACCCCGCCAATTACCCCCGCGCTCAGCTTCACTTTCGTGTTCGGCAGGAATAAATACACAAACGTAAACACCAGCCACGTCACCAGATAGCGTGTCAGACTCAACGCCGACTTGATATACGGCGCCACAGACCCCAACGCCGCGATCCGTGATGTCAGAAACTCCACCTGATTGTTCAGCATTACGTTCAGGCTCCCCGACAAGATCAACAGCAGCGGGCACAAAAACATCACCGAAACGTAGTCCGTAAACTTCCGCGTCATGCTCCGCGGCTGCTTCACGCCCCAGATGTCATTCAACGACTGCTCTACATTGCTCAACAATTTAATCACCGCCCACAGCAAAAACAGCACCCCCATGCCCGCAATGAAGCCTCCGCTCGTCTGATTCAAAAGATTTTGTGCGAACTCCACCGCATGCTCGATCACCTCCCGCTGCGCCTCAAATTTCTGCAACGACGCCCGCAGCCGCTCCTCCAACCCAAACCCTTTCGCTATCCCAAACGCCATCGCCAATATCGGCACAATCGACAGCAATGTGTAATACGTCAGCGCCGACGCACGGTATTGGCACTTGTCCTTCTGAAATCCCCGCACCGACAACAGTAATGCCCGCAGCATCGCAATCAGCCACGACGTATAGCGCGGATATTCCTTCATCCGCACACGCCAAATCCCGTACGTCAAAAAGCCCTTCGTTCCCCTTACCGCGTGCTCCAACCTCGTGATCACCCCCCGCATTCCCACGCACTTCGTCGCCTCTCCTTCTGTCTCTGTTTCCTTTTTCATATCCCGTATTATACCATTTTCCCCAAATATGCTACAATCTATCCAACAACCACACTAACACACTTTTATGCGTACATCATCGCGTGAACTGTATCTCGGTATTGATGTCGGCGGTACCAAAATCATGGCCGCTCTCGCCGACGCCCATGGTTCTGTCATCGCCCGCAAGCGCATGCCCACGCCCCGCAATACCAAGGGCGAGCATGTGGTCGCCGCCATCGCCGATATCGTTGCTGTCCTGCTGGCCGAACACCGTGTCGAATCACGCCAACTCGCCGGCATCGGCCTCGCTATTCCTGGTACCGTTGCCCCCGCCGAAGGCAAAGTTGTTTTTACCCCAAACATGACCCTCTCAGGCATGGTCATCGCACCCCTCCTCCGCAACCGCTTCAAAGTCCCTGTCTATATCGGCAATGATGTCAATCTCGGCACCCTCGGTGAAGCTTGGCGCGGCGCCGCCCGCAGCGCTTCCTCCGCCGTCGGCGTCTTTGTCGGTACCGGCATCGGCGCCGGCCTCGTCATCAACGGCCAGCTCGTCACCGGCCGCCGCAATGCCGCCGGCGAAATCGGCCACATGGTCATGCAACCCGGCGGCCCCCTCTGCGGCTGTGGCAACCGCGGCTGTCTCGAAGCCTTCGCCAGCCGCACCGCCATCGAACGCGACATCCGCGATGCCGTTAACAACGGCCGCAAAAGCGCCATCACCAAACTCGCCGGTAATGACCTCGCCGTCATCAAAAGCAGCGTGCTGAAACGCGCCCTCCAGCAGGAAGACGAGCTCGTCACTCAAGTCATCCGCAAAGCCTCCGAAACGCTCGGCTACGCCTGCCTCAACGTCCGCCATCTGCTCGACCCCGATATGATTGTCCTCGGCGGCGGTGTCATCGAAGCCTGTGGCGATTTCATTCTCCCTATCGTACAACAAATCGTTGGTCTGCATTCCCTGCCCGGCAGCTGCGATCATGATTGCATCACGATGTCCAAACTCGGTGACGATGCGGTCGCCCTTGGCGCCGTTGCACTCGTTAAGAACCACGCTCATCCCAGCACTGGCGCCGCCGTAAGCTCCCCTGCCCCGCGCCTCGCAATACAAGATGAATCGGTCTGCCTTGATAACGTCGTCATTGATTACCCGCTCGGCCTCCAGCCCAACGGCCGCACCACCCGCGTTGATCTCAAACGCAGCGGTGAAACCTTCTTGCTCACCCGCAAATCCTTGGAGCGCCTCTGCCCGCATACCTGCCGTTCCCTCATCATCGGCGTCCGTCAACCCGAATATTTCGCCCTCACTCCAAAAGCACGCGCCGCCGCCGGCCATCGCAAGATTGCTGTCTCCATCGTGCCACTCAAGCACGCCTGCGACGCTCATGCCCGCGCTCCACATCCCGCCGCCCTCCTCCTCTGCGCGCAGAACTGATCTCTATGTCCCTCGTGTCCTTTATGTCCCGTATGCCCTTCTCCCTATGTCCAGCGTCCTGATTCTCTTGCTCGCCTTTGCCGCCTTCGCCCTCGCCTATCGCCGCTACTGCGCCCGCTTGGAGCGCCTCGCCGCCATTGATCCTTCTCGTGCCACCCCCGCCCACACCCTCCGTGACGGTGTTGACTACGTCCCCGCCCCCGCCCCGGTCCTCCTCGGCCATCACTTCTCCTCCATCGCCGGCGCCGGCCCGATCGTCGGCCCCGTCCTCGCTGCCGCCTACGGCTGGGGTCCAGTCGCCCTCTGGATCGTCATTGGCGCCATCTTTGTCGGCGGTACACACGACTTCTTGTCCCTCCTCGCCTCCGCCCGCCACCATGGCCGCAGCATGGGCGAAGTCATTCAACTCACCCTCGGCTCTCTCGGCCGCTTCCTCTTCCTCGTCTTCTGCTGGGCTGCCCTCACCCTTGTCATCGCCATCTTCGCTCAACTCGCCGCCAAGACGTTTGTCGAAAGCCCCGCCGCTGCCATGGCCTCCGCATTGTATCTCATGCTTGCTCTCGCATTCGGTCTCCTCGTCAACCGCTTGGGCTTCCGCCCTGGCCGCGTCACCACCGCCTTCCTCCCGCTCCTTGCCTTCAGCGTCTGGCTTGGCCTGCGTTTCCCTCTCCCGTTCCCTGCCCGCGGCTTCTGCCTCTTTGGCGCCACGCTCTCCCCACACACTCTCTGGCTCCTCATTCTCGCTCTCTACATTTGTGCCGCGTCCATTGCGCCTGTCTGGGCGCTCCTGCAACCGCGCGACTATCTGTCTTCGTTCCTCCTCTATGCCTTGATGATCGCTGGTGTCCTGGGCATCTGCGCCGCCCGCCCCACCTTGCACTTGCCCGTCTTCACCTCGTGGCGTCAACCCAGCCTTGGCACGCTCTTTCCCATGCTCTTTGTCATTGTCGCCTGCGGCGCCGTCTCCGGCTTCCACTCCCTCGTCGCCTCCGGTACCACGTCCAAACAACTCGCCAATGAACGCGACGCCCGCACCGTCGGCTACGGCGCCATGCTCATCGAAGGCATCCTCGCCATCATCGCGCTTATCACCGCCGCTACACTCTCTCAGAGTGACTATGCCCGGCTGGCTGCCAATCCCGTCGATGTCTTCGCGCACGGCATCGGTTCCTTTCTCGCTGCGCTCGGTCTGCCTCCCGCACACGGCCGCACCTTCGCTCAACTCGCCGTCTCGGCCTTTGTCCTCACCACGCTCGACACCGCCACGCGCCTCAGCCGCTTCTGCTTGCAGGAACTCTGCGCCCGCCGCCACCCCGATGGCTCCTTGCTCTCGTCCCTGCTCGGCCGCTATTCTTCCACCCTCATCTGTACCGCCGCCGCCCTCGCCCTCGCCCTCAGCGGCGAAGCCTACACGATTTGGCCCGTCTTCGGCGCCTCAAACCAGCTGCTCGCCGCTCTCTCGCTCCTCGCCGCCACGGTTTGGCTCTTCCATCTCCGCAAACCGCTCCGCTATACTCTCATCCCCGTTATCTTCATGTTTGCTGTCACGCTCTACGCTCTGGGCGAACTCGCCGTGGCCAACGCCCTGCGCATTTACTCTGCTCTGCATGCCGCACCCGCGCATCTGCCCACCACGCCCATCATCCTCCTCTCCGCCTCGCTCCTCCTCGCCGTCCTTGCCATCATCCTTGCCGTCCTTGCCATCACAGCTCTTCGCCGCCCCAAGCATCATCCTCCACACTGATCGCTGTTCTGTCTGTCCCGTTCTGCTCGCCTCTTTATTACGCCGCCGGCCGCCTGTTCAGGCTCCCGCATTGCGGACAGCGCGGCAACGCCTCTCCTTCCCGCGCAAAAAACTGATGCAGACAAATCTCACACGTGATCATCTCCTGCGTTGTTGCCACTTTGCGCGACCGCCGGAATGTCCACTCATCATAAAGCCATAGGCATAACACCACCGCCAGCGGAAGCGTCACATACACGCATATCAGCGTCGTTATGTTGACACTCATCTCTCAATCCTCCGGCTCAATTGTCACCATGACACGCGCCCGCAGCCGCTCATGCTTCCACACCTCATCAGGCCGTCCCTGCCGCACCACCACCAGCCGCAGTGACGCCACCATCTTCCGCGCAGCCTCATCAAACGCCATATCCCCCGACGAATGCGCGATGACCACGCTCGCCGCTGTCCCGCCGCCCCGCGCCGTTACCTCCAGCACCACCGGCGCCTGCGGCGCATAGTTCGCCGGCACCTGTACTGCTGCCCCTTGCTGCCACACGCGCTTCACCGCCTCCGCCAGCTCGCCTTCCGCCTCGATCTGCCACACCAACGCGTTCCCTTTCCGCATGCGAGGCTCTTGTGGCGCTTCGCTGCCACGCGCACCGTGCAGGTACAGAATGCTCGCCACCACCGCCATCGCCGGCGTGCGTTGCGCCAGTAACAGCACATGTTTGCTGAACATGTCTGCCGGAGGCGTTTCTCGTGAAATCATACGATGGATGCCTGCAATACGCGTCGCCTCTGCGGCACTCGTCGTCAGGCGCCGCGGCTGCGTCTCCCATATCAACACGCGCCGCGCCAGCCAGCCCGTCTGCCCCTCCCGCGGCACGCGCATCCCCAGCAACAAAATACCGTGCACTGCTGCGGCCGCCGCCAGCGCCCACCACCCAATCCGCCCCACCCGCTCAGCTGCCTCATCCCTGGTGCGCCGCCGATCCATAGCGCCCCGCGCTACCGCACAATCCCGCGTTCGCTGCCCTCCACAAACGCCGCCATATGCTCCGCTTCCGCATATCCGCCCAGCTCCGCCCGTATCCGCGCTACTGCCTCCTTCGCCTTCAATTGCTGCCGGAAAAGCAGCCTGTATGCCTCCATCACCGCCCGCTGGTTCTCTTCCCCAACTTGCTGCCGCTGCATCCGCACTCGATTCACCCCGCATGCCGCCGCCGGATTCCCGTCCACAATCGTATATGGCACCACATCCTGCACAATCTTCGTACACGCCCCCACCATCGCCATCCTCCCAATGCGGCAAAATTGATGCACACCCGCCATGCCTCCCAACACTGCATAGTCTTCCACAATCACATCCCCCGCCAGCGTCGCCACATTCGCCATGATCACATGATCCCCCACAATGCACTCGTGCGCAACGTGACAATACGCCATCAGCAACGTGTGACTCCCCACCACCGTCTTCTTCCCCTCGTTCGTGGCCGTGTTGATCGTCACAAACTCTCTGATCACTGTGTCGTGCCCTATCTCCAAATACGTCACACCACCTTTGTACTTTAAGTCTTGCGTCTTCTGCCCTACAGACGCCATCGGAAACACTTCGCAACGCGCGCCCAGCGTCGTGTGCCCGTCTATCACGGCATGCGCCATCACTCGCGTCCCCGCGCCAATGCGCACATGCGGCCCTATCACCGCATACGGGCCAATCTCCACATCCTCCCCCAGCTCCGCCCGCGCATCTACGATCGCCGTCGGATGAATCACCCTCATGCGCTTGCCTTCGGTGGATCGGCAATCCTAAACGCTAACACCGCCTCGGTCACCAGCGCCCCATTCACCGTCGCCATTGCTTTCGCTTTCCCCGCTGTGCTCCGCATCCGCAGCAACTCGATCCGCAATACCAACTGATCCCCCGGCACCACCGGCTTCCGGAACTTCACTTCGTCTATCGTCATGAAAAATGGAATACGTCCGTGATTGCTCGGGTTCGCCATAACCACTATCGCCGCCGCCTGCGCCAACGCCTCCAATATCAACACCCCCGGCATGATCGGCGCCCCAGGAAAATGCCCCACAAAAAATGGCTCATTGATCGTTACATTTTTCACCGCCTCCACATACGTCTGGTAGTCCGTATCAACCACCTTGTCTAACAACAAAAACGGCGGACGGTGCGGTATAATCGCCTGTATCTCGTTAATGTCCAACGTCTTCTTGCGTACTGCCGGTTCTGTCATGGTTCCTGTCTGCCTCCGGGTTATCCTATTCCACATGCCTCGCATATCGCGCGCGCCAGCTTCACATTCAGCGCATGACCCGACCGGATCGATACCACGTGCGCCCGCAGCCGCCGCCCGATTAGCGACAAATCACCTATCAAATCTATCATCTTGTGCCGCACAAATTCATCCCGATACCGCAGCCCGTCCTTCGTCAGAATCGCTTGGTCTGTTATCACAATCGCATTGTCCAAACTGCCCCCCTTGATCAACCCCGCTTTCAACAACTGCTCCAGCTCGCTGTACAACGCAAATGTCCGCGCCCGCCCTATCTCTTCCACAAACGTCTCACACGTCACCGCCATGTCCTTGAACTGCGTCCCAATCACCGGATGGCTGTACGCCATCGTATACGACACCCGGTAGTCTTCTGCCGGCAATGCGCACAGCGTCATCCCATTCTGCTCCACTGCCACCGGGCCTTCCAGCGTCACATACTCCTGCTCCGCCTCCTGTTCCTCCCTCCCTGCCTCCTTCAGCGCCTCCACAAAGTCGCTGCTCGACCCGTCCGTCAGCGGCGTCTCCGGCGCGTTCACCTCTATCTCCAGATTGTCTAAACCCAAACACTGCACTGCCGCCAGTATGTGTTCCACTGTCTGCACCACCGCTGCGCCTCTCCCCAGCGTCGTGCTGCGCTGCGTGTCCACTACCGACGATACATGCGCGGGAAACGATGGACGCCCCGGCAAGTCAACCCGCACAAACCGCACCCCCGTGTTCACCTCAGCCGGCACAAACCGTAACGTCGTGATCCGCCCCGTGTGCAGCCCCAACCCCGTTACCGTCGTGCTCCGCGCTATCGTCGCTTGCCGTGCCATCGCTCTCCCTGCTCTCTCTGCCTTCTTCTCCGCCTTTTACTTCCCACTTCTTCTTCTTTCACTCGCTCTTCCCTCTGATGCAGCACTTCTCACTTCGTACTTCTTTTGTTCTGCATTCTTACTTCCCCATTCGCCATTCCCTATTCGCCATTCTTTTTCCTCTCCAACTCCTCCACCTTCTTCTCCAATCTCAACACCTTCTTGTATATCTCTGGCAGCCGTACCACCACGCTCTCGCGCTTTTTGTATGTCATATGCGGTGTCGCCGGCGATCCTATGTAGAACCCCGGCTTCTCCAGTTCCTTCGTCACCCCGCATTGCGCACCCACAATGATATTGTCGTGAATCTTGATATGCCCCACCATCCCCGACTGCCCCGCCATTATCACATGATTCCCTACTTTCGCGCTCCCGCTCAATCCCACCTGCCCGCAGATAATCGTGTCTTCCCCTACATCGCAATTGTGCGCGATCTGCACCAAATTGTCAATCTTCGTCCCCCGCCGGATGATCGTCTTGTCAAACCGCGCCCGGTCGATCGTCGTGTTCGCCCCTATTTCCACATCATCCTCTATCACCACCGTGCCCACTTGCGGTATCTTTACATGCTTCCCGTTCACTTGCTCATATCCAAACCCATCCGACCCAATCACCGCCCCCGGATGTATGATCACTCTCGCCCCAATCGTAATCCGTTCCCGGATCGTCACCCGCGCATACACAAAACTATCTTCTCCTATCTTCGTGTAGTGCCCCACATATGTGTGCGCCCCGATCACCACCCGGTCCCCAATCGTCGCCCCTGCCTCTATTACCGCATACGGCTGCACTGACACATCCTTCCCCAGCACTGCATCAGCCGCGACGACCGCCGTCGGGTGCACCCCCGGCGCAAACTGAATCGGTGGCGGCGCCAGCGCCGCCGTCAGCGTCTGCAACGCCTCCCGCGGATTCTTCACCTTGATTTGCGGCATCCCACACTGCACGTCTAAATCCGCCCGCACCAGCACCGCTGATGCCTTGCACCGTTGCAATTGCGGAATATACTTCGGATCAATGACAAACGTCAAATCCCCAGGTTCCGCTTCATTCACCCCGCGTACATTACGAATGCACACACTTGCATCGCCGATCACCTCGGCCTGCAAAAGCTTCGCAATCTGTCCTATGCTGATTTCCACCCTGCCACCTTGCCTCACGTTATTCTACCCGCGCCGGCGCTTTCCGCTGCAGTCTCTGCCGCTCCTGCTCGTACGCACTGTTTAACATCTGCGTCACTTTGTCCGTCAAATCTACTACCTGCGCCGGGTTTAAATACAAAACCGGCTTGACATCCAGCACAAGTGTAAAGCCCTGCTCCCGGCTTATCTTCTCGATCGCCGCCTTAATTTTGTTCGCTATGCGCTTTAAGTCCACGCTCTGCCGCTCCAAAATCTCTTCCCGCGTCTGCTGCTGAAATTCATACAACTCCTGCCGCATCCGGTTGAATTCCGCATACCGCGCCTTCCGTTGCTCTTCAGACATCACCGATAACTCCTCTTCCAGCTTCCGAATCGCCTCTAACTTCGCCTGCCCTTCTTCTTCCTTCACTTCAATCTTTGTGCGCGCCTCCCGGTCCACTTCCTTGAATTCTAGCGAACCCTGCAATACCATCTCGGTGTCAACATAACCGATTTTTATTGCCGGCTCAGCTTGCACGCTCAGTGCTAGTGCACACATCACTACCAGCCCCATCGTCATCATCGTTCTCATCGCCGCCACCATTGTACGTCGTTACATAATTTCATTTCCAAAAATCATACCAAAATCCCCCTGGGCCTGTCAAGCCACAATCCATGTCCCCGTCTTGCCCGCTAATGCCGCACGCGCGCGCCGTAGTGACGTAATGATCGCCGGCTGTCCCGTCGCTTCCACAAACTCCACCGACGCCAGCACCTTGGGCCCCATCGAGCCTTCTGGAAAATGCCCCGCCCGCGCATACCGCCGCGCCTCCGCTACGCTCATCCTTGACACCTCCCGTGCATTCCTTTTCCCCCAGTTCAAACTCACCCGCTCCACATCCGTCAAAATCAGCATGTAATCCGCATCCACCAGCCGCCCCAACACACTCGCCGTCCAGTCCTTGTCGATCACTGCTTCCACACCCCGCAACATCCCGTTCTCTTCCCGTACCACCGGTATCCCCCCTCCCCCGCACGCAATCACCACCACATGATTGTCCAGCAATTGCAGGATCGCTTGTGCCTCCACTATCGCCACCGGCCGCGGTGACGCCACCACCCGCCGCCACCCTTTCCCCTCATGCGCTGCCACTTCTTTCATCTCATATCCACGCGTGCGCGCCAGCTCCTCCGCCTCCTCCTTCGTGTGAAATGGCCCGATTGGCTTCGTCGCCCGCCGAAATCCTGCTGAATTCACGTCCACTTCCACTTGTGTCACTACCGTGCATACCGGTATCTCCCGCCCGCAGTACTGCCGAAAATGATACCACAGCCGGTTCTGCAACATGTACCCAATTTGTCCCTGCGTCATCGCATCGCAAATGTCCAGCGGCTGCCCCGGCACCAGCCTCTCCGCTTGCTCTTGTTGTATCAACAAACTCCCCGCCTGCGGGCCGTTCCCGTGCGTGATCACCACCTTGTAGTGATGCTTCACCAAATCCGCTATCTGCCGCGCCGTCGCATCAACGTTCTCAAACTGCCGCGCGAACGTACCCCTGCCCCGCGCCGGCATGATCGCGTTCCCCCCAGCGCTATCACCACCACCCGTTTGCTCATCCTCTCTCTCCTTTCTCGCCCTCGTCCCCTGGCTCATCTCTCCTTACGCTCCCCACGCATCTCCCCCGTCTTTTGCCGGTTATGTTCATCCACAAACACTATCGCCGGTGTGTGTGTCTTCTGCTCCTCTTCGCTGTACGTCCCAAACGCTATGATGATCAGCAAATCCCCTTTGTGCACCAAACGCGCCGCCGCCCCCAGCACACTGATCTTCCCGCTCCCTCGCGCCTCGGGCACCACATACGTCTCAAACCGCTCGCTGTTGTCTATGTCCGCTACTAACACTTTCTCATACGGCACGATCTTCGCCGCATCCATCAAATCTTCATCTATCCCTATTGATCCAACGTAATGGATCGAACAGTCTGTTACACGCACGCGGTGCAGCTTCGATTTTAACAATTGGTACTGCATTCTTGGTTCACAATTCCCAGCTAAAATGTTATAATTTCCCCATTGTACTAAAACACTGGCACTTTTTCAATGCTATGAACTATGAAGCCGTTACTGCTTTCCGTTACCTCGTGCGCTCCCGCAGCCACAAGGGCTTTGTCTCCTTCTTCACCTTCATCTCTATTCTCTGCGTTACCATCGGCGTCGCTGCCTTGATCGTCGTCCTCTCCGTCATGACCGGCTTTGAAAAGGAACTCAAAGACCGCGTCATCGGCATGTACGCCCACGTCACCGTCCTCGGCGCAGGCCGCGACGCCCTCGCCAACTGGCACATTCCCGCCGAAGCCGCGCGCCAACTCCCTCACGTCAAATCCGCCGCCCCTTACGTCACCGGCCCCCTCCTCCTCGGCTCACTCCACCGCATGCGCTTCCTCTTCATCCTCGGCATCGATACGCACCTCGAACGCTCCGTCTCGGATTTGCAGCGCTTCATCACCGTTGGCTCTCTTGATATCAACGACGATCAGATCATCATCGGTGACCAAGTCTCCAAACAAATGGGCCTCCGCCTCGGCGACAAAATCCAACTCACTACCGCCGCCAGTGTCCGCACCCCTAATGGCCCCTCCCTCGTCCCCATGCATAAGGAATTCGAAATCGCCGGCTACTTCCATACCGGTAACTATGACTATGATGCCAATTTCGGCCTCGTGACCCTCAAAACTGGCCAACAACTCTACAGCCTCGGCTCGCGTGTCCATGCCCTCAAAATCCGCCTCGACAATGTCGAACACGCCCCCCTCGTCAGCCACCGTCTCCAAGCCCTCCTCGGCCCCGCTTACACCGTCAAAACATGGATGGACCAAAACCCCGCCCTCTTCAGCGCCATTCAAATGGAAAAACGCGTCATGTTCATCATCCTCCTCCTCATCAGCGTCGTCGCTGCCCTCAATATCGTCAGCACGCTCGTCATGGTCGTCCTACAAAAGACCAAAGACATCGGCATCCTGCGCGCGCTCGGCGCCACCAAGCTCTCCATCGGTGCCATCTTCACCGCCCAAGGCCTCATGATCTCTCTCACCGGCGCTCTCCTCGGCATCTTCGGCGGCGTCCTCCTCGCCGTCAACATTGATCCCATCTCTAAATTCATCGAGGCCAAAACAGGCTTTACCTTCTTCCCCTCCAACGTCTACTATCTCGATGCCATCCCGTCACAGGTTGTCCCCAGCGACGTCGCCGTAATCGCCATCAGCGCCATCGCTCTCAGCCTGCTCGCCTCCCTCCTCCCCGCTACCCTCGCCGCCCGCCTCGATCCTGTCCAAGCCCTCCGCTACGAATAATTCTCTTACATCCTATCCATCCCACACCCCCTATTTCTCCTTGCACAACGGCTTCGCAAACACCAATTGTGCATCCCCTATCACCCGCTCACAAAACCCGCCCTCGCAATAGCAAAAATAGTACTCCCACATCCGCATAAATTCTTCGCTGTACCCCCTCGCCCGCACCTCTCCTCGCCGCGCCATCAACCGCTCGCGCCACTCCCGGATCGTCCGCGCATAGTGCGCCGTGATGTCCTCCAAATGCACCAGCCGTAGATCGCTGGCTTTCTTCGCCGCACTCAGCATCGCATGCACTGACGGAATGCAACTCCCCGGAAAGATGTACTTCTTGATGTAATCTACATGCCGCCGCGCCCCGTCATACCGCCGGTCGTCTATCCAGATCGCCTGAATCAACGCCAGCCCGCGCGGCCCCAGTAGCCGGCTGACTACCCCAAAATATTCCTCCAAATGCTCGTGCCCCACCGCCTCGATCATCTCTATCGACACCAGCTTCGTGTACTCCCCTTCCACATCACGATAGTCCGTCTGTAACACCGTAACCTTGTCCTCCACTCCTTCCGCCTTCACCAGCTCGCACGCGTAGCGGTACTGCTCCGCTGAGATTGTCGTTGTCGTCACACGGCACCCATAATGCTTCGCCGCATACACCGCAAACCCGCCCCATCCCGTCCCAATCTCCACCACATGGTCTTCCGCATGCAGCCCCAACTTGCGGCATATCAGCTCCAGCTTCGCCCGCTGTGCTTCATCCAACGTGCTCTCCGCCGCCGGATAATACGCACTCGAGTACATCATCAACTCATCCAAAAACAATCCAAAAAAGTCGTTCCCAAGGTCGTAGTGCGCTCGAATGTTCCGCCGGCTCCCTTCACGTGTGTTCCGCCTCAACCAGTGCGCCACCCAGCGTATCGGCGCCAGCACCAACGCCGCGCCGCCCTCGATGCTCTCCACAACCGCACGGTTACGCGCCATGATCCGTATCACACCCGTCAGATCACTCGCCTCCCACTCCCCTCTCACATATCCTTCCGCCGCACTCAGGCTCCCCCCAAACACTAAGTCACTGTAAAATCCCACATCCTTTATCCTCAACGTCGCCGCGCACTCGCACTGCTCATCCCGCCGCCCACACCTCACCGTCCCCATCTCATCCACCAGCGTCAATTCGCCATGTTGCAACCGCTGCAAGTGCTTCAACGCCATCCGCCGCGCCCAGCGCGCCAGCCGTTGCCGCGTCTTCCCTCGTGCGCCCGGTGGCGCTATCAATGCATCATTTCTCCTCATCCTCGCGCCCCACATACACTACTGGTTCGCTCCCCGGCCGGTGCACCGCTCGCCCCGCCTCGCTATATTTCGGATGCGCATAAAACACCGCGCGCTTCAACCATAATCGCGCCGCTTGATAGTGTATCGCCGCAATTACCTTCAGCGTCATTAACGGATAGCGCATCAAACACCGCCCCAGCGTCGCGTGTGTCAGCTCCCGCCTCTCCAGCGACAACGTCGCATCAAATACTTTCCGCCCCGCCCGCCAATTCTCAATGTTCACGATGCACCGCGCCCCAGGCTCCGTAAACCGCCAGTCATACTCTATATCCATCGGCATAAATGGCGATACGTGAAAATCTTTCTTGAATCGAAACCGCTTCACGCCCCGCCCGCCCTCATCATGCCGCTCATCCAGCACTATCGCCCGCCGCTCCTTCCACGGCGTATTCGTAATCTCCGCCATCATCGTTTCCACCCGCGTATCCCCCGCATCATAAATGTAGTAAAAACTTACCGGATTGAAACAATACCCCCAGTACCGCACGTGCGTCAGCAGACGGATCGGCCCCCCAGGCCGCACCCCCGTCACTCGGGCCACCGTCGCCCGCACAGCCTCTCCCAGCGGCACCTCCGCCGCACCGTGATAATCCGCCCGCCGAAACCACGCCAGCGCCGGCCGCTGCCCCGAACTCCACCACCGCCCCTCCAAAACCTCCGGCAGTTCGTCCAAATCCAAATACAGCATGAACAACCGGTACCGAAACGCATTCTCCACCGGCTCGTACCGCCGGTGCCGCACAAACCCTTCGTAAATACAGCTCTTGCGCGCAATCAACATTATTTGTCGTTTGCTGTCAACTTTTCTTGTCGTTTGCCAGCCGCGCGCCCAGCGCCGCCGCCGCGCGCTCCCCACTCACCACCCCGTCTTCATGAAACCCATTCCCCCAGTATGCGCCACAGTAATATGTCCGCCGCACGCCATTGATCTCGCCCCAGCGCCCCTGCGCCGCGATCCCCTCATGCGTATACATCGGATGCGCATACACCATCCGCCGCTCCACCTTCTCCGCGCCTATCTCTTCTCCGCGGTTCAACGTCACAATGAAATGCTCGTCAAACGGGATGCTCTGCAGTATGTTCATGTTGTACGACACCGCCACACGCCGCGCAGCGTCGCCCACCAGATGATAGTTCCAACTCGCCCACGCCCTCCGCGCCCGTGGCATCATGCGCGTGTCCCCATGCAGCACAACATCATTTTCCTGATATGCAAATGCCCCAAGAATCTCTCGCTCCTGCGGCGTGGCATCCGCCAGCATCCTCAACGCCTGGTCGGCATGCGCCGCGATCACTACATAGTCAAACCGCTCCGCCGCCCCGCCCCGCGGCCTCACTAGCACATATGCTTCATGCCGCTCTATCCGCTCAACCGGCGTGCCCCGCCGAATGCACTCTCCAAATCCCGCCGTCAGCGGCCCAAGATACGCGCATGATCCGCCCTTGATCACGCGCCATTCCGGCTGCCCCTTCACCCGCAAGAACCCGTGATTATGAAAAAACTTCGCAAAAAAAAACGCCGGCATCTCTAGCGTCGCCCGCGTGCTCGCCGACCATATCGCTGCCCCCATCGGCACGATAAAGTGCGATATGAAAAATGCCGAATACCTCTCCCGCCGCAAATACTCCCCTAAACGCTCCCCCGACCCTCCGCCTGCCACCAGCGCCACTGATGCGCGCCGAAATCGAAAAATATCCGCAATCAACCGGTACATCCCCAGCTTCATAATGTTGCGCCGCTGCGCAAACATCGTGTTCAGATTGCTCGCCCGGTATTCTAATCCACTCCCTTCATCCCGCACACTAAAACTCATCACACTGGGCTGGCTCTCCACGCCTAACACTTCCAGCAGCGCCGTAAACCGTGGATAAGTCTCATAATTGAACACGATGAATCCTGTGTCAATCCCGTATGTCCGCCCACCCCGCTCCACCGCCACCGTGTGCGTGTGCCCCCCAATCCGCCCTTCCCCCTCAAACACCGTCAGCCGGCACCTCTTCTGCAGCCCGTGTGCAGCCACCAATCCACTAATCCCTGCTCCTACTATTGCTACCGACGCACTCATCCAGCGCTCGCTGTGCGCGCCTTCTCCGGCAGCGGCCGTACATCCCACACCAGCCCGCACCACTCCATCACCTTAATCACATAATACGTCACGTCTATCTCCCACCAGTAAAAACCCTGCCGCGCCGTCGAAGGATAATGATGGTGATTGTTGTGCCACCCTTCTCCCAATGTCAGCAGCGCCAACCATATATTGTTCCGGCTCGTATCCGCCGTCGCATACCGCCGCGTCCCCCACATGTGATCCAGCGAGTTGATCGTGAACGTTGCATGATACGTCAACACCGTCGAAACGCTGAATCCCCAAATCACAAGCTGCACCCCATTCGTGTGCAACTGCGGTGCCCACGCCGCCAATGCTGCCCCCGCCATAAACAAACTCACCACCAAAATCAACGGCACGAGCATGTCGTAGCGGTCCAAAAATAACAACTCCGCATAACATTCATAATCTTTCACGCGCTCCAGCCGCGTGCGGAAATTCCCGTTCGCCAAAAACCACCCCACATGGCTCCACCAAAATCCATGCACCACCGGCGAATGCGCATCCTCCGGCGTGTCCGCGCACGTGTGATGATGTCGGTGATGCGCCGCCCACCACAACGGCCCGCGCTGCGCCGCGCTGTTCCCCATCACCGCAAATACAAACTGCAGAATCCGCGTCGTCTTGAAACTGCGATGCGAAAAGTACCGATGGTAAAATCCTGTGATCGCAAACATCCGCACCAGATATAACACCGCCGCCACTCCTAACGCCGTCCAGCTCCACCCCACCCACCCCACACCCACGATACTGGCGTGTATCGCTAAAAACGGCACAATCCGCACTACATCTATGTGCCGCGGCCTGCTTTCATCTATATCCGCCGCCGCCGCGTGGCTGTCAAACCACGCACTCACAGACTTCACGCGCTCCGCAATACTCATATCACATCCATGCGGCCCGCGCCCCGCACACCTGCTGACTCCGCCAACACCGCCTCCAGTACCGCCCGCAACTTCGCCCGGTTCGCCGCCTGCATCGGCACCAGCGGCAATCGGTAGCTCTCTTGGATCTTGCCCATCATCGCCAGCGCCGCTTTCACCGGCACAGGGCTTGTCTCGATAAACAACGCCCGGCATAATGGATACAACTGCCGGTGCAGCCGTTCCGCCGTCGCCAAATCCCCCTTCGCCACCGCCCCCGTCAGCGCCGCCATCTTCTCCGGCACCACATTCGCCGCCACTGATATCACTCCACACCCCCCCACCGCCATGATCGGCAGTGTCAGCGAGTCATCCCCTGACAGCACATCCACATTGCAACTCGTCAAAATCGCCGACGTGTTGTCCACCGAACCACTCGCCTCCTTTACCCCTACTATGTTCTTCACCTCCGCCAATTCCGCCACTGTCTCCGGTAAAATGCTCACCCCCGTCCGCCCCGGCACGTTATAGATCACAACCGGCAGCCCCGTCGCCGCCGCCACCGCGCGGTAATGTGCCACCAGCCCGGCTTGTGTCGGCTTGTTGTAATACGGCGTAATTACCAGCACCCCGTCAGCCCCCACCCGCTCCGCATGCCGCACCAATCGTAATGATTCCGCTGTGCAGTTCGATCCCGCCCCCGCCAATACCGGCACACGCTTCTTCACCATCTTCACTACTTCTTCCACCACCTGCTCATGCTCTTCATGCGTCAACGTCGGGCTCTCCCCAGTCGTTCCGCACGGCAGAATCCCATTCGTTCCACTGGCTATCTGCCACTCCACCAACCCCGCCAGTGCCTCGAAATCCACCCCTCCATCATCCTTAAACGGCGTCACAATCGCCACTACCGACCCCCTGAATATGCTCCGCATCTCCTCCTCCCTCTCTGCGTAATATGTCCTATTCGTCCTCTACGTCCTACTTCTTCTTCTTGCTCTGCTCCAGCGCCAGCGTAATTGTCACCGCATCGCACACACTCGGCGGCCCAAAATACTGGATCGGCCCCGGGTTGAGATAGTTGTCTTCCATCGCCCACGCCGCCCGCGCCGCCGCAAACGCCTTGAACGGCGCCCCGTTCAAATCCACCAACGCCTTCCGTATCACCGGCTTCGTTTCCCCATGCCGCCGTTCCATGTTCATCATCATCGTCAGTGGCACCCCCCCCGCCACCCATTTCTTCGCCGGCCCCGCCACGTTCGACACACACGCCATGTATCCCGTCACCCCCGCCTGCACCAGCGCCCCCGCCGTGTACCCCAGCGAATAACAATAATCCGCATCAAAATTCGACGGCGCCGCGCACCGCCCCTCATACCCAAAAAAGTGACTCTGCGTGCTGAACCTGCCTTGGTACGTCCCCTCCGCTTTCCGTTTGCGCAACTCATCCGTCACCATGTCTATCAGCAGCTTCTCCGTCTCTATCCGCGACACCTGCACGTTCCCATGCGGATCACGGTCCATCAGCAACTGCAATTGTATCACCTGCGGCAGCATCGAAAATACATGCGACGATGCCGCCGTCAGCCGCTGGTTCACAAACTGCAATTGATCATCATCCGTCCGCAGCGTCTTGAAATACTCCCCTTCCTGTGCCATCAAATCATTCAATTCACGTATCAACACGCGCATCTCAGGTATGAACTCAATCAAGCCCTCCGGCACCAGCGCCACCCCAAACTGCTTCCCCTGTGCCGCCCGCGCCGCCACCACATCCGCACACATCTTCACGATCTCCTGCAACGTCATCTTCTTCGCCGCCACTTCCTCCGATATGATGCATATATTCGGATGCGTCTGCAACGCCGCCTCCAACGCGATGTGGCTCGCACTCCGCCCCATTAACTTGATCACGTGCCAGTACTTCTTCGCCGAATTCGCATCCCGGCAGATGTTCCCAATCAGCTCACTGTACGTCTTCACCGCCGTGTCAAATCCAAATGACGTCGCTATGTGCGCATTCTTTAAATCACCATCAATCGTCTTCGGCACGCCAATCACCTGAATCGCGCAGCCGCGCGCCGCAAAATATTCGGCCAGCAACGCCGCATTCGTGTTCGAATCATCTCCCCCCACAATCACCAGCGCCCCGATCCCCAGCCCCTCCAACACTCCCCGCGTCTTGTCAAACTGCTCGTGTGTTTCCAACTTCGTCCGGCCACTGCCAATAATGTCAAAACCACCCGTATTCCGATACTCATTGATCAGCGATGCCGTCAGCTCGCGGTACGCTCCGTTAATCACTCCCGATGGCCCACCCAGAAAACCATACAACCGGCTGGCCTTGTTCGCTGCCTTTACCGCATCAAACAAGCCCGCAATCACGTTGTGTCCCCCCGGCGCCTGCCCGCCTGACAAAATCACCCCCACCGTCACTTTGCGCGGCTTCACCGTCCGCGATCCCTGAAACGTTATCACCGGCGCTCCATAGGTGTGCGGAAATAATGCCTTGATCTCCGCCGCGTCCGCCACCGCCTTCGTCGCCCCGCCCGTCACCGCCTTGACATACATCCCCTGTTCTTCAAATACCCGCGGCAGCTTCGGCCGGTACTTCGCTCGCTCTCTCGTCAATGGTGATACTGCTGTCATCGTCGTCTGTCGTTGTGTTTATCAGTCTTCAGATAAAAAGAGCGCTCGCCAGCCGCCTGCGATATTCACGCACCTGCGGCCACTCCGCGCCCAACAATTCAAACAGCGCCAGCAACAGCGCCTTCGGCTGGCCCTGCACTGCGTTCTTGTCCGTTTCAATAATGCGTAACAACGCCTCGCACGCCTGCTCATACTGTCCTTCCAGCACCAACGCGCACGCCCAGTCATACACCGCGTGCTGATCCCCCGGCGCCGTTGTCACGCGCGCCGCTTGGCGCGCCGCACTGCCATACTTGCTCTTCTCTTCCAGCAGCCCCGCCAGCAACTCCAATCGCGCTTTCTCATCCCCTTTCGCATGGTTCGTCACACGCCCCAGCGCTTCCCGCGCCCCCTTCGCATTCCCTAGAAACAACTGGCACCGCGCACACCCCAGCTGCGCCTCAACGTCCCCCGCATCCTGCGCCGCCACTTCCGCAAACATCCGCAACGCGCGCTGCCACTGCCCTGCCTGCAGCGCCGCCCGCGCTCGGCTCTTCAAATCCGTCTGCTCCCGTGGCTCCGGCAGTACCTGCTTCAGATACTGCTCTACCACCGGCGCCGGCTGCGCCCCCGTAAATTCATGTACGATTTGCCCGCCCACGATAAACTTCACCGACGGCACGCTCTGAATGCGCAGCTGCATCGCCAGCGGCTGCAATCGTGGATCGTCCACGTTGATCTTCGCCAGCCGCACCTGTGGCGCATACTTCTGTGTCAACTGCTCCAGTATCGGCGTCAATACCTTGCACGGCCCACACCGCGGCGACCAAAAATCAACTATCAATACCTGATCCTCGCCCGTCTCTTGTACCGCGCGCTGTAGCTCCTGCGCACTGCTGATGTCCACTATCATCCTATCTTTTATCTCCAAAAGGTCATCTCTTTCTTTCCGTCCTTTCCGTCCCTTACGTCCTTTTTGTCCCTTAGGTCCTTTTTGTCCCTTAGGTCCTTTCCGTCCCTTCCGTCCCTTCCCCCCTCATCCCCCTCACTTCCCCAGCGCTTTCTTCAACTCTTCCGCCTTCTTCTCCGCGGCAGCCTGTATTTCCTTTATCGCCTGCTCGATTAAATCCTTGATCGCCGCCTGCTGCTCGGCCGTAAGATTCGCCCGCGCCCCCAGCTTATGCAGCTCCGCCACTGCAGCCGCGTAGTTCTGCTGCTCCACAGCTTTCGCAATTGCTTGGACGCTCGCCTGCACCGCACTCTCGCTCCCCTTAAAGCTCTTCTCCAACCGCGCCGTGCTGATCCCTTTCTGCCCGCAGCCGCTCATCGCCACCACTACCATGCCTGCCATAATCACCTGCATCACTTTTTTCATCTCGTCATCCTCTTGTGGTTGTATAATGATCGTTGCCCCTAGTATACTCATTTCACCCTCTTCATGCAAGATTGACCTTTTCCGGGCATTTGTGTATAATGTCCTAAATGAACGATAACAGTAACACATTCAGAGTAAAGTAGTTAAGTGCGCCCTGCGTGGACTGTTTCTTACGCACAGGAGTTTGACATGTCAAAAACCATCACCAAAAAGGAACTGGTTGAACGCGTCGCCCAGATGCTCGGCCAAGATGCGCCCGCCATCCGCGACACCGTGCAAGCGCTGCTGGATGCCATCAGCGAATACCTCGTTGAAGGCCGCCGCATCGAATTGCGTAACTTCGGCGTCTTTTCAGTCAAACGACGCCGCCCCCGCGTCGGCCGCAATCCGAACGAGCCCGAAACCGACATTAAAATCCCCGCCATCCTCGTGCCCACCTTCAAAGCCGGCAAACTCCTCAAGCAACGCGTGCGCAAGTCCAAAGCATGAATCCTCCCCCTCTTGCCGTCGGCATTGCCGGCGCAACTGGATACTCGGGCTGTGAGTTGATCCGCCTCCTCGCGCGGCACCCGCGCGTGCGCATCGCCGCCTTGTCCCACGGTCCCGACAGCCCCGATCAGCCCATCAGCGCCGTCTTCCCAGAGCTCGCCACCGTGTGTGATCGTATGGTCACCTCCTTTGACGAGCTTCTCGCAACGCCCCTGGATGTCGTCTTCCTCGCGCTGCCTCATCGCGCAGCCATGTCCGCCGCTGCTCCCTTGCTTGCCCGCGGCGTCCGCGTCATTGATATCTCCGCCGATTACCGCCTGCGCGATCCGGCCGTCTACGCCGCAGCTTACGGCGCTCCGCACGAAGACCTCCTCAATCTCCAGCACGCCGTCTACGGCCTGTGCGAATGGTATCGCGATGCCATCCGTACCGCCCGCCTCGTCGCTAATCCCGGCTGCTACGTCACCTGTGCCTTGCTGCCCCTCATCCCCCTCCTCCGTGCCAAGCTCATCAACCCTGAACGCATCATCATCGACGCCAAAAGCGGCGTCTCCGGCGCCGGCAAAAAAGTTACCCCCACGCTGCATTTCTGCGAGGTCAACGAATCCTTTAAAGCATACGGCGTGTTCTCGCATCGCCACGCCCCCGAAATCGAGCAAGAACTCTCCGTCGCCGCTAGCGCCCCCGTCCGAGCCATCTTCACGCCGCACTTGCTCCCCGTGCAACGCGGCATTCTCTCGACAATTTATGTCGAGTCCCATCAACAAAATCTGTCGTCGGCCATCGCCGATGCCTATGCCAGCGCCTATGCCAATGCCTATTTCGTCCGCGTTAAAGGCGAGGGCGCTACAGTTGAGCTCCAGCACGTTACACACACCAATTTCTGCGACATCAGTTGGTTTGTGCGTGACTCAAGCGTGATCATCACCAGCGCCCTCGATAACCTTGTCAAGGGCGCCGCCGGCCAAGCCCTGCAAAACTTCAACATCATGTGCGGCTTCGATGAACGCACCGCTCTGCTCTGATATGCCTGCGTCTTCTTCGTCCCCCGTCCGCGTGCGCTTCGCTCCTAGTCCTACCGGCTTGCTCCATGTCGGCGGCGCGCGCACCGCGCTCTTTAACTGGCTCCTGGCCCGCCATTCTGGCGGCACCTTCATCCTGCGCATCGAGGATACCGACCGCGCACGCTACGACGCCAACGCCATGCGTGACATCATGGACAGCTTGCGCTGGCTCGGCCTCCAATGGGATGAAGGCCCCGAAGTCGGCGGCCCGTACGCTCCTTACTTTCAGTCTGAACGTCTCGCGCTCTATCAGCAGTACGCCGCGCAGCTCCTGGCCTCCGGCCATGCCTACCGCTGTTTCTGCACACCAGAACGTCTCGAATCCCTGCGCGCTCAACAAGGCGCGCAAACAGGCTATGACCGCCACTGCCGCCATCTCTCCCCCGCAGAAGTCGCGCGTGCCACTGCCGCCGGCACGCCGTCCGTCATTCGCTTCAAAATGCCCCGCGATGGCACCACCGACTTTCACGACCTCATCCGCGGCACCATCTCCTATCCAAATTCCCAACAGGACGACTTCGTCCTCATCAAAAGCGACGGCTTCCCCACCTACCACCTGGCCAATGTCGTTGATGATCACCTGATGCACATCTCTCACGTCCTCCGCGGCGAGGAATGGATTCCCAGTACCCCGAAGCATGTATGCTTGTATGCCGCCTTCGGCTGGACACCCCCCGCCTTCGCTCATCTGCCCGTCATCCTCGCTCCCGGCGGCGGCAAACTCTCTAAACGTCATGGCGCCGCCGCTGTTGCAGAATACCGCGCGCTTGGCTATCTTCCTGATGCGCTCGTCAATTTCCTCGCCCTGCTCGGCTGGGCCGTCGCCGCCGACAAAGAAATCGTACCGCGCTCCGTAATGATCAAGGAATTTTCACTCGAAAAAATCAACAAGACCGCGGCGCAGTTTGATCATGAAAAATTGAAGTGGATGAACGGTACCTACATTCGTTCCATGCCCCTCGGCGACCTCTGCACCCTCGTCTGGCCCTACCTTGCCGAGGCTGGTCTGGTTTCCGACGCAACCCCGCGCTCCGCCGTCCTCCCCGCCCTCGCGCTGGCACAAGAACGTATCCAACTCCTGCCCGAAGCCGTTCAGCATCTGCGCTGCTTCCTCGCCGACGAAATCGACTACGATCCCACTGCGGTGAAAAAGTTCCTCAACCGCCCGGGGGTCGCCGCGCATCTGCACGCGCTCCTGCAGCGCTTCCAAGCCATCCCTGACCACGCCTTCAATCCAACCACGCTCGAACCGCTCCTCAACGCCTACTTGGCCCAATGCGGCCAGCCCCTCAAAAACGTCGTCCATCCCTTGCGTGTTGCCATTACGGGCACAGCCGCCAGTCCCGGCATCTTTGATACGCTCACTTGCATCGGCCAGCGCCGCACGTGCGCCCGCCTCGCCTTCGCGCTCTCTCACTTCTGCCACGAAGGCCGCGAATGAACCCACGCCCGCTCAATACCGCCAATGCCATCACCCTTCTGCGCCTGTTGTGCGTGCCGTTCTTCATTGCCCTCTTAATCCGCCACCGCCAACTCTTTCTCGCCAACCCGCATGCAGACGCGTTGCTCCTTTACCGCTATGCCGCACTCGCCGTTTTCTCGTTGGCCACCATCTCTGACGCCGTCGACGGCTTCATCGCTCGCCACTTCAACCAACGCACCCTCCTCGGCACCTGGCTTGATCCTCTGGCCGACAAACTGCTCCTCACCGCTGCCGTGGTCATGCTCAGCATGCGCGTCGGTGTGCCCTTCCAAATGCCGTTTTGGTTCCCCATTATTGTCATTTCACGCGATGTCTTGCTCCTCTTCGGCTCCATCATTATCTTCATGCTCCGCGGCCACGTCGACGTCCATCCCACTATCACCGGCAAACTCACCACCGCAGCGCAGATGGCCGTCATGATCGCCACCTTGGCCGCCCTGCCCAACAGCTTCGTTTTCTCTCTCGCTCTTGTCGCCGCTCTCTGTACCACCATCTCCGGCGCGCAGTATGTCCTGCACGGCTTGCGTCAAGTCAGTGACGCGAAACCTCATCACCCATGAATGCCAGCACTTCACTCCTGCGCGTCGCCATCGTCGGCCGCCCCAACGTCGGCAAGTCTGCCCTCTACAACCGCCTCGCCGGCGCTGCACTCGCTATTGTTGATCCAACGAGCGGCACCACCCGCGACCGCCTGCACACTACCGTCGAATGGAACAACTCCGCCTTCGAATTGATCGATACCGGCGGCCTTGTCCGCAACCCCGAAGAACTCCAAGCCCACATCGCCCGCCAAGTCGCCTGCGCCCTCGATCAGGCTGACATTCTTCTCTTCGTCGTTGACGCACAGGCCGGCCGCACCGCTATGGACGACGAAGTCTGTGCACGCCTCCGCACGCTCAACAAGCCCGTCTGGCTCGTAGTCAACAAATGTGATAACCCAGCCTTGCGCGACTCCTGGTCCGAATTCGCTTCCTACGGCTGGCCCGCGCACTTCACCGTCTCTGCCTTGCATGGCACGGGCACGGGCGCGCTGCTCGATGCCCTCGCCGCCCACGCCGGCCACCCTGCTCTGCCAGACCGCCCTCCCGGCCCCGCCATCGCCATCGTCGGCCGCCCGAACGCCGGCAAGTCCTCCCTCCTCAACTGCCTCCTCGGCGAAGATCGCGCCATCGTCAGCAGCATCCCCGGTACCACCCGCGACTGCGTTGACGCGCGGCTCGCATGGCAACTCCCCCGCCGCGGCGGCTCGCACTCATGTGACCTCACTTTGATTGACACCGCTGGCATCCGCCGCAAACGCGCCGTCAATACTACCCTTGAATCCCACTCCGTCCGCCGCGCTGAAGCCGCCATCGCCCGCGCCTCCGTCGCCGTCCTCCTCCTAGACGCTGAAGCCGGTGTCTCCGTCACCGACAAAAAAATTGCCGCCTCCATCGCCAACGCCGGCCGTGGCTGCGTCATTGGCATCAACAAATGGGATCTCGTCAAAGACCGCACTGACCAGCGTGCCCTCATCCAGTGGGTGCGCCAGGAATTGCCTTTCCTTTCGTTTGCCCCGGTCGTTTGTGTCTCGGCTCATACGGGCGAAGGCGTCAAAGACCTCATCAACCGCGCCTGCAAGGTGGATGAGGCTGGCCGCCGCATGCAACCCACCAGCAAACTTAACCGCGTCATACACGATGCCTTTGCCGCCAACGAGCCCCCCATCCTCCGCGGCCGCCGCCTGCGCTTTTTCTACGCCACCCAATGTGGTACGCTCCCCCCGCGTTTTCTCCTCTTCGTCAATGATCCGCGCCTCGTCCAACTCGCCTACGAAAACTACCTCATCAACCGTGTGCGCTCCGCGTTCCACTATGACGGTACTCCCATCATCATCGCCTGGCGCGCCCGCCGCAGCAGCTCCTAACTTCGCATGCTCGTCGTCGTCCTGTCATATCTCCTCGGCGCCATTCCCGCGGGCTATTTGCTCAACCGCACCGTCGAAACCTTCGCGGTGCGCCTGCTCTCATACCTGCCCCTCACTCCCCCCTGGCCTCCACAACTCGCCCGCCTTGTCCCTCGTGCCCTCTCATCCTGTGCCGATCTCGCCAAGGGTGCGCTCGTCGTCTGGGCACTGCCCGCACTCCTCAACTTCGTCGCCGCCGGCCAATGGGCATGGCTCGTCTATCCCTTCGTCTCCCCAGGCTTGCGCACCAGCGCCGTCATCGTCCTCATGGTCGTTGGCCATGTCCTCTCTGTTTACATCAGCGGCTGGGGCGGCCGCGGCATCGCCACCGCACTCGGCGGCTTTCTTATCCTCACACCAGTCCCCGCCTGGGCCGCCATCGCGCTCTGGCTCGTCCTTACCCTGCTCCTGCGCTCGTTCCGCCCCAGCGCCATCGCCGCCAGCTTCGCTCTCCCCGTTTTCATCTTCCTCCTCCAACCCCTCGACCTCCTCTTCGCCCTCGCTGCCCTCGTCCTCGCCATCATCTCCATCGTCACCCATCTCGGCGCCTTCCCTGTGCATCATTCTCACCACCGCGAAACATCCTGATATGCGTCCCATCTTTGTTCATAACGCCCAACGGCGCGTGCGCATCCACCGCCCCGCCATCGCCCAACTCGTCGCTTTTGTGCTCGATGCTCAATCAGCACCGCCCTCCCGCGGCGCTAATCTCCTCATCTCCAATGATGCCACTATCCGCCGCTATAACAAACATTTCCTTAATCACGATTGCCCCACTGACGTGATCAGTTTCCCTGACAATTCTGAAACCAGCGCCGGCGATATCATTATCTCTGCCCAGCGCGCCGCCGCGTACGCTGCCGAACATCGCCTCCACCTCCACACCGAGCTCGCACGCTACGTCATCCATGGCCTCCTCCATTGCCTCGGTTATGCTGATACGTCTCCCGCCGCGCGCCGCCGTATGTTCGCCCGCCAAGAAGCTCTCCTGCGTCGCTGGCTCCGCCGCAACATCCCTGTGTGCTCCAAACTGCCCCTCTCCCGCTCATGACCTCTGCTCACCTCCATCTGCTCCTCTTCCTCGCCGCCTGGCTCGCGCTCGTCTTTGCGGCCGCCTTCTTTGCCGCCGTCAACGCTGCCATGGCTCACCTGCGCGTCCGCCACCTCCTCGAACGCGACGACACCAGCCAAACCGCCATTAACCGCTGGCTTCGCTGGGCCCCCGCCATGCGCGCCGCCGTCGCCGTCTGGCATGCCATCCTCTTCTCCGCTGCTGCCGTCCTCCTCCTTCCTCTCGCCACTGCCGCAACTCCCTTCTTCCCTGGCTACCTCCACTACCTCCCTCTTGTCATCGCCCTCTTCATCCTTATCACCATCGGCGCCCTCGCTCCCCTCTATGCCGGCTCCTCCTGCCCCGAATCGCTCACGCTGCACCTGCTTAACCTGCTGCATGCCTGGGCCGCCGCCACTCGCTATTTTAACCTCCTCCTCCTCTCCTGCGCCCGCGCCTCCCTCCGCCTCACCGGCATTCGCGTCTCCCCCGATACCCCCTTCCTCGCTGATGACGATTCTCCCCTCCCTGATGCCGTTGCGGACGATGCCATCGAAGAAGAAGAACACGAAATGATCAAATCTATCTTCGAATTCGGCGATACCGTCGTCCGTGAAGTCATGACCCCGCGCACCGAGATGGAAGCCGTCCCCGCTTCATGCACCCTCGACGAGGCCATTCAACGCTCGCAACAATCCGGCCACGCCCGCCTCCCCGTCTACGAAGGCGATCTCGATCATATCATCGGCGTCCTCTACGTGCGTGACGCGCTCGCCTTCTGGAGCACGCGCACCTCTCAACCGCCTGCCCTCACCGACATCATGCGCGCCCCCTTCTTCGTCCCCGAAACAAAAAAAGTCAACGAACTCCTCCGCGAGTTCCGCCAGCTCAAAACCCAGCTCGCCGTCATCGTTGACGAATATGGCGGCACCTCCGGCCTCGTCACCCTCGAAGACCTCATCGAAGAAATCGTCGGCGATCTCTCCGACGAATTCGACCGCGAGACCGATACCGCCATCCGCCAGCTCGATGATGCTACCTTCATCGTTGATGGCGCCATCTCCGTCTACGACCTCAATGACGCCCTCGACGTCCACATCCCCGCCGCTCCCGGCTTCGATACCGTCGGCGGCTACATCATGTATAAGCTCGGCCGCCTCCCCGCCGAAGGCGAGACCATCAGCGAACATGATTTCTCCCTCACCGTCCTCTCCGTCAAAGAGCGCCGCGTCGAACAAGTTAAAGTCTCCCGCCGCTCTCCCGGCTCACCATCGTCTGTTGGAGTCCAGCCATGATCCATATCTACGTCAATTCTGTGCACGGCCTCGGCCAAGTCGCCACGCCCGTCCCTGGCTCCTGGGTCAACCTCTCAAACCCAACCTATGAGGAGCTCCAAAGCATCTCGCAACAACTCTCCCTCCCGCTCGACATCCTCACCGATCCCCTTGATATTGACAAGCGCGCCCGCTGCGAAGCTGACGAAGGCTACTTCATGATCATCATCCGAGTCCCCGTCCAAGACCCGGCCGGATCCCATACCATGTTCTTTACCGTCCCCCTCGGCATCATTGTCGCACATGATGTCATCATTACCGTCTGCCGCAGAGAGTCCGACGTCCTCGCCGATTTTATACATAACAAAGTCCGCAACATCCATGTCGCTCACCACCGCCGCTTCGTCCTCCAAATCTTCCTCCGCACCGCACTCCTCTACCTCCGCGACCTCAAGGAAATCAATATCAACGCCAGCATCGTTCAGGAAAAACTCCACCGCTCCATGGTCAATAAACATCTCCTCGGCTTGCTCGCCCTCGAAAAAAGCCTCGTCTACTTCACTACCTCCCTCCGCTCTAACGAACTCATGATCGAACGCCTCCGCAAAACCCCCTTCTTCTCTCTCGACGATTCCGAACAAGACCTCCTTGAAAACGTCATCGTCGAAAACCGCCAGGCCATCGAAGTCGCCAATATCTACAACAACATCCTCGCCGGCATGATGGGTGCCTTTGCATCCATCATTAACAATAATGTCAACGCCGTCCTCAAACTCCTCACCTCCATCACCATCATCGTCGCCTGGCCCACCCTCATTTTTAGTATGTACGGCATGAATGTCCACCTCCCTTTCCAAGAGCCCGAAAACTCCTATCTCGGTTTCACTGTGGTCATGCTCTTTACCATTGTCTCAACCGTTGCTCTCGTCTATATCTTTATCAAACGCCGCTGGTTCTAATCCCCCATGAAACCCAACGTCCTCGTCGCTCAATCAGGTGGCCCCTCTCCTGTCATCAACGCCTCCCTCCAAGGCGTCCTCGACGCCTGCCGCGAGTGCCCTGATCACTTCAATCACCTCTTCGCTGCCCGCCACGGCGTCGAAGGCATCTTACGCGAAGAGCTCCTCGACCTCTCCCTCGAAGACCCTTGCGAACTCAACCTCCTCCGCTTTACTCCTTGCGCCGGCGCCATCGGCACCTGCCGCTACAAACTCGGCGCCGCTCATGACGATGACTACAACCGCATCCTCGACGTCTTCGCCGCCCACCACATCGGCTTCTTCTTCTATATCGGCGGCAATGACTCCATGGATACCGCCCACAAAATCTCCGAACTCGCCCGCACCCGCGCCATCCCTCTCATCGCCACCGGCGTCCCAAAAACTATTGATAACGACCTCGGCGACAATTCTGGCTCACTCATTGACCACACGCCCGGCTATGGCAGCGCCGCTCGCTTCTGGGCCCTCCTCACACAAAACGCCAACGAAGAAAACGCCGGGATGTGCCCCTCCGAATGCGTCTCAGTCTACCAAACCATGGGCCGCAAGTCCGGCTTCATCACCGCCGCCGCCCGCCTCGGCGACCCCGAGCGCCGTCTCCCGCTCCAACTCTATTTGCCCGAATCTCACCACACCCTCGCTTCCCTCGCCGACAACGTCAACACCGCCCTCTCTCGCCACGGCCGCTGCATCGTTATCGTCTCCGAAGGCTTTGATGCCGGCCCTCTCGGCGAAAAACACGATGCCTTCGGCCATATCGAATACGGCGCCAGTGAAACCACCGTCGCGCAAGTCGTCGTCAATCATCTGAACCGCATCGGCCTGCGCGCCCGCGGCCATGCCACCGGCCAAATCCCCGGCGTCATCCAGCGTGATGTCTCCATCTACGCCTCCTGCGTCGATCTCGACGAGGCCTATCACGTCGGCCGCCACGCCGTCCAAATCGCCCTGCGTCACGGCTCCGGCTGGATGGCCACCATCCTCCGCGAACCAGGCCCCGCCTACCGCGTCCGCTATGATAAAGTCCCGCTCGATGCCATCGCCAACGCCGTCCGCACCGTCCCAAAAGAGTGGCTCACTCCCGATGGCCTCGATGTCACTGATGATTTTATCGCCTACGCCCGCCC
>Ga0308414_1000046_pt1 | contig 66686 bp, 66 predicted proteins | sample HotsprSampleOS50_FD_205667 | JGI IMG/M metagenome (GOLD analysis project Ga0308414, IMG submission 205667) | Hot spring phototrophic mat microbial communities from Octopus Spring, Yellowstone National Park, Wyoming, United States - 20090730_OS50 ... | reverse complement strand
CAGAGGCTTATGAGGTCCTACGTGATCCACAAAAACGCCGAATGTACGACCAATTTGGAAAACAAGGTGTAGGAGCTGGAGGTCCTGGAGGATTTAGCGGTACTTACACTGATTTTTCAGACATCTTTGGCGACTTAGGTGGGATCTTTGATGAGTTCTTTGGAAGTAGGGGAACTCGAAGTAGAACAGGTCCGAGAAGAGGGAGTGATTTACGTTACAACTTAGAAATCACTTTAGAAGATGCTGCAATGGGGAAAGAATTTAAGATTGAAATTCCCCGAGCAGAAGTCTGTCCCGATTGTAATGGAAATGGTTCTGCTAAAGGTTCTTCTCCACAAACCTGTCCTGAGTGTGGAGGTAGTGGACAAATCCGCCACTCTCAAGGCTTTTTTTCTTTAACTTCTACTTGTAATCGTTGTGGTGGAAAAGGTTATGTCATTACTAATCCGTGCAAAACTTGTAATGGACATGGATTGGTAGAAAGAAGGCGGACTATAAATATAAAAATTCCACCCGGAGTTGAGTCGGGTAGTAGGTTAAAAGTTACTGGGGAAGGAGAAGCTGGACCTAATGGAGGACCTCATGGGGATCTATATGTAGTCACCCATATAAAAAAGCACCCTATTTTTGAACGGCAAGGTAATGATTTAATAATGACCAAAAGTATCCCACTTACTATGGCAGTCCTCGGTGGAGAAATTGAAGTTCCTACAATTGATGGAAAAAGTATTATGATGAAAATCCCTGAAGGTACAGAAAGTGGACAAGTCTTCCGTCTCAAAGGAAATGGAATGCCTTATTTAGGTTCTTACGGAAAAGGAGATCAACATGTAATTATTAAAGTAGAAATCCCTAAAAAACTTACAAAACGCCAAAGAGAACTTATGGAAGAGTTTGCCAAAGAAAGTGGAGAATCTCAAAGTGGGTTTTTTAAGGGAAGGATTTTTAGATGAATGAAAAAATAAAACTTGGGGTCATTGGTACTGGTCACATGGGGCAATATCATGTAAATGTTGCCCGCCAGCTTACTATAGCAAATCTAGTAGGAATATATGATGCTGATTTAGAAAGGTCTGTTTCTATAGCAAAAAAATATGAAACTAAACCTTTTGAGAATGTAGAAAGTCTTTTAAAAGAAGTAGATGCAGTAATTGTATCTACTCCTACTTTTTTACATCATGAAATTTCAAAAAAAGCTTTATTAGCAGGAAAGCATGTTCTTGTAGAAAAGCCAATAGCAGAAAGTGTAGTTCAAGCACAAGAACTTGTAGATTTATCTAAAACAAAAAATTTAGTTTTACAAGTAGGTCATGTGGAAAGGTTTAACGGTGCAGTTCTAGAATTAGGGAAAATTATTGAGCAACCTATATTGATTGAATCTAGAAGACTTGCTCCTTATAACTCACGTATCAGAGATGTTGGTGTAGTTTTAGATATGATGATTCATGATATAGATATTGTGTTAAATCTAGTAAAATCTAAAGTTACCGAATTACATGCATGTGGTTGTAAGGTTGTCTCTAATCATGAAGATGTAGCATCTGTAGTTTTAAAGTTTGAATCTGGGTGTATAGCTTCTATCAATGCTTCTAGAAACACACAGTCTAAAATTCGCACTTTAAATATCACAGATAAAAACTCCTATATAAAGTTAGATTTTACAGATCAAGAAATTGAACTACACAGACAAGCTTCTTCTGTAATTAATCTTACTAATGAACAAATTCGATACAAACAAGAGTCTATAGTAGAAAAAATTTTTGTACATAAAGATAATCCTTTAAAACAAGAACAAGAGCATTTTGTAAAGTGTATTTTAGGTACAGAAAAGCCTCAAGTAGAAGGTGAAAAAGACATCCAAACATTAGAAATTGCTCATAGAATTTTAGAACAAATTGAAAAGGGAAGTTAAATGGCTGAAGCACCAGTTAGTTATCGAGGGAAAATTCTTATTTCTAATTCAACAATAGTTACAGATGACTTTAATAAGTCTGTAGTTTTCATGATTGAACATGACCAAACTGGTGCCTTTGGTTTAGTAATCAACAAACCATCTCGGTATATGTTACATGAAGTAGTAGTTGGAATTCCAGATAACGTTACGCGAAATGTTCGGATGTATTGGGGCGGTCCTGTAGATCATAGCTTTATTTCTATTCTTCACGATAGAGGAGAACTTAAAGAACCAGGATTACAAGTTATTCCTGGAGTTTTTTTAAGTAGAAGCTATGAACTTCTTCTTCAGCTTTTAGATATTGAAAACTCTAACTTAAAAGTCTTTCATGGTTACTCGGGTTGGGGAGCAGGTCAGTTAGAGTCTGAATTTCGCCGCAAGTCATGGGTAGATCACGAAGCAACTCAAGAAATTATTTTACTTCATAATCCTGATGCTACTTGGAAAGACGCCTTGCGAAGTAAAGGTGGATTTTATAAGTATTTTGCAGAGCATACCAACGATCCTTTGCTAAATTAAATTTATTACTTTCTTATAAAAAAGTAAATAAATAATTAATTAAATATGCTTAATCCTCTGAAGTTAGTGAGAGTAAACCCTAGTAGTAATAAGTCATATAATTAGAAAGCTAGAAGATAAACCCTAAAAACTGTGTAATCTTCTTAAACATAGTAATCTTTTTAAAATCATAACTGTAATAGTTTATTAGTGGAATTTGTAGTTGATTCAGTTTTTTTAAAAAGCTTGAAGTTTTTTTGGCTTTTTTGTTATAGTCGGAAGTGTAGAATCCTATCCACAAACCGTCGTTTTACAAAAATCTGTTGAATTAGCCTTGGCCTGAAGTGGTAAAGTGTAGTAAGTTATAAGATTTTTTATTAGTTATATTGTTGATTACGACTGATAAAACTAAATCTAGCTTTTCAACTAAGTGTTTAGGGATAAGTAGGTTAGAAACTGTAGATTTTTCAAAAGCTTTTAAGTCTACCTTCCTCTAATGTTTACGATGAAAAAAAGTTCTCATAGAATAATCCTCCATCTTATATGATGCAAAAACTAAAAGCAAAGCCTGAAATTATTTGATTTTTTTAAAAAATTTTAAGAATAAATATAGAAATTTTATTTTTGCTTCAGTTTAAAAGATGAGAGATGAGTTTTGATAGTAGGGTCTTAGCTCAACACTTTTTTACTTCACTTTTAAATAAAACTTTAAACAAGAAAAATTTCTACTAATTTGCTTTAGAAATCCCTTCTAAAATCCAATCATTTACTTGTGTAGGAACTTCAGCCCCACAGTACTCACAGTTTAAAGCATCTGATTCAGGTAAAGGTGCCCCACAAGACTCACAAGAATTACTAGAAAGTCCTCCTTTTCGCTCTACGTTTATAGGAAGACTTAAAGTAAATAAATTTCTTCTATGCAATGGTTCAGCATCTTTCTGAAAAGCTGCACTCCATAAAATTTTAACTGAAACAAAAAATTTCCCATTGTTTTCTGAAATATTTACTAAATCAACAGAACCTACAGCAGGGTTTTCAATAAATTCTTTTTTACTAGAAAATTGCTTTAAGAAATTTTCACTAGCATCTCTTTTTAAAACTTCTTTTTTACCTAAACTTCTAGCTTCTATCCATCTCCAAAATAAGTAAGAAGCCCTATCTTCGATAACTTGTCTGTTTACAGATGGATTTTTTTCTCTAGCTTCTTTTAAAATATCAGAACCATGACTTTGAGCAGACCACTCAATTTTTTGTGTAATTTCAGCTAAAACCCAATCATAGTCACCTGAGTTAATAATTGATTTACAATGTTTACATTGGTTTAACTCACCTAAGCCTTCAATACTTGCACCACAATTGGGACAGTTTCCAGAAAGCAGCCCACCTTCTTTTTTTGTAATAGCTCCAATTTTTCTTACAAAAGACCATATTTCATAGTAGTCAGTTTGAGGAGTTGATTGTAAAAGTTCTAACTTTTGAGATTCAGGCAAATTTTTATTGACATTAACATCTCTTGCCCAAGCATGTATTTCAACATGTGTAGTTTGATAGACTTCATCGGACTCTACCGCTGCAAAAGTCACAGAATCTAAAAACCAATCTTGCATTAGGTTTTGAATACCTTGCATGTCCATAAGCTTAAGCTGAATATTAAATCTATTGTGAATTCCAGCTGAAACTAAGTTACGTACCATGCCCATTTTATTTTGGGTCCAAGCATAATTTAATTTTTCAGCTAATTTCCCAACATTTTTTAAAAACAAGTCGGGCTGAAAATTTGGATCTTTGGACTGAATTTCTGTAACAGGAATTAAAGTTTCCCTACGAGTAGCAAGCTCTATCTTTTTAGGTGATAATTTTTTCATAAAAGCCACAACTAAAAAATAAAAACTAGCAGAGATTCCAGTTAAAATACTCCAAATAAACCCATAACTAAAAATTACTGCAAAAGGAGAATCTGCATTAGATTTATCTAAAACTTTTGCAATTTGATCAGCATTCATTATAATATAAATTAGTAACACAAGAGAAATACTTACAAAAGAAGCCTTGTTGTCACTCATGTTTATCCTCCGCTCTAGCTACAAAAATAGTTTCTCTTCCAGAAAAAATTTTTTTAATTCCCAAAAATAGAAATACAAAAGGAGCTATAATCACCACAAAAAGGAATAAAAACAATACTCCCTTAGATAATCCCGCAAGCCCTGCTCCAATAAAAGCCAAAAACAACCCTCCTAAAAAATAACCTAGTTTCTTAAAAAAACCAACTATCTCACTATTTTTTGAAAGACTTTCTATAAGAAGATATACTGCAAAAAATAAACTAAAAGTCCCAAATAAAAATCCAACAATTTCATTTACAGCTTCATCAGATAGCTCTCCACCCTCGCTTGAATAAGAAGAACCACTACTGTAGCTACTTCTATTGTAAGAACTAGAACTACTTCTGTAGGAACTAGAACTACTTCTAGAAGAACTAGAACTTCTATAACTTCCCCCACCTCCTGGACGGGAGTCTAAATTTTCAAATACAGAGATTAAGAAAAAAGAAAAGCTTATAAAAGTTAAGGAAATAAAAATTTTTTTCATAGTAGGATCTCCAAGTCATCTGGAATTTCATTTACATCATCTTCCGTAATAGGAATAAACTTAGCAGAAATTTGTTTTAAATTATCTAACTCTAACAGGAAATTTTGAGCAGTTTTATGAGAAGAGTATTTATCAAAAATGCAATTTAATCTTTCTTTAATTATATTTAACTCGTAGAAAGGAATTCTTTTCATTACATTTTTATCTTCTAAAAACAAGGTAGTTTTTTCAAAATTAGAAACATAAATTAAAATTCCCTGTCTAGTTTCAGTTTCATAAATTTTTCCTTTTTGAAATAAAGCTCTTCCATAAATTTCGGCATTTCTTTGTAAAGTTTTTTTAGAGACAAATAACCGAGCTATATCGGGAATGAGTAACAATAAATAACCAATTATAAATCCTAAAATTGTCCCAATATATACAATTTCATCGGGAAACTCTACAGGAGTAAACATCAAATAAGTTAAGCTTAAAAAACTAAAAAAAATCCCACCTAAAAGATTTAAGTAAATATAATTAGCTGATTTACGAGCTACTACAATAACTACTTCTACACCAGATAGAGATTCAATTTCTCCAATTTTTTCAATAAGTTTTTTCTTAAATTCTCTAGAAAAAAGACTCATAATTACCTCAATTGACTTATATTAAAAAACTTAAAAATAAAGTAGTTTAAACTATTAGCTTAGTTAAAGAAATTTATATGTCAAGATTTTTTAGAGTTTTGATAAAAAAAATTATTGCTGATCTAAGTTTAAGCCACTTTGCATGGATTGAATTTCAGCATCTAATTCTAAAAATTCTTTATCTAAAGCACGTTTTTTAATTTTTAATAAAATAACTTTCCACTTTTCCAGTAAATCTAAAATTTTTTTACTGCTTTGCTGTAATTCTTCTGTATTTGAGGATTTTTTTTCTAACTCTATCCACTTTTCTAAAATATTTACAAGGGAATTTGTATAGTTTACTACAGAAATCTTAGCATATTCTGAAAAAGTTTTAGGTTGGCTGTTATAAAGTTTTAAAATTTCTAATTGAATATCTATAACTTCACGTAAGCTACTAAAAAAAATTGTTTTTTTAAAGTAATTTTCCAAATCAATAAGTTTAAGAGTAACTAGTTTTACAGATTCTAATTCTTCACTAATTTCAGAAAGATTTTGGATTTCTTTTCTTCTCTGACTACTTTGTAAATTACTATAAAAATATTTCCAAGTAAAATAAATCCCTAAAACTAAAATTACTAAAAAAAAATATAATCTAATCATTTATTTTCTCCTTGGGTCCTGAATAACTACAAGCTGTATTACATGTTTCTAATACTGTAACTTTACTAAGTAAAGGAAGTTGTGGTTTAAGTTTATTCCATATCCAAATAGCAATGTTTTCACTAGTTGGATTTTCTAAACCTTCAATTTCATTTAAATAATAGTGATCTAAGTAATTATCTATGAGTGGCTTTACAATTTTTTTTATTTCTGCAAAGTCCATAAGCCATCCTGTATGTGGATCTACTTGACCTTTGAGATGAATTCTAAAACGAAAAGTGTGTCCGTGTAGTCGTTTACACTTATGTCCATCAGGAACGTTAGGTAAAAGATGAGCAGCATCAAAGCTAAACTCTCTGACAAGTTCAATTTCTTCCATTTTTTTATATTTAAGTCTCTATAAGCTTTATAATATCTACTTGATATGGCTCTAAAGAAAGAATCCCTAAATTTAAAGTCTCACTTTCTTTTCTGTGAGTAGAAAGCAAAACTTTTGCTAGTTCTGTGTTGAGATTTTCTTTTCCAAAAAAAACCCTTCTTTCTCCATCTGAAAAATTTAGTAAAATTAAAATCTTATCTTTCTCACCTATTCTTAGATACGACAGAATATGAGTCTGTTCACGAAAGAGAATTCTCAAAGAACCTCTTCTTAAAGTTTCTTCTTTTCGTCTCAAACGAATTAACGCTTTATAAAAAGAAAGCAAACTATTGGGATCTTGCATTTGTTTAGATAAGTTAATTTCATTCTTATTTTTACTTACAGGCAACCAAGGTTGGATTTTAGAAAATCCCCCATATATTTCATCTGTCCAGCACATAGGTTGACGTGCTCTATCTCTTCCTACAAACAAAGGCCAATAGCGAACTCCTAGTGGATCTTGAATGAACTTTCTCGGGATCCAATCAGACTCCATTCCTATTTCTTCTCCATAATACAAAAATGGTGTTCCGCGTAACGTTAAAAGCATAGCTGCACAAATTTTAGCTCGTTTGATTCCATCTTTACCAGATTTATACTTTGTAAAATGACGGACTTGGTCATGATTGGATAAAGTATAATTAGGCCAATCTTTTGGCTTTAAAGCTTTTTCTTGTTCTTCAATAATTTTTTGAAAAGATTTTGGATCCCACTTAGAATACAAAAAAGAAAAATTAAACGCCATGTGCAACTCATCACTATTCTCACCATAATAAGAAGCAGGTAACTGAGCATTTCCTGGGGGAGGTTGATAGACTTCTCCTACACTCATTCGATCTCCCTCATAAGAATCTAAAAGCTTTCTAAACTCTTTAAGCACCTCATGAGTTTCGGGACGATTTCTATCATAGATATGATATTGCCTTTCGTATTCTCTTAGACCCATAAAGAAATTTCTTGGATTGTCCCGAAATAGAGAATCCTTAAAATAATAATTTACTACATCTAAACGAAATCCATCTACTCCTAAATCTAACCAAAATTTTATCATTTTAAAAATAGCTTCTTTTACTTCAGGATTACGCCAGTTTAAATCAGGTTGTTGGACAGTAAATCCATGATAATAATATTGCTCTGTAACCTCATCCCACTCCCACGCACTCCCACCAAAAGCAGCAGCCCAATTGTTAGGTGGTTTACCTTTTTTTCCATCTTTCCAAATATACCAATTCCTTTTAGGATTTTCTCTTGACTTACGAGATTCTAAAAACCAAGGATGAAGATGAGAAGTATGATTTACAACTAAGTCCATAATAAGTTTAATATTTCTTTTGTGACACTCTTCGAGTAAGGTTTGAAAAATTTCTAAATCTCCAAATACGGGATCAATATTTTCATAGTCTGAAATATCATATCCAAAATCAAACATAGGAGAAGGATAAATAGGAGAAAGCCAAATAGCATCAATACCTAAAGAATCTTCTTTTCCATTTAAGTAATCTAATTTTTCTATGATACCCATAAGATCCCCAATTCCATCTCCATTTGAGTCTTTAAAACTTCTTGGATAAATTTGATAAACTACTGCCTCTTTCCACCAAGGAATGTGAGATTTAGAAGTAGATGAGGCTTGGAGTGGGGATTTTTTCTTTGCTTGCATGAATAATACTCTCCTTGATAGAATTCATAAGTTCTGGATTAGAAATTTTTTGACCTTTGTCGTCTTGTAAGTAAAAAGAATCATAAGCATAGTCAGCACTAGTAGAAACTCTCACAAAATATAAATTAACGTTATGCGACAAAATACTTTTTAAAATTCTATGTAAAAGTCCGAGTGAATCAGGTAAACAAATTTCTAAAACAGTATATTCAGATGAAATAGAATTATTAAACTCAATTTTTTCTTCTACCATTCCCTCAGGAATTTTATTAAAAGAAATCCACTCACTAGGAGAGGAAAGTAACTTATCTATAGAAATTTTTTGCTGAAATAATAAAATGATAATTTCTTTAAGTTTTTCTAATTTATTTTGAGGAATATCTCCGCTCCCCTTACTATCTGTAAATTGTATAGTCTGAATCATAAATTCGTCTTTATATGAGAAGGTCCTGAGTCCAATTAAATTAAACCCCATACTAGATACTGCACCTGTTACATCAGATAGAAAAAATTTATTGGGAATATGATAAATATTAAAAGTTATAAAAGCTGGCTCTCTTTCAATTTCTACAATTGGGATATTTAGAAGTTCTTGTTTTTTTTCTAACTGAATGAGGAAATGATGGTAAATTCTTCTAGCTGTAAAGTAAGAAAGGTAAGACTTAGGTTCATACTCTAGAGCTTTCTTTACTACAATTCTAGCTAACTGTGGATCTAAGTTTTCCTTTTCAATTAATTCTTTTTGTAATTTTTCTGGTTCTGATTTTTTCTCTAATCCTTTTTCTAAGGCTTCTTTTGCTTTTTCATAAAGATTTTTCAATAAAACTTTTTTCCAATTTGTAAGAGTTGCTCGACCTACTGACTTAGTATCTATGATTGTAAGAACGTAAAGTAAATTCAATTGGTTTAAGTCCTGAACTTCAGTTATAAAATCTAAAATTACATTTGAGTCAGATAAATCCCTTTTTGTAGAAATTTCTGACATTAAAATATGTTGACCTACTAAAAAACGAAGTAAGTCAATTTCTTTTTCACTAAGTCCTAGTCTTTCGCCAACAGCAATAGATAGTTCAGCCCCATATTGACAATGATCACCTTCTTTAACCTTTCCAGCATCATGTAAAAGAATTGCTAAAACTAAGATATGAATATCTTTTAATTGAAAAAAGACAGATTGTACCTCTGGTATTTCAAAATTTCCTTCTAGTAAACGATCCAGCTCCCTGAGTATAAGCAAAGTGTGCTCATCAATACTATAGTGATGATGGTAACTAAATAAAGGATAATTTGTACATGCTCCAAACTCTGGAAATAATTTTCCTAAAATGTTAGTTCTATGCATGTAAGTTAAAATCTTTCCGATATTTTTTTTACTCTTAATGATATTTAAAAATATTTCTATAGAAGACTTAGAGTTCATAAAGTTTTCTTCTAAAAAGTTAGAAGCAAATCGAATTTCATTTAACAAAATAGGAGAAAGTTCAAAATTTTCTTCAATAGAAATTTGAAAAATTTTTAATATATCATAATACAAAGTATCTGGATTATAAAAGATATTTTTCAAATAGTCGGGATATAAAGTATTATCAATTTTTTTTAAATAAAGATGTTCTTTTTGATAGTCTTCGAAATCTCTTTTGTTTTGAATTTTTTTATAATCTAAATAAGTAGAGATGAAAGAGTAAACATCACTTTCATACTCATAAAGAGTTTTCATAAAAGAGTCTATAGCATTTATATCGGTAGATTGCCCAAATCCTAAAAACTCTGCTACTAAAGGTTGAAGTGGGATAGATAATGTGTCCACTTTTCTACCAGAGATAATATGTAAAGCAAAACGAACCTTTAAATAAAACTCATAAGCTTTGTCAACTAATTGCACTTCACCTCTAGAAAATACAGGTAAGATAGCTAGACTAGATAAAGAAGGTAATTCACGTTCTGATTTCTCTAACCAATAAATAGTTTGAATATCCCTTAACCCAAAAGGACCGTTTTTTAGATTAGGTTCAGAAATATGTAAAGGAGAGTGTAAGTGTTCTTCTAATTTAGAAATTTGATAATTTTTATAATCTTGAATTAAACTTTCAGGTAAAGAATTTAAAACTTCTCTTTTATATCTCTCATATAAGGACTCTGAACCTAAAAGAAATCTAGAATCCAAAATAGCATAAAAAGATTCTAATTCATCTAAATACTTTTTGCATTCGTCTAACGTTCTACAAGCATATCCTACTTCTTTTTTAGCATCATAGAGAAAATTATTAAAATAATTTATAATAAAACTTAATTCTTCTTCAGATAAATCCTCATATACATAAAGTAAATCAATATCTGAATAAGGAGCTAATTCCATTCGCCCATATCCACCAATAGCAATAAGGCAAAAATTTCTTTCAAATTTAGCCTTGTTTGGAAGAATATTATATAAATGAATAAGTTCTGAATCTACTAAATAAGTAAGCTGTCTACAAAAAAGCCTAGGCGTTATACCCTTTTCTTTAGATAGAACTTTTTGAAATCGAGCTTGTAAGGAATTAGTCAGCATATGGATTTACTCTCTGCCGAAGAAGGGACTCGAACCCCCATGGATTTCTCCGCTGGTACCTGAAACCAGTGCGTCTACCAATTCCGCCACTTCGGCTTTAATTCCATACTTTTAGTTAAAATGAATCTGTCATTTCTTTTTAAGCTTTTTTTCTTCTTGAATCCAAAAGCTACCTTTCTAATTTTGGAATAAAAAAAATGAATATCATAGCTAAGCCCAAAATTTTATTAGTAGATGACGATGAACTCATCATAGAAAGTTTTGCTAGTTGCTTTACTTCTATGGGCTATGAACCCGAATGTACTTCCGAGCCAGAAAAAGCCTTACAACTCATCCAAGAAAATGAGTATGACTTAGTTTTTTTAGATTTAAAAATGCAGCCTATTGATGGCTATTCCTTGTTAAAAGAAATTAAAAAATTAAACCCACATACTACTGTAATTATTATCTCTGGATTTGGAGAGCTAGACGAGGCTATAGATGTAGTAGATAAAGGAGCTTACCACATCATAAAAAAGCCTATAGATTTTAAAGATTTACAATTTTTTACAAAGAAAGCTTGGGAATTTCACTTAATTAAAACAGAACTTAAGAAACTTCGTGAGACTATTCAAATTAAAGAAAGACATAAAGATAAATTTATTACAAAAAATCCAAACTTTATCAAAGTAATTGATTTAGCTAGAGACATAGCTGAAAGTGAAATTCCAGTTTTAATTACTGGAGAAAGTGGAACTGGAAAAGAACTCATGGCAGAGTTTATCCATGAAAACAGTACACGAAAAGAACAACCTTTAATAAAAGTAAACTGTGCTGCTATTCCCGAAAATCTTTTAGAATCAGAACTTTTTGGGCATGTAAAAGGAGCTTTTACAGGAGCCATTAAAGACCGAAAAGGTAGATTTGAACTAGCAAATAATGGGACAATTTTTTTAGATGAAATTGGAGAAATTCCTTTAAACTTTCAAGTAAAGCTACTTCGTGTACTACAAAATCAAGAGTTTGAACCTGTAGGAGATTCTAAAACTAAAAAGGTAAATGTTCGCATCATAGCAGCTACTAACAACAATCTCGAAGAAGCTCTAAAAGAAAAAACTTTTCGAGAAGATTTATATTATCGTCTCAAAGGAATTGAACTCAAGTTACTTCCCTTAAGAGAACGAGTAGAAGATATTCAACTACTTATTGAACACTTTATAGAAAAATATAAAAATCCCGAACAACAAACTATAAAAGTAAGTCCAGAAGCCTTAAGATTATTAAAAGCTTATCGCTGGAGTGGAAATGTGCGTGAATTACAAAATGTTATACATAGAGCTGTAGTATTAGCTAAGTCTGGAATTATTGAACCTAAGCACCTTCCTCCAGAAGTTTACTCAAAAGAAGAAATCAATGAAGAACTTGTAAGTTTAGAAGAATTAGAAAAAACTCACATTAAAAAAGTTTTACAAAGAACCTCTGACTATAAAGAAGCTGCGGCTATTTTAGGAATTGATCTTACTACTCTCTGGAGAAAGCGAAAAAAGTATGAAATTTCTTAAAATAATCCTCTAATTTCAAATGAAAAATCTACCGAAACTATAACCAGTAAGGATAAGCCATGTGTCGATACAGTTTAAGAATTCTTTTTTTAATATTAGTGATTCAAACTAGCCTTCAGTCTGAAATAGATGATTTTGAATCCAATAGAGACTCTAAGGAATGTCGTTATGGAATTCAAATCCCACTTCAAAATGGGGACAATAGAAGGTCAGAACTTGCTGTAGACTCCTATGACTTAAACCCTGCTACAACTCCCGACATTTACTCTATGCAAAAACTTATAGATTCTAATCAGCAAAATTTTGAATTCATTAACGTAGCTATTAGTAATCTTTGGCCTCCAGATACAGATCCTAAAAAAGCCTTAGAAGAAGCAGATAAAGTTGAAAAAGATAAAAATAAAATTACTGACAAAAAACAATATGACTCTTTATATTTTTATGACTTTCGACGTGCCAGTAGTAAACAACTAGAAGGAAGTATATATTATTTTAAAGGTGACTATAGTAGTTCTGTAGTTCCTCTAAGAGAGTCACAAAGGCTTCTAAAAGATATATTTGAAGATGTATCTGAGCGACACAATGAATACACTAGAGTCTTATTGTCTTATGCAGCAAACAGGATCATACCATCTAAAGACATTCAAGCAAGATATTTACTAAAACAAGCTTTTCGTGAACTAAAAAATGCAGAAATAAATTATTGCTTAGGATGGAATACTTCTCCTCCTCAATATAGAAAAAAAATTTTACACTATAGTGATGGAATTCAAGCTTCTAGAAAAGCTAGACGTTACGTGTTACTTTCTTTAATAGAGTATCACACTCCTAAGGATGAAAAGAGAGCATATAAAAAACAAAAATTAAATGAATTTAGAGATCCAGAATATGACGGTTCTGTAAATAGTTACGAATACTTAAAAAAGACTTTACGAAATTACATAGAAAACAAGTGGATTGAGCCTCAAATTACCTCTAAAATTATATTTAATAAACCCATGACAAATAAAGAAATAAACTATGAGGCAAAGCCCGATCCTATTGATCTCATGGAAGTCTTAGATGATTGCTATGGAATTATTACCTATAAAAGGATGTCTATTTTAGAAGTAACCCAGCAGTTCTTAAGAAAAGAACAAGCAATAGATGAGGCTCTTCCAAGCAAATCTCCATCTAGTCAAGAAGAAACTTCACCTAAAAAAAATTAACTTCTTGTCACAAAATCCCCTTTTCATAGGATAGAGTAGTAACTAAATCCAATGAAAATTGAATCTTTCTATAGACATTTTTTATTGACTCCTGTTTCTCATTTACCTGTTGTAAATGCCAGTAAAAATATTTTAGGTTTACTTTCAAAAGAAAAAATTGCCCGTGAGATGGCTGATTTAGAGTCAGAAGGAATAGAGTATGAAAAAATCCCTGAACATCTTTTAGAAAACCAACTGAACGAAAAAATTTTACAATATTTTATTAATTATCGTACAATCCCAGTAATTAACGAACTAGGACAAAGAGTAGATGCTTGGGAAAAGCCTAGGTTTTTAGCAGAAGTTTCTAAGCTTTTAGAAAAAAAAGAAACTGTTGCTCAAGTAGAAATAGTAGTTGAGCCCGAAAACAAAAACCAAATGATGATTTACCGATTTATGGAATTAATTTTGAGAAGTTTTCCAGATGCTCTGTATACTACAGATAAAGATGGAGATACCATGTTTTACAATGAAAAATTTGAAACTTCTGTACTGTCTAAACCAATTTTTAAGGATTCCATTAGTATAGCTGAAAAATATTTTCGTGAATTAAGTAGAGATTTAATTTCTGAATATTTTAGAGCAGTAGAACCACAAATAGAAAATTCTATAGATTTACCTTCTCTTCAAGTGTATGTAGGAAATTTACAACTATTTGTAAGACTAATTGCCTTACGTAGTGAAGAAAAAGTAATAGGATACCTATACCATTTTTGGGATCCAAATGTTTCATGGGTAAACCACAAAGGAAATATAAACTTCCCAATTTTAGAAGAACTCTTTCAAATGTCTGCTCCCTTAAACGAAGTGTTAAAACAAGTAGAGTCTACTTATATACTTCGTTCTTTTAAAAAGAATCAAGAAAATATTTCTCACACTGCAAATGATTTAAAGCTTCCTCGTTCTACTTTACAAAATCGAATTAAGTTTTTAAATCTCACAGAAATTTTAAATAGACCCCCAGATACACCTGTACCTAGGGGAAAAAGAGAAGATTCAATAGAAAAAAAAACAGAAATCAATCATTCAAATTTAGAAGAAGAACTAAAGAATTCACAAGCATTTGGGCATAAGTCTTCAACTTCTAAAAAACTTGAAAAAAAAATCAATAAACTAAAAAATAAAAAAAATCGTAAAAAAAGAAAAAATAAAAATTAAGAAGAATCTATGATTAAGGTTTTAAAAATCACATTTGCTTTTATATTAAGTTTTATCGGAATTTTATTTATAAAATCTCTCTTATATACTTCTAAGCAACTAGAAGTAAAACCAGTTTCTTTAGAAATAATAGATTTAAACAAAGCTATTACTAGGTTAAGCCAAGCTATTCCAATTCAAACTATTTCTTATCAAGATGCAAAACCCAAAAGAGAAGAGATCTTAAAATTTCATAAGTTTTTAGAATCTTCTTATCCTTTAGTTTTTGAAAAGCTAAAAAAAAATATAATAAATGAATATAGTATTTTACTCAAGTGGGAAGGGACAGATCCGAATTTATTACCTATTTTACTAATGGCACATTTAGATGTAGTTCCCATTGAAGATGAATCTGCATGGCAGCGTCCTCCTTTTTCAGGATATGTGGATGAAGAGTTTATTTGGGGACGTGGTACGTTAGACGACAAAGTAGCTGTAATCAGTAATTTAGAAGCTATAGAACATTTACTAAAAAAAGGATTTCAACCTAAAAGAACAATTTATTTATCTATAGGACATGATGAAGAAACCCTTGGAACAGGTGCAGGAGCTATTTCTAAATATTTTAAAGAACAAGGGACAGAATTTGAATTTATCCAAGATGAAGGTATGTTTATTGCCGATGGATTTATTCCAGGAATTAAAAAGCCTGTTGCAATTATAGGTCTAGCTCAAAAAGGGTATGTTACAGTTCAACTTACAGTAGAAGGTAGTGGAGGGCATAGTTCTGCTCCACCTTCTGTCACCCCTGTTGGAATTTTAAGTAAAGCTCTAGTTAAGCTAGAAGAAAATCCTATGCCGGGTAAACTAGATGGGTTGATCTTAGACATGTTTAATTCTATAGGTCCTGAAATGAGTTATCCTTTAAAGTTAGTCTTTGCAAATAGTTGGTTACTTTCACCTATAATTGAAAGTCAACTTTCTTCCTCGCCAGGGACCAATGCCAATTTGCGTACTACTACTGCTATTACTATGGTAAAAGGAAGTGAAAAAGAAAATATTTTACCACAAAGAGCAACTGCTTTAGTAAATTTTCGTATCCATCCTTCTGACAATATTCAAAAAGTTTTAGACCATGTAACTAAAACTATCCAAGATCCTCGTGTAAAAGTTAGCTATCTCAAAGAAACTGCTCGTGAGCCCTCACCTATTTCTCCTACTAATTCTAAAGCTTATGAAAATTTAACTAAAACCATAAAAGAAGTTTTTCCAGATACATTAGTAGCTCCCGGACTTTTTATAGCTAGTTCGGATACATTTAACTTTGTATCTTTGTCAAAAAATATTTTTCGATTTCATCCACTTTACTTAAAAGCTTCAGAACACGATGAAGCAAGAATTCATGGTGCAAATGAAAGAATTCCTATCAAAAATTATGAAAAATATATTCAATATGTAATCAGGCTCATTCAAAATACTTCTATATGATTAAACAATAATTCTAAAAGTAAGGTTTATACGTGGAGACTTAATTTTTTTGGCTATAGGTAAGCAGTGTTGCCAGTATGTTTGAGTTTCTTTTTTCATGAGTAAAAGGCTTCCATTTTCTAAAAAGACACTAACTTTTAGTTTTGAATCTTTTTTGTGTCGAAAAACAAATTTTCTTTCTGCTCCCAAGCTTACAGAAGCAATAGTTCCATGTTTTTTTAATTCATCTTCTGCATCAGAATGCCAACTCATTCCTTCTTCTCCTGTATGATAAAAGTTTAACAGACAAGAATTAAAACTTTCCTTTGCTACCTTTTCTACAAGTTCTTTAAGTTCTAAAAGTTCAGGAGTCCAAAGAGAAGCTACCTTTCTAGTTCCAGAGTAAGTGTATATAAAAGGTCGATCTCCATACCATGCTATAAGTCTTTTAGTTAAAATTTTTTTTCCTAAAATAATATTTTCATCTCTTTTCCAAGAAATATTTTTTTCTAAGGTATGAAAAAATTTATTGCTTAGTTCAACAGATAAAAAATTTCTATAGTAAAACACCTCTCCATCTTTAGGTAAAAGATTGACTTGCTTTGTGTGAGAAAATAAGTCCAACTAAAAACTCCAAATCTTATTTTTTAAATCTTTCTCAAATTAAATTTCTCATATCTAGTTTTAGATTTCTAGTTGAATTTTATAGGATTTAAAAAATAATGGATATGAGCAAAGGGGCCTATAGCTCAGTCGGTTAGAGCGGCAGACTCATAATCTGCGGGTCGAAGGTTCGAGTCCTTCTGGGCCCATTAAAACAAAGGACCTTCTATCTCTACTTTTCTTGAGTCTACTGAATAAATTATCTTTAATGAATTACCTCTAAAACTTCTATAGAGTTCATAAATATAAATTTTATTTTCTTGAAAAATGACAATTGGAAACTCTAGACTAGAAATAATTTCTTGAATTAAAAGCCTATCTGAAAGACTAAGTTTTCTAAGGGGCTTCATTGTAAACTTATAAATAGGTTCTTCTACTTCTGTAGGACGCAAAAACTCATACACTCCCATTTCTTCTTCTTTTAAAATAGCATATCCTGAAAAAAAAATTTCTGGAGGAATGTACTTATAATATCTGGCAGTTTCTAGTTTTTTAAAAAGTTCTTGCTTGAGTTGCTGAGTATAAATAGCTAAAAATATTCCTAAAACTAATATAGTAAATGTTCGTAATTTATAAAAGGGTATCCATAGAAGAGGAAAACCTACTACAAATAAAACTGGATTTTGGGATTTCAAAAGTCCTAAGGAGGAAAAACTCCAATGGAAGATTTGAAATTTTTCTTGTCCAAAAAATAAAAAAAATATAAAACAGCCAGATAATGGTAAAACAAGTTTTAAAGTTAAAAAAAAATTTTTTTTAACTAAAAAAAAAGTTGCTAAACTAATTCCTATTATAAATAAAATAAACCAATGACTAAAAAGTAAAGATTTCCAAAAAATAATCCCATTTATAGAATTTCTCTGACCAGAAAAAAAAATATAAAACAAACAAAAAAACAATAAATAAAGGCTAAATATTTTAAATTTAGACTTAAAACTTTCTTTTTTATTTGGTATGAGTTGTAAGATTAGAGTAGAAAAAACAGTTAAATTGCAAACCAAATAAAATGGCTCAAGAAAGTCCATGTAACTTTTCCTTTTGAAGTGTAATTTTATTTTTTTTCTAGTTGAGAAATTTTCATATTTACCAAATTATTATAGTTTTAAAAACTTGGTAAGTACTATAATATGAAATTATGGATTTGATAGAAGTAAAAATTTCAGATATAACTCTTACAAATGTAGGTTTTGCTGTATTTTTAAGACCTAGAGAGTTACATGAATCTAGAGTTGTCCCTATTTTTATAGGTCCATTGGAAACTCATGCCATTACAAGTATTTTAGATGGGGTTGTGCCTCCTCGACCTATGACACATGATTTGCTTATGACAATTATTTCATCTTTAGGAGCTAGAATAATTAAAGTTACTATTGATGAAATTATAGATAATACTTTTTATGCAAAAATTTCTCTACGTAAAGATGAAGAAATTCTTCTTATAGATGCCCGTCCTTCGGATTCTATTGCTTTAGCACTTCGAGCAGATGCTCCTATATATATTACTCGCAACGTACTAGATGAAGCCGGGGTTGTCATGAGAGAAGGAGAGTTTCCCGGTGAGCCAGCTTTTCAAGAAAAAGAAGAAAAAAAGCCTGATGTAAGAACCCCTCTTCAAATTTTAGAAGATTCTCTAGAAGCAGCGATTCGTGCAGAGGACTACGAAAATGCAGCTAAAATTCGTGATCAAATTAAAAAAATTATTGATAGCTCTTAGGAGGAAGTATGATTATTAAAAAAGACGAATGGGAAAAAATTCCTCATTCTGAAAGATTAAAATGGGAAAATTGGAAAATTCAGCAGTCTCCAATTTATTGGATCAACGAATACATAGAGTCTCATGTTCCAAGTGCAGAAGATGTCAAGGGACTAGTAGAGCATACAAAAAATTTAACAAGTCAACTAGAGACTATTTATTCACAAATGGAGACTTTATTTGAAAAGTATTCTCTTACAGATTTTGAAAGCTTAGATGAGTACATTCAAAATCTAAAAGATCAAGTTGAATCTTTATATCAAGAGAAAGAAGAAAGTTTAAAAAATTAATATTTTAGGAGGAAATATGGAATCTTTTGTAGATCAATCAGTTTTAAATCGTCTTGGGGTCATGACCGCAGCAGAGGCAGATACTTATCCTTTTGGAATTATAAAAGTAACCGATGAAGGCATTATTCAGATTTACAATAAATATGAATCTGAATTAGCAGGGGTTTCTATAGAAAAAGCTTTAGGAAAAAACTTTTTTACTCAAGTTGCTATTTGCACAAACAACAAATTATTTTATGGAAGGTTTAAAGAAGGTATCCAAAAGAAAGATTTAAATTTAATTTTTAACTATGTTTTTACTTACAAGATGAAACCTACAAATGTAACAATTCATCTCTACTATGATAAGTCTAGTAACTCAAATTGGATTTTTGTAAAGTATAAAGGGAAATAAAAATTTGGATACTTCAAATTTTTTGCTAAAAATTGTCCATGAATGTAAAGATTTGTTTTATCTCGAAGAAATGATAAAGGAGCATTCCTCTTTATCAGAAAGAGATGTGAAACAACTACGGTACTTCGCTAAAGTCAAATTAAAGGGAATAGAAGAAGTTGCTAAGACTTTAAAAGATTATACTAATGAGGAAGCTCTTCCTTCTATTGTCAGTTTTTGGTTTGAGTGGCGAAGTGAGTGGATTCGTTACAATGCAGTAAATAACTTTAACATGATAGAGTATGGGAAAGTTTGTGCTAAAAGTGTCATCCAGTCTACCTATGTTTCTTATTTAATTGATAAAATCGAGCCTCTTATTCCAGAAGAAAAATTAGAAAAAATTCAAAAAATTATGGTAGAAGTTCAGTATGAAATCTAACCTATGCCAAAAGAAATCTTAGTTGTAGGTGCGGGATATGGAGGTTTAAGTGCAGCTGCCTTGCTACAAAAAAAAGGATTTAATGTTACACTTTTGGAAGCACATAGTCTTATAGGAGGCTGTGCTTCTTATTTTAAAAGAAAAAATTTTTTATTTGATGTAGGAGCAACTACTTTTAGTGGAGTAAGTCCAAGCCAACCAGTAGGTTATTTATTTAAAGAGTTAGAAATTCAACCTCAGCTTTTACACCTTGATCCCGGGATGATTATTTTCCTTAACGATAAAACTATTGTGAGAAATTCTTCTCCTGAAAAATGGATTGAAACTTGTGAGTTGATTTTTGGTAAACAAGGACAAAGAGGATTTTGGGAACTTGTCTATAAGGTAAGTGAATCTAATTGGGATTTCATTTCTAAAAATCCATATTTTCTTCCAAATTCTCTTCATGACTATATTAGAATTTTAAAATTTAGTAATTTTAGAAAAATTTCTCTTTTACCCTATTTGTTTTTCACACCCAAAGATATATTAAAAAAATTTAAAATAACAAGTCAAGAATTTTATTTATTTTTAGAAGAACAACTTTTAATTACAACTCAAAGTTTACCTGACAAAACTCCTTTTTTAACTGCAGCAATGGGCTTAGCTTACCCTTCTGAAATTTATTATCCTTTTGGTGGAATGTCTGAACCTGCAAAGCTTATTCTAGAAAAATTTTTACAATTGGGTGGAAAGTTTTTTAAAAAAGAAAAAGTCAGTAAGATTAGAAAAAAAGATAATAAATATTTTATTTATACTGAAAAAGGTTTAGAGTTTTTAGCTGATATATTAGTAGTAAATTTATCTATTTGGAATTTACGTGAAATTACCGAAGGAGAAATTTCTAAATACTATTTAAAATTATGTAACAAATTTCCGAGAGGTCCTGCTGCTTTTATTATAAATTTGGTAGTTAAATCAAAAAAAAATTTACCAACTTATTATTTTCAAGTACATAGTAGCTCACCTTTACCATTTAGTGAGTCAAAATCTTTTTTTGTCTCTTTTAGTCATAAAGATGATTTACTGCGCACAAAAGCAGGTTATAATGTTGTAACTATTTCTTTACATACAAATTCTGAAACTTGGTTTTCTTTAAGTAAAGAAGAGTATTTACAAAAAAAAGAACAATTAGAAAAAGTAATTTTGAAAGAATTTATTGATAAATTTAATGAATTTATAGAAATTGAAGAAAATTTAGTTTACTCAGGTACTCCTAAGACATATTTAGACTATACTTTGAGATTTAAGGGATATGTAGGAGGAATCCCTCATAGTGTTTATCCTAGTCTACTTCAGTTTCCTAATTCTAAAACACCCTTTAAGGGATTTTATCAGGTAGGAGATACGGTTTTTCCTGGGCAGGGAATCCCTGCTGTAGTATATAGTGCAATATCAGTAGTGGATGACATATCTTATAAATATTTAAATTTTTAGAGTAAAAAAAGGTATTAAAATAATGAAGAGTTTTACGAATGTTTTGTGGATTTTTATTTTATCTAATTGTTACTTAAAGGAAGTGGAAACTTTAAATAAAAGTTTTTACATAGATATGTTTTCAACTTCTTCTTATCTAATTTATAAAGACCTTTACATGAAACAACAATTTTTATCCAAAGTTTTACAATCTAAAGCTTTCAGGTTAAATTATAAGAAAATTATTTCTAATTATATATATTATCAATTTTTTATTGATTTAAATATATTAAATAAAACTCAAGATTTTTTTTTTTAAAATTAATAACTCAAAAATCCTATTCTCTGGTAGTTCTTTTTTTATACAGATAAATCACTTAGAAAAAAAAACTAATAAGAATATACCTTGTGAGAAAGAAGGATGTAAAGTAAAAATTTTTGCATCTGGAAAAACAAAAAAGTCTTCTTTTAGTTCAGATAATTCAATGAAAGATCAAAAAATTATTTCATATCCAAGTGAAAATTCTAGCTTAAATGAAAATCTTCAAGGAATACGTAAAACTCTTTTAAAGAGTCCTTATAATGAAAGTTTAGATAATACTTTAGAAAAAAAAATGCTTGAACTCCAAAATCAAAAAGAAATAGAAAAACTTAAAGATAATGTCTACCGTGAAAAAGAATTTCAAAGAGATTTTTTAAAATTAAATTTTCAAGATAAATAAAAATTTTTTAACTGTGATTTTCTAGCAGAAAAGTAAACTTTTTTTGATAATTTAGAAGTTAATTAGTTATATTAGTATATTTTAATAATATAATATTTTTTATGTATTACTTTTTTTGTATTAAATTTCTTAGAATAAGGATTTTTTTTCTAAAAATATCCAAAATTTCAACCTTAGCTAGTTCTTTTTGTATTCTATAATATGGAGGATTTTTATGATAAGTTATTTTCACCGTAAACATGATAAAAAGATAGACTTAAAAGAGTTTGAAAGAACTACTGTTTCAACTTTGCTTATCCCTAAACATTTAGTAGAGAAGTTAGATTTAGTTATTCCTTTTGTAGAAAACTCTAAAACTAAGAAAAAGTCTTATAAGTTTAAAGATGGTTTAAAGAAGCTTTTAGATAAGTATAGAGGTTTGTTAGCAAGAGGATACTTACCTTTCCAGGAGAAGCCGAAGTTGACTTATCAAGAAGAGGGTTTGGAGTTGCAGAAGTTTTGTTTTAGACCTGATGATGCGGATTGGTATGAGTTGGGGATTCTTGCTTATGGATGTGGTGTCTCCCGTTGTTGGTTGTTTAGCTTTTTAGTTGTCCTAGACTTGTCTCTGATGGCAGACTTTATTGATATCCAGAAGGCTATATTTGGAGTTACTTCAGCCGATGTCAGTAGGCCTAGGCTAATTCAGCAGATCTTTGGGAAACGACGGTTTCTACATAGGATTTTACACTTTCGACTGTAGCAAAAAATCCTAAAAAACACAAAAAAACTTATCACTACTATCACAACTACAAAATCCCTTACTCTACTACTGTACTACGATTTTACAAGATTACGATAAAGAGGATTACAGAATTTTTAGGATTAGTCTTCCAACTTCTAAATTATTCTTTTGAGGTTTGCTCCTCTATGTCTAACACAGATAAGAAAATTATCTAATTAACTAATTATTTACTTTTTTTAGTAGAATCAAAATTTATTTGTGTTTCACCTTATCTTTGAAGTTATAAGAATTTAAAACTTAGTTAAAGTATTAGAATATTCTAATAAATTTATATTTAAATAAGAGATAATATAATTATCTTTTACATTGAAAAAATCTTATATATTTCAAGTGAGTAACCTATTTTAAAACTAAGAAAAAGTCTTTTAACTTTAAAGTGGATTTCAAGTATAGAAAGTATTTACTATTTTTTCAAAAGAATTTTAATTTTATTTATAAGATATAACTAAAAAAGTTCTAATTTTTTCATTGACAAAAATAAATTTTTTAATATAGTAAAAAGAAATGAAAAGTAAATACATATTTCTTTTCCTTATTTTATTTCTAGCTACTTGTAAAACTACTCAAAAGGACACTAGTTCAGCTCGAGAAGTTAGTAAAGAAATTGCTACTACTTCTCCAGAGGGAAATGCAAAAGTAGAACCTCCCCCTAAAAAAGAGCCATACTTTATTCCCTCTGAAAACCCTCCTCCCCCCCAATTACATAAGTTCTACCGAATAGAGGATTGGAATCGGGTTTTAGAAGGTTTTATTAACTCTTCTACTTACCAAGTAAAAGTGACTTCTCTTAAACCAAACAAAGAAGAAGCCATGCAAGAAGCTATTGAAGTAGCTAAAAGAAAAGCTGCTAAAATGCTTCAAGCAGAAATTAGTCCAAACCCAAGTCCTGAAGCAAAAGTAGAAGTAAAAATACTAGTAGAAGAGTTTGGGAAATTAGTTGCAGATTCTGACTTATTAGGAGATAGACGAGTTTATGTATTTCAAGTAAGGCGACCTGCTCTAGAAATTATTGTAAAAGAAAAATTAAAATAAATTTATTTAGTTTATGATAATAGTATAATCCCAAGTTTTTAATCCAGGCTTTTCAATAGTATCTGCTAAAGGAAGTTTATAGATAAGGTAACCTTTTCCTATTTCTCCTTTGTTAGATCTACAATCATATCTTGAAGGAAAGATTACTCGAAATAAGATAAATCCTTCTCCTAGAAGACGTAAGGTTTCCGAGTAAATTTTTTTTTCACCAGGACTTGAATCTGGTTCAATTGGTTTTAAGACAGATTTAAATTCTCGCCTAACGTTTAAAGTATTTCCTTTTTTTTTAACAAATAAGTAACCTAATAAAACATCATCTAGTTTACTTAAGTCCTCAAAATCAATTTTGTATTTTACGTTAGCTTTTCTAGGAAAAAGAGGTTTTGGGACATTTGTATCTTGCCATATAGGTGCTTCTATATATTTTACTTCAAAATCCCTAATTTTTAAGTTTTGATTAAAAATACCTTTGTTAATTCTTTTTTCTATTTCTTCTTGAGTAATAGGTAAAAACCGAATAATAGATTTTTCAGTTTTAGGATTTAAAGGAACTGTATAACTAATTTCTACAAATCCAGTAAACCCCCTTCTGAAATAAATATTTTCCTCATATTCAAAACAATTTTGAAAAAGTAGGAGAATTAGGAGGAGATACTTTAACAAGTTTTCCTCCTTTAAAGGATGGCAATATTAATTTCTAATTGACCAATCCTAGAATAGAGATTTAGAGAAAGTGTAGTGGTTTTTTTAAACTGAAGGTTAGATTCTTTAACCTCAATTACAGTAGGAGTTGTAATATCTACAAACTGCCCATTGGAAGCAAAGATCCTCAAGGCATTTCCTGTAGTCATATTTCCAATTTCTCCAATGATGTCTTTATATTCTTCTCGAAGAGATTGTTCATCTAGCCCTGGCATGAGTCTTTTTGCCATTTTAAAAGCAGCATCAAAATTTAAACTGTAAACAATTTCTCCTTTATAAGAACCAACTACACCAATAATGATAGCTACTTCATAAGATGGAATAGGGGAATCACGAATCTTTAGCTTTCCACGAATGAGTTCAAGCTGTAGAGAGTCTTTAAAAACTAAAGAAGCTGCTTCAATAAAAGGATTGACAAACTCAGCACGAATTTCCATTTTTCACCTATTTTTCAAACTTTCTATATACTGGGTACCTAGAAGAGATCGATTGATTAAACTCCTCTAAAAATGTATATATTTTCATTCTCTCAGAATTGTATCTACTTATTTCTTGTGGTTTGTGAGGTTTTTCTTTTTCAAAATTTATGTTTTGAAATTCGACATAGAGAATTTTATCTCCATCCATGTAAGGACCTCCTACCTCACCTTTTCCTAAAGGTAATTCTACTAAATCCTTTAAGAATCCTGAATTTGTAGCAAATCGGTAAAATTTTTTATCATTAGAAGGCTTAGATAGTTCTCCAAGACTTTGATTGCGAAGTTCTTCGATTTTTACGCCTATAAGGTTAGAAATTTCTTTTAAAATCTCTTTGTTTTCTGAATTTTTTAAAGATTGGATTTTGGTTTTTAATTCAGAGACTAAAGCTTGCTTTTTTTCTACTTTAATTTTGTTGAATAAAAGAGGTTTTCTTTCTTCAAAACTTGGTACTTCCCCTTTTTCATTTTTAGGAATAGAACCATTTTTTACAGAAGTATCGTATTCTTTTTGGAGTTCTTCCTCTGAAACTTGGATGTTGTCTCCTACTTTATTTAAGAGATCTGTCTCTGTAAAATAAATGTATCTCAAATTGAGTCTTAAATCTTTTGCTTCTTGCTCGAGTACTTTTTCTTCTTCAGTTGACTCAAGTTGGACATTAAAAAAGTCTTGGAAAAGTCCATAGGAAATCATCATATCTTGTCTGTAAGAGATAGGAATACTTCTCAGTAGGTTTCGATAAATTTCTTCTAGAGAAGCTTTTTCGTCTTCAGAATAGCCAGCTCCTAAGGAACTTTCTTTATAAATTTGCTTAGCTTGTTCTAAAATGATTTCTTTGATTTTCTCTTCAGAAATTCCATAGCCTACAGCATCTGCTATAAGCCTTGTAACCTTTAAGTTTTTAATAGAAGAATAAGCACAAGAGTTGATAAGACTAGAATCAGTAGAATTTAAGTCTTTATAGCGGGCATAACAATCTCTACGTGCTGCATGAAAATAGTCCATAGTTATGGTTTCATCTCCAAATTTCCCTGCAGAATAAGAGTCTTGTCCTGTGAGCATTCTATAAAAATTTTGCTCTGCATCATTGGGAATTAGTGTAAATATAAGCATTGTCACTAAAATAGTCATGAAAATGCCTACAATAAAACGAATAATTTTTTCTTTGAGAGTAATTTCTGTTGTTTGTTCTTCGAGCATAAGCTTATATCTAAAATCGGTTTTGAATAGGTTTTTCTCTAATAGAAAACTTGTAAACTTTTTTTCTATGATAAAAAAACAATTAAATCAGCCAATTTTCTTTTTGTAAGACTTTTGGAATATTTTCTTTTCTTAAAGGTTTACTTATTAAATAGCCCTGAACTTCATCACAATTGATTTCATTTAAGTAATCTAATTGTACTTTTGTTTCTACTCCTTCTACTATAGTTTTTAGCTCTAAACTTTTTGCTAATTCTACTATGGCTTTTAAAATAGCTGTATCTTTTTTAGATTCTGGAATTTCCTGAATAAAAGATTTATCAATTTTAACTTTATGAATTGGAAATATTTTTAAGTAGCTTAAACTAGAATATCCTGTCCCAAAATCATCTAGAGAAATAGTAACTCCAATTTTTTTTAATAAATTTAAAGCTTTAACTGTGTAATCAATATTTTTCATAATACTACTTTCAGTAATTTCTATTTCTAAAAGTTGTGGTTGGATTTGTGTTGATTCAATAATTTTATAAATTTCTTTATAAATATTTTCTTTCAGAAATTGGATGGGAGATAAATTTACAGCTATACTTACGTTGTAACCTTCAGCTTCTAATTTCTTTATTAGAATACAAGTTTGTTTTAAAGCCCATTCTCCAATTTTAAAAATAGTCCTGTTTTGTTCTGCTAATTGGATAAAATCTATGGGAGAGAGTAGACCTTTTTCTGGATGATTCCAACGTAGCAAGGCTTCAAATCCCACAATCTTTCTTTTCTTTAAGTCAAGCTTAGGTTGGTAGAGTAATTCAAATTCTTCTCTTTCTACAGCATTTTTGAGTCTATTGCTTAAGATCAACTGTTCATAAAAATCCAAACTCATCTTTGGATTGTAAAACATAAAGTGGTTAATTCCATGATTTCTGGCTACAGACATAGCAGTATCAGCTGTTTTCATAAGCATTTCTAAATCTAACCCATCTTCTGGATAAAGTGAAATTCCTATACTAAAATCAATATGTAGTTCATACTCATCAATGGAATAATTTTGAGTTAATCTTTTTAAGAGTGCTTGACAAATTCTAACTACCTCAAGTCTGTTTTTTATATTTGTTAAAAAGATAACAAACTCATCTCCACCAAGCCTAAATGCATTTCCCTTTTTTCGGATCACTTCTATAATACGCAGAGCAACTTGCCGTAAAGTATCATCTCCTATTTGGTGCCCAAGTGAGTCATTGAGCATTTTAAATCTAAGTAAATCTAAATAAAGAATGGCATGTCTATTTTTAGAAAAACTAGCTAAATTGTCTGAAACCAATTTTTTCATATAATTACGATTAAATAACCCTGTAAGTGGATCATGATAAGCTAAAAATTCAAGAGTTGCCTCTGCAGCTTTTCTACTTTTGTATTCTTCTTTTAATGAGGAGTTTAATTGTTCAAGTTCTGACTGACTTTCTTGAAGTTGAGCTTCTAGTTTAGCTTGGTTAGTTTTTAAAATGAGTTTTTCTTTTTTTTGTTTAGTATAATCTCGGATAATAGCTAGGTAACCTTTTTCATCAAATAGAGGAATAGAACTAAGATGTACTTCTATAAAAATTAATTCTTCTTGAATTTTGTATTCTTGAATAAATTGAATATTTGGTTCAATTCTATTAAAATTTTTATTTTTAGAAATTTCTTTCCAAATTTCTTTTAGTTTAGATAAGTTTTCTTCTTTATTAATTGAATTTAATTTAAAGATTTGCAAACAAGAAGGATTTGTAAACAACACTTGCATATCTTTATCTAAAAAAATAATTCCATCGGTAACATTCTCCATTATGGATTTTATTTGAAGTTCTGCAGTAAGTTTGATTTTTTTGTTTAATTCATTGAGTTCTTCACTCATTAGTTCTAAGCTTCTATCTTTCAGCTTTCTTTCTCTTTCAATTTCTTCGTAAAAATCATTAATAATTTTTATAAATAAATTTATATCAAACTCGCCTTCTTTGCTTTTGCTTTTTACTTTTTGAATTTGCTTTTCTAGAATCTTATTCATTTTTCTGAAAGAAAAGTAATAGTCATAGTTTGATTGTGTAACTCACAGTCCAAGAGTTTTCCAGAAGGTGCTATTTCACCATAAGAGTAAAAACCAATAAGCTGAGTTAACTTTCCTACATTTGCCCGAACTGCTTCTATTTCTTCTACAGTTCTCTGTCCTAAAACTAATTTTCTACCTATACAACTAATTAAAATAGCTAGAGAATTTTCTTTATTAAAAAAATTTATCATTTTAGAAGCTTGACTAGCCCCTTCTATAAGGCTCTCAAAACTTGCAGTCATTAACCTACAAAAGTAACTAGTAGGAATATTACCTGCAAAAGTCATACTTTTTTCTTCTTCGTTTATACTTAGTATAGTCCTTACTACAGAATCTGAAGATTTTTCACTTGGAAAAATATTGATAGGAAAACGTAAGGCACTAGCAGGAAGAAAATTTGCCTCATCTCCTAAATATTCTTTATATAAGTCTAAGGCTGGTTTATGATCTAATTCATACAGTACGTTTCCTTCTGACTTAGTAATTTTCCTTACAGGACCAAAGTTACTCCAGCCTCCAAAACTTCCAGTCTTAGCAATAAAATCTTTCCCATAAAAACCTATTAAAATAATAGAATCATCCATGAGACAGGAATTTACAAGAACATAAGTTTTTGTAAATTTTATTCCATCTCCAGCTAGTCCCCCTGACAAAGGTATTTGTTTGGGAAAATTTTGTAATATACCTTCTAAAAGTTCACTTCCATTGATATTGTGACCTACTGAAAGTAGAAAACCTAGTTGTAAATCTTCTTTTGGTAAGCTTTTACTTAATTCCAGCCCAACTTGTTTAAACTCTAATTTATTGGAAACTTTTGCAGTTCTATACTCAAACCAAGATTTTTCTAACTTTAAAGCAACTAAGACTAGACTGTCTTCTTGTACTTCTTCTTGAAAAATCTCTCCAGCAGTAGAACAACCTAATACAATAGAATTTGGAAAAAATTTTTTAATCTCTAAAAACAGAGAGCTATTTTGAGCAAGTTTAGGGTCAAAAAAACATAAAACTAAATCAGCTTGTTTTAAAAAAGAAGTGAGTTTGTTCCAGCCTGAACTAGAATTCCAAGTAATCAGTTCAGTTTGCATTTTAAATTCCTTGTATAATTTTTTGATTAACTTCTAATTTGTTAGTTGGAATTTCTTGTATTATTGTACCTTCCTGACAAATTTTTGTTTCTATAATTTTATAATTTATTGGCAACTCAAAAAAATTCAACTTTTGTTTAAAATCACGTAGAAAAATTTCTTTACTTTCTTTTGGACAATAGATAAGTAAACTAGGTCCACTTCCTGAAAGAGAAAAACAATAACCTAAGTCAGTAATTATTTGACTTACTTTTTTTAAAAAAGGTAATTGGTCAATTCTATAAGGAGTATGAAGTTTATCTTGAATAGCAAGTTTGAGATCCTCGTAGTTTTGGGTTTCTAGGTATTGCATCCAAGTTCCCATCCTAGACATATTAAAAATAATGTCTTTGGTAGGATATTTGTCGGGAAGTTTTTTTCTAGAACCTTTGGTTTCTGTTTGAAACTCTGGGATAAATAAAAATAAAGATAGAGAATTGGGAAGATTTTTTTTATAATAAATTAACTGCTCTTCGTCAAAATAAGAAAAGATAAAGCCTCCTAAAAAAGCAGGAGTAGTGTTATCAGGATGTCCTTCTAGCTTAGCTAAATTGTAAAGAAATTCTCTTTCAGAGGGAAAAGGTATAAAGTCATAAAATTTTTTATGAATGTAAGATGCAGCACAAAATCCTGCTACTAAAGCAGTAGCACTAGAACCTAGCCCACCCTTTATAGGTAAGTTTAAATTCATTTTTACTGAGTAAGGAAAGATTTGTTGAGATTGTAAGAAGGTATGATAGTATGTTTTATAAGCTTGTAGCAATAAATTATTTTCTACTGTAAAAGGGAGAGAGGAACCATCTAATAAGTGCATTTCATATTGAGCTGTTTCATTAAATTCAAAATAAAACTCATTATAAACTTGTAGAGCAAGTCCTAAGATATCAAATCCTGGACCTAAATTTGCAGAGGTACCTGGAACTTTTACATATAGTTTTTCTATTGTTTGAGGAGAATTTGTTTGTTTAGCCATTCTTCTATAAACCCCATGGAAGTTTTTATTAATTCTGGTAATAATTTTTTTTCTTCTTGAGAAAATTTACTTAGTACATAGTCTGATATGTCTATATTGGGGCTAGTGGGTCTACCAATTCCAAAGCGAAGCCTATGAAAGTCTTTAGAATTTATTTTACTGATTATATCTTTGAGTCCATTGTGTCCAGCATGTCCACCACCACTTTTGAGTTTAATTTTAGAAAATGGAAAATCTAACTCATCATGTAAAACTAAAACCTTATCTAAACTAATCTTATATTTATTGACAAATTCTGATACAGCTTTTCCTGAAAGATTCATATACTCTTGTGGTTTTAGTAAATAAATATTTTGTTGTTCATTCTTAAGTTTTCCATAAATAAATTTTTTCTCATCTATTAGAGGAACTTTATTTTTCATTGCAAAAGCATCTAGCAACAAAAAACCTATATTGTGTCTTGTAAGTTCATACTTAGGACCAGGATTTCCTAGTCCTACAATTAAAAAGTTATCTAGAGGATTCATAGGATTAAAATTCGGTTTAACATTTTTTCAGTAGCTTTAATAGCAGCTACAATTTGGTCAGAATCTAGTCCTATAGTTCTAAAGCTAGTATCTTCTGTAGTTTCGGGGTAAGGGTCCCAAGTAATAATAGTTTCTACTAGTGCTGAGGTTTTTCCACCAGGGGGAATTCTAACTTGGTAATCAACTAAAGTAGGTAAACTTAGCCCAATTTTTTGAGTAATTTTAGATAAAGCTACCATAAAGGCATCATATCCCCCATCTCCAGTACCTGTTTCTCTATAAGCTTTTCCTTTATAGACGAGGCTTAAATTAGCACTTGGGATTACACCTTTTCCAGAGGTTACTATACAAGTTTCAATTTTAATTTCTTCACTTAATGGCTTTCCTGAAAGATCAGCTACAAGAAAAGGTAGATCTTCTTTTGTAACTTGAATCCCGGCATCTCCCATTTCAATGACTTTATCCAATAATTTTTTTTCTAATTCGGGACTTAATTCCATACCTAAGTCTTTTAAGTTTTCAGAGATACTAGCTTTTCCTGCTAGTTTGCCTAGTGCGTAAGTTCTTTTTCGTCCAAATCTCTCAGGTAAAATGGGGTTAGCATACAGATTAGCTTTTTTATCTCCATCAGCATGTACACCTGCTGTTTGTGTAAAGACATCTTCTCCTACAATAGGACGATTTTCTGAAATTCTTTTCCCACTAAATACTTCTACTAATTTACTGATAGAGGTAATTTCTTTTTCTACAACTTTTGTTTTAAACTTGGTTTTATCATGAAGTGCAGTAACTACTGCTTCCAGTGGAGAGTTTCCAGCTCTTTCTCCTAGTCCATTAACTGAGACATGTAAGCCTTTTACCCCTGCTTCTACTGCAGCTAGACAATTAGCTACTGCTAAGTCGTAGTCATTGTGTCCATGAAATTCAAAATGTACGTTAGGAAATTTCTCTACCATAAATCCTACACACTGACTTGTTTCAGTAGGAGATAAAACTCCTAAAGTATCCGCTAAATAAATTTTTCCTATATCTAGTTTCAATAAATTTTCTACTAACTCTTCTACATAGTCTTTCGAGTAACGTATTCCGTTTGACCAATCTTCTAAATACACATTTACTTGGATTTTATTTTTATAGGCATATCTAACTGTTTCTGCAATATCTTGGATATGTTCTTGTAAATTTTTTTTTAACTGGTGAGTTAAATGATGAAGAGAGCCTTTGGTTAGTAAGTTTAAATTTCTAACCCCTGTTTGCTTCATCCAATCTACTGTAGAAGTTTTATCTACAAATCCTAAAACTTCTATTTTAGAATCTATTCCATGTTTAGAGGCATATTCCATAATAGTTTTAACTGTTTCTAGTTCTCCTCTAGAAACTCTAGCAGAAGCTACTTCTACTCTATCTACATTGACTTTCTCTAGTAAATTTTTTGCGATATTGAGTTTTTCTTCAGTGTTAAAAGAAACTCCTCGTGTTTGTTCTCCGTCTCTAAGTGTAACGTCTAAAATTTGAATGAAATTCTTCTCCATATTTCCTTTATTTTTTAAGTTTTTTTAGTTCTTTTTTACTTATAGATAAAATTTCAATTTTTGTACTGCCAGGGTTAGTTGAAACAAAGTCGGGGGTTTCAAATAACCTCAAAAATTCATGTTCTCTAATAAAATTTAAAGTCAATTCTTTTAGCTTTCCTTCTCCTATTCCGTGAATTACCTCCACAAAATTTTCACCTTCTAAAAATGCAGCGTGGATTTCTCGTTCCAATTTATGTTTTGCATCCTCATATCGCATTTTTCTAATGTAAATGGTTCTTGACATAAATACTTATACTCTTGAATTTAAAAAAAAATGGTTTTAGTTTCTTGTAAGCTAAATTTTTTTGTAAAATAAAATTTTATAGTAAGTAAAGCTTGTTTTCTAGAAGTTTCTCAAATAGGGCAGAAGAAATTGGTAGAGACTAAAAAAAACAAAAAGTATATCACTCGAATTAAAGACAAAAAGAGAATTGCTATATGTGGTGGCTCTTTAGGAAGAGAACATCGCTGTTTAGTTAGAGGTCAGTTAGTAGATATTGGAGTTCCTGATCCTCTAGCAGCTTCTGATCTCTGGGATTTAATTACTGGGCTTTTTCAAGGTGAAGAACATGAGATTACTCCCTTTAAAGATTTTAGTTTGGCACCCGTAAGAAAACCTATTCTTACTATAGAAGTTTGGAATGAACTAGAACAGAGAGTTTTTGAATCAGAAGAGTTTGTAGGAAATGAAGATGGTTTTTTTTCTTATGAAATCCGTAAAAAACTCAAAGCTGGAAAGTATACTTTTCATGTAATTTTTCGAGGAAGTGACTCTTATCGTCAGTTTACAGAAGATTTAGCTTATATAAATACCAAGTCTAAAACTGATATCACCCGCACAACTATTGTAGGAATCGGAAAGCTACGTATTTTGCCTGAGCAGTATGAGTCCTATATTACTACCTCTGATATAGATCAAACTTATTTAGCTACAGAACTAAACTCCAAAAAAGGTATGTTTTCTACTTTGTTTGAAACTCCTGATGAGAAGTTTTATCTTCCAGGCATGCCTGAGCTATATAAGAATTTACGAAAAGAAACAGAAGATACTCCACTTTGTTTTATCTCTGCTAGTCCTCATTTTTTTCGTAGGACACTTTTAGCTACAATTAAAAGTCACGGTATTATCACAGAGTCTCTACATTTAAAGTATCTAGAAGGTACTATCAAAGGTGTAGTAGATAAACTCACTCAAACTATTTTTAATCCTAGTCAACTTTTTAAAGAAGGAGTAGATCATGCCATAGAGAGAACTAAAAAATTTTTAATCTCTTCCTATCAAAGCTTATTTGATCAGTTGGCTTATAAATTGAGTATTCTCTTGCAAGATCGAATTTATCAGCCTACAAATGCAAAAGAAATTTTACTTGGAGATAATACAGAATCAGATTATTTTATTTTTTCACTTTATCAATTAATTTTATTAGGTGAGATTTCGGGTCAGAAATTAGAAGATTATTTGTATCATTTAAATTTTTTAGGTCGAGATGCAGTAACTAGAGATCAAGCTAAAAAAATTGTAAGTTTAGCTAATGAATGTCTAGCTATACATGGAAAAAAGAACTCTGTAATTTGTGTTTTAATTAATTTAACTTCTATGGGACTAGATCCTAAGACTATGGAAGAAAATGTATTAAATGCTATGCCAAGTGGGTTTAATTTAAAAAAGCAAAAAAAATTTGTTTGGTATATTCCAACTCAAGGAGCTTTAGGATTTGCTATTGTATTACATGCATTGGGGATATTGAGTTTTGAAGCTGTTTTAGATATAATGAAAAGTATGATTGGAAAGTATCACAATGGAAAAATAGTAGATAAAGAATATTTAAAAAATTTAGCAGAAACTTTAAGTGTTCCCGAATTTGCGAAAGCTAAAAGAGATTTAATTTGTAGTATACTACTGGGAGCTATGGAATAATTTTTTTATGTGGAAATTTTTTTTTTATTGTTTTTTTCTGTTCTAGTTCAAAGTAAAGAAGTTATAAAAAAAGATATTTTTTCTAGAAATTATTTACAAAAATCTAGAGGTGAAATTATTTTTTTACTAGATCATGAGTATATAGAAGTAGTACCTCATTTTTCACAATTACACATTCATCAAGCAGAATGGAAAGCCTTAGTTCAAGCAGGAAAGTTTTTACCTGCTTTAAGTTTACTACAAGGTTTAAAATATTGTGTAGAAAAAGAAAGTCCAACTCAAATGCAAATTTGGAAAGTTCAACTAAAAGAATGGAATGAAACAATTAATTTTATTTTCAATAAATTTTCTGATAAATTAGAAGAAGAAAGGAAATGGATAGATCCTTCTATATGTATAAAAAAAATTGGAGAAGAAGAATTTTATCTTTTTAGTAGTTTAGATTATCAGTTTCAGTTGAAAATTCCTTATAAGTATAGATACAGTTATCCCAAAATAAAACAATTCCAGTATGAAAAAACTTATAAGTGGACTTCCTTTGTATTTTCTAGTTTAATTTCTAATTTAGAACCTGTTAGAGATGATTTAGAATTTTGGTTACAAGTTTTATCTAAAAAAATTCCTCTCCCAAAATCGAGATGGAAAAAACTTTATATATTTTTTTTAGATCATAAGCTAGATGAGTTAAATGAAAACTTAGTTTTAAGTTTTTGGGATTTAAAACGTGGTTTGACTTCACAAAATCAACAGAGAGTTAAATTTGAAAGGAAAGGTGAGGAGTCTAAATTTCAAGTTTTAAGTGAAGATGGGCGAGAAGAAAACTACATTTGTAAAGAAAAGATTTTGATAAGAAAAAATAAAGCAATAGCACTGTTTTTTGTTTTTCCTGAATTTGAAAGAGAAGAAGTAGAAAGAGATTGGAAAAAAATTATAGAATCACTGGGACCATAACTTCAAATTGATCTTGAAATTGATTGATTTCTTTTTTAATTTGATTAAATGTCAAAAAATATTTATCTTCTTCTTCAGTAAGAAACTCGGAAAGAAAGTTTAATACTGATTTACTGAGACCAAATTTTAAAAGTCTTTGGTTTTTATGTATACAAAATAATCTTTGTTTATCATCAAAGTAAAAATTTAATTCTTCTAAAGTATAAGTTTTGCTGTTGTTGGAGTGAAAGACTAAAGAGTCTTCTGTCTCTTCTACAAAAATTAGAAATAGTGGAAAACCATTACAAGTTAGATAACCTTTTTCTGAAAACTTTCCATAAGTGTTTAAGATATAAATTCCTTTTTCATCTTCAAAAAGATTTTCTCTAAAAAAATCGAGTACATAGCTATGTACAATTTCTTGTCCACGAAAAAACCAACGATTATTATCGTCTATAGTGATTTCACTGTTGAAAATTCGGGGTTTGTTTTCCATACTTTTTTTTATATCGGAAAGGAGTTCCTACAATTTTTCCCATTTCTTTATTTGCTTCTAAGTAAGAAACAGTCATTCCTGCTTGATTTTTACTTGTGATGAGAAGAGGAGCAACTTCTTCTAATTTAGACTCATGTAACCATATTCCATCTATCTTCCATTCAAAAAGCTTTTTTTTCAATTCATCTTCAGAATCGTTTAAATTTAGTGAGCCATCAAACTTTCTTATATAAATGACTCCTAGTGGCTCAATAGCTCTTTTGGGTTTTTGGTAAAAAATTTCTACTTCTTTGTAAGTTTTTAATTGGTAGTCTGGAAAATTATACTCGTAGTCAGGATCGGGAATAAATTCAATTGTAGAGGCACAGTTTCCCAATAAAATAAAACAACATACAAAAAAGAAATAGAAAAAAAGACGGTAGAAAAAAAATAAAATACTATACATTCTAAAGATTAGACAGTAGTTTTGAATCATGAAACCTAAGCTTTTAAGCTTTGTCTTTTTTTTTCTATTTGTTTTATCAAGTAAAATTTTTAGCTTTGAAAAAGAAAAATGGGTAGAAGTTATTTCTCTTTCAGCTGGAAAAAGCATTCGTAACTGCTCTATTAAAATTTTTTATCCTAAGCTAGTTTTAGTTCCTAACTCTCCAATAAGTATAGGAATTGTAAAAAAAGTAAATAAATACCTTAAAAAAGAATTTCAAGATATAAAAAGATACGATAACGAATACCAATGTAACAGAAATGCTAAAAAATCAGATCCAGCTTTTTATCTAGAAGTAAAGTTTGATGTAAAATTAAATTCTGCACATCTACTCTCTATCTATTACTATGCTATAGGGTTTACAGCTGGAGCTGCTCATCCTGATAATTTATATAAAGCTTTTAGTTTTGATTTACGTAGTGGAGAAATCATTTTTTTTTCAGATTTATTTAAAAAAAATATAATTTTTTTACCAATTGTAAATCGTGAAATTTTTTTGCAATTAAAAGAAATGGATGTCTTAGGTAGTGAAGAAGAATTTAAAGAAATAGAAAAAAAAACCTATGAATACTATCTTACTAAAGAGGGGATTCATATTATCAATTTATATGAAATCCATGTTTTACAATCCTTAGAAGTAGTCATACCATTTAAAAAACTAAAGAAGGTATTAGATCTTGAAAAATTTAATTAATTTTATCATTTTTTTTCTAAGCTCTTTTTTGTTTGCAGAAGAGTTTTACGGGAAAGTTATTTCTGTTCACGATGGAGATACAATTCGTGTGTTAGTAGGTAAACAACAAAAAAAAGTTAGGCTTTTTGGGATAGATGCCCCAGAGTCTAATCAAGCTTTTGGAAAAGTCTCTCAAAATTTTTTAAAAGATCTAGTTTGGAAAAGAGAAGTAAAAGTAGAGTTTAAAGAATTAGATAGATATGGAAGGATAGTTGGGATAGTTTATTTAGGTGATGTAAATATCAATTTAGAAATGATTAAAAAAGGTATGGCTTGGGTATATATAACTTACAATAAAGACCCTAATTTTTTAGAGGCAGAGCAGATAGCTAAAAAATCTAAGATAGGTTTATGGAAAGATCTAGACCCTATACCTCCTTGGGAATTTAGAAAAAACGAGAGAGATCAAAAATTTCTCAAGAAATAATGGTTAGATGTTTATCTAAGTTTGCTATTTTTAAAATGGAAAGAGTTTCATGACCAATATTTCTTATCTTTAAAGAACCCGATCTTTCTTGCAAATACTTTTGAGAGTTAAAGATAGCTCCAATTCCAGAAGAGTCTACATGTACATCTTTAGCAAAGTCTAAAATAATATGTGGATAGCCTTTTTCGGCTTCTTTTGCAATTTGTTCTTTTAATTGAATGGCAGTCTTTAAACTGACTACACCCTCTAAAAAAATAGTACAAACTTTTTCTTTATCGTTGTATTCTGTTTTATACATATATTCTAATCCAACGACAATAGGAAAAAAATTCAACTCAAAATTTTTATAAAATTTCTAAGATAAAAAAATAATTCTTGAAAAATTTTTCGATTTTTATATGATTCCCACGATGAAAATTAAATTTTGGGGAGTTAGGGGTTCAATTGCCTCTCCTTTAAATGGCTTAGCTATCAGACGAAAAATAGAAAAAGTTTTATCTCTAGCTACTCCTAAAGATATTCAAAGTCCAGAAACCATCCAGAAGTTTTTAGATTCACTAGGATTTTCTATTACTCAAACTTATGGTGGGAACACTACTTGTTTAGAAGTTCGAGATAAATCAGGACAACTTATCATTATCGATGCAGGCACAGGGCTTAGGGAACTAGGTAATTCCTTGCTTAGCACAGAGTTTTTACAAGGTAAAGGAGTTGGTTATTGGTTGTTTACCCACACACACTGGGATCATCTACAAGGGATACCTTTTTTTGTCCCAATTTATATTCCGGGAAATAGATTTGAAATTTATTCTTCTGTAGAAAACTTAAAAGAGCGACTCAAGTACCAGCATGCCTTTACTCATTTTCCAGTTCCTTATGAAGGCTTAGCTTCTACCAGAAATTACCATCATTTTCCAGAAGGGGAGTGGGTAAATTTAGGAAACCATGTTCAAGTTCTTTCTAAATCCGTTCGTCATCCGGGAGGAAGCTATTCCTATAAATTAAAAGAAGATGGGAAAATATTTATTTTTGCTTCAGATGCAGAGTTTAATATTGACGAAATGGAGCACATTGAAAAGTATATTAGTTATTTTAAAGGAGCAGATGTATTGGTTTTTGATACCCAATATACTTTTGAAGAGTCTTTAAATAAAATTGACTGGGGACATAGTTCAGCTTCTATTGCTACAGATATTGCTTTAAAAGCTGATGTAAAGAAACTTGTAATGTTTCACCATGATCCTTCTTACAATGATGAAAAACTAGATGCAGTTTATCTACGTGCTTTAAATTACAAAAGTATGATGGATAAAAACAATGAGTTAGAAATTATCATGGCTTATGAAGGTTTAGAGTTAGAAGTATAAATGGATCTAGAAGGACAGGTTATTTTAATTACAGGTGCAGGCAGTGGACTAGGCAGGCACTTAGCTCAAGTTTTTTCTGAAAAAAAATCTAATTTAGTTTTACTAGATATTTCTAAAACAGGTTTAGAAAAAACTGTCAGCAGTTTAAAAAATTTTGAAAATCATATACTAGATGTTTTAGATGTTAGAAAGGTAGAAGATTGGAAATATATTTTAGGTAAGGTTTTGTTAAAATGGTCTAGGGTAGATTACCTTTTTAATGTAGCAGGTTATTTAGAGCCTGGTTATATAAATGAACTTTCTTTAGAAGAAATTGACAAACACATTGATATTAACGTCAAAGGAGTAATTTACAGTAGTCGTATTGTCAGCGAAGTGATGGTAGCTCAAGGAAGTGGACATATTGTAAATATTGCCTCACTAGCAGGGATTTCTCCTGTGCCCGGACTTAGCTTATATAGTGCTTCTAAATTTGCTGTTCGCGGATTTTCTTTATCTATTGCAAATGAACTTTTAGAAAAAGGTATATATGTCACTGTAGTTTGTCCTGATGCTATTCGTACTCCTATGTTAGATTTACAAGCCAATAGAAAAGAAGCTAGGCTTACTTTTTCTGGGAAAAAAGTTTTAGAAGTAGAAGATGTTTCTAAAGTAATTTTAGAAGAAGTGATACCTAAAAAACCTAGAGAAGTAGCAATTCCTCTTACTCGTGGACTTTTAGCAGGATTTGCTAATTTATTTCCAGACCTTTCAGCTAAACTGTTTCCATTTTTTCTTGAAAAAGGAGCAAATAATCAACAAAAATATAAACATTCCAATGAAACCTAAAGGACAGTTGAACTTTAATCCTGAAGACTTAGAGTTTCATTCTAGTTGTCCTTCGGGTTTACATGAATTTTTACTAAAAGAAGTTTACGCATTTAATTTAAAAGTTTTATCTTATAATAGAGGAGGAGTTCACTTTAAGGGGTCAAGAGAAAATTTGTATAATTTTTTTCTTTCTACTCGCTTTAGTTCTAAGATTAGTTTTGTATTTTGTAGAGCAAACGTCAAAAATGCAGATGAGTTATATCAAGTTACACATAAGCTTGCTTGGGAAAAACTCATTTTAAAAGATCTAAGTTTTAAGATAGAATCTTTTACTAAAGAAAATTTAAATCATTCCCGAATTGCTTTATATCGACTAAAAGATGCTATTAAAGATAGAATTCGTGAACAACAAAACTATGAAGCACAAATTAATCCTCAAACTCCCGATGTTTTAATTCTTCTGAGATCCAATCAAAAAGAAGCTATCGTTCAAATTTCTCTTTCACCTCTACCCTTACATAAAAGAGGCTATAGACAAAACAGTTTAGAAGCACCTCTTAGAGAAAGTTTAGCACAAGCACTTTTAGAATTTTCTGACTGGAAGCCTTTTCAAACTTTAGTAGATCCTATGTGTGGAAGTGGAACTATTTTAATAGAAGCAGCTCTTTTAGAAAAATGGGATGGAAAAATTAACTACCAAATACTAAAAAATTCTTATATATTTCAAAAACTTTTTGATAAAATTTCAAAAGTTCCAACTAAATTTCCTAGTTCTATTCATTTGTTTGGGTATGACAAAGACCATAAAGCTATACAACTTGCTAAAGAAAATGCCAAAAAAGCTGGAGTAGAGGATTGGATTTATTTTGAACAAAAAGATTTTACTCATCTCAAGCCAAGTTATCCAAAGGGATATTTGATTACTAATCCACCTTATGGAGTTCGCTTAAAGACAGAAGAAAGTTTAGAGGAACTTTACTCTCAAATAGGTAAAAACTTAAAAAATTCTTTTTCTGGTTTTATATTTACTTTGGTGTGTGGAAATAAGTCTCTTTTAGGACATCTTCGACTCAAAGCTAATAAAGAACTTTCTATAACTATAGCAAAATTAAAAGGGAAATTTGTGCAGTATAAAATTCAATGAAAAAAGATGTATTACAAAAATTATTTGAGATTACTGGAAACGAAAAGGATGCTTTAGTTTATCTTAAAAATTTTCGTTCTATTTCTCCAGAGAGTTTTGCTTTAATTACAATAGACTCTATTACTTTTTCAGAATATGGAGAGAGTTTTTTATATGATTTAAAACTTTTACAAAAATTAGAGTTATTTCCTATTGTTTTAATGGAAGCAGATCTCTGGGAATATGCAAAACACTTTTTTTTAATTCCATTAAATGAACAAACTTTTAGTTTTCAAGAAATTTCTACTCCTCTAGAGGTAACCACTTCCATTCAACAAAAAAAAATTCCTATATTAATTCATAATCAATACTTACAATTTCAATTTCTACAGGAAATAATTTCTCAACTAAAAATTTCTAAATTAGTTTATCTTTTTTCAGACTTAAACTTTAATTCTATTTCACTGATTCATTTAAAAAATGATTATGAAAATTTATGTAAGAATGGAAAATTAAGTAAAAAAGAATTAGAATTTTTAAGTTCTGCTTATGAGCTTCTTTCTACAAATTCATCATACTTACGTTCTATTTCTATAACTACACCAGCTTGCTTACTCAAAGAATTATTTACTATAAAGGGAAGTGGGACCCTAATAAAACTTGGAACTAAAATTGAAATTATTGATGGCATTGAAAAGGTAGATAAGTTGAAACTTCTCCAACTTTTAGAAACTGCTTTTCAAAAAAAAGTTAAAACAGAGTTTTTTGATTCTAAAATTGACTTTATCATTTTAGAAATAAATTATAGAGGTGCAGCTATTTTAAAAAGACATGAGTTAGGCTATATTTTATCTAAGTTTGCTGTAGATGAAATTTCTAGAGGAGAAGGAATTGGAAGAGAAATTTGGGACAAAATGAGAGCTAACTTTTCTAAAATTTTTTGGAGAGCTAATCCTCGAAATCCTATCAATAAGTGGTATATAAAAGAAAGCGATGGAGTTTTTAAATTTACAAATTGGTATGTCTATTGGATTGGACTTTCTCCAAAAGAAATTCCTGAGATTTGTAAATTTATTATAGAAATGCCAGTTGATTTTTATGAATAAAATTTTGTTTTATGATGGAAATTGTCCATTTTGTAAAAATCTTGCTTCTAAGCTTGAGCAGTATTGTATAGATCCAGAAATTCAATTTTTGTCTTTTAGAAAGTTTTCTGAAATAGAGTTAACTGCTTTTCATTCTGATTTAACTATAGATAAATTAGAAAGTGAAATCCAATTAATTTACAATGGTAAAAGATATCCTGGGTTTTTTGCTATTCGCAAGCTAGCCATTCATTTAAAATTTTGGAGATATTTTTTTCCAATTTTATATTTTCCTCTTGTGCCTTTTATTGGAAGTTTTGTATTATACATTTTAGGAAAGGTTAGAAAGTAAATAAATAGTTGATTTTAATATCTTTTAGTTTCTAAACTAATAAAAAAATATTTATTTTATAAAACAGAGAAAACTTTCACTAAAACCGTAGTGTCCAGTTAATTTTATACTGTACTTCTACTTGATTACTAAAAGTAGAAAAACTATTAAACTCTACAGTAGGTTTAAAATAAAAACTACTTTGTTCATCAAACTTAGAAGTTTTCCAAAACAAGGCATCTAAAATATTTAACGCATAAATAAAAGCAACTGTACTAGAAGCAGATTGGACTTCTTCAGCTTTTTCGACAGCTTTTTTGTAAAAAGATTCATTTTCAATTATAGAATACAAACTCGAGGTAGTACCAGGTTGTAAAATTGGATATAAGCTAGTTTGTATAGTCTTTTGATCATATCTTTTTTTTGTTTGTGTAAAGTCTTCTCTAGCAGCAAAGTAATAAACTACTCCTCCTAAAAAGCAAGTAGCAAACCCTATAGACTTTACTTGGTGATCTTTATTCCATTGTCCATATCCCGGCAACAATGAAGACTGAAAGGCTTCTTTCCAATATGGATAACGCTCACTTACTTGTTTTTCTTCTTTTGGTTCTTCTGTCTTTTTTGTAGGGAGATCTTTTTGAGGAAGTTCTGTAACTTCTTTTTTTGCTGGAGGTTCTGCTACAGGTTTTTTAGTAATTTTTATAAAATCTTTTACTTTTACAAAATCTTTTATTTCTGAACTTTTACCACGAGGACTTTCTAATAATACAGTATAAGAATCAGGTGGGAAATTTTTTGTATCTATAGAGAAATTCATTTCTTTTTTTTCAATTTCTAAAGACTGTATAGGAAATTCTTTGCCACTAGAAGAATACAAAGAAACTTTCATCTTTTTATGAAAATTCTTTCCTTCTATTTTCATTTGCTTAATTCCAGAGTCTTCTTCCCATTCATATTTGTTTGTACTAGTTACTTCTGGAATAGGAAAAGGTAAAATAAAAATTTTTTCCCACTCTGAAAATCCAGAGAGTTTATCAAATTTGTTGTACACTCCTACTCTGTGTTCATAAGTTCCTTCTTTTAGATCTCTTACTTTGTATTCAGTAGATTTTACTTTTTCATCTATTAAAATTTGTCCTTCTAAATTTTTAACTTGGATATGATATGCTTTTGCTCCTTTGGATTCTTCCCATTGTAAAGTCAATTCTGTAGTTGATTGAGAATAAGTAAATGTAGATAAAAAAATAAGTAAGAAAAAAAAATTCTTGCTCATAAAAATTCACTCCAGATAAATTTTTCTAGGAGTAATAAGTTTTGGTGGTTTTGGATTTTCTGATAAATAAATTGTAAACCGAATCTTTCCACCTAAGATTTCCATTTCTTTTTTATTTAGTAAAAATCCTTTGAGTGTCCAATAAAATTGCCCTTCATCTAACTTATACAGTTCTTTAAAAATATATTTTCTTTCCTTAGTTTCAATTTTTTCAATAAGTTGATTGTTTTTAGCTGAATAAAACTCAAATACAAAAAAATCATAACCTTTATCTGCTTTCCACTGAAAGGGTAAGTTATCTAAATTACTCATATCTACTTTTTGTCCCATAATTGGAAACACAGCCGTTGGAGGCTCTAGTTCTAAAATAGTAAATTGAAAAGGCTTACTTGTAGAAATAATTTTTCCATCATCATCTAAAAGCAAAACTCTCCAAAAATATGTCCCAGCAGGTAAATTTGAAATAGTATGAGAATATCCTACTATATTCTCTGTTTGAAGAATTTTCGAAAAATCCAACTTATTTGAAAGTTCCCACTTAAATTGAGGTGTAATACTAAGTTTTTTCCATTGGAATCCAATTTGTTTTTCTTCTTCATTCCATTTACTTCCATCAGGAGGAGAAAGCAATTGAACGGTTTCAGTGCTTTTCACTTGAAAAGTACCTAGCTTAGAAAATTCAGACTTTCGACCATCTTTAGAAATTCCTGCTACTCTCCAATAATAAGTAGTCAGCTTAGCTGGAAAACTTATCTTTTTAAAATTATTTGGTATTTTTTCAGTTAGGACTTGTGTTTGAAAGCTTTCATCTTCTGCAATTTCAATTTCATATTGAACAAACTCAGAATTATCTTTCCAATTTAAAGTATATCCTTTTTTTTCTAAAATATTCTTATCAAAAATTTGGTTTTGAGTAGCAGGAGAAATGTGTAAGGGTGGTTCTAAAGCTTTTTTTTCTGTAATTTGAAAACTTATAGCTTTTGAGACTTCAGGATTTTCATTTGGAACAGTAAATTCAGTTATTAGACGAGCATAGTATTTTCCAGGTTGTAAATTATCGATTGCAATAAAATTTTGACTAAGTTGTATAGATTTTACTATATTAGAAAAATCAGATGTATTAGAAATTTCTAATTTATAAAGTTTTACAGAATCTACACTAGTCCAAGAAAAATTTACTATGGGTAAATTTGTCGTATACGCAAAGGTTTGACCATCTTTAGGAGATAAAATTTTAGGACTTTTTACTACTACAACTTGCAATCTTCTAAAGGAACTAACTTCTCTTTGTTTCTTTTGAATATGTTCTCCACTTATTCTCCAGTAATAAATCCCTGCTTTTAAATCTAATGTAATAGAATTTGAATTTACTGGAATAGATTTGAAGATCTTACGAAATTTAGGATCATAAGAAATTTCTAGATTTGTTTTTTCAACTACGGAGTTTGTTTTCCAGCTAAAATTTACATTTGCTGTGTTCTCTCTAGTAGAAATTGAATAGATATCGGGGGGAAAATCCAATTGAAATACAGCTTGTTCAATGTCGATCTTTTTTTCATCCACCTTTGCAACTTCATTTTGCTTAACTTTTTTTTCTTCGTTTCCTATTTTAACTTTAGCTTCCCCTTCCTTAACTTCTAACTTGATTTCTTGTTTACCTTGCTTTTCTAGCTTTACATTAGATTTTCCTAATTCAATAATTTTTTCATCTGATTTAATTTTTACAGGTGTTGAGCCACCTCCTTCTAAGGACATAGAACCATAAGCAAAGTCTAAGTTAATTCCATCAGAGAAATCTAAATAAACCATACTATTTTCACTTAAGATAATTTTTGTAGAATCATTTAACGTCAAAACTGCATCTGAAAACTCTGCACTACGGATAGTGTCCTTATTTCTTACTTCTATTCCCGATTCTACTCTGTCCCAAATTACCTCAGAATCTAACTTGCGTTCTACAATTCGATTTTTAAAAGTAAGTACACCAATTACTGGATTATCCCCTTGTTTACCACGGCGGTTTATATTTTTATATAAGAGAATACTAAACACAAGGATAAGTAACAAAAGTAATAAAAGCACCCATCTAGAGCGATCTTGCTCTTCTTTATTATTTATGAGTTCGAGTAAATACTCCATCCCAATTCTCCTCTGGAGGAGTCTTTAAATAGGACTCACATCTTTCCTTAAGTAAAGCTACTGCCTTATCTTTTTTCCCTTTTGCTTTTTGAGAAAATTCTAGCATTTGAATAGCTCGCATCCATTCTCTATTTAAGTAAGCCTTAAAAGCTTCTTCATAAGCTTCAGTAGCTTCTCGAATACGTGGTTCTACTTCTGTTCGTAAAGAGATCAATTCATATAACGTCACAGGTTCATTTTTTCCTTTTACTCTAACTCTATCTAATTCACGAGTAAACATTTCTTCTTCGACATGTTTTTTTACTGCATCGGAAATGAGGACATTTACTCCATAGTCTTTTCCAGCTGCTTCTAGTCTTGCAGCTAAGTTTACAGTGTCTCCCATCATAGTAAAAGAACCCATAGAATCTGTTCCCATAAAGCCTACTTTAGCAGGACCTGTATTGAGTCCTATTCTTACATCCATTTCTTGAGCTTCTTTTGAATAGAGATTGTTTTTAACCCAGTACTCTTTAAGTTCTTTAAGTTTAGCTATCATTTCTAAAGAAGCTCTACAAGCTTTAATAGGATGATTTTCTACTTCTACAGGTGCTCCAAAAATTCCAACAATAGCATCTCCAATGTATTTATCTAAAACTCCTTCGTGTCTTTGAAGTATAATTGTCATAGCTGAAAGATACTCATTGAGTAAAGCTGCTAGATCTACAGAACTTAACTGCTCACTAATAGTAGAAAACCCAGCTACATCTGAAAAAAATGCAGTAATGACTTTTTCACTTCCTCTTTTTAAAGCTACAAGATCTTTCATAGCTTCTTGGACAACTACAGGATCAATCATACTTCCTAAAATGCTTTTTACTTTTTCTCTCTCTTCTAGACCCTTAGCCATGTTTACAAAGTAATCAGAAAGAAGTCCAACTTCATCATTAGTAGTACGCTTTATGTCTACTTTAAAATTTCCCTTTGCAATTTTTACTGTTTCTTCTAAAAGCTTCATCACTGGCTTCGAGATAGTTTTCGCAAACAACAAAACTATAATTAAAGCAGAGCAAAGAGAAATTATCATTATATAGATATTTCTTTCTTGGATTTCATAGACTGCTTCAAAAGCTTTGTCTTCTGGAACAATAGAAATAATACCTAAATTAGAAAATTTTAACTTTAATTTTTGATAAGAACCTAAATATTTTTTTTCATCTACAGAAAATCTAGTTTGACCGTTTGTTGTTTGTGCTGAAAGCATTGTTCTTACAATAGGTAAATCACTAAGATTTTTAGCTGACAGCACATATTCTTTTTTGGGATGAGCAATCACTGTCCCATTTCCATCTACCATAAAGGTTTCAGTAATTCCAGACCTATTAAAAGCATCTAAGATCATTTGAAGCTTTATCATCATGATGAGAATATGCTCCTCAGAGCTATCTTCTTGTTGGGGAGGAATGGAAATACAAATAGTAGGTTCTTCGAAACCTGGACTTGTGTTTAATAAAATAGAGGCTCCATCAAAAGATCTCATAAATTCTGTAGAATGAGTTTGTATAACTTTTTGGATGTCTGACTCTAAAATAGAAGATTTTTCTAAATACCTTTTGTTATATGTTTCTAACTTAGGAAAGATCTTTCCATCTTTTTGGAGGTAGACACCTAAGTAAATAAAGTCATCATCATTTTTAAAAAACTGCTCTAGAAAAAAATTTTTTTGTAATTCTGTTTTAAATTCTTGACCTAAAACTAAAGCTAATTGTTTACCTTTTTCTACTACTGCATTTATATCTGTTCTAACTTTTAGTTCTATAATACGAACTAGCTCTAAGTTAGTTTCGAGGACTCTTATAGTGTTATCTTTTTTAAAGAAGTAAGTAGCTAAGAAAATAATAATAGAAACTACAACTACTAAAATGATAGAAATAACTGTCATCATTTTAGATTGTAAAGAGAACTTAGGTCGAACTACAATTTTTTCTTTTTCATCTACTGGGGTGGACTGAGGTTCTGTGTTAGGATTTTTACTAGAGTCAGGTTCACTTAGATTTTTTGTAGTTGGAGTAGCACTTTCTGTAGAACTTTGAGTAGAAAGTTTGGGAATAGAAGGCTCACTGTCTTTTTCTTCTAGTGAAGTTTGAATAGGAATTTCTTCTGAAGAAGATTTGTCTTGATTTTTAGATTTATGTGAAGCTAGGGTTTGTTCATCTACCACTGGGATAGCTTCTAAGGTTTCTGATGGAGAATTAGAAACAAGAGGAGACTGTGAGCCAATAGGTATGGCATAGAGTGTGCTGGGTGATGAGTTTTTCACATCTTCTGGAGACTTTTTTTTAAAAAAATTCTTAAAAATATTCATTTATTTCCTTAGACTCTAAAATTTAGAAAAGTTTTTTATGAATGTCAACAATTTCCCAAAGAAACATTTTTTTATAGTTTATTAAATTACAATTTTTTAGTCGGCCTATTATCCTATATATAATTTATTTTTTGTCAAGCTGTTTAAAAAAAAAATATTCATTTTTAAACTAATCTCTTGTAAAATTTAAGCCTTAATTACTTTACTTTTTGCATTTCACAATAAATTTAGCATTATATATGTTTTTTTATTTAAATGAAAAAATAACTCATAACCCTTATTACAACTTAGCAAGAGAAGAAGCTATAGCTTTAAATCTAGTAGAATTTAAATTAGTAGGTGGACTACGTTTTTGGAAAAATCCTAAAAGTATTATTTTAGGTCTATCTAATTCTATATCCCAAAATGTTCCTGTTAAAATTTTTCAAGCTTGGGAAAAAAGCTTTAGTAATTTAGAATATACTAAATTAGAAAATCCTAATATTTTTTACATTGCAAGAAGATCTTCTGGGGGAGGTGCTGTATATCAAGATAAGCTATATAATTTAAACTATTCACTTTTTGTAAATCTTACTTTAAAAACAGAACTTTTTCCTGTTGAAACTTCTTATAAAGTTTTACTTGGCATCATTCAAGAAGCAGTCTTAGCACAAGGTATTTCTTGTAAATTTGCTGGAAAATCAGATCTTTGTTTAGAAATAGATGGACATTTACTTAAGATTTCTGGAAACTCACAGTTTCGTAAAAAAAATTGCTTAGTTCAACATGGAACTTTAATTTTACACCCTAACTTAATTCAAACTATTAGCCAAACTCTCTTGCATCCTCCTGAAGAACCTGAATACAGAAAAAAACGTTCTCATGAAAATTTCTTGACTTCTCTACCTAATACTTTTTCAGTAAATAAATTTCAAGAAGATGTAAAAAACTTTTTTTTAGAATATTTAGAAATTTCTCCACAAGGTCTACCTAAAGAATTTTGGAAAAAAGTATGTACTCAAATTCCAAAACTACAGGCTACAAAGTTCCAAAATAAGGACTTTATTTTATCTAAGCTTTAAAAAAATTGGTAGTATGATAGGACATATTGAACTCCAAGACCCTGAAGTAGCTTTAGCCTTAAAAAAAGAAGATGAAAGGCAAGAGGCATGTCTTGAACTTATTGCCTCTGAAAACTTTGTATCTAAAGCAGTTTTAGAAGCTTATACTTCTACACTCACAAACAAATACGCTGAAGGTTATCCTAAAAAAAGGTATTACAATGGATGCGAGAATGCTGATACCATAGAACAAATTGCAATTGAGAGGGCTAAAAAATTATTTAATGCAGAATATGCCAACGTTCAGCCTCACAGTGGAGCCCAAGCTAATATGGCTGTATTCTTAGCTTGCTTAGAGCCTCATGATACTTTCATGGGCATGAACTTAGCACATGGAGGACACTTGACGCATGGCTCTCCAGTAAACTTTAGTGGGAAAGTGTATAACGTCATTTCGTATGGGGTTACTAAAGATACTCACCGAATTGATTATGATGAAGTAGCTAGACTTGCTAAAGAAAATAAACCTAAGTTAATTGTAGTAGGAGCTTCTGCCTATCCTAGAACTATTGATTTTGCTAAATTTGCAGAGATTGCTCGTAGTGTAGGTGCTAAACTTATGGCAGATATTGCCCATATTTCTGGTTTAGTAGCTACTGGATTTCATCCTTCTCCTATTGGACTTTGTGATTTTGTAACTACTACTACTCATAAAACGTTACGCGGACCTAGAGGTGGACTCATTTTGTCCCAAAATGAATATGAAAAAGTTTTAAACTCTCGTGTGTTTCCGGGTGTTCAAGGTGGACCTCTCATGCACGTCATAGCTGCAAAAGCTGTAGCTTTTGGAGAAGCTTTAACTGAAAACTTTAAAGTTTATATACAAAGAGTATTAGAAAATGCTAATATACTTGCAGAAGTTTTTTTACAGAGAGGATTTAGAGTAATTTCAGGTGGAACAGACAACCATTTAGTTTTAGTAGATGTTTCTTCAAAAGGAATTACTGGTTTAGATGCAGCAAATAAGTTAGATGAAGCAAACATTACAGTAAATAAAAATGGAATTCCCTTTGATGAAAAACCTCCTACTATTACTTCAGGGATTCGCTTGGGTTCTCCAGCTCTTACTACCCGTGGACTTGGAAAATTAGAATTTGAAAAAATAGGTCATCTCATTTGTGATCTTTTAGAAAATTTAAATGACGAACATACTCTTCAAAAAGTAAAATCTAGTGTAAAAGAAATTACAGATGCTTTTCCTATGGAAAGCTTCCGACTTTAAAAGCTATGATTGAAGCTATACTCTTTGACCTAGATGGAACTATAGTAGATACTTGGAGACTTTATGTTCATTCTTATTTAGTTACTTTTGAAGAGTTATTAGGAAGGAAGGTTAGTTTAGAGGAGTTGAGAAGTTGGAAGCCTGTTACAGAAATTCGCGTTTTACGTAACGTCCTTGGAGAAGAAAGATTTGAAGAGGCATATTCTTGTTTTTTAAGCTACTATACTCAATTTCACGGTGAAATTTTTGAAGGAGTATACTATGGGATTCTTGAATGCTTACAAATCCTAAAGGAAAGAAATTTTAAACTAGGAATTGTAACAGGAAAAAGTAAAAAAGCTTATGAGATAACTAGTAAAGAAATTTCTTTTCAAGGTTGGGATTTTGTTGTTTGCGATGAAGATGTAAAAGAACCTAAACCTAGCCCTGAAGGAATCTTATTTGCTTTAGAAAAATTAAATACTCCACCACAAAATGCTATTTATGTAGGTGACTCCATAGTAGATCTTTATGCTGCAAACTCAGCTGGGGTTGGATTTGCAGGAGCACTTTGGCCTAAAAGCACAAGTGAGAAGCAAGAGTTTATAAGAGAAATTACAAGCAAAGGAGCAAGTATTTTACTTCAAGAGCCTAAAGATTTAATTATTTCATTAGATATACCTTGTTAAAAAATTTAAGCTTTTTACTAGAAAGATTAAAGACCCTTTCTTTTTTAGCTACAGGTCTTAGTTCTCCCAATCCTCCAGTAGCAGCTGTCATTACAGATTTAGAGGGGAATATATTAGCAGAAGGTCATACTCAAGTAGTAGGTCAAAATCACGCAGAAAGAGAGGCTTATTCCAAATTAAATTTTATCCCTCCACATTATCTTTTTGTAACCTTAGAGCCATGTTCTCATACAGGTAAAACCCCACCTTGCTTAGATTTAGTTTTAAAGTATCGTCCCAAAAAAGTTTTTCTAGGTTTAAAAGATCCAAATCCTTTAGTTAGAGCTAGAGACAGTATAGAAATTATGCAAAAAAATGGAATTGAAGTAGAGTTTTTAGGTGAACTATCTCAAATTGCTCATTCATTTTTAGGAGGATTTTTACAAAGAGTAAACAACAAACGTCCTAGCTATATCTTAAAATCTGCTGTAAGCAAGGAGGGTTATTTTTGTAGTGAAAATAAATTTCCTGTTCATCTTACAAATCCAAAGACAGATAATCTTTTTCAAGCGTTACGTGCAAAAGTAGATGCTATCCTTGTTGGTCCTAAAACTGTATACACAGATCGTCCCAGATTAAACTACAGAGGTTATAAAGTAGAAAATTTAGAGTCTTTAGAGTTTCCTATTGACCCTTTTTGGAATACTTTAGTTAAATCTGTGTATACTTCAAGTTTTGTATCTACTCCAAGTTTACAAACCCAACCGTATAGAATTTTTTGTCTAAGTTCTAAATATTCAATTTCAGAAAACTTTCTTATTACACAGATGAAAATTAATGAGCAGACTAATACTGAAAAAATAATTTTTTTACTATTGGATAAACTTCCTACAAAAGAAATAAAAAAATTAGATAAACTTAAAGCAAAAATATTTCCAATAAATTCAGATTCTTTTATAAAGGAACTCAACAAATACTTATTAGAACTTGGAGTTAACAACTTATTGGTTGAGGGCGGAAATTTTTTATATTCTTTATTTAGTCCATACCTAAATTTATATGATAGTATCATACTAATTCAAACTTTACAATCTATCCCCAAAGGAGAATCTCCTAATTTTCCAAATAGTTTATCTATATTAGAAAAATTTAATATAGATAATGATATTATATATATTTATAAAAAATTTTAGAATTATTTATTTTGGGGATTTTTTATAAATCTACTTATTAAAAATTTTTGATATTGTATTCTAATTTACTGATTAATATTTTAAGAAAAGAGGTTTTTTTATGCTAAGGCTTTTCATATTATTATTTCTTATAGGTTGTGTTAAGAATCCCTAGCCATAGTCCTTTTACATCTTGACTTTGTACTCGAAAACAGGTAAAATGACTCAAACGACAAGCTATTTAGGAACCTATAAGGCTTGTCTTAGTAGAGTCATCCTTTCACACAAGAATGAAACTCTGACTTGGGCAATTTACTTACAAAAGATTATAGACAGATTATTCTTGCACAGGTCCTTTGGTCGTAGAGTACGGGAAATTTAGTTTGTCTTTTGCAGTAAAAATTCTTTTAGTGCTGAATTTTCTTAGTCCTTGCTAAAAAATTTTTCTTCTCAAAAGAAAAAAAAGACTTACCGATAAATAAAAAGAACTCAGGCAGATGGGGTTCTTTTGTTTGATTTCTGCTTGACTATATCTTATAAAAAAGAGTTTTAGTGATATGAAGTCAGCCCCCAAGAAAAATATTAGCTTTGGCTCAAGTCCCGACAATGAACATGGTCTCCAGTTAAAGATTACCTTTGATGAAGATACCAAAACTGCTTATGGAGACTATGTTTGTCCAGCGAAGTTTCAAGGTGCCCCCGATATGATACATCCAGGGATTATTGCTACTATCTTAGATGAAGTCATGACTAAGATCAATGAAGCTATGAACTTTGAAACTATGACAGGAGAGTTAACTATTCGGTATCTACAGCCCGCCTATACCAATGAACCTCTCCACCTACGTGGTTGGTTTGTAAAAAAGAACAAAAAAATTATAGAAAATCGTGCAGAAATTGAAAATGAGATTGGCAAAATAGTTGCCCGTGGAAAAGGTAAATATATAGAAGCAGGTGACTGAAGCCGATGTGGTGAAATTGGTAGACGCAGTGGATTCAAAATCCACCGAGGGTAACCTCGTGTCGGTTCGACTCCGACCATCGGCACTATTTTTTTTGTTTTCTAAATTCAGAGGGAGTCATTCCCGTAAACCGCACAAATTGAGAGTTAAAAGTAGCCTTACTATTAAAACCTACCTCAAAAGCAATAGAAAGAATAGTTCTTTGTGGGTCATCTAGTAGAAGTTTTTTAGATTCTTCTATACGATAATAATTTATAAACTCATTAAAGTTTTTATTATATCTTTCATTTAAAATTCTTGATAGTTGATTTGGGGAAATAAGTAGTTCTTCTGCTAAACTACTAAGTCGTAGTTCTTCATCTCGATATAACTTTTGTTCTAGCATGAGTTCTTGAAGTCTTTGGTGAATAGCTTCTAGATTAATTCCATTGAGTTGGGTTTTTTGATACCTTACAGTTTGAATTTCTTTTTTTATAGTTTGAAAAAAACCGGGATATTTTTCTCTATAATAAAGTAACATAAAAGCAAGAAGTGTAAGCCCATATAGACCAAATCTAAAAAAAATTACTTCTTTTAAAAAAAAGCCTATCGCAAACAACAAAAGTAAAAATAATCCATATTGTAAAATAAAAGACATAGGTTTAGAATATTCTAATTTATAAGTATTATTTATTTTATGTAATTTTATTATAAAAAAAATTAAATAAATAAATAACTGTAAAATCGTATACAACACACCTAAATGAATAAAGTCAAAAGAAAAAAATTTATAAGATTGTTCAAAAGCTTTTTGTTTAATTGTAAAATCTTGTAATTGGAAGTAAAACTCACCAAGAAGAACAGGAAGACTTGGTAAAAAATGTAAGTATAAAGGATGGTTACTTGTTAGCAAAGTATAGTCTAAAAGATTTTTAGATACAGATAAGAGTAAAGGACCTAAAATAGAAATGTTAAACAAAATAGTAAAAAAAATCCAAGGAGAATTTAAAGAATATTCGTATAAGTATAAAAAAAACCTATACTCAATCAGGAATAAATTTAAAGTTAAAAAAAATAGAGATAAAGAATTTTTTTCCTTTTTAAAAAGTTCAAGTAAACTAAAGCCTAAAAAAAATCCACATCCAAATAAAAATATAGATATTTCAATTTCTTTCCAACTAAATACCATTAGGATAACCTAATTTAAACGTTCAGTTGTTTCTTCTTCTAATTTTTGAAAAGTTTCTGTTTTTGACTCTATTAATTCTTTGAGCTTAAGTGCTAGTCGATTTTTGGGTTCTAAATCCAAAGCTCTCTTTAAATAGATATTAGCTTCTTGGACTTGACCTGTAATTCGTTTTAAATCTACAAGGTTGAGAAGGTTCATCAAATGTTCGGGGTTCATATTGTAGAGTTGAAAAGCTGCTTCAAAAGCCTCACTGTAGTTGCCTAATTTTTTTTCACTTACCCCTAAAATGTACCAAAATTCATGATAAAGTGGGTCTCTTTTTAAATAGTCTCTTGTTATTTTAATAGCAGTGATATAATCTTTTGTTTTGTAAGCTAAAACTCCATAAAACTTACACACTTTAGGATGAGTAGGTTCCTTTTCATAAGCAGAACGTATAAGTTCATAAGCTTCTTTTAATTTGCTATTTTTAGCAAGATTTTTACTTTCTTCGAAGAGTTGGTCAATTTTAGAAAGCTTATCTTCTATGATATAGTCTTGATGAACAGGAGTTTCAACTAAAGACTCTTTGTAGCTAATTCGCACAAGGGAAAAGTCATCTGTCAAGGCTCCTGTTTCTAGTATAGATTTATAAATTCCTTCTAATTCTCCTCTTCCGCGAACAACATGTTGTAAAAATAAATATTCATCTTCGTTGATAGTTTTAAAAGGTTCATCGGGAGTTAGATCAATATCATCCCGACCGTCTGAGCCTAAAATAACTACATCACCTGGTTGTAATTTTGTGTGTTTTACTTCAAAGGGAATTTCAGAATCTAAACCTAGTTTTCGTAAATTGAGGGAAGTCTCAATAAAGCTAGCTTCTCCATCTCTATACAGTACGCTAAAAGGATGTTCTGCATTGAAATAATATACATCTCCTGTTTCATCATCTATGAGCATAGCTACACAAGAAATAACCATACTTCCATTAAAAGATTTAAAAATTCGATTGACTTCATAGTATAAATCTGTAAGCCATTTTTCTGGAGTAGAGTCTAAAACCCAATCATTTCGAGCTGATCTTGCCATGATAGAATTGATTACAACTCCCATTACAAGTGAGCCTCCAGCTCCTTGCATGGACTTCCCCATTGCATCTCCATTTAGAGCAAATGTATAACGTTTAAAATGCTCTTTTGTTCCTAGTCTTAAATTTCCAGAAACACAAATATCCCCACCAAGTTCTGCTGCTTTGTTACGAAATTGAAATTGTTTTTTTTGTTTAATCATGAAGTCAGTTTTAGTTACTTCAGACTTGTTACGGTTGGCAAAGAGAGGTTTAGCAAGTAGTGAGGTTAAGTAATAGTCTCCATCTTGTTGTTCTTTGAGTTTTTGGACTTCTTCCATTTTTTCTTGAACTTCTTTAGTGCGTTCTTGTACTTTTTCTTCTAGTGTGTCAGTATAGTTTTGTAGTTCACGCCTAGCTGTACGAATAGTGACAACCATTTGATTAAAAGAATGAGCTAAAAACCCAATTTCATCTTGAACATAAATTGGAACTTCTACAACTAAACTACCTTGATTTACTCTTTCTACTCCTTTTAGTAAACTGTTTAAAGGATTGAGAAGACTACCTTTAAAGAAGAGAGGATAAAATCCAATAATTCCAAATACTACTAAGAGTAAAATAATTTGTTGATTTCTAGCTAGCTTATCTAGATGAGCACGATACCCTAAATAAGAAAAACCAATTTCCCAAGCTACATCTCGAAACCGATCATAGTAAGAATAAGCTACAAAATGTAGCTGTGATTCTTCTAAGTGTCTACTTTTACGATAGTGTCTAGATAAAGAAGGTTTAAAGTAACGAAAATATTTATTGATTTCTAGACGTAGTTTAGATGAATCTAATTCTTGATTTTCCCACTTACAATCTTGGAGCTTTTCTTGGATGAGGTTAGTAAAGTGAATAGCTTTTTTTTGAGATTGAAGAAGTTTTATAGTCCCACTACAAAGTTCAGCATCTGAAATAGTACTAAGTTTATTTGTAATAACAAAAGCTAGTAAATTTAATTCTCCAATATATTCAAATAATTTTTGTTTAAATATAGCATCTTCCAAGTCTTTATTTAGTTCTAAAAAGCTTAAAATAGAGTTTTTATACCCTATAAATTCGGGATGAGTATTTTTTAAAGTTTGAACTAAAAGTTCTTTAAAGCCTTGAGTTGGTAAGTTAGAAATGGTATCATATATAGAGGTATTTTGTAAATCTACCTTTATAAGTTCCATATCTAGATTAATGGATTCATGATATTGAATTTCTTTAATATCATTTTTTTTAGTATCTAACTGAAGAATAAATCCTACTTCTGAAAAATAATCTCTATTGGAAATAATTTTTTCTATGTGTTCTATTTTGGTAGCATCATAGTCAGCGTCTTGATCTTTCATAGTAATAAGACTTACAAACTGTAAAATTAACATTATCGTTACCATTGTAATACTGACAATTTTAGCCATAAAACTAGTTCGATCCTTAGTAGAGTTTATATAAATAATTGAAATCATAAAAAACCCTAACACAAAGGAAATAACTAAGGAAAGAAGATAAGTTGATCTTTCCATTAGTCCATCTCTACTAGAAATGTTTGTGTAGTTAGGTACGATGGCAGCTATCAACATACCTAAAACCATAAGTAATACAATTCTTCTTTCTTTTCCTTCTAATGTATAAGCTCTCCAAATACCAGTCAATAAAAAGTTGATAAAGCTATATAAGATAATCATTACAGCTAAAAGCTTACTTATAGGTTCTGCATCAAAATCCCAATAATGTCCTGTAAAATGAAATTTCTTTCCTGACTTAGCTGTTACAAATATAAACAGAGAAACAGTAATGATAGCAATAAAATATTGAGCATACAAAGCAAGCTTTGTAACCCTAGGATGAGTGTTTTCTGGATAGTGTAAGAAAAACTGACCAAAATGTAAAATAGCCGGAAGAATAAAACCCCCTGTAAACCAACGATGATAAGCAGCATTCGGGTGGTAGTAAAAAGCAGCTAAAAAGTAACCTAAACTAAATAAAGATAAAAACAATGACCCTAGTCCAAGATGGAGTGTGCTTTTAGATTTATTAGGAAGAGTTAAGAAAAAAACTGCAAACAAGAAGATAAAAATAGTGACAAGCAAGGTTCCAAACGAGTAAAAATTAAAAAAGGTATGTGCAGATAAATGTTCTAAAAATTCCATTTTACCCTCTAAAAGACTATTACAAATTAGTATCATTTTAAAAACAATTCTAAAAAAATTTTCAATACAATTCACTAGAAAAAACTTGCTTTTTATTTTTGTTTTAGGTAAATTTGGGTTATGAGTAAAATAATTTTTTTTCTCTTGGTTGCTATCTTGTCGTTTTGTAAAGGGGATAAAAACGCAAACAACGATCCTTTTGCTATCTTACTAGGAGTTTCACCTAAATATTCTCCTACAATTACTTCACTGACACCTAAAAAGGTAGCTCCCGAAATCCAATCTAGTACGGGAGTTTATCCTGCCACTGAGGTTATAATTACAGGAAGAAATTTTTCCACTATTCCAGAAGAAAATATTCTTTCTTTCAATGGAGTTTCTGCTCCTGTCATTTTCTCAAGTCCTACAGAAATTCGTGCTAAAGTTCCCTCTGGTGTAACTAGTGGACTTTTAAGTGTCTCGAGGCCTGGGGGAAGTTGCTATAGTCTGGATAAAAAGTCGGGGATAAATTGTTCAGCTACAGAGTTCTATGTAGATTGCTATACAAATTATAAAAATGTCTTTGGCCAAGAAATTCTACTAACCTTTGGAAAACTAGAAAAAATTGAATATGATACTAATGGAACTAAAGCTTTTCGTGTTGACCTGCCAAGTGGAGATTATTCTTTAAATATTTTGTGTTCTAGTGCTGTAATAGTTCAGAGGTTTACAAACACTTGTGTAGCTATTGATGAATTTAAGGATAATTCCAATCTTCTCATCAATCCACAAATTCCTGTTACAGGTGGATTTACTCTGCAGTTTTTTATTTCTACTACTAAGGGAACTTGTACCATTGGAGTTTTATAATTGGAATTTACACATAAAATACTTGTTTGTTTATTTTTACTAACTATAGTTTTAAGAATTTGGGAATTAAGAATTGCTAAAAGAAATAAATTTTTGAGAGAAAAAGTTCATTCTAATCTTCAGCAAAAAGAACCTTACTATTTTTTATTTTTTGTATTACACACTTCTTTTTTGTTGTTTACTCCACTTGAAGTCTTTATCTTTCAAAGACCTTTTATTTGGATACTGGGAATTTTATCTGTTTTTATATACTTTTTTTGCTTAGTTCTAAGGTTTCATATCATAAAAGAACTTGGCACTAGTTGGAATACAGAAATTCTCTCTCATCCATCTACTGATACTATTGTCACTACAGGAATTTACTCTAAAATTCGTCATCCTAATTATCTAGTAGTTATATTAGAAATTTTTTCTTTAAGTTTATTTCACAGTGCTTGGATTTCTTTGGTAATATTTAGTAGTTTGAATTTAATTTTACTTTTAAAACATAGGATTCCTTTGGAAGAAGCAGTGTTGTTTCAAAATCCTAAATACAAAGCTCATTTTGAAAATAAAAATCGATTTTTTCCTCTCTAAAGAATTTTCCATTTGCTTTATGTGTTTGTAAAAGGAAAGATGGTCTTAAAATAAGGAGTGTATTAGTGAATTTACCTGCGAAAATTTTAGTTGGTACTTTAGTTACTTTTGTAATTTATTTAGCTCTCAGTCTTCCAGCTGTTTTAAACTACTATCAACCAGAAAATTACGTTCTCATCAATGGGAAAAAATATACAGAAGAAGACTTAAAAAAATCTGCTAATTCCAATTATAGATCCATTAGGAAACAATATATTGACAACTTACGTCAAGTTTTTAATAATTTTGCAGAAGAAGAAATAGTCAATTTAGAAGCTAAATCAGAAGGAGTTAGTTCTGAAGAACTTCTTTCCAAAGGAATAGGGAATTATAAGCCTACTGAAGAAGAAGTGTATAACATTTATGAAACATACAAAAATCGATTAGGTGGAAGGTCTCTAGAAGAGTCTAGACCTATGATTACAGAGTTTTTAATTTCTCAAAAAAAACAAGAGTTTCACTCTAAAATTCGAGAAAAATACAACGTTAAAGTAGTCACTGAAAAACCTGAACGACAAAAAGTAGAAGTAAAAAATAATCCTAGTTTGGGTCCTGAAAATGCAAAAGTTACAGTAATTGAGTTTTCAGATTTTGAGTGTCCCTTTTGTCAGAGAAGTCAAGAAGTAAACAAAGCTTTGAGGGAAAAATACAAAGATAAAATTCGCTGGGTATTTCGAGACTATCCACTTCCTTTTCATCAAAATGCCATGTATGCTCACATTGCTGCGAATTGTTCCATTCAACAAGAGAAATATTGGGATTACTTTCAAGTTTTATTTCAAAATACTGGAAATCTCACAAAACAAAATGTAATAGCCTTAGCTGAAAAAGTAGGATTAGATAAGAATCAACTAGAAGAATGTGCTAAAGACAAAGATGGAAGTATAGAAAAAGAAATTATGATGGATATAAATGATGGTCAAAAAGTAGGAGTAAACGGGACCCCAGCTTTTTTTATCAATGGGATTTCTGTAGAAGGTGCTCAGCCTTATTCAGTATTTGAAGCAATCATAGAACAAGAATTAAATCAGTAAAGGAGATATTTTTACCCATGAAAAAAACTGTAAAAGTAGCTGTAACAGGTGCAGCAGGGCAGATTGGTTATGCTCTGTTGTTTAGGATTGCCTCAGGGCAAATGTTCGGTCCAGATACTCCAGTAGAATTACAACTTTTAGAGTTAGAGCAAGCTCTACCAGCTCTCAGAGGAGTAGTTATGGAATTAGATGACTGTGCTTTTCCTCTTTTACAAAAGGTCACAGTGACTTCTAAGTTAGATGAAGCTTTTAACAATGTCAACTGGGCTTTACTAGTAGGTTCTGTACCTAGAAAAGCAGGAATGGAAAGAGGGGATTTACTTAAGATCAATGGAGGGATTTTTACAGATCAAGGCAAGGCTATTGCTTCTAAGGCAGCTAGCGATGTGCGAGTATTAGTTGTAGGAAATCCATGTAATACAAATTGCTACATCGCTATGAAAAACGCTAAAGGTGTTCCGAGTGATCGTTTTTTTGCCTTAACTAAGTTAGATGAAAATCGAGCTAAGTCGCAGCTTGCTCAAAAAGCAGGTGTGCAAGTTAGTGAGGTGAGTAATGTAGCTGTCTGGGGAAATCACTCTTCTACTCAATATCCCGATTTTTTTAATGCTAAAATTAGTGGCAAACCAGCTACTGAAGTCATTTCAGATCATGATTGGTTAAAAGGAGAGTTTATTTCTACCGTACAAAAAAGAGGGGCTGCTATCATCCAAGCTAGAGGAGCTTCGAGTGCTGCAAGTGCTGCAAATGCAGTTGTCGAAACTGTAAGGCAAATTACAAATGTTCAGCCTGTGCCTTTTAACGATTGGTTTAGTGTAGCAGTTTGCTCTGATGGAAGTTATGGAGTAGAAAAGGATCTCATTTTTAGTTATCCCGTTCGTTCCAATGGAACTAAAATTGAAATTGTTCAAGGTTTAGAACTCAACGAGTTTGCAAGAGAAAAATTTAGAATTACACACGAAGAACTTATTGCAGAGAGAAATGAAGTTTCTTCTATGATTTCGTAAAACTCACTAGAAAGGTGTATAGAAAAACTATACACCTTTTTTAAAATTGGAAAGATGAGTAGGATTGCGTGTAATAGTATTTTTAAAAATTAGCACTATATAATAAGTAAATTTATAAATAAAAAGTTGACTACTTTTTAAGTTTTTTGGAGTTTAAAATGATAATCTTGTATTCAATAACTTTTTTCATGACTTTCTTATGTTTTCTTTGTCTATATTTAGGTTTAAAGAAAAGAAACTTAGAATTTAAATTGAAAAATGTTGTAAGTTCCTTGAGGTTATCAGTACAAAAACCTTTAGAGTTAGCTTCTATTTATATGCTTATTTTTTTTGTAATTTTAATTTTTCTTCCTTTATTTTGGGGATTGAGTTTATTTTTAAAAACAGATGCCAATGTCTTAGCAGTACTTATTACTATGGCGTGGGGATATAATCTAATAAAGTATACCTTTCCTATTTCTAAAGAAGAAAAAAAATAAAAAAGTCAAAGACAAAAAAAACTACTGTTACACGATTGTAATAAACTTTTATTTATATTTTAATCTATTCAAGGAGAGTTTAAAAATGAGGACGTTAATTGTTTTGGTTTATTTTTTTTGCCTTCCTGTTTTTTCATGGACTAATCACTTTTTAGGTACATATTTAACTTTTAAAGAATCTCCAGAAATTCTCAGCTCAAATCCTGTAAAAGTAGAAAGTTTTAAAGCTTTTGTAAACAAAGAAGCCATTGGGTTAGAAAAACTTTTAGAAGAAATCGAGCAAGAAGCTAGAGAAAAGTTAGAAAATTATCCACCTCGCCCTGAACACTTACGTTTTCAAGCTAACGATCCTAAAAATAGAGAGATTAGAGTTTTAAAAGCTCTCAGGCTCAATCCCGAAATTAAGCTAGCTTTATTTATTCAAGAACTTCCTGCTACTAAAAAACCTAGTGGGAAAAAACTTTTTGCTACTGAGGTCAGTGTATATAAGGAAGATAAGTTTTTAGATAGTTTACCTATTTATGAAGTTAAGGAAGGTAGTATAATAAAACCCATCCAGGTTCTCTCTACTGCTTCAGATGAACCTGACTATGGTCATGATATAAACCTTTTTACAGATACAGGAACAGATTTTGGACAAGAGTATAATTTTGGGACACTTTCCTTTGGAAATCCTAAGTATCACTATGCAACCCAAGCACCTTTTCACATGGGCTTTTTTTATGAGTCAGGTATCATTTATAAACTAGCACCTAATTTTAAAAGAACTTATCCTGAAATTCGTATACATCAATTTTATAAGTTAGCTCAATTTGCTTTTGCTACAGGTCATGAATACTGGGGCTATAGATTTATGGGATGGGCTATGCATTATTTAGAAGACCTTACACAACCTTACCATTCTACAATGTCTCCCGGAAACTCTACACCACATTTACTTTGGGTTGAGTTTAAATCTATTTTAGGTTTTAGTGGAGAAAAGAAAGAAATTATTGAACGGTTGAGTGATCGCCATACTGCTATTGAGGTATATCAATATAATTTTTTAAAATCTCTTTTAGAGAAAAGTGATTACACTCATCCAATGGTAAAAGCATATCAAGAAGTAAGTAAAGATAAAGACTATCCTAATTTTAATATTCATTATGCAAGAGAAGTTGTAGCTAAAGAATCTAACAGTCGTGCTGAAGGCTTAGATGAGAGAATTGGAAAAAGTCCTTATGTGCTTGCCTTTAAAGATGTAAAAGATAGTAGCATGTTAGATATAAAACCCGATGAAGGTTCTAAAGAAATAAATAATTATTTAATTCAAATGATGAACTCTTTTGGTTCTCATGTGAGAAATTTTGCTAAGTTTGTTTTGAAAAAAGATTTTGAAAAGTCATAAAATTACTGTTTACAAAAGATAAGCTTTCCATATTTTGCGTTTATGAAAAGGTTTTTTATTAATTTTTTTTTTTCTTTTAGTTTGGGCTTCTAGATTATTTGCTGACACTGTAATTTTAAAAAATCGCACAGTATATAAAGGAAAAGTTATTTCCCAAAATGAACAAGGATTAGTGTTTAAGACTAGAGAAGGTCAGGAAATTTCCTTTCAAAAGAAAGCTATTTTAAAAGTACTCTATAAAGATTTAAATGAGGTAGAAGTAAAAAAAGTCATCCAAGAAGAAGAAAAAAAAGTTCTAGAAGTTCCAGCTAAAAAGGTTGAAAAAGAAATTATCCCTGAAAAAAAAGAAGTAGTAGAAGAAGTTCCTAAACCACCTGAACTACAAGAAATAGAAAAACGTCACTGGTTTCAAATTACATGGAGATCTGCCTTACTTCCCGGCTGGGGACAATACAAAGCAGGTAGAAAATGGGAAGCGGGTTTGGTGTTTGTTACTAGTTTAGTAGCTGTAAATCTTGCAATACAAGGAGTTTCTAATTTTCAAAGTGCAGAGTCTGATTACAAACGAAAAAGTTTACTTACTCCTGTTTTATTTAATGATCCTCAAAGTCTAGAGACAAACTTAGTTTTCTCGTTTGTATACAATAGCAATATTTACTCTAGTTTTCAATCTGAGGTCACAAACTCAAACAATCAAATAGGACTTTTGGGATTAGCTTATCTACTCCAGCTTTTTCACTCTATTTATGTAGGCAAGATTTGGGAAAAAGAAGTTATTCAAACTACGAGTAGAAATTTTTTCTTGACTGGGTGGAATTTTCAGTTTTATTCTTACTTAGGTAATCAAAATTTTTCTACAGATAGAGAAGCAAAAATTTTTTATACCTTTGTCTTACAGTGATAAGAGGAATTTTTTTAGATATAGATAACACTTTAATTTCTTCTATAGAAGCTTATAAATTTGCTTTAGAAAAAATTTCTAAAAAATGGAAAGCTAAATGTACATTTGAAATAAATTTTTTACAATCTTTTGAGATGTGTAAAAGTGAAATAAAAAAAAATTTACCAAATGTTCCTACAAATAGAAATAGAATTTTAGTTTTTAAACTTATGAGGGACTTAGGTTTACTTTCTGTTTCTGTAAAAGATTTACTAGAATTAGAAGAAGATTATTTTTCTTTTTTTCAAGAGCATATAGTTTATCAGTTAAAAATTTACAAAGAAAGCTATCAAAAACTTTTTGATTTATTAAAAAAATTATCTAGAGATAAGAAAATAGTTTTAATCTCAAATGAGTCTTTAAGAACACAGCTTTTAAAATTATCTTGGTTTTTTCCTGAGAACATTCCATACATTTTAATTACCTCTGAAGAAGTAGGAATAGAAAAACCTTCACCAATTATTTTTCAAAAAGCACTTCAAATTACCCAACTCCAATCTAGGGAAGTAGTCATGTTAGGGGATTCTCTAGGAGATGATGTCTTAGGTGCTATTCAAACAGGTATTCAAGCTTATTGGATAGAGAATATTTTTGGAGAAGAAAATGTAATAGAACAAAAAATAGGCAATCAAATTATAAAAAAGTTTTCTAACTTAAATTTTGCTTTAGAAACTTTACTAGAAATTTCAAATTATACTTAAATTTTTTACTTTACTAATTTACTTTTTTTTCCGAAAACAAAGTAAGGCACACTATGTTTGAGAAAACTCACTTCATGAAAACTCAGTATCTTCTAGAAAAAGGGTTGGAAGCAGTTATGTTTCGCCGAAGGGTCATAGCTGACAATATTGCTAACGCAGATGTCCCCCACTTCAAAAGAAGTGAGGTTCTTTTTGAAGAGATGTTGCGTAGGGCTATAGAATCTGAGAAGACAGAAAAATTAAATGCAGTACCTACGAAAATTACTCACGAAAGACATATCGAATTTTTTAAGCCACTAGACTATAGAGCAGTTCAGCCTAAGGCACATATAGATTATTTGACTACAATGAGAGCTGATGGAAACAATGTAGACATTGAAAAAGAAGTAGCCTTAGCCTCTCAAAATCAAATGCAGTATGCTATTATGGTAGACCGTCTAAATCAAAATATTCGTCAACTCAATATGGTTATGAGGTTAGCTTAAAATGGGTTTATTTAGTGCAATCAACATCTCTGCTACGGGTCTATCTGCTCAACGTCTACGAATGGATGTTATCGCAAACAACATTGCCAATGCTACTACTACAAGAAATACAAATGCAGACGGACCTTTTCGTAGAGATAGAGTAATTCTTACACCTCTCAATTTACGTACACGCTGGAGAAGTCCCGTATATCCTTTTGGACTTCGCACAGGAGAAGGGATGGGGGTTAAGGTCATGAAAATTGAAAAAGACATGAGTCCACTCCGCTTAGTATATGATCCTACTCATCCCGATGCTATAAAAATAGGAGAAAAAAAAGGATACGTAGAATATCCAAATGTAAATATTGTTTCAGAGATGACAGATATGATTTCAGCTTCTCGCTCTTATGAAGCTAATGTCATGATGATTAACGGCACTAAAGCCATGTTTAATAAAGCACTTGAAATAGGTAGAGCATAGATGATTGACAAAATAAATTATAAACCTTTTCCACTTACACCCTCTGGGGATAAAGTTTCTATAAAAACTACAGATTCTCGTCACTATGGAGATAAGGCTGAGCTTGAGTCAGTGGACAATGTTGCAGAAAGTTTTGCTTCTGCCTTAAAAAAATCTTTAGAAAAAGTTAATGATTTACAGATTCATGCTGACGAACTTACTCAAAAAATGATTTACAATCCAAACAGTGTAGATGCCCACGAAGTTATGATTGCAGCTGAAAAAGCTAGAATGGCACTTACCTTTACTAAAACCATAGCAGATGGAGTTATAAAAGCTTATCGAGATCTGACTAACCTTCGTTAGTATTCTATGCTTCATGTTTCACTTAACGTTTTTTTTATAGCTATTAGTTTATTTTTTTTTCTAGGTTGTAAAAATACAAAAACCTTACCTAAAGATGCTTCTTTGAGAATGGTATTTTATTCCCTTGTAGATTCTTCTCAGATTTGTATTTTTCATATAAATTTTAACTCTAGTGAGTTTAATAATTTATGTACTTCAGAACTTATCACTGGAATATGGGCAGAAGAATGTGTAGTTTACTCTAATTTTTTAGAAGAAGATTTTGAAAAATATCCCGCTAAAGTAGCTTACAATCAACTACTTAGAACTCTTTCTTATTTAGAACTCAATTATAATTCTATTAAAAAGCAATTAGACTCTATTTTAGTAATTGCTCATGAAGGTAAAATGTTAGAAAATGAAAAACTTTACCTAAGTGAGTTTAAAAATGCTTTTGAGAAATTTAAAATTAAAGGTTATGTAAAAAATTTTTTAAAAGATCAAGAAGTTTTAATTTTAGGAAATAATTTATTTCAAAACTCAGAAAGCTCACTTTTGCTTATGATGAATGTATTAGAAGCTAAGTTTTTAGCATTAGATGAACCCACTGCAAAAAGAAAAGTAGTAAAAGATAAATTCACAAGTGAAAGTATTTGGCAGCTTGAAGAAAAAAAAGGCTCTGAGTTTGCTGCTTGTAGGCAAGCTTTTAGTAAAACTTTACGCTCTACTGGAAAGTCGGGAATAGAAAATGCAAACTTATGTAGAGAAATTATACGTAACCAACTTCAAACTTCAAAACTTTTACAAACTCTCAAAAACTCTTCAAAACAAAAACTTTATGTATATGGGGAAACTTGGGCAAAGTTAAGTAAGATAATTGGAAGCCAAAAAATTCAAAAGTCTCATCTTGAACAAAAGCAAAGTGAGTTTTGTTATTTATCA